>ENA-ORXR01000145-ORXR01000145.1-marine-metagenome-genome-assembly--contig:-NODE-145-length-109603-cov-8.410140_pt1 | contig 109603 bp, 113 predicted proteins | sample MGYA00237866_ERZ511479 | MGnify/ENA metagenome assembly ERZ511479
AAAACAAAGAATACTCTTTTTGGGGAATCGAAACTATTCCTTTTCAAATATATCGACTACTTGGAATAGTTAACTGGGAAAATGAAGATAAGCTTGTTTGCGAGCAAGATAATACTCATATAAAAAAGAAGTTTAATCATATATTAAAATCAAGCTAATTTTATAATTAAATTAATATTAAAGTTAATCTAATCTTAAAAAGTATTATTTTAAAGAAAGCTCATTAATAATTTTAGCTATCTTTAAACTAGGATTTTGATCAAGCGTATCAAACTTATTCTCAAGATCTGAGTACTTTTCAATAATACTAGTTAAACTTTGATTTGTATAAATCTCTCCTCTACCTAAATCCTCTACTCTTTTTGCATTAAAAGTCTGTTCTTCAGCATTTGGAAGCGGTAGTAAGACTGCAGGTATCCCTGACAAAATAATTTCATTAACAGTATTTAAACCAGCTCTAGAAACAATCAAATCATATTCAAATAACTTTTCAGGCATATCATCTATAAAAGGGATTGCAGTATATTTAACAACTCCATTTTCATTAAAAAACTTGTTTAAGCTTTCAACATTTTCTTCTCTAGATTGATGAAGAACTTCTATATCTAAATCTTTAATTTCTTTTACACAAGATTTGATATAATTATCAACCTCGCTTGACCCTAAAGAACCTCCTGAAACTAATATCTTTTTAATCTTCCCATAGCTTCTTTTACTATAATCAATTTCTAAAAATTTAGGATTTATAGGCTGCCCAGTATAATGAATTCTAGCAAGAGTTAAAAAAAATGTATCCTTATGTGCTTTAGTTACTTTTGTTACAAAAAAGGAAAGTACTTTATTTGCAATCCCTGATTTTCTTTCAGCTTCGTGAATTAAATTAGGTGTCAAAAATAACTTTGATGCTAAAATAGGAAAGATAGTATTGTAACCACCAGTTCCAACCACCACATCTGGGCTTAACTTTTTTATTAATTTAAATGATTCAATAAATAATTTTGGACTATTTAAAACTACTTTAAAAAAATTAGAAATTCCTTTTTTACTGACACCTAGTGATTTAATAGTATGAGTTTCATATTTTTCAGGTATTAGTTTATTATTAATCTCTTTAGAATTGATAATAAATGAAATTTTTATATCAGAAAATTCTTTTTCTAAAACTTCTGCTATATATAAAGCAGGTAGAATATGTCCACCACTTGGACTTACTGCAAATACTATTTTTTTCATATTATTCTTTTGAATACCTACTTAAATTTAAAAGTAGCCCAATAGCGATTAAATTAGCTACTGCACTTGATCCACCATAAGCTAAAAACGGTAAAACTAAGCCTTTAGTAGGTAAAATCCCTGTTACAACTCCCATATTAAAGAAAGCTTGAAGTAATATCAATAGAGTAAGCCCAAAAGATAAGGTAAAATAAAAAGTATTATTAATAAAATTTTTAATAATTAAATAGCAGCGATAAAAGATAAGAAGAAACAATGAGACTATAATAAAACCACCAATTAAGCCTAATTCTTCAATAATAACAGCAAAAATAAAGTCTGTATGAGAAGCTGGAAGATAATAAAGCTTTTGCTGACTTTCACCTAATCCTGAACCAAACAATCCACCAGAGCCAATTGCAATAAGAGATTGAACTAATTGATATGATTTATTTGATTCATGTTCTAAAGGATTTAGAAAACCAAGCACCCTATTTGTTCGATAAGTAGAAGTAGCAATAAATATTGTAAATAAAGATCCAACTAATCCACCTGAAATAAAGAGATGCTTTAACTTAACACCAGAAACAGCTAGCATACCTAAAATTGTGAAGGTAATTATAGCAGTTGATCCAAAATCAGGCTGTTTCATTAATAAAGCAATAATTATCCCGCAATAAAATAAAGGAATAATAAGCCCATTTACAAATGTTGTTAAGCGATGTTCTTGCCGTGATAAATATCCAGCAATAAATATTACCATAAATATTTTAACAAATTCAGCAGGCTGTGGTTTAAAAAATGGCAAATTAAGCCACCTAGTTGAACCTCCAGCGTTATGACCAACTCCAGGAATGAGTAACAAAAGTAATAAAACAATGGATATAAATAAAAATATAAAAGAATTATTTTTAACTACTTCTAAGTCCATTTTTGAAACAAAAAATAAACATACAAGTCCTATTATTAGATAGACTACCTGTTTTTTTAGATAATACATTCCATCAGCAAACTGATCCATTGAAGCAACAGCGCTTGTTGAATAGATCATTAACAAAGAAGTTATTGATAAAATTAAGACTAAACCTAAAAGAACAAAATCTATGTTTTTATCTTTATTAAAACTCAACTTATCTAACCTTTAAAGTAACTAATGCTATTAATGCTAATACTATTGATATAATCCAAAACCTAACAATAATTTTAGGTTCCGCCCAGCCTTTAAGTTCAAAGTGATGATGAATTGGAGCCATTTTAAAAAATCTTTTTTTAGTTAATTTATAAGTATATCTTTGGATGATTACAGATAAGGCTTCTATTACAAATATACCTCCAGCAACAGCTAAAAGTATCTCATTTTTAACAATAATAGAAATCATTGCTAAAGCCCCGCCTAAGCTAAGAGCTCCTAAATCACCCATAAAAACTGATGCAGGAAAAGTATTATACCACAGAAAACCCAAACCAGAACCAACTATACTTGATAAAATTATACAGAGTTCTCCTGAACCTGCTATATAATCAATATTAAGATAGTCAGAAAAAATTGCATTTCCAGAAAAATAACAGATAAACCCAAAACAAACAGATACTGTCATAATCGGACCAATTGCTAATCCATCAAGACCATCTGTTAAGTTAACAGCATTTGAAGTTCCAACTATTACTATTAATCCAAATAAAATAAAAATAATTCCAAGGCTTAAAGAAACATTTTTGAAAATAGGAAAATTTAAGTTTGTATTAAAATCATTTAGATATAAAATAATTAATGGAATAATTGCTGTGATTATCTGCCAGATAAACTTAATTTTTGCAGAAACCCCATCAGAGTTTTGTTTAATTACTTTTTTAAGATCATCTATCATACCTAGAATAGCCAATGAAATTAGAACAAATAAGACTAATTGAACATATAAATTTAAAGGGTCTGCAAAAAGAATTGAAGATATAAAAACTGAAGCTATTATAACTAGACCTCCCATTGTTGGGACTCCCACTTTTGCTTCGTGTGTTTTTGGGCCATCATCTCTTATTGGTTGTCCCTTAGAAGATATTTTATTATATTTTTTTATAAAAACTGGCTGTAAAATTAGAACAAATAGGAAAGAAAACAAAAAAGAAAAACTTGTTCTAACTGTAATATATTTAAATATATTTAAAAAACTAAAAAACTCTATAAAATCACTTAAATATAATAACACTAAAAATTTCCTTTATTAAACTCTGATTCTAAATCTTCTTTATCTGTTTCTAAAAACTTTTGAGTTATTTTAGACAGCCCTGTTCCGTTAGAAGATTTTATAAAAATCAAATCACAATTAGAATTTAAAGCTAATTTTGTCATTTCATCAATAGATAAAGTATGTTTTGACTCTATCTTATTTTCTATCGCCAATTTATTGATAATTTCTGAATCATTTCCAAAAGTATAAACCTTAAAAGGTTTAATCTGAGCTATTCTTTTAGCAATCTGATGATGATGATCTTTAGAAAACTTACCAAGTTCAAGCATATCACCGAATAAAATAGCTACTTTTTTATTATCATTAACCTCAGATTCAATAATATCCAAAAAAGCCATACTTGAGTTAAGATTTGCATTATATGCATCATTAATTATAGTTTTACCGCTTTTAGTTTTTCTCATTTCCAACCTCCCATCAAGCATCCTAAATCTTATTAAAGATTTTTGAACTTTTTCAATTGAGATATCTGGGAATATCTGTAAAGCAATCAACAAGGCTGCAGCCAAATTATATACATTATGAAGTCCAATTAACTTTGATTCTATTTTTAATATTTTTTCCTTATATAAAAAACTTACCTTAAAGCCATTTAAACCTAAGTTTATAACTTCCTTAATCTGCATATCCGCATTTTGGGAATAACCAAAACTTAACTTTTTTTGAGAAATTTCTTTTTCAATAACTTTAGATTTTAATATTTGATCATCAATATTAAAAATAAAAATAGCATCTTTTTTTAATGAATCAACAATTTCTAATTTCGCATCAGCAATCTCATTAAGTGAATTAAAAAACTCTGCGTGAGACCAGGAGATTTTACTTATGACAGCAATATCAGGACAAACAATTTTTGATAAGGCTGCAATTTCCCCTTTTGCGCTCATTCCAATTTCTTGAATATGAAAATTATGAGTATCTTTAATCTTTAAAAGTGAATACGGAACTCCAATATGATTATTAAATGACTTTTGAGAGTAATTACCAAGACTATTGGTTAGTAAAATTGCTGATAAAAGTTCTTTAATAGTTGATTTACCAACAGAACCTGTAATTCCTATTACAGGAATATTAAGACTTGATCTATAAAAAGAGGCTAAAGTTATTAATGCACTTAGTGGCTCTGTTTTAACTATTTTCTCAATAGGTATATCTTTTAACTCTAACTTGAAATCTTGATCAACAATAATTAAACTTGCCCCATTTTTATAAGCATTTTTTATGTTGATTTTATTTACATTATGATCCTTAGAAAGAGCAAAAAAAAGTTCTCCTCCTTTAATTTTTCTTGAATCAAACTCGAGACCAAAGATTTTAAAATCATTTGTAACTTTTTCATCAATTAATAGAATTTCTAACAATTGTGTTTTACTAATTTCAAAGCTCATTCTGCAGCACCTTTAAAACTTCTTCTTTATCTGAAAAATGAGATTTTTTATCATTTATAATCTGATAATCTTCATGTCCTTTTCCTGCTATTAATAAGATATCATCTTTTTTAAGCATTTTTATAGCTTTAGCTATAGCGCTTCTTCTATCAGGCTCAATATCAAAACTATTTGATAATCCTTTTTTTATATCATTAATTATATCTATTGGATTTTCAAACCTTGGATTATCTGAAGTAATAATAGAAAAATCTGAAAGCCTTGAACTTATCTCTCCCATAAGCTCTCTTTTTCCTTTATCTCTATCACCACCGCAACCAAATAATACAAATAATCTTCCATTTTTTATAGTATTTAGAGAATTTATAACACTTTCAAGAGCATCAGGGGTATGAGCATAATCAACAATTATTGTTGGATTAGTACTAACCACCTCAAGTCTTCCAGCTACGTGTATTTGGTGTATTGTACTTTTTAAAGATTGGATATCAAGATTTAAGAATTTAAAAGCTATATAGGCTGACGAAAAATTGTAAGCATTATGTCTTCCTATTAAACTTAGTTTTACTGTATCTTTACTATTTGTTTTATTATCTGAAATCTCTAGAACCATCCCCTGAACGGAGGAATTAATTATTTTAAAACTATAATCCGAACTCTCATTTTCACCATATGTTAAATAGTTAATATTTTGATTATTACAATAATTAATTAATTTCATACCAAAAATATCGTCTGAATTTATTATTGCTAATTTTTTCTTTTTTTTACTTAACTTTAGTAAATCAAATAATCTTCTTTTAGCTAAAAAATAGTTTTCTAAGTTTTGATGATAATCCAGATGATCTCTAGTTAGATTAGAAAAAATTGCAATATCAATATCAATAGAATCCAATCTTTTTTGAATTAAACCGTGAGAAGATGCTTCAAAAACGGCATAATCAATTTCATTATTTGAAATCAATTTAAAATTATCAACAATTGATGGAGTGGTTAATGTTTCTTGAATAAACTCTTTATTAATAAAAGCACCTAAAGTACCTACTTTAAGTACTTTTTTATTTGTTTTTTCTAAAATATTAGAAATAATTGAACAAGTAGTAGTCTTGCCATTAGTTCCAGTAACAGTAATTATTTTTTTATTTTTTTCAATAGGATATAAAAGATTTAAGCTTTTTGTTAATAAATCAAATATCTTATTTTCTGAAATGTTAAGAATCTTTTCCCCAACTTTAGAACTTGTTGTAATTACTAAACTAGCACCATTTGTTAAAGCTTCTGTTATATATTTTGAATCAAATTTAGTTTGTTTTAATAAAAAGAACACTGAATCTTTTTCAACTAATCTACTATCTATTTGGATAGAACTAATTTCAAAATTTTCATTTCTTTTTTCTAAATTTAAGTATTCAAATAAACTATTTAACTTCACTCTCTTTAATTACCATAACTAACGTTTCTTAATAACAAAGAATTATTATTAATTTCATCTATTTCACTATTATTATATTCAAATTTATTTTTAGTTGCTAAATGATGCACACTTTTTTTAATAATATTTCTAAAAACAGGGGCAGCAATAACTCCTCCGTATACTTTATCAAGTTTAGCATTATCAATTACAACTAAAGCTGTTAATTTTTCAGATATTCCATAATTTGTTGCATCAACGTATCCAATAAAAGTTGAAATGTATTTATCAGACTCATAGCCTCTGCCATCTTTTTTTGCTTTTTGAGCAGTCCCTGTCTTACCGTACACTTTTAAATTATCAATCTTTGCACGCTTCCCAGTTCCTTCTTTATGATTAACAACATCATACATCATCTCAGCAACTTGCTTTGCAGCATATTTTGAAACTATTTTTTCTGGGATTACAGTTTTTGACTTTAAAATCTTTGGTTCAACCATAATGCCGTTATTGGCAATTACTGATAATGCTCTAATAAGTTGCAAGCTACTAACAGCTACACCTTGACCAAAAGAATGCGTTGCAATATCAACTTTAGCCCAGGATTTGTAATTTCTTAAAATACCTGCAGATTCAGCTGGAAAACCAATATCAGTTGGGGTTCCAAATTTTAAATCTCTTAAAGACTTATATAATCTTTCCTTTCCCATTCTATCTGCAACTTTAACCATTCCAATATTACTAGAATGCATTAAAACTTCTTTAAAACTAATAACTTTACTTCTATGAACGTCATGAATTGTTTTATTTGCATAGCGATATCTACCATTTTCACAATCAATTAATTCATTTGATGATACAAAACCATCATCTATAGCTTTTGCTGCTACAAACGGTTTCATTATAGAACCAGGCTCAAAAACAGATTCGATAAAACTATTTTTTAGAACGCCTCTATCTTTAATTTTATTTTTATTAAAATTTGCAAATGGAGTCTCTGAAACCGCTAAGATTGATCCATCATTTGAATCACTTAAAATTACAGTCACTTTATCTGCATTAGTTTCTTTATGAGCTTTTAGAACTTCCTCATCAACTATTAATTGAAGCTCTGTATCAATTGTTAAATCTAATTTTTGACCTTTTGGAATTTGAAATTCTTTATCAACAACAGAATATAATTTTTTTCCTTTTGCATTTCTAGAAGTTTTGGCAGTAATTGAGTCAATTGTTAATTCTTTATCAAAGATCGATTCAATCCCTGAAAGTCCAGATCCATCAATACCTACTTTACCAATTAACCTAGCAGCAGCCTCTCCGTATGGGTAAAATCTTTTAGCTTCTACCTCAGAACCAAGACCAGCAATTTTTAATTTATCAATTCTTTCCCCTTTAATCATCGGTGCTTGTCTTTTTATCCAAACAAAATTCTTATCAGAATTTAATTTTTCCATAGCATCAATAAATGAAATATTTAAAATACTATGTAAAACATTTGCAGTCTGCGCCTTATCTTTAATTAATTTAGGTCGAACAAAAATTGATGCAGTTGGTGCTGAGATTGCAATTTTATTACCATTTCTATCAAAAATAACTCCTCTTTCTGGCGCTATTTTGACCTTTGTGTAATGTTGCCTTTTAGCTTTCTTGATCCAAGTTTCATTTTTAAACTGTATAAAATAAATCCTTGTTAAAATTACAGCTGCAAACAGTAAGAAAAAACAACTACAGCAACTTAATTTTATTCTTCTTGATGCTATTGGGCAATTCCAATTATATTTATCAATTAACTTATTTAACATACTCATAACCTTTTACTTTTATATAAAAAACTTTAATACTTTAAAACCATAACTTCTAAAGGATTAGAATTAACCATTCCTAATTTAGTTTTTGCCTCTTCTTTTATTCTATCAGCTCTTAATAGAAATGTTTTTTGTAGTTCTAATTCTTGTCTTTTTAAACTTAAAGAAATAATTTTATCTCTAACATCACCTGTTTTATAACCAAGATTTGTATATTGAGAAGAAACCCAGATTTTAAAACTCAAAGATAAACAAAATATACCTACTACTAAAATATATCTCTTCTTTTTTCTTCTTGTATCCAGCCTTAGACTATCAATTTCTGCATATGATTTATTCATTATTTATCCTTAAAAAAACTCAAAAATTCTCATAAGAGATGATCGAGATCTTGGGTTCGATTCAATCTCTTCTAACGTAGGAACTACTGCTTTAGAAGTAATCATATTTCCTAGCCTCTTTTTTTCTGGAGTCCCCCATCCTGGTGGGAGGCTGTCCCCATTTTGCCATTGTCTAAAAGTTGATGCAATTAGCTTATCTTCACTTGAATGAAAACTAATAATTACAACCCTTCCTTTTTTATTAATTATTTGTGGTATTTGATTTAAAAGGGCTTTAATTTCTGCAAACTCCCCATTTACTTCAATTCTAAGAGATTGAAAAACTAAAGTTGCAGGATTTGTTTTTTTAGTCCATTTATTTGTTGTATAAAACCTTGTAACAGCCTCTTTAAGTTCCTCTGCTGTATTAAAATTGCGATTTTCAATAATAAATTTAACCAACTTAGAGGCTTCTTTTTTTATACCTCCAATTTTAAAGATTCGATAAAGTGAATTAAAATTATAGTTATTAATTATCTCTTTAGCTGTTTTTGTAGAATTTGAGGTATCCATTCTCATATCTAAATTTGAATCTGAAAAAGAGAATCCTCGATCTTCAGCAAGCTGATCAGAAGAAATACCTAAATCAGCCAAAATACCGTCAAACTTCTGATCTATGTTTTTCATTATTTTTCCAAATGAAGAATGGATTATTTTTGAACGCTCTTTATAGTCTGCAAACTTACTATTTAACCTCTCAATAGCTTTTACATCTCTATCCATTGAGTAAACAATATTTGTATCTTTAGAGTCAAGGATTTGCTTTGAATGTCCTCCTCCACCTGCAGTACAGTCAAGGAACGTATGATAATTTTCTGAACTTGCTTTTAAATAGTCTATAGATTCTTTTAATAACACAGGGATATGAACAGAATCTTGAGACATTACAGATCAACCTCTGAAAATAAATCTGGATCATTAATTAATGCTTGTTCTGCGTCATTGAATACAGTATTCCAAACTCTTGTATCCCAAACCCTAAAACCATGAATTGATGAAGTGAAAGTTATATTTTTATTTATACTTGCATAGTCTCTTAAATAGGATGGAATTAAAATTCTACCAGATGCATCTATATTACATTCTGTTGCTCTGCTTAAATAAAAATTTTCTAATTTTTGTAGCTTGGAACTAAATCTTGATTTTTCTTTTAGTTTATTTTCAAACTCTACCCAAGAATCAATACCAAAACCTTCTAAACATCTCATCCCATCTGAAATATAGTTTGTAATAACAATGCTGTTTTGATTTAAATTTTGAAGAATTTTTCTAAAATATGATGGAAGACTGACCCTTCCTTTAGTATCTAAGTTATGTTCGAAGTTACCGCGAAAAGAAAAAGAAGTACTGCTTTTATCTTCTTTACTTTTCTTTTTAAAACCTGCTTTTTTACTAACCTCTGTTGTCATACATTTTGCTTACATAACACACTAAATTTAACCTATAATAACCTGAAACAACCTTTGGGAAACCTTGGACATCTCTGCCACTTACAACCACTTTCTCCCACCTCAAAAATTTAATACAGTTTATGCTTATCGTCAATAGTTTTTTTTAGTTAAAGTGTTATAAATATTAGTTATTTTAAGTAACTTAAAGTAGCTACTACTACAGGTAGAACAATACTAGCTGTGGATACTATATGTTGTATGGTTTTATATTTTTAATTAAAAACTTTTTATTAAATTATTTTAATTAAAATATTCAAAGCAGTTTAAGCTTAGAAATAACTCAAACTTTAATTTAAATAATACTAAATTAGAGAAAGCTAGACAGCTAAGTTAAAGGAGTTAAAAGGATTTTAGAGATTTAATATTATTCAACAGTTACGCTTTTAGCTAAATTTCTTGGCAAATCAACATCAGTCCCATTAAATACAGCAACATAGTAAGCTAAAAACTGCATTGGGATATTAACTAAAATAGGCGAGAGCTCATCTGATAAAAAAGGAACCTTAACAACATAATCAACATCTTCTAATGCATTTAGATTTTCAGAATCTGTTATAGCAATAATTTTAGCGCCTCTAGCTTGAACCTCTTTTAAGTTTGACAAAGTTTTTTCAAAAATCAGCTCATCTCTTGGAAGAAGAACTAAAACAGGAAAGTCATCTTCAATTAAAGCAATCGGGCCGTGTTTGAGTTCTCCAGCTGGGTACCCTTCTGCATGGATATAAGAAACTTCTTTTAATTTCAATGCCCCTTCAAGAGCTATCGGATAAAAAGAACCTCTTCCTATAAATAAAAAATCTTTTGCATTTTTAACTTTCTTAGCTAAGCCTTCTATCTCTTTTACTGATTTTAAAGTATTTGAAATAACCTCAGATAAATTCAATAAAGCGTTTGCATATTGTTTTTCTGTATCCTTCCTAATTCCGATTCTTACTTTTGCAAAATAAACAGAAAGTAAATTTAAAATTATTAATTGCGAAGTAAAAGCTTTTGTTGAAGCTACGCTAATTTCAGGACCAGCATATGTATAAATCACCCTCTCTGTAGTTCTTGCTATGCTTGAATCAAAAACATTACAGATTGAAATAGTTTTTGCATTATTCTTTTTTGCATATTCTACAGCAGCTAATGTATCAGCCGTTTCACCTGATTGAGAAATAGCAATTAAAAGAGTTTTTTCATTTATTATATTAGAATTTCTATATCTAAACTCAGAGGCATAATCAACTTCAACGGGTATATTCGATATACTTTCAAGCCAGTACTTTGCAACTAAACCTGAGTGCCAGGCTGTTCCGCAGGCAGTAATAATAATACGATCTATTTCTTTTATTTCTTTATGAAAATCAGCTAACTCTTCTAAAACAATACTATCTCCAATAATTCTTGAAGATAAAGCATTTGTTGTTACTTGAGACTGTTCATTTATTTCCTTTAGCATAAAGTGTTTATAACCAGATTTTTGAGCAGTCACCGGATCCCAGTTAATCTTTTTAGAGGCTCTATTTATTTCTTTTCCATTATTAAAAAATTTAATACTATCTTTATTTATCACTGCAATATCATCATCTTCTAAAATTATAATATCTCTAGAATATTCTAAAATAGCTGAGATATCACTAGCTATAACTTTCTCGTTATCATTTACAGCTATTACAATTGGAGAAGTCTTTTTAACAACTATTATCTGATCTTTCTCATTTTGGTCCATTATTAAAAATGCATATGAACCTCTTATTTTTTTTAAAGCTCTATTAGTTGCATCAAGTAAAGACAGATCTTCACTTTCAATTAAAAAATTTATTAAACACACAGCAACTTCGGTATCTGTTTCAGAAGAGAATTTAACACCTTGTTTAATTAGGTAGGTCTTCAATTCAGAATAATTTTCGATAATTCCATTATGAATTAAAACAATCCTTCCAGCTTTATGAGGGTGAGCATTTAATTCAGTAGGTTTTCCGTGGGTTGCCCACCTAGTGTGCCCAATACCTGTAAAAGAGTCAGAAAATTTTGAATCAAATAATTTTTGTTTTAAATTTTTTAGCTTTCCTTCAGATTTTACAACTTCAATTTCTTGATCTTGATAAAAAGCAATTCCAGACGAATCATACCCTCGATATTCAAGCTTTTCTAATCCTGAGATCAACGCTGACAGTGAATTATTATCTCCACAATATCCTACTATTCCACACATTTTTCTTCCCTAATACCAGTTTTGACTTTTACATATAGCCTTGTCCCATAAATTATATTGTTTTTGATCAATATTCAAAGGTTTTGCGCTAAAAAAAGCATAATTTTTACCTAGCTCTACATCTTCTAGTTCAATGTTAAAATGCTTAGAAGCACAAAAAATAGCAACTCCTAAAGCAGTTCTTTCAGATACCTGACTTAAGCTTATATTCTTTTTTGTAATACCTGCCAATAAATTAACAAAATAATCACTTTTAATTAAACCTCCATCTATAGAGATATTTTTTACAGTTTTTAAACATTCATCCTTTAATAAATCATTAACCGAAAATGCCACCGCCTTTAGACAAGCTAAAATCATATCCTCTTTAGTAGTTGATAAGTTTAAGCCAATAATCATCCCAGCAGCAGAACTGTCCCAATATGGAGCACCAAGCCCTGAAAAGGCTGGGACAATAACTACATTTTCACTTTTCGAACTTGAAGCTGCTAAATCAATATCAGTATACCCTGTTATTAAACCAATTTTTTTAATCCACTTAAATAAGCTTCCCGCAATAAAAACTGACCCCTCAAGTGCATAGTTTACTCTACCCTTTTTTACATAAGAAATTGTTGATAATAAATCATTTGTTGTTTCTAAATCGACTCCAGTATTTTTTAATAAGAATGCCCCCGTACCAAAAGTGCACTTACAGGAGTTTTTTTCAAAACAAGAATTTCCAACTAGTGAACTCATCTGATCCCCTAAAACTGCAGTAATAGGAATTTTTAAATTATTAATTAATATTTCACCAAAATCAAAATCAGAATCTACTATTTTTGGTAAATGAAGATTATTTAAATCAAGGATATCTAGCATCTCCTGACTCCAAGATAAATTTTTTATATCCATTAACATAGTTCTTGAAGCATTTGTAACTTCAATTAAATACTGATTTGTAAATTTATAAATGAGCCATGTATCAATAGTTCCAAACATTAAATTTTTAGTAAAGTAAGCTTCTTTAACTTTTTTATTATTAGTAATTAAATATCTTAATTTAGTTGCTGTAAAATATGGATCGGTACTTAAACCTGTTATTTCTTTTATCTGCTTTTCTAAACCTTCATTTTTTATTTTTTCACAAATATCAACGCTTCGCCTACACTGCCAAACAACAGCATTATGTAAAACTTTTCCTGTTTTTTTATCCCAGACAACAAAAGTTTCTCTTTGGTTAGTTATCCCCGCCGCCAATATGTTAATATTCTTATTTTTTTCTATTATTGATTCTAAACAATAGACAACAGAATTAAATATCTCATTCGGGTCCTGCTCAACGTATTGATCCTGAGGGGTTATTATTTGTAATTCACAAGAAACTTGATCTATTAAGTTTAGTTTTGAATCATATAAGACTACCCTACTTGAAGAAGTCCCTTGGTCGATACTTAAAAAATAATCATCTTTCATAAAGGCATAAATTAATGTTTTAATAATATATAAATAGTTTTAATAAGAATGAGTGATTTTTACAATAAAGAATATTATATCGATTGTGATATTAAAGAGTTACATCCTGATTCAAGGAAAATAGTGATCCTTTTTCATGGGCTAACTTCATCACTTTCTGAGGTTAAAGAGATTTCTGATAAATTAAAAGAATTAAAAATTAGTCATTTTGGCCCTAAACTTCCTGGGCACTTTGGAGATTTTAATGAATTAAATGAACTCTCAAAGTCAGATTGGTTAATTTTTATTAAACAGATAGATAGCTTTATATCTAAAAATTCAGAGTTAGATTTTTATATAATCGGAGAATCTTTTGGAAGCATTTTAGCTTTAAATTTAAAGGAACAAACAAATATTAAAAAAATGTATCTATTAAGTCCTCCATTTGAGATAAAAAAACATAATAAACTTCTTTTTCTTTTAAGTTTTTTACCAGATTTTTTATTTAAATATTTTCCTAAAAAGAATAAAGATCTTGAAAGAATTAAAGACTATCAAGTAAATCATTGCTTTTATCCTTTTCATTCTTTTAGAGCAGTTGTTGTTTTAAAAAAATTATCAAGGCTAGTTAAAAAAAGTTCTTGCAAAATTAACTTTTATATAACTAGAAAAGACCATATTGTTTTAAATAATATTTCTAAATTAAAAGATTTATTTAAAAATTCAACTATTAAAGAATATGACTGCATTCATGAAATGCTTATTTCTGATCAAAAAGATATAATTATTTCTGATATCACAAACGAGATTAAAAATGCCTGCTAAATTTACTCATATATATATTGCAGATCAAATTTTTGATTATATTACTGAGAATAAACTATTTAAAAATAATAAAATAAATAAAAAGTTACTATATCTTGGAGCGATTTCACACGACCTTCCATACTTTCATCAATCAGGTAAAAGTGATTTTTCTAGAATAGGAAAATCTTTACACGGAGATAATTTAAATGATCCTAGTATTTTTCTTAAAAAGTACAAAGAGAAGCTAACAACAGATAATCAATTTTCCTTTTTAATAGGCTTAATAACACACTACATAACAGATCAGGTTTTTCACCCTGTTATCTATTACCAAACAGGAAATTATTATGACAAAGACTTATTAAAAAGAGAGATTGCAAGAGAAAAACATAGAAAGCTTGAAAGTCTTTTAGATGTTTTTACAATAAACTATTTTAATTTTGATTATAATATTTTTAATCTAAAATCTGTAACTAAAGTAGAACTAGAAAACCTATATACTATTCTTTCTAATTCAACTATGTCTAAAACTTCAGACTGGATTGATTCTTTTAATGATTTTTTAAAAATAGAAAAAAAACTTAATAATAAAAATATTATAATTCTTTTAAAACTTCTATCTACATTTAATTTAAAATATAAATCTATTTTAGCTTTAGCAATTAAAGATAAAAAATATAATAAAAATTTATTTACTAAAGATTTTAATTATATGAACCTATACACAGGAGAAAAAAAAGAAACTAATTACTTAAAACTATTTAAGACTGTAAATCTGCAGATAAAAAAAATATTATTAGAACTCGAGGAACAAAATAAATTACAACTTTTAAATAACTCTTTAAGCACTTTTGGGAAACAGCTTAAACCTGAAGACTGTAAATTCTTTTCTAATAAATCTTAACATAAATTACGCACATCAGATCCTCTATAAATAGCTGGCCCATTGTCTTCTTCGTTTTTTTTGTCTTTATTGTCTTTACCTTGTTCTTTGTATTTTAATTCTTGATTTGAGCCATCCATTCCTTCATTCAATATTTGATCTAATTTATCAATACTTTCATTTAAACTATCAAGCGCTTCTTGAACCTCTAAAGCGTGATTAGGCTCAGATGTTGGTATACTTTTAGAATCATTTGAGTTTAACTCTTTAACTACGCTTACGGCAACAACAAATGAAAAAACTGTTAAAGACACTCCCTTTAATAAATTTAATTTTTTACTAAAACTATTTTCTTTATTTTCTTTATTAATTATAGGTTCCATATTCCTTCTTTAAATATTTAATATTAAAGCCTTACTTTTTTTATAGTTTTTTTAGTTTCTTTTAATGCTTCTTTACTCTTATCAGCAGCAGCTGTGATGCGTGAATCTAATTGATCTAATTTTTTATTTAATTGCTCAAAATTTTCTGGAGCTTTCTTATCTTCAAGAGCTAAATCAGCTTCTAAAACTCTATTTTGGCTATAATTAAGAGTATTTATTCCAGCACTAACAATTGCAACAATTCCAAGAGCGGCCATAGCTAAAGGTATTTTTGACTTAAAACTAGCAAGCCCTTGATCACTTTTTAATACTGGTTCCTTAATAATCCTAACTATTTAATATATATAGTCCTATCTTTTAAACTCTCAATAATGATTCTAAAAAACTTTATAATTTTAGTTTATGTAAATTTTAATTTTAATCAATTCTAAGAAGATAAAAAAATTTTAACATAAATTTTTATACTCAGATCCATAATAAATAGCTGGCGGAGATTTGTTTTCTTTAACTGGCTTAGCACCTTTTAAATCTTTTTTTTGCAGATATCTTGATTCGTTGTCACTATCTAATTTCTTAATATAACCCTGTATAACTTCTTTAGGAATATCTTTAACAGCTTTAAAGTATGAATCTAAAACATTTTTTCTTTCTAGTACTCTTTTTTGATGTTCTGTAGAGTCAGCCCCGAATTCTTTTAAGCTATCATTTTCTAGTTCTGTATAAATTAACAATTTATCAACTAATAGCTTAAAATCTTGATACTTAATTATTTTATTGTAAGGACTAAGGGTATTTTCAAAATCATTAGCTACTGGTTTAAATGTAGTTTGAGCGGGATTAGATTCTAAAGGCACTTCTTTGTTTTTTTGATAAGGTTCAGGAACTGTTACTTCATTTTTGTCGTTTTGAAAGACACAAAAATATGCTACTAAAGAACACGAAAAACTTGATAAGAGTATCTTCTGAGCCTTAGTTAGTTGATATTCAGTATTGTTTCTAAGTATAGGATTCAATATCTTCTCTTATTTTAAATATGCTAGATACACTTCAGATTTTTTTTCTTTTTCATCCTTTCTAAGACTTTCTATTAATATTTCTTCTATTAAATTTAAAATTTCTATCTTTGCTGGCAAAGAAAGCTCTTCTGTTATTTTTAAAAGTTTCTTTGATAAACTATTAAGCTCTTTAGAGCTTTTTTTAACTTCTTTAGAATTTTTCCCAAAAAGTTCGATATTATCATTATGATCAATAGTTACCTTAACATAATCTGTGACTAAAGTTTTCATTTTATCAAAATCAAAATTTTCTTTTTTATACATTTCTTCTATAAAGAGTAAATCTAAACTTTGATCTGTACTTTCTAGATTAGGGGTCTTTTCTGGATAAGCATTTTGTTTAACAGTACTACAAGAGGAACACAAGCAAGCGACTGCTATTAAAAGTTTATTTACTACTGGCTTAGCAATATTTTGTAAACTTGTTTTTACTTCATTATTTAACATATCTTTTTTTAATTTTTCATATATGTATCATATTAAAAACTAATTTTGATTCAAAGTTTTTTTTAAAAAATCCAAATAAAAACAATGTCTTAGGTTTTTGTTAATTTAACTATTAATAAACATTGAGATTTAGAATAAAAATAAACTGCACCCTGAGGGATTCGAACCCCCGACACCTTGGTTCGAAGCCAAGTGCTCTATCCAACTGAGCTAAGAGTGCTTAAAAAATTTAACTACTTTTAATATGATTTAAAGCAGACCCGGCTTTAAACCAAGCTATTTGCCTTTCATTTAATGTATGACTTAAAGAAGTTTCTTTAATTGAACCATCTGTAGATTCAATCTTTAAGCTAAGCTTAGATTCAGGAGCTAGTTCTTCTAAACCTATAACACTTAATGAATCTTTTTCTTTAATTAAATCATAAGCATTAGGGTCATCAAAGGTTAACGCAAGAACTCCTTGTTTTTTTAAATTTGTCTCAGCAATTCTAGCAAAACTTTTAGCTATTACTGCTTTACATCCTGTAAACCTTGGCTCCATAGCAGCGTGCTCTCTTGAAGAGCCTTCTCCATAATTTTCACCAGAAACTGCAACCCAAGAAATATTATTTAATCTATAATCTTCAGCAATATTAGGAAACGAATCATAAAGATTTGTTCTAATATTTAACCCCTCTCCAGCTTTGTCAGTAAAAGAATTAATAGCTCCTAAAAATAAATTCCCTGATATATTCTTTAAATGCCCTCTATACTTTAACCAAGGACCAGCTTGTGAAATATGATCAGTTGTACATTTGCCTTTAGTCTTAACTAAAACTTTTAAATCAGTATAGTCTTTTCCATCCCAGGCTTTAAATGGCTCAAGTAAAGCTATTCTTTCGCTATTTGGATCAACTGTTACTTTAATATCTTTTCTAATACTCTCATCTTTTATTGGTTCAGCAAAACCATCTTTAGAAAAAATAAATCCACTTTTTGGAAGAGAATCCCCAACAGGTTCTTTAAATTTAAATGAATCATCTCCAAACTGAACTTCATCAGCCTGTGGATTAAATGTCAGGTCTCCAGAAAAAGCCATAGCAGTCACTAATTCAGGTGAACCAATAAATGAAAGTGTTTCTGTATTTCCATCATTTCTTTTTCTAAAGTTTCTATTATAACTTGTTACAATAGTATTTCTTTCACCTTTCTTAATATCATCTCTTTTCCATTGTCCTATACAAGGACCGCAAGCATTAGCTAAAACTGTAGCTCCTGCTTTTTCAAAGGTATCTAGAAATCCATCTCTTTTAATAGTTTGATAAATCTGATCACTTCCTGGTGTAACTAAAAAAGGAATTTTAGCTTTATATCCTTTTTCAACTGCTTGTTTAGCAATTGAAGCAGATCTTGAGATATCCTCATAAGAAGAATTGGTACAAGAACCTATCAATGCAACTCTGATATCTGTTGGATAATTTTCCTTTTTAGCAACTTCTTTCATATCAGAAATTTTTGTTAATAAATCTGGAGTATGAGGGCCAACAAGTTGTGGTTCAAGCTCAGATAAATTGATTTCAATTACTTCATCAAAAAATTGACTAGGGTTATTTTCTACGCTTTTGTCTGCCTTTAATTCCTCTATATATTTCTTTAAAGCATCAGCGATATCTTTTCTTTCTGTTTCATTTAAATAATCAATAGTATTTGAATCAACTGGGAAAATAGAAGTTGTAGCGCCAAGTTCTGCTCCCATATTACAAATTGTAGATTTACCAGTTAAACTTAAACTATTAGCGCCCTCACCAAAGTACTCAACTATTTTACCAGTTCCGCCTTTTACTGTTAACTTTCCAGCAACTGATAATATAACATCCTTAGCAGATGCCCATCCAGAAAGTTTACCTGTCAGCTTAACACCAATAAGTTTTGGATTTAATAATTCCCAAGGCTCTCCCACCATTGCATCAACAGCATCTGCCCCACCAACACCTACAGCAATCATCCCCATACCACCTGCATTTGGAGTATGAGAATCTGTTCCTATCATCATTCCAGCAGGAAAAGCGTATTGCTCTAAAACTACTTGATGAATTATACCTGCTCCAGGCTCCCAAAAACCCATACCATATTTTTTTGATGCTGATTTTAAAAAGTCATAAACTTCTTTATTTTCATCAATAGCACTTAAAAGATCTTTTTTACTTCCCTGATGAGCTCTGATTAAATGATCACAGTGAATACTAGTAGGAATTTTTACTGAATCAATTTCTGCCACCATAAATTGCAGCACAGCCATCTGGGCTGTAGCATCTTGCATAGCTACTCTATCAGGTAAAAAATCAAGAGTCTCTTCCCCTCTTTTAGTTTCCTTATCTATATTTGACTGAAGATGAGTAAATAAAACTTTTTCAGCGTAAGTTAAATCTCTTCCAAGGGTTTGTCTTATTTTAGAAACAGTTTTAGAAAAGTTTTTATAAAAATTCTTATAATCCATTTTATTTAATCCCTAAAATTTGTAAATTCTAATGATACTTTAGTAAACTCTGTTTTAAGATGTGCCATCACATCTTGCAGATCGTCTCTATTTTTTCCTGTAACCCTTACTTGATCACTTTGCTGAGCTGCAGTAACTTTTACTTTCATTGATTTAATTATTTTCGTTATCTCTTTTAAGTCTTCAGTACTTAATGCCGCTTTAACATCTAACTCTTGAACTCTCCTACTACCTGAATCAAAAGGCTCATTAATTGTAATATTTTTTAAACTAATTCCACGTTTAGCAATTTTAGTTTTTACAACTTCTAACAAAGAAGCTGACTTCATTTGATCAGAAGTAGTTAGTTTTAACTTTGAAGTCTTTTCGTCATACTCAACAGTTGTATCTGATCCTTTAAAATCATAACGTGTTGTTACTTCTTTTCTTACTTGATCGAGCGCGTTTGTTAATTCATGAAAATCAACAGATGTTATTACATCAAAACTTGGCATATTATCTCCTTAAAAAAACAAGATTATTTTCAGTAGAATCTTTCTTACTAAACTTATAACCTTCTATGTTAAAATCTTTTATATTTTCTACAGTTTTACAATTATTTTTTATTATAAAATCTGTCAATTGTCCTCTAGCTTTTTTTGCTTTAATTCCAATTATTTTAAAAGTACCATTATGATAATCTTTAAAATCAATATTTACTATCGGCACTTTTAATAATTTTGGCTTAATTGCTTTAAAATACTCTTTAGATGCTAAATTAACAACTAAAGACTTCTTTTTTAGCTCATTATTTAAAGAATCTGTTAATTTATGTCCCCAGAATTCATATAAATTCTTAGCTTCCTTACTTTCTAATTTTGTCCCCATTTCAAGCCTATACGGCATAATTAAATCATATGGCCTCAATATGCCATAAAAGCCTGAAAGTATCCGTATTGTCTTATTTGCTCTATTTTGCTGGAGTTTATTATAGTCCTTGAATTTAATTGGCTTATAAACACCACCATTAAAAGATAAAATAGCAGGTTTTGAGTTGGTTTTAGTTAAATTTGAGTTAAAATCTTGAAATCTTTGATAATTTAATTTAGCTAACTTATCAGAGACTTTAAGTGTTTTTTGCAATGTGCCGATGTTTAATTTTAGGATATGCTTATGTAGCTTTAATGTTTCTTTTATTAATTGTGGTTTTGAGGCTTGGAATGAATAATTTTCTTTTTTTTCAATTAAACTCTTAGCTGGGGATAATAAAATAATCATAATTTAAATATAGTATATACTAATCTTTAATAAAACTACTTATTATGATAAATTTTATTTTAATAGAAATGTAAACTATGACAACTCAATTAACACATCAAAATAAAACCTCACAGATGGATGCGTTATTTAGAGAAATCCGCTTAGGAGTTGGAAAAACTATTGCAAAAACTTTAAACAATTTTTCAAAAAAGATCAGCCCTGATTATCTTAATAGCTTTAAAATAAGCCCATCTATTAGAAGTAAAGATGAAGCACTCTCTGATTTCTTAAATAGAATAGAAAATGAAGATACCAATCAAGAAACTTCCCTTATGGATAACCAACCAAATCTTCTATTTTTTGATTCAATCTTAAAAGAAACACGAGCATTACTTATTAAGAATGAACAGCTAACAAATGATGATTTTAAGTACCTTGAAAATGGAACAAACACAATTACTACTGACTATGCTGAAAAAATAATTATTATTTATGAATCTATTGAAAAAAATATAAATAATCTAGTTTCAGAATATATGAAGGATTTTGAAGACCGGTTTGGATCTTATGGAAAGGAATCCCTTGAGCAGTACACTTTTCCGGTTGATCAAGAATTTACAACAAGAGACATCACTGAAATTAATATCGAAAGTTCTTTTTCAGCTGTTCAAGATTCTTTAGATGTTAGTTTGCAAACTGATACATATAAAAAGTTTAGAGATTATGCAGAAATTCTATTACAAGAAACTAAAACTATTAATACTTCTGAGCTTATAAAAGAAAACCCTTCTCAAAATATGGAAATAGACTATCTAGAAAGCCAACAATTAAATACTATCAAAACAGAGCTAACAGAAAAAATCCTTGAAAGCTTGCTAATTCACCTCAAAATTTAAATCATTTTTTTGTTGACTTGCTCCCTAGCCCTAAGTAATATGTCTATTCAATAAGAGTTTTTTACTTTAAGAGTCTTAAAGTAATAGGTTATATTTAACAATTTATTTAATAAAATAAGGATATTATATGAAATTTTGGTCAAATTCAGAAGTCCCAGACGCAGATGGTAAAATACCAGAGAAAAAACTTCTTGCAGCAGTACTACAAAGAGCTGTAACTGATTTTTTAACTACTACAGGGGATATTAAACTTATGTCTAGACATTGGTTATATGAAGAAGATCAACCTGAGAATACTCCACTTAAATTTAGATTTATATGTGAAGCATTAGATTTAGATGTAGATAGATTTAGAAAAGCGATAAGCTTACAAGAAGAGCTTTACAATGCTGAAAATGCTCAAGAAGAAGTATTAAAAATAGCTTAGTTGCTAATTAAAAAATAATCTAAAAAAAAGTTTTTTAGATTATTTTTTTTTATTTAATTTTATAACAATTTTTATTTAATTTTTATAACAAGAATTCAAATTCATTCTAACAAACCAATTAATAACTATATTAACAAGTAAATACCCAGAAATTAACATAGTAGCATTTATAACACTAAAAATATTTAATATTGTTAGAACTATCAAAGATATAAACAAGCTACTTATAAGTAACTTTGATTTTTTATACCTAAATGTACTTTTAAAAATCTCTACAAATTTCTCTATGTCACCATTAACTAAAGAGGAGTTAGTATAAACCTCTTTCATCCAAGAGTTAAAGTTACTAATAGTTAAAGTATCCGAATTTAGATAATTTTTATCATTAAAATCAGAAAGATAAACTAGTTTAGTATCTGAATTTAGACTTTCAAGTTTATTATCTAAATTATCAACAATTCTCTTTTCCCCGGCTGTAAATTTTAAACTTTGATACTGCTTCTGACTTATATTAGATGTTAGAAATCTAGCTTCTATCCCATTTAGCTTTGAAGTATTAATTAATGATTTAATCAGCTTATCAAAATTATTTAAAAGGCTAATTGAGCCTATAAAATCATTGTTTACAGCAATGTAAAGTTTTTCATCTTGATCATTTATTTCATCAGAAGAGAATTGAACTCCATTAGAAAGTAAAAAAGAAACTGACCCAATATACAAGTTAACATCTGAAATTACAGCGTGTATACTATTATCATTATAAAGATTAAAACTTTCCAAATTATACTCATTTTCAAAGCTAAATTTATTATTTAGAAATCTTGATACTTTGCTATGAAGCTTATAAGAGCTAGAACTAAAAGCTATTTGAAGAATCTCTGAAAGGTTTTTTTCTGAAAACCTTTTATCAACTACTTGAAAACTAACTGGTTCATAAGAATTATAGAAATCAGAAGAATTTAGAATAAAAACTACTTCTTTTATTTTCTTTAAATACTTATTTACAAAATTAGAGTTAAAAACAACTCCTAAACAAAACATTTTTTTTATAAAGTTCAGTTTAACAAAACTACTAAAAACAAAAAATCTTAACAAGTTAGAAAACAGCATTAAAGAAGCAAAGGTAAATAAAACTAAAGATATCTCAGATCCTTTTATCTGATATAAATATAATGAATATGCAGATGAAAATAAAACTATAATTATTTTAAAAATTGTTTGAAAATATTGGTTATTTGAAAATTCTGTTTTTAGATTAATTGAATTATCAGAATGGTAACTATTAAATTGATTAACTTGGGAGCTGTTCTGATCCTTAACAGCAGTCAAAGTAATGGTTTTAGATAACAGTTTAGAGCCAGCGTTTACCTTATCCCCTTCTTTTTTGTATTTCAAATCAAAAGAGTAAGCTAAATCGTTTGTTAAAAACAAAGCTTGCCCTGAACTTATAATAGAATCATTTGGAACGATTTCATTTTTTTTAAGATCAAAATTATTGTTAAGAGTAACTTTGGAACCTAATTTAGGAAAATTAAATTTTTTATATTGATCAAGAATATGATTAGAAGTTTTAGCAAATATTGATTGTTCTAAAAAAATAAAAGTTACAAATAAAAATGAAGGAATATAAATAAAGTTAAAATCTGACAGACTAAAGATATTAGCTAAAAATAGAAACAAGACTCCTAAGAAATAGAAAAACTTAATATCATATCTATTTTCTTTTAAATTTATAAGTTCCTTTAAATTAAAACTTAGAATAAAAAAAGAAAAAAATATAAAAAAGTAAGTAAATATCTTATTTTGTTTAATTAAAAAGCTTTCTGAGTTAATTCCAAATAGAGAATATTTTAAAACTAAGGAGCTTATTAATATATTCCCTAAAATTATACTAAGGATAAATAGAATATTTTTATTACTAAATTTTGAACTTATTAATTTTAATTTAGAAAATGTATTAAGAAAAATTTGATTTTGAAAAATACTCAGATTTGATACAACTTCTTTCAATATACTAAGCTGTTTTTAATAGTCTTTGTCTACTAATTTTTATTGGCTTTAACTTACCTTCAACATATAAAACACTTTTTCTAACAACTGGATCATATTTCTTGATCTCTAACTTAGAGTTTCCTTTACCTTTTTTCTTATTTCTTCTATAAGTATAAAAATGTCCAGACCCTGATGTTGATACTAAGTGATATTCTTCTGTCTTTACCTTTGCCATTTTTAAATTTCCTTAAATATAAGTAATTTATCTCTTATTTTTAGCAAAATTTCAAGTTTTTTTATTAAATTATTATGATATTGTAATTATGTATTATTTTAGTATCTTAACTATAGCTAATTATTTATGTGATTTTATGGACTTTATTAAAGATTTAAAAGAAAGAGGCTTATTTCAAGACATAAGCGACCAGGACTTGGAAACTAAGCTAAATATAGGAGATTCCTTCTACTTTGGAGCAGATCCAACAAGTTCAAGCTTACAAATAGGTAACTTTGTAGGGCTAATAGTAACTGCAAGATTAGCAAAGCAAGGAATTAAGCCTATTATGCTTTATGGTGGAGGTACTGCTGCAATTGGCGACCCTGGAGGTAAAGAAAATGAAAGAAACCTATTAAGCTTTGAAGAAATTAAGAGCAATATGGAGTCAATCTCTAAAAAAGTAACTGAAATTTTTGATAGATTAGATGTTAAAGTTGAATATGTTAATAACCACGATTGGCTACACAATTTAAATTTTTTAGATTATTTAAGAGATATCGGGAAGCATTTTCCTATGTCTTATATGCTTGCTAAAGATTTTATTAAAACTAGAGTTTCCACAACAGGAATCAGCTATGCTGAATTTTCATATAATATGATTCAAGCTTATGATTTTTATCACCTATATGAAAACAACAACTGCAAAATGCAAATTTGTGGGAGCGACCAATGGGGAAATGTCACTTCAGGTTTAGAACTGATTAGAAGAAAACTTTCAAAACCTGCTTTTGCTTTAAGCTGGCCATTAATAACTAAAAGTGATGGTAAAAAATTTGGGAAATCTGAAGGCGGCGCTGTTTGGCTTAATGAAGATCGAACTTCTCCTTACAAGCTACACCAATATTTTTTAAATACTCCTGATGAAGATGTAATAAAATATTTAAAGATATTTACATTTAAATCCCTTGAAGAGATTAAACAGATAGAAATTGATTTCAAAGAAAATCCTAGCCAAAGATTGGCGCAAAAAGTTTTAGCTGATGAAATTTGTACTTTAATTCACGGTAAAAAAGCTACTGCTAATGCAAAAATATCAGCAAAAGTCCTTTTTGGAGAATCTATTAAAGGACTAAACGACCAAGCATTACTTGATATCTTTTCTGAAGTTCCATCTTGTGACATTCAAAGAGAAACTTTAAAAGACTTAGATCTTATAAGTTTATTTGTTGAGTCAAAAGCAACAAAATCTAAAGGTGAGACTAGAAGACTTATTGAAAATGGTGGTGGGTATATAAACAATGAAAGAGTTTCACTAGAAACAGATCTTAAAAACTACCTAGATAAAAACTTAATAATTTTAAGAACAGGTAAAAAGTCTTATACTTTAATCAAAGTTATCTAGGGATATGCTTAAAATTGGAGATTTTGTTTTAATAAAGGATTTAAATAAGTTTGGTAAAATTGTTTCAATCAATAAAAAACAAGCTCAGGTTTTAGTTAATAGCCTAATATTTAAAACTGAATTAAATAACATTGAAATTAAGAAAGAAACTAAATTTAAAGTCAAACCTATAATTAAAAAAAAGTATTTTAAAAAAGAAAAAGCCCCTGACTACATTGATCTTCACGGACATTTTAAGTCTGAAGCGCTTAACTTACTAGAAAATTATATATCTAAAGCTTTGATTGCAGATCTTGATAGAATTCGAATAATAACAGGGATTGGTGACCAAATAATATTTAATGAAGTTAATAGTTTTTTAAAAAACAAAAAATATGTTAAAAAACTTATAATAAATTCTAATAACCAAGGAGAGATAATTGTCTTACTATAAAATTTTAATTATTTTTGTATCTTTTACTCTAAACAACTTAGCTTTCTCAATATCTACTCCTCCAAGTAAACTAACTGCTAGCCCTAAAATGGCTTGGGGTGATTTTTATGTTGATAAAAAAATTACTGAAACTAGTTGGCAAAGGCAAACTCTCTTATATTTGCCAAATAGGTTCCTAGATTTAGTTGATGCACTTAAGTTTGATCTTGGAGCTGGGTTTTCTTTTGGGGGAACTGCTAAAGTTACTAAATATGGACAAATTGGTTTTAGGAGCTTAAATCCATTTTCTTTTAGAGTTGGAAATTTTGGAAGAGACTATCCTTTTTTATTTGAAACTAGTAATGAATTTGGCCTACCTCTTTTTTATTCTGAGAGTAAAGATAGGACTGTTTGTGATACAGAAATTGGACTAGGATTAGATTTATTTCTTTTTGGTGGTTATTTAGGAATATGTACCCAAGAGGCTTTAGATTTCTTTTCAGGTATATTCTTACTTGATATAAATGATGATGATTTAGAATAAAATAAATACTAGCTATTAAACTGTTATTAAAATATTAATTTTATCAATTCCATCACTTTCTTTATTAGATTTAGCGTTAATATTTACCTGATCCCCCTTATTAAATACTTTCTTACTACCTTTAGCTTTGTTAACACCTTGAATCTGTAAACTAGAATCTTTAGAACTATTTAAATTCTCCACTTCTAAACTTCCATCTGAAGTTTTAGTAAATTTAAAAGATTCACGACTAATCGATCCATCTGAAATTTCTTTAGGTAATTTAAAGTCTAGCTTATCACTTCTACCAATTATTAAAGATTCCCCTTTACTTAAATCTTTTATTGCTTCACCTAAACTAGGGCCAAATTCATAAACAGTTTTAACTTTTTTATTTTCATCAGGAATTTTAAAATCTAAATCTAATTTTATTGTTTCGCCAGTAGTAGTATCTCTAATCTTTAAGTTACTCTTACCATCTTTTAGAGAAATATTTCCATTTTCATCTTGATTAGAAAATTCTAATTTTGATCCAAAATTTGGTTTTAAATTAATGGTGACATCTGAATCTTGAGAAATAAAAGTTGTTGTAAGAGTATATCCATTAATATTAACTCTTAGTTCAGGACTTTCTTTAGTTAATCTAGATATCTGACCACTTAATTGTTTTTCAAAATGCTTATTAATATATATCTTGTTATCTACTATTATTTCTTGATATTCTTTTAATCTATTTAATTTATCTTCAAGTATATCGATAAAATCATCATTTAAATCTGAGGCATCTTTCTTAATTGCCCAATAATCTTTCTGAACACCATAAGAATCTTTTTCTATAAAAGAAATCTCGTTGTCAAAATTTACTACTGTCAAACTACCTTTTTCTGATGTTAAAGATAGGCCATGTAACAAATCAATATTCTTTTTTATTTTATTAAATTCTGTCAAAATTTTTGAGGTAAGCTCAGATTTAGATTTTACTGGTTCTAAAGTTGTATTTATAATATTAATATTATAATCAGCATTTTGAACTATAAACTTTAGTTTTTTTTTCTTTTTATTAGAAATTACTGTAATTTCAGATCATTACATTATTTATAAATCTTAAATTTACCGTCTTTTAATTTTATTAGATACTCTTTTAGTAATTTACTAATTTTAGGCGATAAAATTAAACAAGCAATTATATTAGGAAAAGCTAAGCTTAAAATCATTAAGTCCATAAAATCTACAACATCTTTTAAAGGCTGAACTGCACCGATAAGTATAGAAATTATTAATAAAACCCTAAAAATAATTATAGATTTAAACTTTATATTAAAGTGATTTACAATATAATCCCAAGCCCTTTCTCCATAGTATGACCAAGAAATAATTGAAGAATAAGCAAATAAAAAGATACAAACAGTTAAAACATATGGGAACCAAGGGATCACAGTTGCAAAAGCATTAGATGTCAAAGTAACGCCTTGAAGCCCTTCTGCTGGTGTTTGCCAAACACCAGAAACTATTATAACTAGTGAAGTTAAAAAACAAATAATCATTGTATCAATTACAGGACCAATCATTGCAACAATCCCTTCTCTTACAGGTTCATCTGTTTTAGCCGCCGCGTGGATAATTGAAGCAGACCCTAGTCCTCCTTCATTTGAAAAAGCTGCTCTTTGAACTCCTGTAATAATAACCCCGATAAATCCTCCTAAAGCAGCATTATCAAAAAATGCCATTTTAAACATTAGAGAAATCGCTTCTGGTAGCTTAGAAAAATTTACAGTAACTACTACAACTGCTGCAACAAAATAAATTATACACATTAAAGGAACAACTTTTGATGTTATTTCAGCTATTCTTTTAACTCCACCAATAATTACTATTCCAACTAAAAAAGCTATAAATATTCCTAGCTTTAAATTATGTTCAGAACTAATATGAACACTTTGATTTAAAGATTCCACAATTTGATTAACTTGAAACATTCCTGCAGCGCCAAAACAACTTCCTATAATTGCAATAGCATAAAAACAAGCTAAAGTTTTTGAAATAAATCTTAATTTAGGATTAAAATCTTTTAACCCTAAATCTATATAATACATAGGACCTCCTGAGATACTTCCATCGAAATTAACTTTTCTATATAACTGTCCTAAAGTTGCAGAGCAAAACTTTGCTGACATAGAAAAAAATGCCATAAAAATCATCCAAACTACTGCTCCTGGACCTCCAATTTGAATAGCAATTGCAACTCCAGCAATATTTCCTAATCCAATTGTTCCTGAGAGCGCGCTTGATAAAGCTTTAAAATGACTAATATCGCCCTCATCATTTGGATTGTCATATTTTCCTCTAATAACATCTATAGAATGTTTAAATGCCCTTATGTTTATAAATTTAAAAATTACGGTAAAAAGAAATAAACCTAAAACTAACCAGAAAACTATTAATGGTATTTTTTGTTCATTAAAAAAACCAAAAGAAATATCAAAAAAAAGAAGGCTAGAGATTTTATCATTAACTAAAGATAAAGTTGATTCTGAAAATAATAAAGATGGAAAAAAATAAATTAAAAAAAAATATTTTCTCATAGATTCCTTAAAGATAGCTATAAATAACTTATCAATAAAGAGAACTTAAGAAAAGAAAAAATTATCTTTAATAATTATCAAAAAAATTATTATTTTTAAGAACTCTCCATATATTTTTAATATACGTATCTAAAAAAGCACAATGACTCTTAATTTGAGCATCCTTTTGATTAGTTAGAGAAATCTGCCCCCTATTTCTTTTAATTACTAATTTTTCATAGTTAAAATCTAAAATTCTAATCGCTTTCATTAAACTAGTACTAGTAAGCTCACAGTTCTGGCCAAAATTATTTTCAAAACTACCTAGAAAAATTTCAAATTCAGGGTCATTAACTAAATCCCAATTTGTAAAAAACTTATTCCAGATTCCATAATGAGAAATACCATTATCATACTCTTGATTTTTGTTAATATACTCTGAATATGACTCTAAAGCTCTAACTTTAAGTGGATCGTTAAGCTCTTTAGAACTAATAAAGAAATCACTTCTAAGTTTAGCTGCTAAAAGTTCAACATACTCTTCTGTTGTAACAGAAGTAAGTATTTTCTTATCTTCTTCTAAAGCTTGCAAGTGAGTAACAAACTTTTTCTTCCAAGTTAAACCTTGCTGTAACATTTGTTAATTACTATTTATTATGCGTTAGCTTGTTTTTTGGATAATCTAATCTTACCCTGCCTGTCAACTTCAATAACCTTAACACTTACTACTTCGCCTTCAGTTAAAACATCAGATACTTCTTCTACTCTTTCATTTGAAATCTCAGAAACATGTAAAAGTCCATCTTTATTAGGTAAGATCTCAACAAAAGCACCAAAGCTTGTAATCTTTTTAACGATACCTTCGTAAACTTTTCCAACTTCTGCTTCAGCTGTAATACTTTTACAAAACCCAATTGCTGCTTTTAAATCATCAGCATTTGTTGCAGCAATAGTAATGATACCATCGTCAGTAACATCCATATTTACATTATATCTTTCGATTATGGATTTAATAACTTTTCCACCAGAACCAATTACGTCTCTAATTTTATCAACTTTAATTTTTAAAGTCTCAACTTTAGGAGCATAGGCATTCATTTCGCTTCTAGGTTCTTTAATAGCCTTATCCATCTCAGCAAGAATATGTAGTCTTCCCTCTTTAGCTTGTGTTAATGCCTCAATAAAGATTTCTCTACTTAAACCTTTTATTTTGATATCCATTTGAAGAGCGGTAATCCCAGCTTTAGTTCCACAAATTTTAAAGTCCATATCACCTAAGTGATCTTCATCTCCCAGAATATCTGTTAAAATTGCATAATCATCAGCATCTTTTAAAAGACCCATAGCAACACCTGCAACTGGTGCTTTTATTTTAATCCCTGCATCTAAAAGAGCTAAACTCCCACCACAAACACTCGCCATTGAGCTTGAACCATTTGACTCAGTGATTTCTGAAACTATTCTAATTACATAAGGATTATCTTCTTTTAAGATAACAGCTTCTAAAGCACGTTCTGCAAGCATTCCGTGTCCAATCTCTCTTCTTCCTGGCCCTCTTACAGGTCTAGCTTCACCAACTGAATAAGGTGGGAAGTTATAGTGAAGATAAAACTTTTGTGATATTTCACCTTCTAATAAAGATTCTTGTCTTTGAGCACCATCTTTAATCCCTAAAGTTGCAGCTACAATTGCTTGTGTTTCCCCTCTAGTAAATACTGCAGAACCGTGAACTCTTGGAAGGTATGTCAAATCGATATCAATCTGTCTGACTGTTGTAAAGTCACGACCATCCATTCTTTTCTTTTCTTTAAAAGCTAGTTCTCTAACAAAGTCATAAACTAATTCATCAAAAGATTTAGAAATTTCTTTAGAAATATTTTTGATTTCATCTTCAGATAAGTTTTCAGTAATAAACTTTTCTTTTATTTCATTTTTAATAGCTGTTAAAGCATCCTTTCTTCCAAATTTATCTGGAACCATTACAGCAGGTTTAATTTTAGATTTAGCAAAATCTTTTATCTCTGTACTTAGAGTATCATCTCTAGCTTCAGGAGCTACAACAATTTTCTCTTTACCAAAGTCTTTAGTAAGTTTTTCTTGAATCTCAATTAACTTTTGTAATTCTTGGTGACCAAAAAATAAAGCATCAATAACATCTTCTTCAGAAGCTTCATCAGCTCCACCTTCGACCATCATTATAGCATCTTTACTTCCTGCAATAATAAAATTGATATCAGCATCATGAACATCTTTAACTGGAGGGTTAATTTTCAACTCACCACCGATTCTACAAACTCTAACTCCAGCAATCGGTCCTTCAAAAGGAGCAGGAGAAAGCATTAAAGCAGCCGAAGCTCCTACCATTGCTAAAACATCTGGATCATTTTCAGGATCAGCTGACATAACAGTTGCTAGTATTTGTATTTCTTGATGAAACGTTTTAGGAAATAAAGGCCTGCATGGTCTATCAATTAACCTACAGTTTAATATCTCTCTTGTAGATAATCTACCTTCTCTTTTTAAAAAACCACCAGGTATCTTTCCTGCTGCATATGTTTTTTCTTGGTAATCAATCGTTAAAGGAAGAAAATCAACATCTTTTTCTTGTCCTAAACAGACTGTTACCAAAACTGCTGAATCACCAGCCCTAACCATTACAGAACCATCTGCTTGCTTAGCTATTTTATTTGTTTCAATTGAAAATTTTACACCATGAAAATCTATTTCTTGCTTATTCATTATTTGCCTTATTTTTTAAAATTATATTTTTGTTTAATTGTTTTTTGCTTAATTGTTTTCTTACCATTTGAAAATTCAAAAGATAAAAATACTACTTACGAAGTCCGTATGCATTTAAGATATCTCTATATCTATTTACATCAAGATTTTTTATATATGATAGTAATCTTTTTCTTTTAGTTACTAGTTTTACTAAACCTCTTTTTGTATGATTATCTTTAGGGTGCTTAGAAACATGCCCTTGTAATAATTGTAATCTTTGAGTTAACAAACCAATTTGTACTTCTGGCGATCCTGTATCAGTTTCATGAATTCTATTTTCTGTAATTATTTTTTGTTTTGCTTCGTTTGTAGACATTTATTCTCCTTAAAATAGTCTAATTGGGAATTAGCATACTTTGCTAAATTTTTTTCATACCCTTTATTTTCATAATATAATTAACAATTACTTATATTTAAGTCAATATATTAGTATACTTTAATAAAAAATAAGTTATTAAAATAATTAAACTTTTAGCTTAAAAGGGATGTAAACAGCTTTAAACCTGGATTTATCTCTGAATTTACCTCTATTACCCTCTCAGGGTGAGGCATTAAACCTAAAACATTTTTAGCGCTATTAAATACTCCAGCTATAGAGTTTACTGATCCATTTAAATTATATTTATCAGAGACTTCACCTTTAGAGCTTGAATAACGAAAAGCAACCTGATCATTGTCCTCAATTTTATTTAATAAACCAGGTTCAACAAAATAGTTACCTTCAAAGTGAGCAACGGGCGCTGAAATGACTTCCCCGCTTTTAAACTTAGAACTAAACTTAGAAGTTGTATTTTCAGTTTTTAAATTAACAGTTTTAGAAATGAACTTCTGACTTGAATTTTTTAATAAAACACCTGGAAGTAAATTTGCTTCACATAAAATTTGAAAACCATTACAAATCCCTATTACTAAACCACCAGCCTCTGCAAATTTAGCAACTTCTTTCATTACAGGAGAAACTTTAGCTAAAGCACCTGTTCGTAAATAATCTCCATAGCTAAACCCTCCTGGGACTATGACAACATCAGGAGCATTCAAATTAGTATCTTTGTACCAAGAGATATGTGTTTTAAACCCTAGAGATTGTAGAACAAAATCTATATCATGTTCACAATTAGTTCCTGGAAAAAGTGTAATACTCGCTTTCATTTAATTTACTTCTATAATTTCAAAATCTTCTATTATTGGATTCGTTAGAATCTGATCACATAATTTAGATATTTGATCATTTGAATAATCTTTATCAACTTTAAACTCTATTAGTTTGCCAACTCTTACGTCTTTAATATCACCAAGGTCCAATGACTTAATACTATTTTCTACAGCTTTTCCTTGAACATCAAGAACTCCTGACTTTAATCTTACTAAAACTTGAATTTTTTTCATTCAACTTCTCCATTTATCGCTCTATCAAAAATTAAATCTGTATACTTATTATGCTCATTGATATCAAAAACTTTATTTAAGATATCTGAGCTTAAAATATCAGAGAACTTTTTATCATTCAGAACAGCCTGTTTAAAATCTTCTTTATTATCCCAACAATTTAATGCAACATCTTGAACTAAACTGTAAGCATCTTCTCTAGTTAACCCTTGATCTGTTAATGCTATTAACAAACCTCCTGAAGCATATAAACTTAAACTTGAATCCAAATTTCTTGTAACTTCTTTTTTATTTACCTTTAATGATTCAATTATCTTTAAAAATCTTTCCAACATAAAATAAGCAACCTCTGTTGCGTCAGGGCCAATTACTCTTTCAACAGAACTATGAGAGATATCTCTTTCATGCCAAAGAGCTACATTTTCAGAAGCAGAAAAAGCATAACTTCTAAGTAATCTATTTAATCCGCAAAGGTTTTCAGACCTCCAAGGATTTTTCTTATGAGGCATAGCAGATGAGCCTTTTTGTCCTTTGACAAAATACTCTTCGACTTCATTTACTTCAGATCTTTGAAGATGTCTAATTTCTAATGAGAACCTTTCAATTGAATTACCAATTCTTGAAAGTGAATAAAAATAATTATAATGCCTATCTCTTGCAACAATTTGAGTTGGTACTGTTTCAGATTTTAATCCTAAGTTTTTCAAAACTGCCTGCTCCATATCTGGAGAAAAATTATTATAAGTCCCAACAGCTCCTGCAAGTTTTCCATAAGAGATTTCATCTATTGCTTGAATAAAATTGTCTCTAGCTCTTTTCACTTCTGAATAAAAACCTAAAAGTTTAATTCCAAAAGTAGTAGGCTCTGCAAAGACTCCATGAGTTCTTCCCATACAGTGAAAGTCTTTTAATTCAGTTGCTCTTTTTTCTAAGGCAGATAAACAAGTATTTAATTTTTCAACTATTAAATTTCCAGCATCTTTTAATTGCATAGAAAAAGCTGTGTCGATTATATCTGAAGATGTTAACCCTCTATGAAGATATCTTGAATCTTCTCCTACTGACTCATTTATTGCTGTTAGAAAAGCTATTACGTCGTGATGAATTTTTGCTTCAAGTTCTTGTATCCTTTCAACTTTAAAAGAGGCTTTTGATTTTACAGCATCTAAAGACTCTTTAGGAGCTAAATCTTTAGCAACCATTTGTTCTAATGCTGCTATTTCTATTTTAAGCCAAAGATCGTACCTATATTGATCAGTCCAAATTTCTGTAATTTTTTTAGAGGAATAACGATTTATCATAAAATGATATTATTTTTATTAAAAAAAAATAGCAAGATTTTACTATTAATATTCTTTAATATATGAACATTTTCTTTAAAAATAGCTTTATGGTAAAAGATTAAAGCTATGGGGAACTATCAAACTCAAAAATTATTCCAGATCTTTCTGCAGATGATCTTGCTCGTCAGACTATATTAATGAACTAGCAGCGCTTTGTGCTTTAATTGACTTAGATTTTTTTGATAATAAGATAACAATTCCTGATTCAGAAATAGAACTTAAAACCTATACTCAAAGATTTGATAAACAAAACTTCAATACTATATCAAACAATATTAAATTTTTTGTACTAGAAATAGATAAAATTATCATTCAATTAAGACAAGAATCAGCAGATTCTGGCTTTATTACTATTCCAAGAGCAAAAGAAGATTCAGAAAAACTGTTAATACTATTTAATCAAATGAAAGAAATTAAATCTGATGACTATTAATTTCCAATTACCCTAACTGGGCTACCTACTTCATACTCAATACCTAAATTTGCAGCTAAGTTGTGAAACTTTTCTTTTACTAAATCTTCAGTATTAGAATTTTCAGATAAATGTGCTAAAAATAAATATTCTAAATTTTTATTTTTTAAAGTCTTAATAAACTGATAACAATCTTCATTACTTAAATGACCATAACTTGATGAGATTCTTTGTTTAAGATCCCAAGAATAATCACAAGAGTTTAATAGATCTTGATCGTAGTTAGATTCAATTACAATAAAGTTTGCCTTTTTAGAATATTCTTTAATAAGCGGCGTAATCACCCCAACATCAGTTGCTAAAAATGCTGATTTTTCTTTTGATTCTATATAATAACCAACAGGATCAACTGCGTCGTGAACAATAGAGAAACTTTTAATTTTAAATTCATTAATTTTTATTGTTTCACTAACATCAAATAAATTTAATTCATAAACTTCATCTATAAAAGGTGCCACAGCCCTTGGAACATATACAGGAACTTTATACTTCCTACTAAAAACAGAGATTCCTCTAATATGATCAGAATGTTCGTGAGTGATAAAAATTGCATTAATTTTTGAAGATTCAACACCGATTTTTTCTAGTCTTAAATTTAACTGTTTTGCAGAAAGACCAGCATCGATTAATATTTTGGTATTTGCATCATAAAAACATGTTGAATTAGCCTTAGAACTGCTTGCTAGAAGGGAAACTTTCATTAAATTATCTTAAATATAAATTATCAGCAATAAACCAATTTTTATTAACTAATTTAAAATCTATGTATTTCTTTTTATTTCCAGATTCCAAAACTACAGTTTGGTATTGGTTAGAATTTTTTATTAACTTTAAATTCCAATTTGTATTACAAAATTTTTGATATTGGGGGTTAAAATAACTTTTTAATAACTTAATTTTATAAATACTTGGAACAAATTTCAAACTATCAGGAATTATATTTTGAGAATTTTTTAATAATTCTTTTTCTATAATCAACACTACTGAGTCAATAAGTTTAGGATTTTTTTCAGGATAATTATAAATATCAAAAGCTTTCTTTTTAAGCATTACAGCAGAATTAATACCGTTTAAGTTTAAATCATTTTTATATTTGAAATATATTGAATCCCAATGAATTAAGTCTTCAAACTCTTTAATATTATTTGTTTTCTTACATTTACTTAATGAGTTTTGAACCTTAATTGCTGGGGTATTTTCATTAGAAAATAAATTAAACGAACAGGTAGTAATTATTAAAATAAATTTTAATTTAATCATTTTTTTTGCTTTTTGAAATAAACATGGCTTTCTGTAACATCACTAAATCTATAATAGACTTTATTATAGTTATCTACCTTATATACTTTATTTGAATCAACCGCCACTATATCATAGTTTTCAATATCAATTTTAGCATTTTTTCCTATATATCCTACAGCATAATCTCTTAAATAATAAGGAATTGGCCAGGGATTATTAACAGCCATAGCAATTTTAGGCTTTTTATCAAGGTTGTTAACATAATCTTCTAAGTCTTGAAGGAAAGTTAAAAAAGAAAGACTTGTATGAGTATAATATAAGGGATTTAATTTAGAATCAGTATATTTATAATTAGCTTTATAAATATCATTAATATTTAATAAAACAACTAAAGAACTTATCAATACAACCTCTTTTTTAGAAAAGTACCTTAAGCTTAAAGCAAAACAAAATATTAGAGGCGTTGAAATATTAATTATTAACCAAGGTGTTTTATATGGAATATAAGAATAAATTAAAAAATGTAAGATAAATAAAATAAAAAAGTATATAAATAATTTATTATCTTCTGATCTTTTAAATTTGATTTTGACTAGACTATATAGACTTACTAAAAACATAACTATAAAAGAGTAGTTGATTCCTATTGTAGTCTTAGAAAAAGTTTTTACCCCTAGCTCGCTTATAACTTTACCACCAAAAACTATTTCTAAATAATAATAAAAACTTTTAAAATGTCCTGAATCCTCTACTCCTCTATCAATCCACTGTTTAAATGATTTAGCAAACTCAATCGCTCCATCATACCAAAAGCCTCCTGCAGTATAAATTATCAAAGAAACTGGAATTGTGATTAATAAAAAACAAGAAATAGTAGGAATAAAAATTGATAATAATTTTTTAAAATCAAAAACTAACAAGTTTGCAACTGTCAAAGCAAACATACTAATTATTACTGTTTCCTTTGTTGAAAAAGCAAATGCTAGAAAAAACATCATTAAAAATAAATACTTTTTTAAACCTGTTTTAATATATTGAAAATTTAAAAAATAAACCAAAGACATCGATAATACTAGCAGCATTTCGTGGATTATATAATTAGAATGAAAAATCAACTCAGGAGAGAATGCTAAAAATAACATCATTAAAAATAAGGTTGATTTATCTAAAACTTTTTTAAAGAATAACGGAACCATTGATAATACAATACCAAGTAAGATACTAGAGATCTTCATTCCAAAAATTGAATATCCAAATATTTGAGTAAAAAAAGTTAAAATATAAAAATATAAAGGTCCATGATAATTTTGATGAGAATACGGGTAATAGCCAAGATCAACTGTTCTTTTAATAAAATGAAAATTCACCCCTTCATCATTGTGGAAAGGACGAATATCAAAAAAAACGAATCTTAAAACAATCGCTATTATGATTAAAAATATATATTTAAATTTCAAAACCTGCTTCACTATCAATAAACCATATTACTTTATCTAAATGATTGTTATATATACTTGCAGGAAATTTTGGATCAAAACTTTCTAACTCAAAGACCTTCTTTAAAGCATCAGTTTTAGCTTTCCCTTTAACAATAAAATAAATCAATTTAGAGTTGAAAATTACTTTATGACTTAAAGTCACTCTTTGACTTTGATCGCTTGTATTAATCACATCAAAAACAAAGTTTTCTGTATTATCATTAAAAACTTCCGAGTTAGGAAATATTGATGCAAAATGTAAATCCTGTCCCATTCCTAATAGGACTAAATCAAATGCTATTTCTTGATTATGTTTCATTAGTTCAGTTTTTAATGTTTCTTGATAAGCTAATGCAGTTTCTTTAGCTGTTGCAAGATTTGTATTCATATAAAAGACATTATCTGGATTTATCTTAGCAGCTGAAAAGAATCTTTCTTTAGACATATTAAAATTATTTCTGGTATCAGAAGTTGATACAAAACGTTCATCTCCATAAAAGAAGTATACCTTACTCCAATCTACTTCATTTACCCTAGGAGGAATTGCTAGCAGTCCATAAATTGAAGCTGGTGTTTTACCTCCGGCTAAAGAGATCGTGCAAGAACCCTTTTCTTCTATTGCTTGATTTATAGTAAAAATTATCTCATCAGCAAGAACGTAATCAAATTTATCAAGTCTTATATTTTCTATGCGAGTTTTCATAACTAATATTAAAATTAAATGTTTATAATAGTAAATATATTATTATTACAAAGCTAGTAAATACAAATAGTTAGCTTTTAGTTATTTTTGTTAAATTTAAGATTTCTTAGAAGACTTAGTTTTTTTTTCAAATAATGACTTTTCAACTCCTGCTCTTCTCGAAATCTCTTTAGAAAAAAGATCACCCATTTCTTCTACAGGCTTTAAATCATTTTTTGTTTCTTTATTATTAAGACCTAATAAAACTTTTTCCGAAGTCTGAGATGAAAAAACTATTTTAATTAGCATTTCTTCATATTCTGTTAGTTCTAATTTAGTTTTATCTCTTACCGCTATTGCCACCTTCTTTCCTAAGCTATCTGCTTTAACAAAAGCTAACCCTATAAACTCAAAATATTCAGCTCGATAAGAATCTTTGAATACACTATTTGCTAATTTAAACTTATCAGAATAAAATTCGGCTTTTAATGATTCTATCTTTTCATCTTTTTGTGCATCTTCTTCTGTTTCTTTTATTTTATCTAGAAACAAACCTCTTTGATTAGTTGTTAATTTTTCAAATTCTTGAAATAAATTATCAACTGTTTTTTTTTCAATATTACTTAATACCATTATATTATTTTAGGATAAATTGTTAAGCTAAACAAATTTATTTTATAATTTAATCAATTAATTTATTAATTGATTCTAATATATCATTTACAGATATTAAGTTAAGGGAATTCCTAGATAAATCCCTTCTTATTTTTCTATTTGAAACCTTACTTTTCTTAATAACTAAAGCTTTTTTACCAATCGGGCCAGTTACTTTAGGGTCAGTATTTCCAAAAATTGCTATTTGAGGGATTTTCAAAAGTGATGCTAAGTGCATTCCGCCAGAATCATTTGAAATTAAAAGAGACGAATATTTAATTATTGCAATCCATTCTAAAATAGAAGTCTTTCCTGCAAGAGAAATAGCATCTGTTTTTTTAGCAATATATTTACAAAGTTCTATATCTTCAGAGCTTCCAAGAATAATAACCTGTTTTTTTGACGATACTTCTTTTACAAGTTTAACAAAACTTTCTTTTGGCCATCTTTTACTTTCACCTCTTGAAGCACCTGGTGCTATACAAATATAATCCTGAGTTAATTTAAATTTAGAAATAATATCAGAACTAAACTCAAAATTAGTATTTTGATAATCCTTTAAGACATTTTCATTATTTAAAAATAAATCATTTGCTGTTACTTGATGAATATTAAAATTATATTTTTTATTTATTTGAAAGAAAGAGAATAAATTAGATACAGATCTTAAATATTTATTATTTCCTTTAATAAAACATCTTGCAATAAAATGCGCTCTTATAGAATTTGGATATACCCATATATTTGAATAATAATTATTTTTAAACTTATTTTTATTTTTAAAACAATCAACAAATTTATCAGAATAACTAATAACATAATCAGCATAATTTAAAGATGTAGTTAATGAATATAATCGCTCTTTAACAACATAAGTAATTTCAGTATCTGGGTTTAAATCTTTAATTTTTTTCAACGCAGGGAGCATCATTATATAATCACCAATCCAATTTGGTAAAATAATTAAAAATTTATCCATTTGTTAACTTTTTATAGTCCAACTATGTTTTTGATCCAAGATATCATTTGCCTCAAATGGGCCAATACCGCCAGCTGAATAAAAGTATAAAGGTGGTGACATTTCGGCATTCCAAGCATTAAAAATAGGATCTAAAAACTTCCAAGCTTCTTCTATTTCATCTTTTCTAATAAATAAAGTAGCATCTCCTTTAATTGCATCTAAAATAAGTCTTTCATATGCATCAGCTGATGGCGTGTCAAAAGATGAATGATAATTAAAATCCATTTCAACTGTTTTAAAGTCGAATCCTGAACCTGGAACTTTAGATGACATAAATAAAGAAGTCCCCTCATCTGGTTGAACTCTAATATTTAATGCATTTCTTGGAAGCTTAATTTCAGTTTCAGAGTTTTTAAATAATGAAGATGGTGCTTGTTTAAAAAAAACATTAATTTCAGTTAATTTTTTTTGTAACCTTTTACCTGTTCTTATGTATATAGGAACTCCGTGCCACCTCCAATTATCAATCATAACCTGCATAGCTACATAAGTTTCTGTCATTGAATTTGGATTAACATCTTTAATATCTCGATAAGCTCTTACCCTTTTGCCATTTACTACCCCAGATACATATTGTCCTCTAACAACTCTTTTATAAACTTCAGATTCTTGATAAATCTTTAAAGATTTTAATACCTTTACTTTTTCATCCCTAATAGAATTAGCATCATAAATTGAAAGCGGTGGCTCGATACATAATAGTGATAAAACTTGTAATAAATGATTTTGAACAATATCTCTTAAAATACCAGATTTTTCAAAAAAAGAAGCTCTGTCTTGAAGACCAACAGTTTCTGATAAATTAATTGTAATATAATCAATATACTTATGATTCCAAATATGCTCAAAAATACCATTAGCAAATCTAAAGACTAATATGTTTTGAACTGTTTCTTTTCCTAAGTAATGATCGATTCTAAATAAATCTTTTTCAGGAATATGACTTCCTAATTTCATATTAAGTTCTTTAGAGCTTTCAAAATCTGACCCAAAAGGTTTTTCAACAATCACTCGTGATTCAAAATTTTTATTATCAACTAACTGCTGTTTTTTTAAATTAGCTAGAACTGGTTCAAAAATTTCAGGAGACAATGCAAAGTAATATAAGAAATTTGAGATTTTATCTGCTGATAAATCTTTTATTTTTTCTTTTAAGTCAATAAAAGTGTCACTATCATAAGCATCAACTTTTAAATAAAAAACTTTACGTGCAAAACTCTTCCATTTTTCTTTATCAGGAGAATTTCTTGAGAACTCAGCAACTCCTTTATAAATTGATTCTTTGAATTCAGTATCAGTCAAATTACTTCTTGATGCTCCTACAATGAAAAAATCTTCTTTTAGCCTATCTTCAATATATAAATTATATAAAGCAGGAATTAGTTTTCTATTTGCTAGGTCCCCTGTTGCGCCAAAGATTATAATACCTGTTGGCTTAATAACAAACTGTGTCATTTTACTTCTTATCCTGAACAGCTTTTAATATATCAAGATAAGCTTGTTTAAAAGAATTCAATCCATCTTCTAGTAATGTATTCATTACTTTAGATACTTCAAACTTTGGATTATCTATAATTTTAACAGTCTGTTTATAGTTAGAATATATATCTGTAAAAGATCTAAGGTTTAATGAATCAAGCTTGATAATATCATCAAGTGTTGCAGGAGGAACGGTATTGACAGTATCTTCTAATATTAAATTTTTAACATATAATAATTTATCAAATTCTGGATCTTTAACACTTGTAGATGCCCAGAGGAGCCTTTGAAAATTGCTATTTTCAGGTAGTTCTTTTTTTGTACTTAAAAAATATTCATAACAACTGAGCGCATTAGCCAATCCAATTTTTGAATAAAGCTCATCTTTTATTTCTTGCTCTACATCTTTAAAAGCATTATCAACTCTTGAGACAAAAAGGCTTGCAACAGAAAATAAACGATCAACTGCCAAACCTTCTAAAACTCTTTTCTTAATAGCTCGAAGATAAGCTTTATTAACTTCTTTATATTGCTCTAAAGAAAATATCAAAGTTACATTTACATTAATTCCTTGATATAAGATTTCTTCTATAGCTTCAATTCCTGCTTTTGTTGCTGGAACTTTTATCATAATATTTGGAAGATTAATTTTTGCCCATATATCTTTTGCAGCTTTAATAGTCCCATCTTTGTCATTAGCAAGCAGAGGACTAACTTCCATACTGGCATAACCATCTAACTTATTTGAATCTTGATAAACTTTAGATAATAAAATAGCCGCAGACTTAACATCATTAACCATTAAACTTAAAGCAATCTCATCATCAGATAAAGAAGACATCTCTTTAATAGCTTGATCATATAAATTTGTATCAGCTATTGCTTTTTTAAAGATTGATGGATTAGAAGTTAGTCCTAAAACTCCTAAATCTATAAAGTTTTTAATAGTCCCATCTTCTAAGAGATTTTTAGATAGATTATCATACCAAATACTCTGTTTTGCATTTGTAATAATTTTTAAATTTTTATTTTTCATTGACCGTTATCTATAATTTTTGGAATATCCATTGGCCCTGGGTAAGATAATATATTTTTCTTTTTATTTTGATAATACTTATAAGAGGTTAAAATACAATTCATTGCATATGGAATCCCATTCACATGGCAGATCTCATCACCATAATATGTCGGAATAGGTTTTTCCATAATCTTTCTATCTCTTTCTGCTAAAGCTAAAATTATTTGGGTATCAAAATGCCAAGTATTAACAAAGGACTGAAAGTTAATATTTTTTAAAGCATCAACAGAATATAATCTATACCCTGAATGGTATTCAGATAAGTTTAACCCTGTTAACTTATTTTGAATTGTAGTTAATATTTTATTTCCATAATACTTATATGTTGGCATTCCACCCTTAAGAGCGTTTCCCTTTTCTGACATACGAGACCCAAAGACCATATCAGCATTTTCCTCAAAAAATGGAGCTAACAGATAACCTAAAGCTTCAGGAGCATACTGGCCATCACCGTGAACTAGGGCAACATAATCAAAACCTTTATCAATTGCATACTGATAACCTACTTTTTGATTACCACCGTAACCTTGATTATTTACATTTTTATGAACTGTTAATTTTGAATCTTGATTTTCTTCTTTATACTTAACAGCAGATTCATAAGAGCCATCTTTTGAACAATCATCAACAACAAAAATCTCTTGAACGACATCGTAAATTTCAGCTGGGATTCTTTTTATTGTTTCAGTTAAAAAATCTACCGCATTATAGTTGATTATAAAAACACCAATCTTTGACTTTCCCATCAAGCCTAAAGTTTCACTACTTATATTAAACCTTCCATCTGAGTACTTGTTTTCCATTTTACCTAGTAATTAATTGTTCAAGGATAAAATATTATCTTTTATCAATAATATCAATACCCTTTGGAAATTTAGGTAATATTTCTTTATCATTTAAGGATAAGTTAATATTTAAATTACTTAAATAAACTTCGTTAATATTCCCCTCGATATCTTTTATTAATGAATATACCGGCAAGTGAGTAGCATCTACACCTAAAATAAATTCTGATAAAGCAGAGTTTTTCTTTGACTTAAAACTAAGTAGATATTCATTTTTCCCTGTCTTGCAGCCTTTTGTTAACATAAACTGCTCTCTTATATCAGAAATACCCTCAATAAAACGTAGCGGCGCATCAGTGATAAGAAATTTTGATGCTTTATCTATCAATAACTGTTCTTCAAACTCTTGATAAAGATATAAGTCATTATTTTTTATAATAAAATCTTGAACTTCAGGGTTAATATAACTCCATCTGCTTCCAAAACCAGTTTTTGAGTACATTAAGCCAGAAGACTGCTCAGTCACATTTAAACTTAAATGCTTTGAAACTTGCTTAAAATTTGCCTTTAAGGTCCTGATATCTTTATATTTTCTCTCTATTTGATCTAATACCTGATCTGCAGCTGAAAGAGATAAAATACTTTCGCAGGTTTTTTGACTAAAAGCAGGTGATGTTGTTAAAAAAATAAGAAATATTATTGTTATTAATCTATTCATAGCATCAAGGACGTAAAAAATAATCAGTTATTCAAAAAACTACCTACACATATAAAAAATAATAGTAAATAATATTTAAAAAGATATTACGATTATGGATAAAATACAAGCAATTTCACTGATATTAACCACAGGCATTGGCTCTATGTGGCTCGCCTGGAAATTAAGAATACCTTCAATTATAGTTTTACTACTTGTAGGTTTCTATTTAGGTCCAATTTCAGGAATATTAAACCCTGACGATGTCTTAGGAGATTTACTTTTTCCTTACATATCTATTTCGGTTGCCATTATTCTTTTTGAAGGGGGGCTATCTTTAAAATTCTCTGAAATCCCTGGAGTAAAAAGTGTAATCTTTAATTTGATTAGTTTTGGACTTCTTATCACTTGGGTTGTAGCAACAGTTGCGGGAATTGTTTTTCTTAATCTTAATCTAGGAATAGCAGTTCTTATAGGCTCTGTAATCACGGTTTCAGGACCAACAGTAGTTCTTCCATTAATTAAGAATATCAGAGCAAAAGCACCGCTTGGAACTATCTTAAAATGGGAAGGTATTTTAATTGACCCAATTGGCGCCCTACTTGCAGTTTTAGTATTTGAAAGTTTACTTGTAAGCACCCCAGAAACTTTTGGTAGCTTAGGAATGATTAAAACTATTGGTTTTAGTTTATTTAACGTTGCTATATTAGGTTCCTTAATTGGTTTTATCTTTGGTTTATTTTTAATTTTTATTATTTCAAAATACCTAATTCCTGAATTCTTACAAAGCCCTATGGCTTTAATGATAACTATTTTATCTTACGCCCTTGCAGAACAAGTTCATTCTGAGTCAGGCTTATTTGCAGTTACTATTTTAGGCATAACTTTAGCTAACAGCAGAAAAATATCAGTGCATCACATTTTAGAGTTTAAAGAAAATTTACGAGTTTTATTAATTGCCTCACTTTTCATAATCCTTGCGGCAAGAGTTAAAATGGACTCTCTTTTAAGCTTAGATGTATTAGGTATTTCTTTATTTTTAGTACTAATTTTCTTTATATCTCGTCCACTTGGGGTTTTGTTTTCTACTATTGGTTCTAACTTAAATATCAAAGAAAAGTTATTACTTTCCTGGGTTGCCCCAAGAGGAATTGTTGCAGCTGCCGTTGCTTCATTGTTTCAATTTGAACTTGAACACAGAGGATACCCAGACTCTGATAAAATAATTCCAATTGTTTTTACTGTCATACTAAGCACTGTTATTATTTACGGCTTAACAGCAAAATCATTAGCTATCTTTTTAGATTTAAGACAAAAGACAAGGCAAGGAATTTTATTTTTTGGTGCAAACAAGTTTGCTTGCCAGCTAGCTTTAATTCTAAAATCATATGCTGTTCCTGTATTTTTAGTTGATACAAATAGAAGAAATATTAACTATGCAAAACAAAATGGGCTTCAAGCATTACAGACTAACATTCTTACAGGAGACTCTCTAAATCAGATAGAACTTACTGAGATTGGACAAATGCTTGCAGTTACTTCAAATAGAGAAGCTAACAAACTTGCTAGTATTATCTGTTCTAAAGTACTAGATAAAAAAAGATTATTTATCTTACCTCAAAGTATTTACGAGCAGCCAAATACTCAAGATCAGATTTTTGAATTTAAAGAACTTTTTACAAAAGAATCTAACTACCATAATTTATCTGAATTGTTAAACAAAGAGAAGATCATCTCAAGTTTAAAAATAGCTGAGGATCTTTGTTTAGAAAATATTTCTAAGGAAAATAAGATAACTCCTTTAATAAAGATATCTGACTTAAAAGTGTATCCTATAATCAGTAGTTCAAAAATGGAGATAAAAGAAGATGATATTATTATTTATATTGAGAAATAATTTGATATACTAAGATAATAGTTTATATTATTTGAAATCCTATTAAAACTAACAATGAATCAGTTTATATTTAAAAGCTTTAACTTTGACATACAAAAAAAACAGATTCAATTAATTTATCTATATAAAGAATTAGAGTTCATTGAAAAACTAACAATTAACTCTAATTTAAAGATCAAACAAGATATTAATCAAAATCTTTTAGATAAAATGTTAGAGCTCTTACATTTAGTTTCTGGTGTTTCATATATAAAAGCCTTTCTAGATAAAGGTATTGAGATTAAAACTCCAAAACTTTCTCTTAATTTATCAAATTTTCTAAACTCAACTTATAAAAAAGGATTGGGAGAATTTGGAATTATAAACAATTTAAATATTGCTGATAAATTCTCATTTACAAACTCTTTAGAAAACGTAGAAGATGACTTAGAGGACAAAACAAACAAAAAACTAAAATCAAAAAAAATATTAGTTCCTGTTGGTGGTGGTAAAGATTCTCTAACTACTTTAGAAGTTTTAAAAAAACTAGATGTAGTCCCTTTTGTAGTTGGATCAAATAAAATTATTTTAAATCAGATTAAGAACTACCCTTTTCACATCTTCATTAAAAGAGAAATTAGCTCTGAATTATTTAAGTTAAATAAAAATGGCGCTTTAAATGGACACATACCAATAACTGCTATTATAAGCGTACTAAGTATAGTAGCAGCAGAGTTATTTAATATTTCAGATATTGCATTATCATTAGAAAGTTCAGCAAACGAGGCGACTATTAATAATGTTAACCATCAATACAGCAAAAGCTTTGAATTTGAATCTGAGTTAAGTAATTTAATAAACGCTGAATATACAAAAGATATTAAAATCTTCTCACTACTTCGCCCTTTATCAGAACTACAAATTACTAAAATTTTTACTTCAAACAAAGAGCATCTACATAAGTTTGCAAGCTGTAATGATAATTTTAAAATAAAACAAACAAAAGAAAAAACTGATTCTCTCTGGTGTAACAATTGTCCAAAATGTAGTTTTGTTTATTTATTATTATCATATTTTTTAGATGATAAAAAAGTAATTGAAATATTTAGAAATGACTTATTAAATGATATTAATCAGCTTAATGGCTTTAAAGAATTATTAGAAATTGATAATAAGCAAAAACCTTTTGAATGCGTTGGCGAAACCAATGAATCAAGGTTTATTTTTTTTAATTTAATAAACAAGCCGGGTTTTAAAAATAAAATTATTATAAAAAAATTAAAAAATAATAAAATATTCACTGATTTTAATAATACATTTTATAAAAAAAAGTATTTAGATAATCTAAATCAGGAGCATCTGGTTCCAAAACATTTTTTAGAGTTATTAAATGAACATCTTAGAGCTTAAAAATAAAAAAATAGCTATCTGGGGCTTTGGCTTTGAAGGAAAAGCAATCTATAAACACCTTAAAAAAACTTATCCAGATAAAAAAGTTTTAATTTTTGATAAACAAACTTCTGATCTTACTATTAATGAAGATCAGTTATTAAACCAAAGCTTAAAAATTGATGTAATTATCAAATCTCCTGGCATCTCCCCTTTTAATGAGATCTATAAACAAATATCTAAAGATATTTTAATAACAAGCGGTTCTCAGATTTGGCTTGATACTGTTAAACCAAAGAATTTAATAGCAATTACTGGTTCTAAAGGAAAAAGCACAACATCAAAGCTATTATCTAATCTTTTTGACAAACTAAAGATAGAACATAAACTAGCTGGAAATTTTGGACTCCCATTAGCAAAATGTTTTGAAGAAGCTCCTGAGTATTGGATTTTAGAGCTTTCAAGTTATCAATTACATAATTTAGAAATAAATCCTAAAATTGGAGTTATTACAAATCTTTTTCCTGAACATTTAAATTGGCATCAAAATAAAAACAACTATTACAATGACAAACTAAATATTCTAAAAAACATTTTCCCAAACTCATCTATTATTAACTTTACAAATGAAAATCTAAAAAACAATTTAGATTTTTCTAAAGACTTTTTATTTTTTAATAATAAAGATTTTTTTCATATCAGTGATAATAAAATTTATCTTCAAGAAACTTTTTTATTAGAAATTACAAATCCATATTTTTTATTTAAGCATCTTCAGCAAAATATCATTGCATCTTTATCTGTTTTATTAAAATTAAAAATTGATATATTTAAAAATAAAGAAAAAATACTTGAAGTAATTAATGAATATGAACCTTTAAACTTTAGACTTACAACAGTTTACAAAGATCCAAAGCTTATTATTATTAATGATTCTATATCCACTATTTCTGAATGCGCTTTAAACGCTTTATCTGAACTTAATGATCTTGATAAAAAAATACATTTAATCATTGGTGGAGAAGATAGAGGCATTGACCAAACTTTATTTTATCAAAAACTAGAAAAATTTAAAAAACTAAATATTTATTGCCTACCTAATACTGGACATAAGGTTTATGAGTTATCTATTAAAAGCTCTAATAATAATTTCTATAAATGTTCTAACCTAAAAGAATCTATTTTAAAAATAAAAAATAATTTGGGCCAAAATGATTTAATACTCCTCTCTCCTGCTGCGCCGTCATATAATGTATATAAAAATTATATTCAAAGAGGTGAGGATTTTAATAAACTTATTAACCACTTAAAAAAATAACTACTAGAAAAAATCCTAGTGGCTATAAATCTATTTTTTATAAATTATAAAAACTTCATTTTGTTGATTATCTTCATCATTAATAATATTTATCATATTAGCTTTAATCCGATAAGAAGTTTCATCTTTAACTTCAGTTCTAAACTCAATTTTTGATATGAAGATATTATTAATTATTGAAATAATACTATTTAAAGCTGCAATTCCTAAAATAGGTATCCCATTACTATCTAAGACTATTGAATCTTCAGTTAATTTTAGGTCTCTAGGATTAAATTTTATTCTAGGATTAATTTCCTTTTTTTTAATTTCTTTTTCTTTAATTTCATCTATATCTGTATCCTTGGTATCAGTTATATCTATTTCTTGAGTATCAGTTATATCTATTTCTTGAGTATCAGTTATATCTATTTCTTTGGGATTAGGTTTTTTAGAGTTCCAATTTTCATTTTTTTTGCAAGTAAAACTTACATTATCTTTATTAATTTCAAATTCTGCAATAAATTTATTATCTCCAATTTGGAGTCTATTATTTTCTGAATCAAAATTAAAATTAACAGTTAAGATAAAATTACAATTATTTATCTTTTCTAAATCTTGAGGATAGACAGAACTTTCAAGAACAAATAATTTGAAATGAAAAAAATCATAAGTTGAAAGATGATCTCTATTTTTTGAAGACCAGTTAGTATTATCAGTTAAAAATGTATTTATTTCTAAAAACTTATCATATATATGTGATTGAATATTTTTAGGGCTTATCTCCATTTCCATAATTAAACATCTGTTTAATTATAATAAATGATTCTATTTTTTATTTAACTACCTATAAATATGTTTAAATATTTAAAACAAATCTGCTTCTTCAGCCACTTCTTCAGTATCATAATCAGATATCAAAACCTCTCTTGGCCTAGAACCATCCATAGGGCCGATAATCCCATTTGCTTCCATAGAATCAACAATTCTAGCAGCCCTGTTATATCCAATCCTAAAAGCTCTTTGAAGCATAGAAGTGGATGCTTGTCCTTTTTGTAATACAAGTTCAACAGCCCTGTCATAAAAATCATCTTTTTCAAATCCTAAATCATCAAGCTTATCATTTTCAGACTCTTCATCTTCTAAAGCTTTTTGACACACTTTCATTATCTCTTGATCATAACTTGGCTCATATTTTTTCTTTATATCTGCTATTACATTTCTAACTTCATTATCTGAAACATATGCACCGTGTGCTCTTACTGCGTGAGAAGCACCAGGAAGTTTAACAAGCATATCACCTTTTCCAAGTAATTTTTCAGCGCCCATTGAATCTAAAATAGTTCTTGAGTCAATTCTACTTGAAACTCTAAAAGATAATCTAGCTGGAAAATTTGCTTTAATTAAACCTGTAATAACATCCACAGAAGGCCTTTGAGTAGCTACAACTAAATGAATCCCTGCAGCTCTAGCTTTTTGAGCTAATCTTGTTATTAGTTCTTCTATATCTCTACCAACTGTTAGCATTAAATCAGCTAATTCATCAATTACAATTACAAGCTTTGATAAAGGTTTAACTTCTTCTGTAAATTTTAAATCTCCAACTTTAGCATTTCCAACTGTCCCCTCTTCAACAATTAAGTCTTCATCAAGTTTAACTACATCTTCAAAATCTTCAGTTTTTAGATTATGATTTTCATCCACTCCGTTTGCTATCGCATTAAAACCATCAATATTTCTAACACCATACTTTTGCATTAACCTATATCTTTTATCCATTTCTTTTACTGCCCAGGAAAGAACAGCTTTTGCTTGCTTAGGCACTGTTACAACTGGAACTCTTAAATGCGGAATATCTTCATAAACACTTAGTTCTAAGATTTTAGGATCAATTAAAATCAAACCTAAATCTTTTGGACTAGCTCTATATAATAAACTAATTAAAAGTGCGTTAATTGAAACTGATTTCCCTGTTCCAGTGGCTCCTGCCATTAATAAATGTGGCATCCGAGCTAGATCTTCAACTACTGGCTCTCCGTAAGTATCTTTTCCAAGTGCTATTGCTAGAGAAGATGGTTCATTTTGGAATTCAGCAGACTCAATAACATCTCTTAATCTTACAATATCAGTATGAGAGTTTGGAATTTCTATTCCAACTGTTCCTTTATTAGGAATAGGTGCTAAAATCCTAATTGAACTAGCTTTTAAACTCATAGCTAAATCATCTTGAAGAGATGCTATTTTTCCAACCTTTACTCCTGGCGCTGGTTCAAACTCAAAAAGTGTAATAACAGGACCTGGGTGAACTTGGGTAATCCTTCCATTAATTTTAAAATCAGCTAATTTACTTTCTATCTTCTTAGATTTTTTTAACAATATATCATCATCTTCTAGAGTAAAATTATTTTCACCTTTTGTTAAAAACTTAACATCAGGAAGAGCATAGTCTTTATATTTTTCATTTAATAAAGAGTTGTGATTGATAACTGACTTCTTTTTTACTATATCCTTTCTGCGATTTACAACTATATGAGTAGGTTCAGGTTCTTTAATCTCATTTTTTCTAAGTTTGCGGTTTTTCTTAACAACAACTTCTTTCTCAAGCTCTGAGTCTTCATACTCGTCATCATCATCATCTTCTTCTTCATACTCATCTTCATATTCATAAGACTCAGAGGAAAAGCCTGAAATAAGTTTGTAGTAAAGATTAGTTAATAACTCAAAAGTTTTTAAAGCAATTGCCTTTGGGTATTCCCATAAACATAAAATTACAGCGGAGGCTCCAATTGTAAAAATAGAATTTGAAAATGCCAAGAACCGATCTTCTAAAAACCAAGCAAGTGAAACTGCAAATACTCCTAAACTTATAATTAAACTCCCAACGGGGCCAAAAAACATACCAAAAAGATTAAAGAATTTAGCACCAATTAATCCGCCGTATATTCCATTTAAAAAGAAATGCAGAATACTAGAAAAACTTACTACTAAGAAAACTCCTCCAACTACTCTTAGTATAGGAGAATTAAAATTAAGCTCACCATATTCTTTAGAGTCATTATACATAAAAAATGCAAAACCAATTAGAACAGCTATAAATACCAGGCCACCAAATCCTAAAAGCCCATCAAGAAGAGTAGAGAAAAGATACCCTACAGGACCCATAATATTATTAACTTTTAACGAGTTAGGAGTTACTACACCGTCAGAAGAATACATATAGTAATATAAAGAGATTACTGAAATTAATAAGAAAACTGCTAAACATAACAAAAGCAAACTCATAAACTCTAAGCTACCACTTCTATATATTACTTTTTTCTTCTTTTTAGCCTTCTTAACTTTAGTTTTTGCCTTAGTTACTTTTCTTCTTTTTTTTACTGCTGCCATAATTAAAACCTATAATAAATGAATAATAGAGTTAAAATTAAATTCAAGAAACCATAAATATAAAAAAGATAATATATTTAGTATATTACAGTTAAGATTTACTCTTGATTTGCTGTGAATTTCAATTTAAATGATAAATATAATTTTTTTATGGATTAATTTATGGCTAAAATTCAAAGCAAATACTTAAAAGCGTTAAATGAAATATTAGAAATTTTTGCAAAGTTAACAATTTCTGTTGAAAAGGAAAGCGTTGCAGATGAGGATCCTGAATTAGTTTTAGCAGAATTATCATTAATAACTAAAGATTGCCTTGATGAGCTTTTAGAAGATGATTTTACACCTGAAGATGTAGCTAACCTTATTACAGCTATAACCACAGCTCTTGATGAAATTGAGCCTGGGATTTTTGATTCAATTGAACTTGAAGATGAAGAAGATGAAAATGATGATGATTTAGAGATCGATGAAGACTATGATGAGTATGAAGACGATGATGATTATGATGATGACGATTTTTAATGCTCTACTTTAATTAATATTAGTATTTTTTTATTATAAAAATTTTGCTTAAGACTTGATTTTAAGATATTGTTTTTTAAATTTTAAAAGAGTCATATGAAACAAAAACAAGAAATTAGTGCATTAAGAAAAATTGATTTTAAAGAAAATCCTCAGGAACTTAAAAATTACTTAATTACAGCTACTAGGCTTTCAAATAATGGTAATACAAAAGCTACTCAATTGCTTGCTTTTGTTTTAGTCTTTGACATGGAAAATCCTACTTTACCTATAGAAACCAAAGTACCAAAAGCTATTAGTTTACTTGAAAGTCTTATAAAAGAGGATCGAAATACTGAGACAAATCAAATGCTTTTAGTATACTGTTTAAGTATACAAGACAATAAGATAAATGAAGATCAAATTGTAGAAATTATCAAAAAAAGTAAAACTTTACAAAATGAGATATCTAGTAGCAGCCAGATTGTAAAAGATGATATAAAAAATGTTATTAGAGCTATCAAAGAAAAATTTAAAAAAATTATTAACAATCAATAAGAAATGATTTTAAGTTAAGAACTTATTAGTTGATAACAACCAAAGTTATTAAAATCTATCTTATCTTTTAGAGCTAAAACATCTTTAAGAGAAATATTTTTATAGATATTAATTAGTTCATTTTCTGAAACAAACTCACTTGTTTCAGAAAATTCAACAGCTAAAGACATTAACTGCCCCATAGTCCCCTCTAAGCCAAAACAGATTGAACTTAAGATCTTTGTCTTAGCTGTATTAAACTCTTCTTGAGTAAAATTAAAAGCATTTTTAAGTACCTTTTCAAATCCAAGTTTAACTTTATCAATGTTTTTAGAATCGCAGCTTGCATTTAAAATAATTGTTCCATTATCATATTGAGGATAAGAATAGCCTGCTGCGTAATCAGCTAATGAATTATCAACCAATTCCCAATATAGTTTTGAATTACTACTACTCGCAAGAATTAACATCAACAACTCTAAAGCGTATTTGTCTTTAGAAAAGTTATCTACTCCTTGGATCATATAAGATATTCTAGATTGTGTTAAATTTGGATATTTAAATTCTTTTGTTTCTGAAGAGAAAGTATTAATAACTTTTTCTCTTTTAGTAATATCATTTAAGCAAAAGTCTTTAGTATACTCATTTGTTTTTTGTAAAAACTCTTCCCAATCAAAATTTCCGCAAGCAAATAAATTCATATTTCTAGATGTATATCTTCTGTTAAAGTAATCTCTCATTTGCTCAATTGTCAAACTAGAAACTGATTCACTAGTTCCTATAACAGATTTTGCTAATGAATGTCCTTTATAAAAACTACTTTTTGACTTTTCATATAAAACAGAATTTGGCTGATCATCACACATAGAAATTTCTTCTAAAATAACTTTTTTCTCAGTTATAAAATCTTCTTCTAATAATGCTGGTTGCATCATATCAGACAATATTTTTAAATATGATAAAGAGTTTTGTTTAATAACCCTTCCGTAATAGACAGTCATTTCTGCTGAAGTATAAGCATTTGCCTGAACTCCTTGATCAGCTAATGCCATAGTTAAATCATAGGCATTAAGATTTTTAGTACTTTTAAAAAGCATATGCTCTAAAAAATGAGACAACCCGTGCTCAGCCATTGTTTCATCTCTTGAACCAGTATTAACAAAATAACCTAAAGAAGTTGCAGGAGAATCTTTGTTTATCAATGCTGAGACCTTTAAACCGTTTTCAAGTGTAGTAGTTTTAAAATTATTCATTATTTATTCCCTTTAAAAGAAATTTCTTTTTGACCTAATATTAAAGTTGTCGGATTTTCAAATGGATATTTTTTAAAATATAAATCAACATCTTCAAGAGAAACAGTATTTACAGCTTCAATAATCTGATCTACTTCTCTAATTAACCCATAATTCCAATAAGAAGTAGATAAAGCAGTATTTGTACCGCTAACTGTTTCTCGGCTTAGAATTAAATCAGATAAATAACTATTTTTTGCCAGAGAAAGCTCTTTTTTATCAATTGAACCAGCTAAATTATCAAACATTGCTAAAATAGTATCAACGCTTTCTTTTGCTCTATCATTTGTAGTTCCGCAATATGTATATAAAAGTCCAGCATTTTTTAGACCTTGAAAATTAGTTGTTACAGAATAAGCTAATCCCTTTTTTTCTCTTACTTCTATAAAGATTCTTCCAAACATCCCACCAGAAAGTACTTGGTTTATAATTGTTGCAGTATAAAAGTCTTTAGAATTATAGTTTGGGCCATTATAGCCAAAAACTATTTGAGATTGCTCAGAAGTATCAGGAATAAATTTATTTATACCAAAGTTAAGAGATTCAGGAGTTTTTCTTTCAAAACTTTCCCCTTCCCATTTATCTAAATTCTTTTCTAAAATGCTTTTAAGCTCAGTTTCATTTAATGAACTTGTTATTGTCATTTGTGAGCTTACTGGTTTTACACTTAAATTATAAAAATCTCTTACATCTGTTAATTTAATTTCTTTAATAGTTTCTATTTTACCATCAGAATACAAATTAAATGGATTATCATATACAATTTCCCTAAACCCATTAAAAGCTTGTTTTGTTGGATTATCTTTAATTAAATTTATATAAGAAATTAAGGAATCTTTAATATTCCCTAACTCAGATTCATCAAAATTAGGCTTTAAAATAATCTTAGATAAAATCTGTATTGTTTTTTCAAAAGAATCTTTTAAACATTTAAAATTCAAATTAATAGAATCTAATGTATTAGATATAGAATACTTAATCCCCTCATTTTCTAATTCAGAAAGAATCTCTTTTGAAGATTTTCCAGCAGAACCTTTAATTAAATATTCAGAAAGAACTGCGGATAAGCCAAGTTTATTTTGGTCTTCATAAACAACTCCAGAAGGAATTTTTAAGTTTATAGAAACTGAACTAGCCCGTTTTACAAAATTATTTATTAACGTTAAGCCATTATTTAGATTACTTATTTCATACATAAAATAAATATAGACTATAATTTAAAACAAACAAGTTAAATTTTATACTTATTTACTAAAGGCTTTGACCATTTTAATGACCAAATCAACATTTTCTGTTGGAGTAAAAGGAAGAATCCCATGTCCTAGATTAAAAACAATATTCTTTTTCATTGACCTAATCATATTTAATATTCTTTCAACCTCTATTTCTAGCACTTCTTTTGGGCCAGTTAAAATAATTGGATCAAGATTTCCTTGCAGAACTTTTGTGTTTGGTGAATTAGTTTCAGCTTTTGAAAGATTAGTTCTCCAATCTACCCCGAGACAATCAAACTTTAATTTATCAAGAAGTGAAAACATCCCAGCACTTTGAGTTGAGAAAAATACTAATGGAGTATTAGGATGCTTTTCTTTTAAGCAAGTTTGTATTTTCATTAAAAAAGGTTTAGCAAACTTATTATATAAACTTGGAGATAAAATGCCAAGCCAAGAATCAAAAACTTGTACAACAGATGCGCCAGAAAGTATTTGTTTATCCAAATAATCAATAATCATAATTGTTAGTTTCTCTTGCAAGAGCAAAAATTCACTTTCATTATAAAGCATTAACTTTCTAGTATTATGAAGGTTTTTAACAGAACCACCTTCGATTAAGTAGGAAGACAAAGTAAATGGAGCAGCTGAAAAACCAATTAATGGCTTGTTAATTTTTTTTAATTCATCTGAAGTTATTTTGATAGCATTTAGAGTTGGGTCATCTTTTGGGATTTCTTTGAAATCAATATTATGAATATCTTTAACATCTTTTATATTATTAAATATTTTAGGCCCGACCCCTTCTAAAAAACCAAAGTCAAATCCCATATATTTAATAGGAGTTAAAATGTCAGCAAAAATAATTGCTGCATCAAAATCATATCTTCTAATTGGTTGCATAGTTATTTCAAATGAGAACTCAGGAGTTTCCATTAATGTTCTTAATTTATGCTTTTTTCTTAACTCTTGATATTCAGGTAAATACCTTCCAGCTTGTCTCATAAACCAAATAGGTAGTTTTTCTTGTTTTTTTCCAGCTAAAGTGTCTAAAAGTATACTATTCATTTTAAATTATTTAACATATAAAAGTGAGAAATTATAGTCTTTGCCATTTGATCTGTTCTAAATATACTAGAACCTAAATTTAATGACTCAAACCTATGTTCTTTAAAAAGCTCCCTTTCTTTACTGCTCCAGCCTAATTCTGGCCCGATAGCAATAATATAATCTAAATCTGTTTTAAATTCCTTATTTTTATGTTCTTTATTATCATAATTAGTATTACTAACTAAGGTATCTAAGATTACGGCTTTTTTATTAATATTAGAATTAAGTTTAAGATTAAGACTACTATCTTTATAATATTTTATAAAATCTAAAAACTTAGAATGTAAAGTATATTGTAAAAAGTTAGTATTTCCAGTTTGTTCAATTGTTTTAATATTAAACTCTTTTAAAAAATTATCTTTATAAATATTTGAAGAAAAATAACTTTTTTCAGAATTTTTGCAAGCTATAATATGAAGATGTTTGATATTAAAACAACTTGCATACTCAAAAACCTTTTTAACTGTTTGAGGACGACTAATAGCTAAAACAATTTCTAGATTTAACTTAGATTTTAAATTCATAACCTCATCTTTGTTATATTTAATTTCTAAAGGATTTAAGCTTGTAACTACCCCAGAAACTTTTCCTATATTTTCTATAACTAAATTAACTTTCTTTTTGATAACCAAAGATTCTCTTTTAATTAAAAAATCAGATCTAAGTTTTGAAAAAATTAGTTTTTCTTGATTTATATATTCATAATTTACAAAGATGAAATTCATAACTATAAACCTAGAAGTTTTAACACTTTTTTCCCTTGAGTATAAAAGCTAGTGTATTTAGTTGTAACTAAATCAATATGATTTTGATTTTTCATTGTATAAATTGCTTTATTTAGTAATTTATTAGAATTTTTAGCTTCAGGCAAAAGCCCAGAATCAATATTAATAATATCTTCTTTTATAATATTAAGTTTAGAAGCCTTATTAAACTCGTTTAAAAACTGATTTTTTTCAGATTCAGATATGTTTAAATCTTTTTTGTTATCAGGATAATAAAAAGTTCCTATAACTGTTTTATCATTTCTTGGAGTTACAAAGAAAAGTCTTTTTTCTCCAGCTACTCCGACTGCTTGGTTATTTGTTAATTTTTTATTAATTATTATATTTACAGCCTTTTGAAGCTTTAAGTCCAAATCAAAACTAGGGCCTAAACAAGTTACTAGTTTTTTAGTAATAATTTTATTATTATTAAACTCTAATTTTATATTATTCTCTTGATACTCAATATTTTCTAAAATAGAATTAAATTTAATATCTTCAAAATCTTCTTTTACAAGCTCATTAATGAAATCAAGCTGATCAGTCATTATGACATCTTGCCAAAATAATAATTTTTTATTTTTTAAATAAGAATTAAATTCTAAAAAGCTTTCATCAGCTTTAATTATTTTTGGAATAGATACTTTATTTGATCCAAAGATAATTTTTAAAACTGAATATAAGATAATACCAAAAAAAGCAAAGAAAGGAGATTTCAACCCAAAACGTTTTAAGGGCATATAACAATCAAGAACTTTTACATTTTTATAGTTTTCTATACAAAATTTTTGATTTTTTATAGAATCAACTGTTTTAGATATATCTAAACTTTGAAGATATCTAAAGCCACCGTGAATAATTCTAAGGCTATTATTTGATGTTAAAATTCCAAGACTTGGCTCTTTTTCTAGAAGTAAAACCTTAAGATTCTTCTTTCTAGCTTCAAGGAGAACGCCAATTCCAGCAATTCCACCCCCAACAATTACTAAATCATATATATCTTTACTTGTTTCATTCATTAATAAGTGCTAATTATTTTTAATTAGCTTAGCAAGTTATTGAAATATTTACTATTAAATGAAAAGATTTTTTTTAAAATATAACCAACACTTAGTTCTTGGACTTAGCTCAATATATATATTATTTTTTAGTATAAATAGATTAATAGCTAGGGATGAGGGGTTTTATGCTATTGCTATCAAAAAAGTTATTGAAGGTAACTTACCTTATATAGATTTCTTTTATCCTCAGATGCCCCTTTTGCCATTTTTATACGCTCCTTTCTTTTCTATATTTGAACTTAATTTTATAAATTTAAGAATTTTTAATAGTATAATATTAATTTTATTTTCTTATACCTTTTTTAAATATCTTAATAAAAAGTTTAACAAAAACTATGCACTCTTAGGCTTAGTCTTGTTTGTCTTTTCAAACTTTTCTGTTTTTTGGTATTCAACTACTCAAACCTATCTTTTTTCTACATTTTTTTTATTTTTGAGTTTATATTTTTTAGATTCAAACTTAAATAAATCTAAAAATATTATCTTCGCTGCTTTATTTTTTAGTTTAGCAGTTCAAGTAAGACTCTTTTTTGCAGGGCTTGTTCCATTATATTTAATTTTTATTTTCATAAAAACAAAATCTTATAAAAAAATCTGTATATTTTTAATTTTTGGTTTAATTAGTTCAATCCCTACTTTATATTTTTTATTTTTAAACTTTGATTCTTTCTTTTTTAATAATTTAGGATATCATTTAAATAGAACTGCTAAGTCTGCAGAAGAATCATTTAATAATAAATTAACAATTTTTAAAGTTATTTTTTATTTAAAAGAATCAATTAAATTTCAAAGCATTCAGTTACCACTTCTAAATTTTGGTTTAATTCTTAGTATATTCTTCTCTTTATTTAAGAGAAAGCTAGAAATTAGTATTTTCTTTAGTTTAGCATTAATAATTCTTAATCTAATTCCATCTCCTAGTTACGTTCAATACTTTTGTACTGGGATTCCTTTTTTAATAATTTGTTTTCTATTTCTATTATCAAACTTAAATAAATTAAGTCTTGTAGTATTAATACCATTTTTATTTTTTTACTTTTATCAATTTCAGACAGACATTAAAAATTATACTAAAACTGGCTCTGGGGTAATTGGAATTAGAAACTATGAGAATGCTCAAAATTGGAAATCAACTAAGATTAAAGAAATTGCAGTAGCGGTAAACAGACATTCAGATAAAGATGATTTCATTTGGTCTAGCTGGCCAGGATACGCATTAGAAACAGATGCACAAATTCTTCCAGGAATGGAGAATCATTTTAATGTTCTTGCTGCAAAAGGTACCTCTAAAGAAGATAATTTAAAATACAAAATAACTAATAAAAAAGAACAATTAGAACTGCTTTGTTCTAAAAAAGCTAAAATCATTATTTTAACACAGAAAGAAAATAGAGCTAAAAAATATCAAAAGTGTTTAAATTTAAATAATTATAAGCTAAAAGAAACAATCTTTAAATTATATATATATACATATGAAAACAATTAAAATTATTGGAGCTGGCTTAGCAGGCTCTGAACTTGCATTTCAATTAGCTGAAAATAAGATACCTGTAGAATTAATCGAAATGAGGCCTGAAGTGACAACAAAGGCTCACGTTACTTCTAAATGCGCAGAATTAGTTTGTTCTAACTCTTTTAGAGGAGATTCTTTAACTAATGCTGTTGGGCTTTTAAAAGAGGAATTAAAACTTTTAAACTCTCTAATTATGAGCTCAGCAATTGAAGCTGAAGTTCCTGCAGGAGGGTCTTTAGCAGTTGATAGGTTATTATTTAGTTCAATTGTTGATGAGAAAATTAAAAACCATCCTTTAATCACTTTTAAAACTGGAGAATTTTCTGATTTAACTAAAGACGATGATCAAATATTAATTATAGCAACAGGGCCTCTAACATCATCAAAACTTTCTAAAGAAATTGAAAGAATCTGCGGGGATCAGAACTTAGCATTTTTTGATGCGATAAGTCCTATTGTTACTTTTGACTCATTAGACCTTGATAAGGTTTTTAGACAATCAAGATATAATAAAGGAAATGATGATTTTTTAAATATCCCTTTAAATCAAGAAGAGTATCTTGAGTTTATTAATAAAGTAAAAGAAGCTCCTAAATATGATGGTAAAGAAGAAGTAGAAAAAGATTCTCTTGATAAATTAAAACCATTTGAAGGATGTATGCCAATAGAAGATATGATTTCTAGAGGAGATCAGACTTTAAGATTTGGACCATTTAAGCCAAAAGGATTAACGGACCCGAAAACAGAAAAAGAGCCATATGCAGTTTGCCAATTAAGACAAGATAATTCTCAAGGAACTCTTTGGAATATTGTGGGTCTGCAAACTAGAATGAAAAAAGGGGCTCAAAAAGAGATTTTATCAACTCTTCCAGGTCTTGAAAATGTTGAGTTTGTAAGACTCGGGTCTTTTCATAGAAATACTTTTATTAACTCCCCTGTTTGCTTATCTAAGAATTTAGAGTTTAAAGAAATTCCTAATTTATTTTTTGCAGGACAAATTACAGGAGTTGAGGGGTATGTGGAGTCTACAGCTTGCGCTTTATACTTAGCAAATTATTTAATTGCAAAACTTAATAATAAAGAATTTAATTTTCCTAAAGAAACAGCTATGCAGTCTTTGATTAATTATATCACTTCTGAAAATAAGAATTTTCAACCTATGAATATTTCTTTTGGGTTAATTGATTTTTATCATAATAGAGAAATGATAAGAAAATATGGGAAAAGAAATTGGAGGGAAAAAGTTTCCTTACAAGCTTTAGAAAATATTAAAGATTATTTAAGCTAAAACTGCCTTAATCCTCCTAACCCCTGCTGAACTACTTTGCTCTTTTTTAATCTTAAACACACCAAACTTTCCTAAATCTTTAGTATTTTCTACGTGAGGACCTCCGCAAAGCTCTTTACTCCAAAGCTTTCCAGATTCATCTTGCATAATATAAACCTTTACTACTTCAGGGTACTTCTCCCAAAAACTACCAATAACATTTTCATCTTTAGCTTGCTGTTTAGGCATTTGTTGAACTGAAATAGCAGCGCAAGCTTTGATAGCTTGATTTACAAATTCTTCAACTTTTTGAACCTCTTCTTTAGTAACCTTAGCTCCATGACTAAAATCAAACCTAGCCCTTTGATCTGTAATATTACTTCCTTTTTGAAAAACATGCTCTCCTAAAACCTCTCTAAGTCCTGCAAGCATAAGGTGAGTTGCAGTATGAAGAGCTGTAGTCATTTCACTGTGCTCTGCTAAGCCTCCTTTAAATTTTCCAGCTGAAGCTGTTCTTGATAAGTCTGAATGTTTTTTTAAAGCTATATTAAAAAGTTCTGGATTTTTCATATCTTTTCCTTTTTCTTTTAATATTTCTTCAGTTAGCTCTAAAGGAAAACCATAAGTTTCATAAAAATAAAACGCATCCTCTCCTGTTAAATTATCATTTTTTGCTAAAAACTTTACAATTTCCCTTTCTCCGCTTAATAAAGTTTTATGAAACTTCTTTTCTTCTGCTAAAATAACTGAAAGAACTTTATCTTTTGATTCATATACTAATGGATAAGCATTTTTAGATTCATCAATATAAATTTCAGAAATCTCTGAAACAAAAAAATCTGTTATATTTATTTTTTTAGCCGTTCTAATAGCGCGCCTAATTAAACGTCTTGTTATATAGCCGGCATCTGTATTACTTGGAACGGCGCCATCAGAAATTAAGAACGTTGCGGCTCTTAAATGATCTAAAATAATCCTAAACTCTTTTTTAGAATCTTGATAATTTATATTTGAAATACTAGTTAATTTTTCTATAGGCTTTTTAAAAAATGGAGTTAAATACAAATCCGGGTCTCCATTCACTGCAGCAGCTATTCTTTCTAAACCTCCACCATAATCAATATTTGGGTTATTTAAAGAAACAAAACCTGATGCCTCTTTTTTTAAAGACATAAATACATTATTGCCAATTTCTAGGAATCTTTCAGTGTCAGTTGCAGGGTGATCTAAATTATCTCCCTCTGGGTCAAAATCAAAAAACATCTCTGAATCTGGACCTCCTGGCTCTCCTATTGGCATATTCTTAGGAACCCCTACTCTTGACCACCAATTTTCAGAATCTCCATATGTAAAAATCCTTCCACCTCTTGATACTCCAAACTTTTCTGCTTCAGATTCAACTATTGGATCAATCCCTACAGATTTAAAAAGTTCAGACCAGATTGCGATAGCCTCATTGTCTTGATCTATCTTAAGCTCAGTACTTCCTTGGTATACACTGATATATAAGTTTTTTGGATCTAAACCTAAGATATTAACTTGCCAATCCCAGATAGCTTGAATTTGAATTTTTTTATAAGTACTTGAATCTGCTTGAAATGCCCAGCGTCCTGTCATTTCAAAAAAAGTTAAATGAGAACTATCTCCTACTATATCAATATCACCTGTTCTGATGCATTTTTGGATATTTGCAATATTACCCCCACTTGGGTGCTTTTCTCCAAGTAAATAAGGAACCATTGGCTGCATACCGCTACCTGTAAAAAGAGTAGTTGGGTCATTTTCCGGTAAAAGACTTGAAGTTGGAACTGCCTTTGCTCCAATTGATGACATATAATCTAAATATGATTTTCTTAGTGAATCTGGGGTCATAAAAGCCTTAAATATTAATATATCTAGTTTATAATGTAATTTTTAGTTTTTTTCAATTAATCAATATTTTTAGAGATTAAAATAAATTTGATTAAGAATAGAATCTAAGTAAAATTATATTTATGATTTGTAATCTTATTCCTATCCAGCCTGATGATTTTTTTAAAAACTTTAAAGAGGCTTTAGACACCTATATAAATGAGTATTGTATGAACGATGCCTCTGATTCAAAGCTTGATTCAGATCAAGAATCTAAATTAACAATTAAAGAAGATATGCAATTCTTAGAATCTATAGCCGCTAAGACTCCTAAAGATATATGTTTAAGATTATTTGATATAGTTTTAACTGAAGATGAGACTTCACATAAAACAAGTTGTGAATATATTTTAGATAATTTTTGTTCTTCTGAGCATAAAGAGTATATACTAAAGATTTCTTTTCATTTTGATCTAATGCTAGCCGTTAGTTTATTAGAAATAAATAAACAAACTTTTCTTAGTAGCCTAACTCAACTCTACATCTATATATCTTTAAATGTGGATTTAGAAATTGATAATTATGAATTTCATGAAGTATACGATAGCTTGTATTCTCAACTTCCAGACAATGAGACAATTCCAGAGTCTTTTGTAAGCGATGCTGATTTGCCTTTATATAAAGTATTTTTTAATGCTATTTTAGAAAAGCCAGAAATATCGATTGACAACTTGGTTTTTTTCCAAAATTTTCAAGAAATATATTTTTATTTGGAAAGCGAAGCTAATGTAGAAAGTAAGGAGTATATAAATACTGAATTAGATAACTATTTGGATACCTTACCAGAAGAAAAAAAGTTTTTAGCAAAAAGCTTAAAAGCGTTATTTTTTTATAAAACCCTTGAACTTGAAAGCTTTTAGGATAATAACAATTTCTCTTCTAATGAAAATTAATTTGATTAAGATTTTAAACAAAGTAAAATAAATATTATGTATTCTGATTTAACTATTGATAACACTGAGAATAACCCTTCAGATAATGATTTTTTTCAATCTGTAGAGGAACTAAAACTTAGCTTTAATGAGGATTTAAAAAGATACGATATTAAAAATATCAATCTTAATGAATACTTAGATCCTAATATCGATTTTTTAGCAATACTAATTAAAAAGCTACCTAAAAATCTTTGTTTGCATTTTTTAAATATAGCTTTTACTTTGGATTTTGATGAGACCCCTTACAAAGAAAGCTATTTATTTTTAGTCAAAAACTTTCCGGTCTTAACAAAATACACTGATGAAATAATTTACACTGCTTCTTTAATAGACTTAGATCTTTTTAAAGATATTCTTTTAAAAAATCAAGAGGTTTTAGAAACTGAAGAAGCTGTATTTCCAACAAAAAGTAAAGAAATTTTCCTAAATGAATTACAAATCTTATTTGCTTGCTTTTCATTATATGAAAAAAATGAGGAGCACCAAAAGCACTTTTCACATATATACAAAACTCTTGTTAAAAAAGTTTCAGGATTTGACTTAGATTTAGGCAAAATAAATAATATTTTTTCATTTAATAACGCAATTAGTAAAAATAATGAATTACAAACTTTTGTTAAAAAGTTTTTTCATAATTTTTTTGTAATTTATATTTTTAACCTAAACAATCAAAAAGTTTGTGAAAATGAAGCTGAAAAACAAGAAAGAAATAGTAAAACTTTAAATATATTGAATGGGATTAACAAATATACTAAAAATCTCCCAGATGAACATAAATATTTAGGAGAGTGCTTAAAAGACTTAATTAATTTCCATTATTTTTAAACCTAGCAATAAGCATATTACCTTTTAAAAAGAACAATAGCTTATCAAGTTTAGTAAAAAATAAAATTATTGGCGAAACTAACTTAAACATTTTAAAAGATTTTTTTAACTTCTCAATATCAGACTTAACAACCACAGTCCCTTTTTTACTTCTACCGCCTTTTAAAATCTCTAAACCAAAAGTTATAAGCATATCAATAAAAACTGAAAATGATTTTTGATAATACTCATATGAAACAAGCTGATATCTATCTCCCATCATTTTTGCCAATTCATCAATCTCATACCCCGCTCTTAAGTGGCCGTGAGCTGCATCAGTTTGCCCTATTTTATTTTTAATAAATCTTAAAACCCCTTTTCTTGGAGATGGAACGTTTATTAGTATCTCAGATTCTGGTTTAGAAATCCTTTTTAAATCTTGAACAAATTCTAAATCATTTTCTAAATGTTCAAGCATATCAACAACTATCACTAAATCAAAAAAACTATCATTAAAAGAAGTACTTCCATCTTGAATGCTAAAGACATTTTTTCCAACTAATTCTTTAATAGAATCAACAGTTTCAGGAATTAAATCAGCGCTATACCAACTTCCACCTCTTTGTCTTAATAAATAAGAAATCACTCCATTATCAGAACCAATATCTAAACAGACTTTGTTATCAAATTTTGAATATGAATGTTTTAATAGTTTATTTAATTTTTCTTTTTTTAAAGGAGAACAATTAAAAATCTTTAAAGCAAATTCTTTAGAACTACTTTCTTCCTGAGTATTTTCTTTTAATTCTGACATAATTATCTCTAATGTAAAATTTTAAATTTCTTCTTTTATTGTTTAACCAAAGAATTATATACCCACCATTTCCCAAGAAGAATTTTAAAACAGGTTTTCTAAAACTTGGAACAAAACATAAAATATGAGTAAATATATTTCTCTCTGTTGTTAAGAACTTCTTACCAGTATGCCTTGGAACCTCAAAATTTCCATAATCAGGAATAGATTTACCTTGTCTTTTTTGAGTTTCAATCATTCTAAAAGCACGCCACCGTTTTTCAGTGCTCATTTCGTGATTACAGCTTTTAGCTTCTTTATGTGTTAAATCTCTAGCGTGAATTAAATCTGCTTCTCTCATTTCTTTAATTGCAGCTTGCCCTCTTTTGCTTCTAATTAATGCAAAACTCCAACCTTGATGAAAATCTACATCATCTTCAGGCGGTGCCATCCACGGGTCTCCTACAGAGATATCAGCCATCTCAGATAAAGCATCAAAACAAGTTAAACATCTTTTAGGTGTATATAAACGATATAAAACATTTATGATTTCCATTGAAGATGGTTTAAATCCTTGCTTATTTCCAAAATAAACTGGATAAAAACTTCCATCAGCTAGTTCAAGTTGAGGAGATCCAGGGTGTTTTCCAACTCTTGATACAAAACTTTTAGCCCCATTAACTTTATCACCTAAAGAATCCCAGATAACTCTAAAAGCTTCATGTTCTATTGCAGCGTGACAAAATAACCCAACAGTAAGAACTACGCGTTCTTTTAGTTTTTTATCAAGCGCTGCAGCTTTATGATAGCCATGTATCTGGCAAGGAAGTCCTACTAAAGCGTACTTGCCCTTAACTTCCCTAATTTCCTTAAAAACAGAATTTGTTGGAGAAATTGCATATTTTGACTTAACTGCTGATAAAATCTCTTCCTTTGTTCTAGCTATAATTGGCTTTCCTCTCCACAAAGCTTCTGGGTCTGAGGCAATTACAACAGCTCCATCAATTTGTTTAGTTTCAAGCATATGTAAAAGAACAGCAGTTACTATTCCACCACTAGTTGAGCCTTCTCTTAATCCGTGATAATTAGAGTAGCCGATTATAGCTTCTAAAAAATCTCCATGAGTATTTGTTAATTCTGGCTCTTTTCCGTGAAACTCTTTATAGTGCTCGACTAAATTCAATTCATCCCCAGGACAAACTTTTACGCATAAATCACAATCAGTACAACTTGATAAATTTTCTACTTTTGGATACGACTCAGAATCAAGACTTAAAACGCCTGTTGGACAAATTCCAACACAAGAACCGCACCTATGGCACAAACCACCATCAATAATCTTTGATAAACTTCTTAAAGCTCTAGGGTGCTCTGCATTGTTATCTTTTTTTAATGGTTTTAAAAATGGAGATTCTCCATTTAAAGATTGTTCATTATCTAGTATTTTTAGAGAGTTAGACATATTAGTTTTATACTTAAATATGTTTTATAAGTAAATAATTATAAAAAATAAAAAAAGCACCTTTTATGAGAGCTTTATAAAATTTAGACTATAACAGTATTAACTACGCGAGTTACAAAATGACTAAGAAAACTGAACAAAAAGATAATTTAATAAAATTAATTAAAACTATTAATAATGCAGATACTATCCTAAATACTGCTAAAAGCACGAATGGTTCATTAGAATTTGCTAAACTAGAAGCCTTACTCAATAAACAAAAACAAATAGCTTTTTCTATGTCTCAAGATATAAAAATAGGCAATTTTAATGATTTAGATCAAAAAATAGATAGTATCAATAAAATCTCTCATATATTAAAATCCGAGAGTAAAAAACTTTTAGCTAATCAATGAAGTATTTAAAAAATAAAAACCAGAAGAAAGAAAAACAAAAGAAAACAGATAAAAAAAATGAAAGCGGCCTAGCAATCATAATTGTTATTTTAATTACAGCGCTTATGACAACTTTAGTTGTTAATTTATCACATTCAACTTTTATGACTTCAAAAGCAATTGCTAGAGTCGATCATCAACTACAATCTGAATATCTACTTAAATCTCTATTAAACTTTTCTAGAATGTTAATTAAAAGTGATTTAACAAAAGAAGATACATATGATGATGTTTGGATACCTTTTTTAAAAGGAGAATCAATCCCACCTGAGCTATTTGGGTTTAATAATAATAATTTCAGAATAACTCTTCAGATATCTCCGCAAAATTCTTTAATGCCATTATTAGTTAATAGTAAAAATTGGTATGAATCATATAAAAGACTTTTTGAATCTTTAGGATTTGAAGATGATGGCGAGGTTGATCATACTGGGTATTTTAATAACCAAATTTTTTATCCTAATGAAATGGTTGGAAATATGGTTGACCTTCAAGATATTGATGATAAATCTTTTGATGATTCTGATTTTCCTGGAATTGAAGATCAATTACCTGAAGATTATTTTCCAAATACAAAAATTCAAAAAATTCAAGAACTAACACAAGTTCCTGGGTTTTCACCTAAAAGAATGCAGACTCTTTCAAACTATGTAACAGTTGTTGGAAATCTTCCTGGCTCTAACACAAGAAAAGTTAATATCAATTTTGGAAATAAAAAAGTATTAAAATCTTTACATATTGATTTTACTGATAGCGTATTAACAGAATTAGATGAATATAAAGGAGACTCCGGGGCTTTTAAAAGTATTGGAGATTTAAGGAAAATACCTGTTATGGATAATCTTTTTCAAAATAGTAGTTTAGCTAGTATGCTTACAGTTTCTTCTGATTATTATACTATTTTAGCTGAAGTTGAGTATGCTTCTGAGGGGAGTTACTTTTTTCAAGGACTTATTGGTAAAAATAATTATAATAAAAAGAAACTTCCTAAAATTATTAGAAAAGAGTTTTTTTAGCCTATACCTAAAGTAAACATTTTTTTAAAATTTCTCCCCATCAATATAATTTACTTTTCTATAACTTTAAATAAAAGTAAATTATATTAAACCAAGTTAAGCTTGTTATTATTTTACAGTATTTTATTAATTCCAAAGGTTAGAGGCTTTACTAAAAGAAAGTTTTCCTATTTTTTCTCCAAGTTCTCTTCCTCTTAAATCTCCGTCAAGAATATGTATTCCCCCATATAGCCTTGAAAGCCCTGCTTCATTAGCTGCATCATAAAAGGTATTCCATCTTAAAATAACATCATTTTCTGGACTTGATTCAAAAGCATTAGAATTCTTTTTTTGAATATGCTCACCAAAAAAATCTTCTACTCCATCTGAATTTACATCTTGAGAAGTTTTAGTAACCCCATCATAAAATTTACTTGATCCAGTAAATGCAGTTAAAACTTCGGCTGCAGCTCTACTAAACGTACTATGTCCTGAAACAAACTCTGGAAATGGTGGAGTTACAAAAGTTACATTTTGATAAGGACGCCAGTTAGCTCCACTAATTTCTTGAGTTCCTTGATTTGGGCCTCCCCAAGAGTTAATTTTATTATTTTGATATTTCCATCTAATTGCTGTAACGGGTCTAATAAAATCATAAGCTCTTTTTGCTTCCCAGGTAGCAATTCCAGCATCTAGAAGTGCACCATTTAATGCAAAATACATTTTTACATCCTGTTCTACAGTGTGATTATCTCTTAATGAAACTCCATGAGCTAATTGATTCCAATGACCAGGAGGAGCTTCAGTCCTTGGACCATCAGCCCAGAATTCAGCTATTACTTTTTGAGTATCTGTAAGATTTGCACTAAATTCAATAACTTGATCAACTTGTAGATTCCAAGCATCATTGTTTGTCATAGTTCTACCAAGTGAATCAGTATAATTGTCACTGGACCCATATTGAGGAGGAGCTATTGGTCTAAACATATCTGGAGACTCTAAAGAAAACGGAGTTACTGCTCCCCAGTGAGGAGTTAAAAATTCTTGATCCGTAAATGAATCTGGATTTTCATCTATCTCTATAGCATTTCCATTTTCATCAGTTTCTCTTCCGTTTGGCACCCTTACAGGTGTCCATCTATTAGGGTTAAAATTTTCTCCAAGTATACCATTTATATCATTTTTATTTGGACTATTAATTGGCGAATATAAGCTAGTAAATTTTGATGATACAACTTGTGAGTAATCATTTCCTTCATTTGATCCATCAAAAGCTCTAGCTTCAAGAACTGCTTTGGCTGCCAAATAACCAATGCTTTCTGGAGTGCTTGCTAAAGTATCTGTTGATATTTCGTATCCAAGATCTGTAAGGTTTTTAAAATAGTTTCCTGTTTTTCCTTCGTAATCATTAAATAATGCAGTAAGTGTATGATAAGCAGCTTGGCTTACCGCTGAATTTATATTCTCTTGTGTATGCTCAGCTTCTGGCTGCTTTAATGAATTATCTAGGTATAAAGAACTAGCTTCTAAACTATATGCGCTCCAAGCATCATACATTGCTGATGAAACAATAAACATTTGCCTTGTTGTCACTGTTGGCCTAGCCGAACCATCTCTAATCCCAGCAAGCATTAGCTCATTCCATTGAGTTACAATAAATAACTTTTCATTAAATATGGATTCATCATTTCCTGAACTAGAACAGGAAAATATAATTATGGTTAAAAATAAAAATATGATTTTTTTCATTACACTTTTTTTAATGTTTATAAACTATAAGTATCAAAAATAATTAAATTAATACAGGGAATTTTTATACAAATTAATTCAAGATAAATTTAGAATCCATCTAAAAACTTGGTAATATTAAACACTTATAAAATGCTTATTATAAATACTAAAAGATCCCTAATAAGCTTAAAATAAGTCATTATGAAAAATAGTCTTTTTAAATTAAGAACAAAACTAAACTTTTCTTATCTTAAATCTATAGAAGGTTTCCAATCACCAAGCTCTGTTTTGAGCTTAATAGCATATTTAGCTCTAAGCGCTTTGGGCATTAGCTCACATTTTTTCAAATACAAATTATCATCAGCATACCTAGGAAATATATGAGTATGAAAATGCCAAACATCTTGATTTCCTGCTGGTGCTGGCTCATTATGTTGTCTTGTAGAAACACCATCACACCCATAAGCAGATTTTATACATTTAGCTAGTTCTTTGATTAACTGACTCACTTTTAAATAAAGCTCATCAGGAATATCGTAAATATTTTCAAAATGTCTTTTAGGGATAACTAGAGCGTGCCCTTGGTTTTTAGGCCATTGGTGTGAATAAATAAATGATATAATAAAATCATCTTCATAAATAATATCTGTTATATCTGAATAAAGATTTTCATTTTCATAATCTTCTTGAACTAATAAACAAAAAGGGCAATTATAATCTTTAGGAGCATTACTAATCATAATGTTTTATTATTTACACTAAAATATATTTTAGTCAAAATGGTGAACATCTAAGTATTTAAAAATAGCCCCTATTATCAAAGTATTGTGAATAGATAACTAATAACAATTAAAATCAAATTAAAATTATGAACACAAAGAATCAATGGATTAACAATAAATAACTATACTTTAAAGCATATCGGGAGTTGCTAATAATTTGCTTAATTAATTCTAATTTAAAAAAAATCCTTATTTACGTTATTCTTATAGTTACCCCAGTCTCCTACCTTACCATTATAAAATCTATTAAAAACTATTCATAAAATTTATTAATTTAAGAATAAAACAACTTTTATATAGAATTATTTTGAAATTAAGTAATTTAAACAAAAAAAACTCTTAAAAAATTATAAATATAAGATAAAACCTTGCATTTACTATCAAAATATATAATTATACTGTTTCTTTAAGGAGTTATTAAAATGGCTAGAAAATGTGCTATATCTGGAATTAGACACCAATGCGGAAATAATGTCAGTCACGCTAAAAATAGAAGTACTAGAACTTTTGGTGCTAATATACAATTAAGAAAAATCTTTGTTCCTGAATTAAATAAAAATATTAGAATTAAAGTTGCAACTAAAGTCTTAAGAACTATTGATAAAATAGGTTTTAATAATACTTTAAAAAAATATAATTTAACTATTAAAGATATAACTTAAAAAAAAATCGTTATTTACTTTGAATAGCTCTTATAAAAATTCTTAAAACTAGTTATAACAGGCTGCCCTGTTTTAAATGAATCTTCTAATACTGCGTCAGTAAATTCTTTACAATTAACAATTCCTAACCTTTGTTCTTTTGGAACAAATCTACCATCACATGAATTACACTTTAATGAGACAGCAATACCTTCTAATGTAACTTTTATAGAATTACAAATAAAATATTCCTCATCTTCCCCAAAGGCTTTACAATGTGGACAAGTAATTGATTCGATGATTGTTTCTGCTAAATTTTTTAACTTAAATTTGAATGTCATGTAGAGTACATTCGTCAGAATAATATAAAAACTAAATCATCTTTTATATTTTTAATAAAATTTGTACTATAAATATTATGAAATACCTTTTTATTTTTTTATCAATTCTAATCATGAATACTATATCTGCAGAAAATACGCTTAAAAATGAGTCCTCACCCTATTTACTACAACATAAGGACAATCCTATACATTGGAAATCTTGGAATAATAATGTTCTAGACTCAGCTAAAAAAAGCGGCAAATTAATATTTTTAAGCATTGGATACTCAACTTGTCATTGGTGCCACGTAATGGAAAAAGAATGTTTTGAGAATCAAGAAGTGGCTGACTTTTTGAATAAGAATTTTATTAGTATCAAAGTCGATAGAGAACAAAGACCTGATGTGGATCAAGCTTATATGAAGTTAGTTAAAGCAATTTCAAATCAATCTGGATGGCCGCTTACTGCTATCCTAACGCCAGAGAGAAAAGTTATTTTTGGAGGGACTTATTTTCCAAAAGAAAAACTAATGTTACTTTTAGAAAATATCTCAGAAGATTGGACAAAAAATAAAACTAAACTAGAAAATTTTTCAGAAAGTATTCTGACTAAAATTTCAGAATTTGAAAAAACTAAACTTACAAAAGACTCTTTAAAAGTTGAAGATATTGATAAAAACTTTTTGAATTCGGTTTCTGATAATTTTGATAAGGTAAATGGAGGGTTTTATGACAAACCAAAATTTCCTAAAGCTGACGTTTTAAATACCCTGCTAAGTTTTAACTTTTATAACCAAAGTAAAGAGAATATTAACGTAGTTAAAACTACTCTTGATAAAATGATGATCTCTGGTATTTATGACCATATTGAGGGCGGATTTCATAGATATACTGTTGATGAAAAATGGAGAACTCCACATTTTGAAAAAATGCTTTATGATAACGCTCTTTTATTAGAAATCTATTCTAAAGCTTATCAAGTATTTAAAGACCCGGGATACTTAATAGTAATTAAAGATATAATCAACTTTTTAAATGAAAATTTTTACAACCCTAATACAAATATCTTTTTTTCAGCGCTTGATGCTGACTCTGAAAATAAAGAGGGAACTTATTATGTCTGGAAAGAGTCTGAACTAAAAGTAGCATTAACTGAAAAGGAATTTAAAAAGATAAAAAAATACTTTGATATTTCAGAAAAAGGTAATTTTGAAGAAGATGAAAATACTTTTTATTTTCATTCTAAAAATGATTTTAAAGACTTTCATAAAAAAGCAGGTATTAAAAACAAACTCAAAAACATTAGAGTAAAAAGAGAAAAACCTTTTTTAGATAAAAAACAAATCACTGCTTGGAATTCTCTTTTAGCTTCAGCTTTTATTCAAAGTTATAAAGCTACAAAAGACAAAGAATATCTTAAACAAGCTAAAGATATCTTAGAATATTTATTAAAAAATCACTTTAAGAATCAATCACTTTACAGATCATCCATAAATAAAAAAACATCCAACTCTGCAAACCTTGATGATTATGCTTATTTAATTAAAGCTTTAATTGATTTACATCAAGTAACTTTTGATGAAGAAGTATTAAAACAGGCTATCAGCTTACAAGAAATTCAAAATAAATATTTTTTAAACAAAGATAGATATTTTAATTATTCTAAGGATAAAGATATCATTATCAATAGTACTAATTTTTATGATTCGGCTCGTCCTAATTCAAATGCCGTAAGTTTTGAAAACTTATCAAGATTGTATCTTTTAACATATAATGATAAATTTAAAGAGATTTCCAATCAATTAAAAGATATCTTTTTAAACTCAACGCAAAATATAAATTTAAGTTATGCAACTTTTGTAAACGCTTTAAAACTTTCAATTACTTCCCCAAAAGAAGTTGTTATAGTTTCTAAATCTATTGACAAAAAAACTACTAAAATATTAGATGAACTAAAATTTAATTATTTACCAAATATTGTCACTAATTTTAGATTAGAAGAAAATAAATCTTTTATAAAAGCTTTAAATTATAAAAAAGCACTTAAAGGAAAACCAACGATTTATGTCTGTAAAAACCAAACTTGTCTATTACCTACTCATTCTATTAAAGAGATGAATAAGCAGATCAATGAATAATGATTAACTATAATAAATCATTTTTTATTTTAATTTCTATTTTATGTCTTACTCCTTATTTTTCAGCAAGCCTTTGCTTGTTTATCGGGATTTGTTTTTCTTTAGTTTTTACAAACCCTTTTAACACTCAAAAGATTACATCAAATCTTTTAAAAATTTCTATTATTGGCCTTGGTGCTAAAATGAATTTAAAGTCAATTCTTGAAACAGGCGTTGATAACTTTTTTATAATCTTTATAAGTATTTCTTTAACTCTTATATTTGGTATACTATTAGGTAAATTTTTAAAAACTTCTAAATCAGTTTCTTATTTAATAACAATTGGAACTGCTATTTGCGGCGGTAGCGCAATTGCAGCAGCAGCTCCAATTCTAAAATCAAAAAATAAAGATATCTCCATTGCCTTAATCGTAGTCTTTTCTTTAAATGCCCTAGCCCTTTTTATTTTTCCAATAATAGGTAATATTTTTAATCTGACACAAAGTCAATTTGGGCTCTGGTCTGCAATTGCAATACACGATACAAGCTCAGTTGTTGGAGCAACAATTGGATATGGAGAAAAAGCCTTAGAAATTGGAACAACTGTTAAGCTAACAAGAGCTCTTTGGATAATTCCAATAGTTATTGTTTTAAGTTACTTTATTACTAACACAAAAGATAAAACTAAAATTAAAATTAAAAAACCTTGGTTTATTTTAGGATTTATACTAATGGCAGCTTTTGTTACATTTTTTCCAAATCTTGAAGAAACTGCAAATTTAGTTTCATATTCAGCTAAAAAGCTTTTAAATTTATGCTTATTTTTTATAGGTTTAAGTATTAGTAAAGAAATATTTTCTAAATCGAACCTGAAGCCTTTTATTCAAGGTATAACTTTATGGCTTATAGTTTCAATTTCAAGCTTAATATTCATTATAAATTTCTAAATTTTAATAAAACTACTTTTAAGATTTCAAAATCTTTGTTTTAATATAGATATGCAAACCTATATTGATCTGAACACTCTTATTAAAACATCTGTTTTAGGTATGTTTTTTGGAACATCTTCATTGTTGTTAATTGAAAACTTAGTTTCAAAACTATTTGGTAAAGACAGTACTCCAATTTTAAAATTTATATCTAAAATATTTAATAATAAAAATATTAAATTTTGTATTATTATTTCTTATCTTTTTGGATTTTTTTCATCTATTGTTTATATTATAGTTGCAATTAAATTAAATTCTAACTATATCTTAACCACTTTAATTCTAGGACTTGCAAATGGGCTTCTTATTGCTTTTATAAATCAAGCATTATTAGCAAATAAAGAAATAGGAAGTTTTAATAGAAAACAAAATAAAGGCTTAGAAACTATTATTTTAATAATTTCTCATTTGATTTTTGGATTGATGGTTGGATTAATTTTATCAGTTTATGAAATACTGTAAGTAACAATAAAAAAAGTACTTACAGTATTATTTCTTAATAAAGTTGCTTAATATCTTCCACAGACATTAGTTCTTGCAGCTTCGTTTTCAAGAGTAAAAGTTACTTCTTGCATGCTATCTTGGCAAACTACTTTAATTTCAGCAACATCTGAACATTTAAAATTAGCTCTCCAAGTTTGTCTATTACCATTACTAAAACAACTAAAAGGAGTTTGAGTCCAAGGAACACTATTTAAACAAGTTAATTGAGCCGTTTCTCCTGATTTTTTCTTAATTTCACAAGAATCAAACTGAGTTGTAAACTTAGAACTTAACAATACAACCATATTTCCAGCACCTGATGCTAAAGGATCGCCTTTAGGCTTATAAAGATTCCCTTCTTGTCCAAAAAATTGAGTTTTACTAATAACATTTGACTCAGGAACTTCTTCCATCACCGCTGCTCCATCAACTGTATTATTATCGTCTGAGCTGCTACCACAAGCAAATAATCCAAGTGATATAAATAAATATAAAAATAACTTCATATATAACCTTAATGTTTAATAAATTTATAGCTAATTTTGAATAAAAATACAAATCCTAAAGCCTCTAAAGCCTTTAATGATTTGTTTTTTTTATAACATCATTTGCTTAAATCTTTAATTTTTTTGTTAAACAAATAACAATTAGTACTGTGATCTTGAACTAAACCTGAGCCTTGCATATATGCATAGATAATTGTTGGCCCAACAAAGGTAAAGCCTCTTTTTTTTAAATCTTTAGAAATTTTAATACTTAAATCTGTTTTTGATGGATAATCAGATATCTTTTTAAATTTATTATAGATAACTTTATTATCGACAAACTGCCAAATATATTTATCAAAGCTATTAAATTCTTTTTGAATATTTAAAAAAGCTTTTGCATTTTTAACAGTTGAGTTAATTTTTAACTTATTTCTAACTACTCCTGGGTCTTCTAATATCTTATTAATTTTTTCTTTAGAAAACTTAGAAACCTTTAATGGGTCAAAACCAGAAAACACTTTTCTATATCTTTGCCTTTTATTTAAAACAGTTTCCCAGCTCAGTCCAGCTTGAGCTCCTTCTAAAGTTATATTTTCAAAATGTTTAATATCACAATGAACTGGCCTGCCCCATTCTTTATCATGGTAGTCTATATATAATTTATTTTTAGTATCAAGCCAGCAGCATCTTTTTTTCATATATAAATTTAATCATATTTAAAAAACTTTTTATAGTTAATTTTTTATGTTAAAAACAATACTATGATCATTTCAAAAGTTTCTAAGATTGAATCAGAAATTTCGAAAAAAGAAATTACAAATACGTTAAATATAGTCTTTGATAAGTTTTCTTTAGTTAAAAGAGCTTTAATAATACACCCAGATTACTCTCGAAACGATTTCTCACATCTGCTAACTCCAATCATAATCGATATTCTTAAAACAAAGTCTTTAAAAACTTTAGATACATTAAATGCTGCAGGAACTCATAGAAAAATGGGAACTGATGAAATAATTAAAAAACTTGGAGTGAATATAGAAGACTATGGAACAATTCATAATCATAATTTTGATAATCAAAGTATTTTAGAAAGTTTAGAAGATATTCCTGGTTCATTTATTAAAGAACAGACTAACGGTAATTTATCTGACCCGCTACCTGTAACTGTAAATAAACTTATTAATGCTAACTATGATTTAATTATTACACTTAACGGAACGGTTCCCCACGAAGCTGCTGGGTATTCGGGAGGAACTAAAATCTTAGTCCCTGGTATAAGCGGGCCAAAAGTAGTTGGTGGTTTTCACTGGGCTGCTGTAATGGTTGGGATTCCAGCAATTATTGGCTCATTAGACAATCCTGCTAGAAGAATAATTAATAAAGCTTCCACTCAAATTATGGATCATATAAAAACACCAGTTATTTCTCTAAATATGGTCTACACAGAAGATGATGATCATAAAGTAATCCCTAAAGGACTTTTTACAGGAATTGGAATGGATGGATTTTCAGCGGCGTTAGATGAAGCTGCCAAACTTTCTTCAAAATTACATATTAAATATTTAAAAACCTCTAAAGATATTGTAATTCAAGAACTTCCTAAAATGTATGATGAAGTTTGGACAGCTGGAAAAGGTTCTTATAAATTACAAAAAAAGGGAGTACTCTCCAAAGGTGCTAAAATAGTTTTATATGCTCCTCATATTGACTGTTTTCATTCAAATAAAAAAATGGATAAGGATATTAGAAAAATAGGCTATCACGGAATTGCTTATGTTTTAAATTTCTTAAAAGAAAATCCAGAATTTGATAGGAATATAGCTTCTCACGTTATAAATGTTAGAGGATTTGGAGAATTAAAAAACAATATTGAAAGCTTTCCTTTTGAAGTTGTTTTAGCAACAAAAATTTCTAAAAAAGATTGTGAATCAGTTAACCTTGGGTATATTGACCCAAACTCTCTTAAGAAAGAAGATTTTCAAGCAAAAAATCAGTTATGGATTGATCAAGGCGGACAATGGCTATATGATAAAAAAGTTATATAATAAATAAAAATGAAAAATAAGTTAGTATACTCAACAGACTCATCAAATATATGTTTAAACTGTAATAAGAAACTACATAAATGTAAGTGTATTAAAAAAATTGAAAATATTTCTAAAAACGAAAAGCTCTCTTTAAACTACTCAACAAAAGGAAGAAAAGGAAAAGGAGTTACAATTATTAAAGGTTTAAACCTAGATAATAATAAATTAAATCTATTATTAAAAGATTTAAAAAAGAAATGCAGCTCAGGTGGAACTATTAAAGATAATACTATTGAGATCCAAGGAGATTTTAAAGAAAAAATATTAAAAGAATTAAAAAATCAAAATTTGGTTTAATTACCTTTCTTATATAAATATATAAAAGGATGATACCCTCCTTGATATACTTTTCTCTTTTCTAACAACTTAAAACCTTCCAATTCTTGATTTATTGTAATCATTAAATTTTTTTCTTGAGTTAAGACTATAAAATATGCCCCTTGTTTTAAAAAATTATTAGAAACTAAAAACAAATTATTATATAAAGTAGCTAAGTTTTTTTTATTAGATATCTTCTCTCCCCAAGGAGGATCAGCAATTATAACATCAAATAAATCTTTAGTATTAAATTCTTTAATATCCAAATTTAAGAACTTAAAAACTCCTTTTTTAATATTAGATGTATTCTTAATTGCTGCATTAATTGCATCTTGATTATTATCAATTCCTACTTTAGTTTTATACCCATTAGCTTCACATAAAAATGAAGCAGACCCGCACATAAGGTTAAGAATTGAATCTTTTGAATGTTTATTAGGAACCATATTTAAAGCTGCTGCTGCTAAAGGACCAGAAACAGAGCCTACATAATTTACAGACCTCCAGTTTCTTTTAGATAAAGGAAACGCTGTTAGTCTTATAAGAACATCCCAAGCATCATTCTTATAAATAGATTTTCTAATAATAATTTTTAAATTAGATTCTTTTTGATCTTTAATGAGTCCAGTTTTTTCTGATAATTTAAAAAATATTTTTTTAGCTATACCTGTCCTATCCCCTGGCATACTTATTTTAAATGACTTAGATTTAATTTTTTTATTCACTCTTTTAATAAGTTCAGAAATTTCAACAAATGAAGCATCATTTAAAATACAGCTTGGTTTTTTACCTAAATAAGTATTTATTGTATAAACAGAATTTATCAGTTTTATATTTTTAAAATTAAAATCCAAATTTGTTTTTATTCTAATATTATTATCATTTTCAGTATCAAAAACTGTACTTTTAGATGGAAGCTTTTGATTAAGTTCTTTTAAAACTAAATCCTTAATCCCTTTATTAAACTCTATTTCAAACATATTATTTATTTTCATCACAATACTTACAATTTAATAAAGTTCCTATCATCGCATCTCTTCCCTTTTGGGATAGTACCCATTCTCTTTTAATCAAAGGAGGTTTATGCCTTTGATGCTGAGTGTGTAGACATTCTAGAACAGCAATAAATTGCTCATGTTCATCCTTAATAAAATTTATTATTTTTCTATTCATTATAACTATATTTAAAAACTCTAATTTATAATAAGATTAATTTATTATGAAATATATACTAATTTTACTTTTATTTTTTTCTACTAACAGTTCTTTATATTCAGAACTTAATTCAAATAATACTTTATACCTTAAAGGATATGATGTTGTTTCATATTTAAATAGTCAAAAGGCAGAAAAAGCTAACTCTAAATTTAGTTTCAAATATAAAAATATTTCTTTTAATTTTAAAAATAAGATTAATTTAAATAAATTTAAACAAAATCCTCAAAAATATATCCCTGCTTACGGCGGGTATTGCGCATATGCAATGTATTATGGCAAGCAAGTGGATGTAAACCCTAAGTCTTTTAAAATAATTAATGATAAAACTTATTTATTTTATAAAAAACCATTTAATAATACATTAAAGAGTTGGAATAAACTAGAAAAAGAACTTGGCCAAAGTAATTTGATTTTTAAAACTGATAATATTTGGCAAGATAAAATAAATTAAAAACTTATCTTCTTAATAGGATTAGTACGCCCTTGAACTTCAAACTCAAATCCACCTTTATATTTAACATCATCTTCAGATATTTCGCCTTTTGCAGTTATGATTGACCCTTTTCTACCTTTAGATTTTAAATTATAATCTTTTTTATTTTGAATGTAACAATTTAAGAAACTATTAGAAAAACAAAAATAAAATAAAATTATAAACTCCTTATCAAATAAACTATAAAAACAATTATTCATCTTATTCAAGGTTAAATAGTTATTATGTTTTTCAGGCTCAAGTGCTTCGTTATCTCTATAGTCTGAACAATGCCCAACAAAAATAGCTTTATTATACTTACTTTTTTTATATTTAAACTCATAAAAGTTTTCTATTTCAGGAATTTCATATAGTTTTACTTTATAAGTCATATCTTTAAAAAATTGATTTATATAGGAATCTTTATTTAAAAACAATTCTTGCAATGAATTATTTTCATCCTCATATGATACTAAAACTAAAACTTCTTCTGAATCTTGATTAGCAGCCCCTTCATAGTTTTTCAACATTGAAATTAAGTCTTTAGATTGATATCTAAAAAACATTTTTATACCAAAGTCTTGGACTAATTTTTTAACGCCTAAAGGAATTTCCTTTTCTACCTCCTTCATACACTTTATAGCTTTAGTTATTAAACTAGGAAGAAAAGCCTGGGGATCAAGATACTTATACCAATCACCAGTTATTTCTTCATTATCTTCTAATTTAAAAAAGATACCTGGATCAATTTTAAATTGAGCCATTATTTTATTAAAAATCTCAAAAGATTCTTTATTTTTATTAATAAGCATATCAGTAATTAATACTGGTAATACTTTTTCCTTATTTAATTTAAGGTATTTATAATCTTTATAAAAGTTAGGAATAACAGCAATTAAACTAACAATAAACTCTTTAGAATAAAATTCTTCATCATAAATTGATGTATCAATAGTTAATTTATACCCTTTAGCTTGTTTTTTTGTTAGAGTAACTGAATCAGGCTTTCCATAAGAGTCCCAATTAATTTCTAAAATATTATTAAATAAATGTATTAAGTTATTTTTAGGAAAAATATCACTATTTTTTTTAAGAAATCCTGCAATTTGTGATAATTTTTTATCTGAATCTAAAGAATTACAAATAACATATGCATAAAACTCATACTCATCTAAACTTATTTCATCTTGAACGCCTAAAACAGATACTGAATGTAATAGTAAAGATTCTGTAATCTTACCCTTATATTCAAACTGTAATAAAGAAGTAATTTGAGCAAAGTAACTATCTTTAATACTAACTAGCTTTTTAAATTTTCTTTTGTAAAAAGTATCTTGAAAACTTTCTATATTGTTATCAATAAACTCAAGAACCTCACTATTAGCTACTTTGTTATCAAAGTTATCAAAACAATGTTCACATAACGAAGCAAGCCACCACTGAACAAAGTCTCTATTACCTAAAAAACCTTGAGCTAAAGCATCAATATATAATTTATGATTACTTTCAGACTCTGCACCTTTTATTAGTATAATTATTGCATCTTGTCTTAAAGCTTCATTACTTGTTTCTAAAATAAGTTGTAAAATACCATTTATACTTTCAATAGATTCTTTACTATCTAACAATTCTTTTTTTAAAGATTTTAATTGTTTATTTTGAACCGAGATTTTAAGCATATGAATATAATATCAAATTATATTTACTCGTATATTAACTCTTAACTAGTTATTGCTAATAATTTATACTTAGCAAGAACCAAGCCGATAGGGTTAGAATGACATTTACTCAGTTTAAAAATATTTTAATAACTGTTGAGTAGCATATTCGCCCTATCATTTTAGTTCAGTTTGAACGGTAGCTAAAGCAAGTTATTAACTTAACTCCAGCTTGAATTTGCGAGTACAAACACTTGGTTCATTTTACTATATTAAGAGGCAAAATGGAACAGAAATTAAAAACAAAAGTAATCGGAGTAGATGTAAGTAAATCCACTTTAGATTGCTATTTTCTTCATAATGATCAATTCAAACAGTACAACAATACTAAAAAAGGAATTGAATCATTAATTAGATACTGCAGATCCGAATCTATTGAATTAATAGTTTGTGAATCTACAGCACATTATCATAAGCAATTAGAAATTCTAATGTTAGAAGATAAGCTACCGCTTGCAGTAGCGAATCCAAGACATACTAGAAGATATGCTCAAGCTTTAGGATATTTAGCTAAAACAGATAAGTTAGATGCAAAAGTATTAGCTTTATTTGGACAAGCTACTAATCCTCCTATTAGAGAGCTTTCTAGAATTGAAGTTAGAAACTTAAGAGTTTATGTTAATAGAAGAAATCAGTTAATTAATGTAAAAACCTCAGAAACGCTAAGAAAATCAAGTATTACAGAAGATTTTGTAATAGATGAAATTAGTGAACATATAGAACAAATAGAAAAGCAAATTAAAATATATGATAAAAAAATTATGGATTTAATAAACTCTGATGAAGAATTTACTAAAATTTTTAAGATCATAATTTCAGTCCCAGGAGCAAGTGTAGTAACTGCTTCAACTTTGATAGCATATTTACCAGAACTTGGTAAAAGAAAACGAAATCAAATTGCAGCACTTGTTGGAGTTGCTCCATATAATAATGATTCTGGAACTAAGTCAGGTAAAAGAACCTGTTTTGGTGGAAGAAAGGAAGTTAGAAATATTCTTTATTTAGGAATGCTTTCTGCTGTTAGGTGTAATGATTATATTAAACCTATTTATCAAAGATTAAGACAAAATGGAAAACCTAGTAAAGTGGCTATGAATGCTTGTGCTAGAAAAATGATTATTATGATTAATACTTTGGTTAAAAAAGAAACTCTTTGGATGAATGCTGAAGAAAGAGCTGAAAATTTAGTTTAACAAAATTATTATTGGGTAAATAAAAAATTTGGTTAACTTTTTTAAAACCTAAATCTAGGTTAATGCATTGCTATATCAAAAATTTGATAATCTATAAAAATTAATTAAAAAATTTGCATTTTTATTAATTTTTTTCTTGACTTCTAATACAGTAGCTACTCAATTTATGATGAATTTTTAGGATGATAAATGTATAGTATTATTAAGGGCTTATGACTCATTGCTTAACTTAGCTATAAAAATAAATAACAAATGCGTGGCAAGCAGGCCAAAGATATGCCAAAGAAAATGAGTACCCATTATAAAATCACTATTAAAATCAATTGTTCTGAAGATAAATCCTATAATAAAACAACAAAAAGAAAAAAAGATAATATTAAAATGTTTAAAATTATTTTTACTTAAATAAATTATTATTGGAATAATTATATATAAAGATAGAAAAATATAGCCTATACTTATCCCTATTGAACTTGGTAAGTAATTTGACAAAAAATACGTTAATACAAAAATTAATATAAAGGATAAAAGATTTAAGATAATAGTTTTGAAAATATTATTAGTTAATTTATATATTATCCAAGATACTAAAGATAAAGCTATAATCACAATCGGTCCCCAATCTAAAGTTAAAAATATATTATGGCTCCTAAAGCCGTGATAAAGAGTTCCTCCTACTCCGCCAATTAGCAATAAGAAACTAACAAATTTTAAAAATAATAAATCTTTTTTATTTTTTGATTTACTTATTTTAATTAGCCAATAGATGGAAATAAAAATAAAAAAAATAGCTGTAATAGTATTCCAAGGCTCGATTATAAAAGGCAGAGAATCTTTACTTAAGGCTATTTGAGTTTCTTTATATATTGGGCCGTAATCATTCATTATATACTCTTATACTCTTCAAGCTCTTTTATACACTGGTTTGGATCTTGAAAATGTATAGTTTTAAAACCAAGTTTTTTTGCAGCATCAACATTTATTTTATGATCATCAATAAATAAACTTGATTTAGCATCTGTATTTGCTAATTCTAAAGCCTTTAAATAAAATCTTTTATCTGGTTTTGCAAAACCAAGATCATAAGAGTTTATTATTAAATCAAGATAAGATGGGATTATAGTCTTATTAAGATTAGTTTCTAAAATACTAGTTGCATTTGTAACTAAAACTATTTTTGCTAAAGGAAAAAGTTCTTTATACTTTTCTAGAATTAATTTATTAATATTAAAATTTTGCGAAGGCATAGAAAACTCTTCTAAAAAATTATTAAAATTTTCTATTTCATATTTCTGATTAAGATTTTTAGCTACTGCTGTAAACCATTTATGATAAGTAATCTTTCCTGTTATTGCAGGCAAAAGATGGTTTTTAGAAAATAAAATTTTTGAAATTGAATTTTTTGGTATATTAAATTTTATTTCTAAATCTAATAAATATGAGCCCCAAATCCTTATAACTCCATCTAAATCAGTAAAAATTGTTTTTATTTTCATTTACTAATCTTCATAGCTCAATAATTATTTTTCCAACAGTTCTTCCAGATTCTATTTCTAAGTGCGCCTTACTTATCTGATCAAAAGAAAATGTTTTAGAAATATATGGCTTAATCTCTTCATTTTCAAGCATCTTTTTTAAAGTATTTATATCATTTTGGTTTGACTCTACCATAAAGAAAGAAGCATCTACTTCTTTTTTTTCAGCTTCAATTGTAACTTCAGGTAAAAATTCAGGACTTGGAAGTGAAATAACAGTGCCAGTTTTTTTAAGAACTTTTATTGAATTTAATAAAGTTTCTCCTCCAATTGTGTCTAAAACAAAATCAATATCAGTTAAAACTTCTTCAAATTTTATAGTTTTATAATCTATATGCTGATCAGCTCCTAAAGATAAGACAAAATCTTTATTTTTATCTGAACAAGTAGTTATAACAAAAGCTCCTAATGATTTTGCTATTTGAATAGCAAAATGTCCAACACCACCAGACCCAGCGTGAATTAGAATCTTATCTCCTTTTGTAATTTTAGTTTGCAAAACTTGTAGCGCAGTAAGAGCTGCTAAAGTTGTAGCAGCAGCTTCACTAAAAGAAACATTTTTAGGCATTAAGGCTAAATGATTTTCAGGAGATGTTGTGTATTCAGCATAAGCATTTGCTCGCCCTGGAAAATTTACCATCCCAAAGACATGATCTCCTTTTTTAAAAGTTTTCACATCACTACCAATAGATTCGACAATCCCAGCTAAATCCCAACCTAAAACTAAAGGGCGTTCTTGTCCGCAAATCATTTCAAGTAATTGATCAGAGCTTCTAACCTTTATATCTACTGGATTGATACTTAAAGCTTTAATTTTAATTAATACTTCATTTTCTTTTGCTACTGGTTTTTCAATATCTGTAAATTCTAAATTTTCTACGTTTCCTGTTTTATTTAATATAATTGTTTTCATATAACTTTTCACCTTATGACTTTACCTTTACCTTTACCTCTACCTCTACCTCTACCTCTACCTTTACCTTTACCTTTACCTTTAACCTAAATATTAAAATTACTATTGTAAAGAAGAAAGTATCTGTTTATTTAACTAAATTTAAATTAAAAGGACTATTTATTAATTTTTCTCCTAAAGCGTATTTAGAATAAGACTTTTCTTCAGCTATTAATTACCCTTCTTCTGACAAATCAACCCTACCATCAGAGCTACTATTAAAATAAACATAATTAATTGATTCATTTTTTAAAGGACTTCATACCAGCATTAGCATTAACTACTTTTTCAATTATACTATTTGCAAAATCTTCTTTTAAACTGCATTAAGTAGAAAAGATAACATAAGAATCGAAAAAGTAAAAAACAAAATCTATCCTATTAGAGACCTAAATAATTGATTAATTTAACGATTTCCACTTCTTCGTCTATTACTTTGACCTTTATTTTGACTTTTGTTTTTAGAACTTTTATTTCTAGAACCACTTTTTGAAAATTTACTTTTAAAAGACCTGCGTGAATTACCTTGAGTTTTTTTCTTTATAGTTGAAGTAGTATCTTTTTCATAAGAAAACCCTTCAAGTTCTTGTCTTTTAATAGCTTTTCCTAATAACTTTTCAATAGCTTTTATCATCTTAGTATCTTCATTACTTACTAAAGTATATGCTTCACCTTTTTTCTCAGCCCTGCCAGTTCTTCCAATTCTATGAGTATATGTTTCAGCAGTTCCAGGAATATCAAAGTTAATAACATGAGAGATGCTAGAAATATCAATTCCTCTTGCTGCTATATCTGTTGCAACTAAGACTTTATACTTACCTGATTTAAATCCTTTTATAGCTTCAGTTCTTCTATTTTGAGAAAGGTTTCCTTGCAATGCTGTAGTTTCATAACCAACCTCATTTAAATGTACAGCTAACTTTTTTGCTCTATGTTTAGTCCTAGTAAAAACTAAAACAGATTCAACAGTAATATTTTTTAATAAAGCTTTTAATAATTCCTTTTTTTGATCTGGAGCCACTGGATAAAGTGAATGATCAATAGTTGTTGGAGGTGCAATTCTTCCAATTTCAACAGTTACAGGATTAGTAAGAATCTGATTAGCTAAAGATCTAATATTATCAGGCATAGTAGCTGAGAATAATAAAGTTTGACGTTTTGTTGGTATTTTTTTTACAATTTTTTTAATTGCAGGTAAAAAACCCATATCAAACATCTGATCTGCTTCATCTAAAACTAAAGTATCAATCTTAGATAAATTAATAGTTTTTCTTTCTATATGATCTAATAATCTTCCTGGGCAAGCAACAACTACATCAACTCCGAGTCTTAACTTTTTAATTTGAGGAGCAATATTAACACCACCAAAAATTAAGATACTTTTAATATTTGCTTCTTTTCCTAGGTTTTTTAAAACTTCCTCAATTTGAACAGCGAGTTCTCTAGTTGGCGCTATAATTAAAACTCTAGCTTTCCCCCTATTACCACTCATTAAGTGCTCAAGAATGGGTAAAACAAAAGCTGCTGTTTTTCCAGTACCAGTTTGAGCTATTCCTAGTATATCCTTTCTTTCAAGAACTGCTGGAATTGCTTTTGCTTGTATTGGTGTCGGCGTTGTAAAACCTTCAGATTTTATACCAGCGGCTATTTTAGGATGAAAGTTAAAAGAATCAAAAGTCATAATTATTTATATTAAATAGTGTTAGATTATATTAATAAGAATAGCATATGAAACATATTAAGATAGTGATAACTAAGATTTTATCATCTGAAAATCCTGCCCACTTGGGCTTTGAAAAATACGTAGTTCAAACTGGGATAAAATAGCTAATAAGTGATCAAAAATATCAGCCTGAATACGTTCGTAATTAGCCCAGTTTTTATCCTCGCTAAATGCATAAATCTCTATTGGAATACCTTCAGCACTTGGTGCTAACTGTCTTACTAAAAGTGTCATCTCTTTATGAATATCAGGATGAGCATTAAGATATGCTTTAACATAGGCACGAAAGGTTCCAAGATTAGTTAAGTTTCGACTATTAGGACTATTAGTAGGAAAAATATCAAGATCATCAACTATATTTTGTTCTTGGTTATACTCTGCTAGCTCTTTTTGTTTTTTGGTTAAATAATTTGACAAAAGCTTAATTTTTTTTAACTTATCAATTTCAAGTTTACTTAAAAATTTTACTGAATTCATATCAATAGAAATAGAACGTTTAATTCTTCTCCCGCTAGAGCTTGTCATCCCGCGCCAATTTTTAAAAGAATCTGAAATTAACCCATAAGTTGGAATTGTTGTAATAGTTTTATCCCAGTTTTGTACCTTAACAGTTGTTAAAGAGATATCAATAACATCTCCATCAGCTCCATATTTAGCCATTTCTATCCAATCTCCTTTTCGAAGCATATCATTTCCAGCAAGCTGGATGCTTGCAACAAAACCTAAAATTGAATCTTTAAACACAAGCATTAGTACTGCCGTCATTGCGCCTAAACCGCTAAGAAGCCTCCAAGGAGAGTTATTCATTAACATTGCGATTATAAAAACTATTGTAATAATATAAAGAGCTATTTTAGCAACTTGTATGTAAGCTTTGATTGAGCGTTCACGTGATAAAGGAAACCTGTCATAAATCTTTAACCCGATATTAAAAAAAGCATCCACAACCAATGCAGTAACAAATATCATATATGCATTAACAATTCTGTGTAAAAGTTCTTTCAGTATTTCTTGATCTGGAAAAATAATTCCAATTCCAAGATGAATAACTAATGCAGGAGCTAGATAAGCAAGACGCTGAAAAAGACGTTCATTAAGTAAAATATTATCAAGAGTACTTTTTGATTTTTCAATTAGGGTCTTAACTAATTTAAGAATGCAGCGTTTAGCTATAAAGTTAGCGATAATAGCTAATATAATAACTCCTATAACTAGAATTAAACGAGCTATTAAGTTGTTGTATTCAGCTAAAAAGCCCCAATTAGAAATAGTTTCTGAAATATTTTTAAGAAGATTTTCCATAGTGATTTGGATAATATGTGAAGCTCATACATATGGCAAGTATCTGAGTAATTTTGCTAAATAAGAAAATATAAATGGATATAGGGATTATTATCTTAATTTATTAAATCTGAGCAACTTACTTAATAATTTATTAACTAAAAATTTAGAGAGCTCTATAAATTTTAAATTTGAATACTATATAAACATATGTTAGCTTAATCCAAATTAACTAGAGCTATTTTTAGTTAATAGTTTTTAGGTTCACTATGACTAATAATGATATTTTACGTAGACTAAGATATGTATTTGATTACAAAGACAGTAAGATGATAGAGATATTTTCTTTTGTAAATGTAAAAAAAACTCAAGAAGAAATTATTAATTTATTAAGACAGGATGAGAATGCCAAGCAAGAAGAATGTACAGATATAGTTCTTGCCAATTTTTTAAATGGCTTAATTATTGACCGGCGCGGCAAAAAAGATGCTGAAGAGCCAAGAGAAGAAACGGATTTAACAAACAATGCCATTCTTATGAAAATTAAAATTGCTCTTAATTTAAAAGCTGAAGATATTTTAAATATATTAGAATTAAATAACTTTAAAATTAGCAAACATGAGCTTAGTGCTTTATTTAGAAAAGATACTCATAAGCATCATAGAGAGTGTAACAACCAACTTCTTCGTAATTTTCTTAAAGGACTTCAATTAAAATATAGAGGTTAAATTTAAATTATTGCTCGGTAAATAAATAAATTAAAACAGTCAAAATAATACTTTTTCTACACTTAAATAAGCTAAATATAACCAATATTTAGCACCCCCAATGAATAATATCAGCAGGTTAGCTACATTAAAGTTTTTTTTTCTTCCTAAAAAAAAGCTTTAATGTTAATATCTACATATGACAAGTAAAAGACAAATTGATCTAATTGGTGAAATTCTTAAAAAAGATCAAATATTAAACAAGAAAGAAAAATCAAGTTTACCTGAATGGCGAAACAGCTTTTCAAACACGCTAGGTTATTATCATCTATAACTAAAAGATATAGTACATTGTGACTTAGTACTCTAGAAGATATTACCGTAATAAGATTAGTTGTAAAAAATGAAAAAGCTAAAACGTCTTGATGATTATCATAATAATTAATAAAGAGCTGGATACAGAGGTATACATTTAATATATCAAAAACAGCTTTTGGAAAATATTTACTAATAGTTGGAAAAAGAAAAATGGAATATAATAAAATAAAATCAATGCTAAAAATTCAATTTAAGAATAAAGGAATCAGACGAGGTAAAACCATAGCAGAAAGTGTTTTTAAAGAAATTGATTTTTCAAAAGAAAATGTAAAGTTATCAGATTTAACTGAGTATATTTACAGAAAAAGTAAAAAGAGAGATGAGAGTGACAGAAAAAGTAATACATATCAAAATTTTACACAGAAACAACTAAACGTGTATATAAACAATCCGATAGTTAATATTGACGTAGAAGATATTTTCGATTCTGGTGTTGAGCAAGGTATAAGAAATTTTATTGATAGGGAATTAAAAAATAATAAAGAAAAATATAATGAAATGATTAAACTTTCAGCTGATGTCAATGATGAAGCTAAAGAAATAAATTAAAAACTTAAAGTAATTAAAAGATTAAATCCCTCAACAAATAGCTTTCAAGTAATTATCAATAAATTTAATAACACTGGCAGAAAAGGTAAATATTATATCTTAGAATTAAATTTAAAAAAAATAAAACTAAAAAATTGAGATTTTTAATAAAAAAGATGAGAAAAAAACAATAAAGAGCCACACTAAAAGAGAACTAAATATTAAAGATAAAACTCTTCAAAATATTGTATCTGTGAAATTAGAAGATATTAACAAGCTTGATAAATCTTACTCAGATCATTTTATGAATACAAAAGATTATTAGAAAACACTTTCAAAAATAGTAGTTGAGAAATTTATGATTATATATTTTATTTAATTAATATTGTTTAAACCGCTTGAAGTCTTTACTCTGACTATGAGCTATTGAAAGGCTACCTCGTCACCTATTTATAAATATACTCAAAAATATTACCTATAAAAATTAGCAAGGGAGAATATATAATTAAAAAAATGTTCAAAAAGTATGATATTTTTGGCCACCTATAAGGATACGCGTATATGATTTAAGATTTTGTTGATTAATACAATTCTTTGGTAAGAGAACAAAGTACACAATTAGGGGTTACTATATCCCTCATTCACAAGCCTAATAAAATATATTTTCGAATAAAGTTTAATTATATAAAGAATTTATCGCTCTAAAATAAATATCAGCTATTTTTTGTTCACCTGAATTACCAGGATGAATCCCATCATAGTTATCACTTATAAAATAATTAGCTGACTGATCGACAATTATAACTGGAGATTTTTTTGTATTCTTTGATGAGAGCCTTGCAATCTTAGAACTTAAACTAGCAATTCTACTTGTTTCTCTTGAGCATGGAATCACTCTTGAAACTATAAAAGCAGTATTAGCTTTTCTTGCTCTTATTGAATCAATTAAAATTTCTATTTCAGAAACCGTTCCAGATATAGATTCCCCCTGCAGAACATCATTAGTACCTAAATGAATTAAAACAACATCAGGTCTGTATTTATCAATTGAACTATTTATAAGTGGAAGTACCTCATCTACTCTATAATCCCATCTAGCTTCATGGTCCATATCAAAATCAGGATTTGGAGGAGTAGCTTGAGCGCTGTTTCTATAACCGAGTGAGACTCCTTTTTTTCTTCCAACAAAATCTACTTGGCAGTCTGCTGATTTTAAAAGTTTCCACAAACGCCTTCGAAAACTATTATGACCCTTTTCTGATTCCGTAATTGAATCACCAAGAGGCATAATCTTAAGCGGATTAGATTCACTGCCACAAGTATTTGAAACGCTTATTTCTTCTGTGCTAGGCTTATCATCTAAAGTAGATTCATCTTCAATGTTTGAATCTTGTTCTGTGTTATCTTCTTCAATAGTTTCTTCAGCAATCTCTTGATCTTGAATAGTTAACTCTTCATCAGTGTCTCCCCCGCCGCAAGCAGAAATTAACAAGGCAATTAATAAGATAATTAAATATTTTGTTAAGTCTTTAGTTATAAAAGTTATAAGGCAGGTTTTAATGTTATTTTTCATTTTCTTTCTTTTTTTCTTTCTTTCTTTTTTTCTTTTTTTCTTTTTTTCTTTTTTTCTTTTTTTCTTTAGTTTAATAAAAGACAAATTAAGTAACAGCAGCTTAACTTAGCAGTTAATTATAAAAAAATAAATATAATTTATTATAATTTATTATTCGAGATGTATAGCGAATAAATTAGTAATATTTAATTTTAGGCAGAACAATTAGGATGCATTAAGAGAATTATATCTTAACTATACAGTTTCATAAAACTAAGCTGTTTTTAACAAACTAAATTTTAATGTTAGCTAGTACAAATTTTAAAATATCTCTCATTTAGTTCTGTATTTATAACTACATCAGCAAATTCATTAGGCTTTTCACTTTTAATATATTCTCCTTCTGTTACATTATAAACAGCTTTCCAAATATCTCTAATATCTTCACCGTCTCTTTTTAAAGCTCTTTGATTTGATGTTTCAGTTTTACAATCAAGAAAAATAGAATAATTAATAAACTCTCTAAAAATCTTACTAAGTGAGTAGCAGCCTTCAATTAAAACAATACCTTTTGGTTCTATAACATCTTCTTGAATAACTTCAGTAGATTCCTTCCACCAATGAGTTTGTTTAAATTTAGCTTGCTTTCCAGAAGTTAAAGGAACTAAAACTTCATTTAAAAATCTTTTGTAATCGATTTTAGTTTGGGTTCCAGAAATATGAAAAGTGTTTTAATTTGTAGAAGGAAACCAATCTAGATGAATTATTTGAGAATTTGAAAGAAGCTTATTTAATTTCTCAACCAACGTTGATTTGCCAGAGCCACCTTTTCCATCTATACAAACTAACGTTAACTTATTACTTGAGCTAATATTTGTTATTTGATCTATTAATTTTTCTAAATTCATATAATTTTATTTAATAAATTTGAATTTAATACATATAGAAGAAACTGGCAAACAATTGGGGTTAGTTCTTTTGTATTTTGACTTACATTGAATAAGCAATACCTTTCTGCTAGTGTAGATTTTAATATACAAAGGCAGCCTCTTGGCTTTACCTAATACTTTTTGGTGTAACTTATGAAATTATTAATTCGCAATCTTAATCGCAACACTACAGAAGAGGACCTAATAAAACTTTTTAGCCAATATGGAGCTGTGCAATCTTGTAACGTAGTGTTAGATAAAAAAACCTTAGAATCTAAGGGCTTTGCTTTTGTAGAAATGCCAAAACCTGGAGAAGCAAAAGCTGCTATGAAAAGCTTAAATGGAACACTTCTTGCAAACAACAAAATCCGTGTTAAAAAAGCAGAAATTAAAATAATAAATTCGAGTAAAACAGTTGAATAGTCCATTGCACGGTATAACTCTTGAAAAAATTGTAATCGAACTACAAGAATATTACGGCTGGGATGAACTAGCTGAAAGGATTAATATAAAATGTTTTAAAAGCGACCCTTGTCTTAAGTCTTCTTTAAAATTTTTACGTAGAACCCCCTGGGCCAGAGATAAAGTTGAAAATTTATATATACTAACATTTAAAAAATAAAAATAAAAATAAAAAATTTAAATTAAAAGTGATAAAGAGTAATTAAAGTTATTTGGACAATTAACTTACCAAAAAGTAAAATATCCCTACCTAGGGACTGTAAACAAATCTGTGTAAATTTCTTTTATTTAAATTTAAGACAATTAATTTATAATCTTTCTTGAACATTTTTTAGCTCTAAATCACTAAGGTTCATTTTAGAACAAGCATCTTTAGTTTCTGCTATTTGTACCTTTAAAGCTTTAACGGCTTGCTTATTATCAACATTATCTATAATTAAACTACAAACTTCTAGAACTCTAATTCTTACAGCTAAAGAGTTACTACTTGCTTGTCTAATTTGCCTAAAAGCAGTCTCTACAATTCCTGCATAATCAAAAGTTTTATAAATTAATACAACTTCCTTATTGTTATTAAATTTATAACCAGATGGAAGTTCCCTACTTAATAAATCTAATAGGTTACTAGCAATCCTGTCTAAACAGAGTATAGCAGTAAAAGGATCATTAATTCCAGGTGATAAAGCTCTAAGTGCTACTTCAACAAGCTGGTGAAAGCCATACTCTATATCTTGAGTATAAGTTCTAATCAAGCCAATATTAAAACAATGTAAAACAGCTGTTTCAATTTTTTCTTGTTTAGAATCATCAATTTTTTCTTTACTATAAAAACTTCCTATTTTTGAAGTAGCTGGACAAAATGCACCTGGTTTTAAATCAATTTTAATAATTATTTCATTTTCTTCAGATATATCTTTTAGTAGATTGTAATCAATATATTGTACATACCCAGTACTTGAAGACTTTAGCAGATAAAAGTTATTGCTCTCATCCAATTGATAATTAGTATCATCTATAACAATTTTATCTTTGACTTCAAAATTTTCAATTGTACCATTTAGTCTTATACAAACTTTATCTATAATACTGCTAGCTTGAATTGATTTACAGGTATGATGAATAAAATATATAAAAAATAAAACAGAAAAAATTGATAATAAAATTGATATATTTATTGAATAGTGAGGAATAAAACCGTTTTCATTAGATGTAATGGTTTTTAATATTAAAATACTATAAAGAAATGTTGCTATAAAAACGCCTAAAACTATTTGATTAATTTTATCTTTCATAAAACCATCAAGCAGTCTTGGACCATATTGAGAAGAGGCTAAAGAAAGCACTACGATAGTAATCGAAAAAACTACCCCTGCAATTGTAATCATTGAACCCGCAATAGTAGAAAGTACGGCCCTAGCGCTTTCAGCTCCAGCAGAAAAAAATAACCAAGATTTAGAACTAAAGCGATTAGCTATATTTGTATCAAAATAAATTGATCCATAAGTTAATAAAAAACTTGATAGAACAAAAAGTAAAGGTATAAACCAGAGACTAGAACTGACTGCTTCTATAATTTGAATTATTTTAGCTTTTATTGACATATAAAATATTAAATTTTGATTCAAGCATACATGATATATTGCTATTGTTACAACTATATTCTAACATATTAAAGATATGTCTGAAAAACTTGATGAATTAACGAATAATGAACCTATCATTGATTTAAAGAAATCATTTCCACTGCCAATGAGATCTATTTTTAGAGAATCTTTTAAATGGCTAGCACTTTCAGCTACTGTTTTATGCTTTCTTATTTATGCATACTATATTAAGAGCCAAAATCAGAACTTCAACCCTTCTATTGCTTATCAGAAAACCTTTATTTATATTTTTTTTCTTATTATTCTTATTGCCCTATTAAGACTTTTGTATCAATTTATATACCATAAAACTTATAGCTATGGGATTGAAACTGGACATCTAGTGGTTACCCATGGTATCTTCCATCGACAAAGATCTTCTTTTCCAATAGACTCTATTTCTGATATTCTTCTAGATCGTAATATTATTGATATGGTATTTGGACTATATACTGTCTTTATTTCAACAGCTAGCAGCGAAATTTATACTAATTCAAATGGCCCAACTATAATAAAGAATATGAAACAAAAAGATGCAGCCCAATTACAAAACTTTCTAACAGAATTAATTAGAGCGACTAGACCTGAGATTCAAGATGTAAATGAAATCGTGAAAGATATGAAAAATGATTTAAAAAGCTAATTTAAGATATTTAACTTTTAAGCTAGTTTTTTTTAATATAATATAATATCTTAATATAAACATTAATAAGGAAAATATTATGCTTAGTTGGGCCTTAACATTTTTAATCATAGCTTTAGTTGCTGGAATTTTAGGATTCAGTGGAATTGCTGGAACGGCAGCAGGAATTGCTAAAATATGTTTTTTTATTTTTTTAGTAGTTTTTCTAGTTGCTTTATTTGTACCTAAACTTAGAACGCCTTGGAAAAAATAATTATTTAGTTTTAATAAGCTTACTAGAGATAAATAATAAAGTTCTTCATTATTATTTATCTCTAAATATAGAGATCACCGCAGAATAAAAACCTAAAATAAAAGCTAAAACAAAGAAAATAATTGCTAAGCCTGGATATCCTAATATCGTAAATTCAGTTTCAATATCCAACATCAATGAAGCACCAATAATTAATGCTGCTATTACGATACCATTAGAAATTCTATTAGCCACAGTCTGAATAGCCTGAATAAAATTCTTTTCATTCTGCAACTCAACATCTAATCTAAATTTACCAGTTGCAAAGTGTCTAAGAGATTCAGTTAAGTTTTGTGGCAATTCACAAATCAATTCTTTGCTATCTGTTACTACTTGATAAAGCCAAGATAAAGAAAAATTATCAAGTCCTTCTATATCAATAATTTTAGTGAAATTTTCTCTAATCGATTTTTGGGGATCAAATTCAGGATCTAACAACTGTCCAATATTATCTAACTTAATTAAAGTCTTACCTAAAACTACAAACTGTGCTGGTAGTTTGAGGGCAGATTTTTCAGCAATTTTAGCTATATCTAAGACTACCTTACCAGCTTTTACTTCTTTAAGTGGCAGATTTAAATTCTCAGTAACTAATTGATCAACTTCTAGATTAAATTCTTCAGAATTAAATTCATACTGCTTTACCCCGATAGAAGCTGTTAAGCTAGCTACATCTTGACTTCTCCCTTCAGAGATTGCCATAACTATCTTACCTAACTTATCCTGTATTGAGATAGGTATCTGAAGAACCATGCCAAAATCAATTAAAGCTAATTTGCTATCTGGGGTTAAAAGTATATTTCCAGGGTGCGGATCTGCATGGACAAAGCCTATTTTCACAATTTGTTTAAGAAAAGCATGGAGCAATTGTTCTGTCAGAGTAGTTAAATCATAATTATTTCTAATCTCATCATTAATCTTACTAACATTAATACCTTCTATATACTCCTGAGTAATAACCCTACTTGTAGAATATTTAGAATAAAAAGCTGGGACTTTTATATGCTCAAACTCAGCTAAAGATTCTTTTAAGCTACGCATGTTATTAGCTTCACGTGTATAATCTAGCTCTTCGACTAAATTATCTTTTAAAACATCTAAGTTTTCTTGAAAACTAAAAGTGGTAGTTTTAATTCTGTCTAAGCCAGAAGCAACCTTAGCTAGTACTTCTAAATCTTCTATCATACGTCGGCGGATACCTGGTCTTTGAACTTTAACAACAACTTTTTTTCCATTTAAAAGAGTAGCTCTATGCACTTGAGCAAGTGAAGCTGAAGCTAGTGGCTCTGTTTCTATCTCAAAAAAAATATTTTCAGCTTTATCTCCAAGCTCTTTAAAAATTACTTCATCTAAATCTTTAAAAGGAACAGGCTCCACATGGTCTTGCAGTTCTTCTAATGCTTGACGATACCCTTCTGGCAAATAGTCAGATTGACTACTTAAAAGTTGTCCAATTTTTACAAAAGTTGGCCCTAATTTATAAAGATCTTCTGCTAAATTTTTAGATTTTAAATCAATTTCTGAAACCTCATCGGCTGAAGGTTTAACTCCTAATTCTTTTTCTAAACTGTTACCGAGTCCACTTGATCCATACTTATGAATAAATTTTATTACATCATAGTACTTTGAGATTTTAGCCATTTTATATTTTTAAAATTGATTTAAGAATATCTTGCCATATAAGATAATATAAATCTACTAAAGTTGTTTATTAATAACCAAAAATATTAATCTATTATCCTATTCTGTTAATTTTTTTAGAATACTTTAAAATAAGAAAGCTAATTAAGGTCAAAGCAATTGCAATATGATATTGAGCAAGGCTACTACTCCAGCAATTGCGCCAGTATTCCAAATACTAACTGCTGTAGCAATTTCCTCAATAGATTCTTTTGTTTTTAAAATAGCGCGGCCACCTATAAAACCTATTTCCGCAGTTAATCCTTGAACTATCCTAGATAAAGAATCATTATCCCCTTCTAAAAAATCAATCCCAATCAAGATATAACTACATGTTGCTACTGAGACTAGTGGAAAAGTTCTGAGCCCAGCACTTTGGCTCTTTTTTCCCTATCCCAGCCAATTATTGTTGCTAAAATAAAAACAATTATTAACTTATAGATAACAATAAGATATTCTATTTCTAAGATTTCTATAATCATACCTACCTTAATCAATAAAAAACTTAAAAGAAGTGTAAATATTTAAAATACTCTATTTATCTAAATCTTTCTCAGCTTGCCACCGCGGCTTTGTGCTGCCTTTATCAAGAGCTGGCCAACCTTCACGTTGAGCACTTCTGTCACCATCTAAATCTTCTGTTTGATCATGGAATAAGTGAACCTTTGTATCATATGGCATATCAATTTTTGCATCATCAAAAGCTAACTTTATTTTAGTAATAACTTCTGATCTAACTTTTGCTAAATTAGTTTTTTTACTATTAGTCCACCATCTAGCACGAATAGTTACCCAACTAGCTGCCAAATCCCAAACTAAAACCTCAGGAACAGGCTCTTTTACAATATCTACTACTTTATCTAAAATTGAACTGATAATCTTAGAGGCTTTTTGTAAGTCATCACCATAACCAATCCCGATATCATACTCGCTTCGTCTAAATCTATAAGCAGTCTTAACCTTAATAGCATTAGTATAAATTTGACTATTTGGAATAACTACTCGATCACCATCAAAAGTTTTGATTAAAGTTGCTCTAGTTTCAATCTTTTTAACAGTCCCTTCATAACCACTTACTTCTACCTGATCATTAACTTGAAAAGGTTGACGAAATAAAATAAGCAAACCGGCTAACCAATTCTGTAAAATATCTTTAAAAGCAAAACCAATAGCAACAGAACTCACTCCTAGACCTGCAATTAAGTCCCCAGGTTTTAATGAAGGAGTTACAATTGTAGCAGACAATAAAAATCCTAATACAAATATAGCCCATTTAACAAATCCTCCAAGTACTTCACCTAGATTACTTTTGTCTTTTCTTGAAAAATATTTACGAACTAAAAAATTAATCAACTTAGCTATAAATATAAATATAATAAAGATAATTAAGGCTGAAATAATATTAGGTAATAGTTTAATAGCACCATCGATCCAGCTATCAACTCGCTCAACTGCTAATCCTAAATCTATATCTATTTTTTCAGTGATTTCATCAACATTAATCTTGTCAGTCATTCTAACCTTATGAAAATTTGTTAGTGTACAAAATTTACTATATTAATATTAACTTAGCAAATAATAATTTTTACTTTGAATAATAAAAAGACGATAACTTTAACTAAAATTTTAATTTAATTGATGATTGTAAATAAATCTATAGCATCTTGAATATACAGGCATTCGAAAATGCATCATAATTTTTTTACCAAAGAGTATCAGAAAGCTGTATTCCAAACCCAATTCTATTTGAATAATCATTATAATCTATTAAACTTTCGCCATAGCCATTATAATATTGGAAGTATGCCCTAACTTTTTCACTTATTGGATAAGAATAATCTAATTGCAAACCAAAACGACTATTCGACCTAAGGCTATTTCTAAACATAAGACTAAGTTGATGAATTTCTCCTTTGTAGGTTGTAAATATTTCACTATATCCAAGAAATTGATCTATATCAGAATTATCCTTTCCAGTATCTTTTATCCAATACCATGGTTTAAAGCCAAGTTGCCATTTTTTATGATCTAGTAAAAACAATGCATATATCCTATTCCAGCTCCTTGAACTATCCCCACTCCTACCGTTAGATTGGTGATTAGCACCGAAACGTAATAAACTATTTGTCAAATTTCCAATTTCATAACCAGGTTGAAAATCCAAGAAAAGCTCAGGTTCATGATTTGTTTCTCTAAAGGGAGATGAATTTTCAGTATCATAAGCCTGCCAGAAAGATAAGTTTGTATAGGCTGCCCAAAGGTCCCCCTTACCCCAAAAAAGTCCTTCAGCAATACGTGATTTTATACTTAATTGAAATTTTAACTCTACACTATCATTTTGATCAGTATTTATATCTGAAACTGTCTGGTTAATTGATGAATTGTAGGTAATTGGCAAAACATAATTTAACTTATGAGGGACTAGTAAATATTTATTTTCCTGAGCTATGGACTCAATAGTAAGTTGCTTAGAAACTTCTGACTCTTCTTCATATATTAAGTTAATAGTATTTTCATTATTTATAATTTTTTTCTTTTCATTATCTAAGCAGAGCTCTTGTATCTGAGCAACAGTTTGATCTTGTTTAGCAACTAATAGAGCATCATAAAGACAATTTTCAATAAAATTTTTATGTTTATTTTCTGCAAATATACTTAGTTGAAAAACTAAAATAGAAAAAAAGGAAATTAAGAATATTTTTATATTTAAATTCATAATAGTTATTTTACAATTTAATAATTACAGATTAATTATTTTTATTTTATACTTTAACTTATTATATTAATCAATAATTATGAAAGTACCTACACTGACTTTGTACTTAATAACGTTTTTATAACTTATATACTACTCCCTACACGTTTACATATATTTAAAAAATATATTCAAAATAAGAAATTAAATCAGTTACCTAAACTGTTTTCCTTGGACAAGTAACTTCTCTTAGGATCCTAAAGAATTTTTTAAAAACAGCATTAAATAAAACCTATGAAAGTTAGCTAAATTTTTTCTTAACAAAATATAAGCTTAATTATCACTTAAAAAACCGAAAAGTATTTAAAACATACATAAAACACCAAATTAAATATATAAGTTTTATAATCAAGGTCATAAGAAGCATTCCTATTAGATAGTTCTAGCCCTGGTGCTGAAAAGAACTTCCAATTTTTATTGTGATCAAATTCAGGTCTAAAAGTAATTTTTTAAGGTAATAATAGTTAAAATATTTTCTTAACTAATCAATTATTATGAACTGTTCACTTTCTTATTTAGGCTTCTTAATAAAACTAATATAGCTAGAATACCTGATATTAAAGAAGCAACTAAAACGCCTAACCTAACCATATTAATTTCATTGATACCTTCAAATGCTAGTGAACCTATAAATAGGCTCATTGTAAACCCTATGCCTGATAATAGTGAAGCTGCATAAATATCTAACCAAGAACAACCCTTTGGCATTTTAGATATGCCCATTTTGATAGCCAACAAAGCGCCTCCATAAACTCCAATTTGTTTTCCAAAAAATAATCCACAAATTATACCCAATGTTAGTGGTTGCATTAAAGAATCTAAATTAACTCCTTTTAAACTTACTCCAGCATTAATGAAAGCAAAAAGTGGAAGAACTAAATAAGCAACCCAAGGATGCAAACTGTGTTCAAAAACTTTTAAGGGAGAAGTTCCTTTTATTTCATTTTTTAAAGGTATAAACATAGCTAAAACTACACCTGCTAGCGTCGCATGAATCCCTGATTTCAAAACAGATGCCCATAACAGGATACCGACAATGCAATATGGAGAGATAGCCTTGATCTTAAATTTATTAAGTAAAAGTAATAATACAAGAAAAAATGCTGTAAAATAGAATGCAGTAATAGATAATGAACTTGTATAAAAGAAAGCTATTATCAATATAGCAGCTATATCATCAAATATAGCAACGGCTGTTAGAAAAATTTTCAGAGATAAAGGAACTCTCTTGCCAAAAAGAGTTAAAATCCCCAAGACAAAAGCAATATCTGTTGCTGCTGGTATTGCCCATCCATTAATATTTTCAGGATTGTTATAATTAAATATTAAAAATATTAAAGCTGGAAATACAATTCCACCGATTGCAGCACACATTGGTAGTATAACTTGTTCTTTAGAAGATAGCTGTCCATCCAAGACTTCTCTTTTTAGCTCCAATCCAACTAATAAGAAAAAAATAGCCATTAAACCATCATTTACCCAAAGGTATAGAGGTTTTGATAAAGTAAAATCACCAAGTTTTAATAAAACAGGAAAGTCTCTAACAGCCTCATAGTATACTGCTAAACTAGTATTTTCAAAGACTACTGCAGCTAGGGCAGCTAAAAGTAGTAAAATACCACCCAATTGTTCTAATTTAATGAATTTAAAAAAATTTAATATAATCATAATAAACTATTAAATAATAGCACTTAAATTTATTATTTTACAAGTCTAGTTAATGTAGTCACTGATAAAAAGAGCATCTTTCTATTAAACAAGTTATTAAGCAAGGGAATCCTATTTCATATTGAAATAATATTTTAAATTAACTTATGTCATCTACTAATTTTATATATCTTAATATTAAAAATGCAATTAAGGTCAAAATAAAAGCTATATAATATTTTTCACAGGCTACAGCTACACCTATTGCCCCCGTATTCCAAATACTAGCAGCGGTCGCTGTCCCTTCTACCGAGCTCCCCTTCTTTAAGATGGCACCTCCACCTATAAATCCTATGCCTGTAATTAATCCTTGTACAATATGTGCTAATGCATCTGAGGATTTACCAAATAAATCTATTCCGATCATAACATAACTACAACTAGCAATGGCAACTAAAGGGAAAGTTCTTAACCCAGCACTACGACTTTTTTTCTCCCTATCCCAACCAATAATTAGTGATAATGCAAATGCTATTATTAGTTTATAAACAATTTCTATTACTTGATGTTCGCCAATATAAATTCCCATAATCAGAACTATATCCCTAAATAACTAAAAATAAAACTATAAATACTCATTAACTACATCATAGAAACAGGCTAGTTTTCTGAACCTGACTACCTAATAAAATTTAAAAAGTAATAAATTAATTCTTATTATAAAACTTTTATATTTAAGTTACTTGAATTATAATTTAGAAACGTAGTTTTTCATGATATAAAATACTTACCGTTAACCACAAACAAACCTTAATATTATTATTACAGAAACAGCACCTAAGCTTAAACTGGTAAGTGGAAATTTACCTGAGGAAAAAGTTTTAAATAAAAATGAGGTCCGGCCTGCGACAGGTTTCGAACTTTTTTCTTTAAGAATCAGTTGGTTATGAATTGTTAAGGCTATTTTACCAAATTTATTCCTTTACAACTGAGTGGATTAAAGTTTCGGTACTTATGTATAAACACCGCAATTTTAATCCATGAAAGATAAAAACCAAAGTAGTTAAAATTTTTGAAGATAATAAAGGCTATGCTAGTAGAAAAGAACTAGTATCTGAGGGGGTACACACAAGAGATATTAGGGATTTAGTTGAAAAAGGAATAATTGAAAGAATAAGACCTGGGCTTTACAGACTTAAAGATTACCCTTTTTCTGAGGTAGTTAATTTCTCTGATATTTGCAAATCTATTCCCAAAGGCATTATTTGCCTACATTCTGCACTTAGTTATTATGAGCTAACAACTTTTGTGCCAGTTTATATTATGCTGGCAGTTCCTCTAAGATATAAGTCGATTAAGCTGAAGTATCCGGCACATAAAATTTTCTATTTTTCAAAAATCAACTTATGAAATTGAAATTAAAGAAATAGAAAATGGTTTTTTTAGAATTTATTCTAAAGAGAAATCTATTGTAGATGCATTTAGATATAGAAATAAATTGGGGCTTGATGTGGCAAAAGAATCACTAAGTGAGTATCTAAAAACGAAAGATAAAAATATTTCTAAAATTATTAAAAATTTCTAAGACCTGCCAAATGCATAAAATTATAATGCCTTATCTAGAAGCTATGACATGAGCGGTAATAAGGCAGAATCAATCAGAGCAAGGCTTTTTACTCTGCATAAGAAAACAGGAATACAATTTAATCGTTTATTGCTTTATTATCTTAATGAAAGATTACTGTTTAGATTATCAAAATCCAAATATAGAAAAGCATTAATTCTTAAGGGCGGAAGTTTGCTCTTAGCACTTGATACTGAAAAGGAAGACTAACTAGAGACATTGATTTTTAGCAAAAGATTTTGCTCCTGATGAGAATACCTTGTTAGAGATTCTCTCTGAAGTCATAAAGATTAAATCAAATGATGGTGTTACTTTTGACATAGACTCATTGTCTGTAGAAGATATTAAAGTCGAAGATGAATACAAAGGCTTAAGAGTAAAATTTCTGGCTTTCTTAGGAAGCGCTAGAGAAAGAATCCAATTAGATATCGGTGTTGGTGATGAAGTTGTGCCAAGTCCGACTAATTTAAGTTATCCAATGTTACTAGATGAAGAAACTTTTGATATTATAGCGTATTCGTTAGAAACAGTAGTTGCTGAAAAACTTGAAGCTATGATTACTCTTAGCTATCTAAATAGTAGAATGAAAGATTTTTATGACATTGCATTAATTGCTGATTATCAGAATTTTAATGGGAAATTTTTACAACAAGTAATTCAAGCTACATTTCAAAAAAGAGGTATAGTCTTAGAAGATGAAGTTGAAATTTTTTCTGATGAATTTAAAAAAGATGAATCAAAACAAATCCAATGGGCTGCTTTTTTAAGAAAATCTGACTTAAGTGATGCTCCTGAAAAATTTAAAGATATTGTTAAAAATATCGAAGATTTCTTGCTGATAGTTTTAAAATCTATTATCAGTAAGGATAAATTTTCTCAAATGTGGAACTCCAATACTAAAAAATGGGTTCCATAATTAAATATTTGCGGTCAGTTATGCGACTCGTTCACAAACCTCAATCTCAACTTCATTTCATTTAAATCTTTCTCACACCTTACTCTTGACAATAGTATCGGATAGCATTAAAATAAAGACTATCCGATATGAATAAAATATTTAACAGAATTAATAATAAAAAAAAACAATTAGACAAAATTAGACCACTACCTAAAATTATTCTAAAAAGACTAAAATCTGAGCTATCTTTAGAATGGACATATAATTCAAATGCAATTGAAGGAAATACACTTACCCTAGAAGAAACTAGACTTGTATTAGAGCACGGAATTACAGTTAAAGGAAAAAAGTTAAGAGAACATTTTGAAGCTAAAAATCACGATAAAGCTATTTTATATATAGAAGAAATTGCTAAGCCAAAATATAAACTAAATCAAAAAGATATTTTTAAAGTTCATAGTTTAGTGTTAGAAAATATTGAAAAGGAATTTGCAGGAAGATATAGAACAGGACAAGTTAGAATTCTTGGAGCAAATTTTGTTCCTCCTAATTATATAAAAATCAATTCACTAATTAAAGAGATAGTTAATTTTACAAATAAAAATCCGGAAAAACTAAATGTTATCGAACTAATCGCAAAGTTTCACCATCAATTTGTTTGGATTCACCCCTTTTTTGATGGAAACGGAAGAACTGCTAGATTACTTATGAATCTTTTATTTATAAAATATGGATACCCACCTGCAATCATTCTGCATAATAATAGAAAACAATATTATAGAGCTTTAAATAAAGCTGATAGCGGAAATTATAAACCATTACTTTTATTAATTTCTCAAGCTATAGAAAGAACCTTAGATATCTATTTATCAAGCGTTGGGACTTTAAAAGATACTGAATATCTCCCCTTATCTAAACTTGCTCCAAAATTCTCATACTCTCAAGAATATTTAAGTCTTTTAGCAAGACAGGGTAAAATAGATGCCTATAAAGAAAAACGAAATTGGGTTTCAACAGAAAAAGCAATTAATGAATATATAAAATCATTAAAATAAAAAGTAGGCTAGCTAAGTTTTCAGCCTAACTTAAAACTAATTTTACCGAAGAAACAAATAGAATTAAAAATATTATTTTTTTAAAGACTTTATCAGAAATACTAATATGAACCTTATTTCCAATATAAACCCCTATTAAAAATAATGGTATTGAAAATAATAAATAACTAAAAAATCCTTTGTAAATGGTAAACTTACAAAAGTTAAAATCATTCTTATCATACAAGCAATTAATAAAGATAATATCATAGAAATTCTAAAGTCAGATTTTGATAAATTTAAAGAACTAAAATAAATAGAAATTGGTGGCCCACCACAACCTAATTGTCCTTGAAAAACACCACCAAAAAAACCAACGATTACTTTTGATAAATAATTTATAGGTACTTTTATATTTGAAAAAAATAAATCTTTAACTAAATAAACTAAAATAAAAATTCCTAGAATTTTCTTTAAGATCTCATCATTAAAAGCAAATAGTGTTAAAGTTCCTATTATAGTACCAATAACTAAAAAAAATATAAAAAATAAATTAACTTTAACAAATTGCAAATTTAAATGCTTAATAAAAAGAAGTCCTAGAGATAACTGAAAAAATAGTACTAAAGATACAGAATCTGATATAGGTAGCAAAAGGGATAAAAGAGGAATAGATATTAAGCCTCCACCCCAACCAAATATAGCTTCAAAAGTAAAAGCTACAAAAATAATCAAAGATGGAATTATCATTTTTAAAATATATAATAGAATCAATATATTTGTAAAGAATTGAGATCAGTTAAGAGACTCTTTTTGTTGAACAACAATCAATTAATAGTCTTGATATATGCCAGAAAAGGCTTCAATTATTTGATTAAACATCAACTCGTGACCTTTAGAGTTAGGATGTAGCCCATCAGCAAGGTAATTAGTAAGATCGATTAATCTCCAATCTTCAAACAAATTAATAAAGTTACAGCCACTATCAATGGACGTTTTTTTAATTATCTTATTGAATTGATCTACAATCAATGTTTTAAAAACACCTTCATCTCCCCAAGGGTTAGGATCAAGTAAATCATCATTAACAGGCAACAAACTAATAAAAATTATTTTTTTAGAATATTTTGATGCCAATTCAGATAATCTAATAATATTAGATTCAAATTCCTTTATACTAACTTTTGTTTTGTTTTTAGAAGGAAAAAATTGTGAATCATTAACCCCAACAGCAAAAAAATAATATTAGCTGCACTACTTAAGCGACATTTTATTTCATTTTCAAATCTTTTAATTATATCAAGAGAGGTATCCCCACTTATTCCTAAGTTAAACAACTCATTATAAGTTTTATTAAACTCATTCTTATCCTCAATATATTCTCTAAATTTTACAACCCATCCACCACTTCTATCGGATGCACCATAAGATATACTATCACCAAAAATAAAAAAATTTGCCATAAACTAAGATATATAGTTTGAATAAATTTGTAAAGAACTGGGGGCCGTTAAGGGACTCTATGTTAAACCTTAATTTTAACAATAAAGGAATCTTTGTTTGCAAGTTCATCAATAATTTCTACAAGACTTCTGCCCATATTTAAGATAGTTGATTTAATTAAATTTTTATCTCCTTTTGGATAAACTGCTAGTTCTAACACTTTCTTCATTTGAAAATCATACTGAGGGTAAAATCTAGAGAATTCTAAATAACAATAATATAAATCTCTAGTATATCCGCTGACTCTTAACATAACAACTTCAAAAGCAGACCTAGGAATTCTTTTCATAATCCAAGAACAAGTTTCAATTAATGTTAGCTGGTCTTCATTATCTATAGTAGAGAGAACATCTTCTATATCATTTTTTAAAAAAGATTTATGAATAGATATACTGTCATCGAATTTCATTGGATTTATTTGACTTGTTAAATTTTCTCCATAAATACACTTTGATTGAGTTTTTATATGGAATCTAAGAGAGTTCGAAATATTATTGTTATTAAAAAGTTCATTTATAGATATAATCTTTTGCTCAATTCCATTTATAAAATCGTATTTATTATTAACCTTCATTTTATATGAAGTTGCCCAAGAAGTATCTAATTTTTCAATAGGCAAATTAATTATACATAAAGTATCTAAATCAGAAATAAAATCTATTGCTAGCCCCCTTGCAACACTTCCCCTTATATATACTGAATGTAAATCTTTATTATAATTATCTAAGTATCCTTTTAAGATTTCTTGAATTGGTTTTTCCCACTTAGTTTGAAAATTATCAACAATATTAAATGGTACTAAATATCCTTGGTCATCAACTTTCATTATAGAACCAATTTGTTTTATTTTTGTCATTAAACAAGTATTATTAAGAATCAATACATTTGTAAAGAATTGGGGTGACTTATGTGACTCGTTCACAAATCTAGATTTAAATATTTTTACTGTCACTAATTCTAAACTAAAAATATTTAAATTCTTAAACCGGAATTCTAATTGTCGTTGAACACAAGGATTGAGAATTAAGTTGTTTGCATACCTTGAGAATGCACGAATTAGTGTTCAAATTGATATTGGTTTTGGTGATGCTGTTTCACCTGAGCCTCTTAAAATTAATTTTCCTACGATTTTAGACTTAGCTGCACCAGTTTTGAATGCATACACTCGAGAAACGTCGGTAGCAGAAAAATTTCATGCTATGCTCTCTCTTGGAATGACAAACAGTAGAATGAAAGATTTTTATGATATTTGGGTATTGTTAAGAAGTTATAATTTTGATGGTAAAATTCTTAGCATAGCAATCTCTGAGACTTTTAGGCAAAGAAATACAATTATATTAAAGGAACTACCTCTTGTTTTCACAGAAAAGTTTTATAAAGACACAGCAAAACAAAATCAATGGAATGCTTTTTTGAAAAAAGGTAAGTATAAAGAAAAATCTATAATTGTTTTGACTGATGTAGTCTTATTAATCAAAAATCTTCTTCTCCCTATTTACCAAGAGTTAGAAGCAAAGAAAAAATTTAATAAAAAATGGGAGTCTTCTAAGTCAGAATGGCTCAATTGAAAAAAATCGATAACTCATATGGGGTGACTTATGCAACTCGTTCACAAATCTAGATTTAAATATTTTTACTATCATTAATTTTAAACTAAAAATATTTAACTTTTTATAAATTATCCTTGAACAATCTTCCTACATTTTATAAAATAGATTTTACAAAATGTAAATTTATATATAACTAACTAATATCCTTATGAATAACAGAGACATCGTAAACACACTTTCTTCAAGATTAGCTGAAAAATCACCTTTAATTCAAGTCCTAATAGGTCCACGTCAAATAGGAAAAACTACAGCTTTAAAAGAAGTATTAAAGAAAAAAGGGATTTATAAAACTGCTGATTACCCTACTCCACTAGGGTCTGAAATTATAATTGATTGGTGGAAAGAAGTTGAAAACTCAAAAGATAAAATATTAGCAATTGATGAAATACAAAAAATAGTAAATTGGAGTGAAACTATAAAATATTTATGGGATCAATCTTCAGATATAAAGCTAATCCTAACTGGGTCATCATCTTTGCAAGTTGAAAAAGGATTATCTGAAACTTTGGCTGGAAGATTTGAAATAATTAGAGCTGAGCACTGGAACTACAATGAAGCAAAAAATGTTTTCAACTTAAACCTAAAAGAGTTTATTGAATATGGCTGCTATCCTGGATCAGTAACTTTTTTAAAAGATATTAAAAGATGGAGCTCTTATATTAGAGATTCAATAGTTGAACCAGCTATTGGAAGAGACTTGTTACAAATCCTGTTCAACGACAATTAGAATTGAACCCTAACGACAATTAAAATTGCACCCATTCCATATAATTTCTATATGAATGC
>ENA-ORXR01000146-ORXR01000146.1-marine-metagenome-genome-assembly--contig:-NODE-146-length-109420-cov-5.659686_pt1 | contig 109420 bp, 100 predicted proteins | sample MGYA00237866_ERZ511479 | MGnify/ENA metagenome assembly ERZ511479
TACCGCTCCCCCGCCGCTGCGCCGTCGACACACTGCCAACTCTGGCTCCAGTCGGGCCCGCACCTGGTCGACGACTGCCCGTTGCCCGCTGCCCAGGACGAGGGCGTCGGCTGAGGGCCGGAAGACCCAGATGGTCGGTTGAGCCGGCTCCGGAAGAGGCAACTCGTGGAATTCAGCGGCGGTGCCGTGAACCTCGAGCACCCGCCATGCCCCGATGGTTCCGGCCGAACCGGGGTAGGAACTGAACACTCAGTCAGGAAGCGGAAGGAACGGCGGTCGCAAACTCGTCCAAGTACGGCCGCCACGGTTCAGGAACGCGACCCACCGACGCCCGAACCCATGCGGTACGGCCGGGCGTTTTGGGCTGTCGCCTAAGCCGCATCGAGGTGTTCTTGAGCAGGCGGTCACGCTTGGCCGAATTGCAGGGACGACACGCGGCCACCACGTTTTCCCACGAGTGCCTCCCGCCGCGGCTGCGTGGGTGGATGTGGTCGATGGATTCGGCACGGGCATCGCAGTACTGACACCGCCCATTGTCCCGGGCAAAGACACCTCGGCGGGTGATGGCGTTTCGCCTCGGATACGGCACCCGCACGTATTTCCGGAGACGGATAACCGACGGAACATCAATCTCAAAGCTTGCGGACCGCATGACGGCCCCGCTCTCGTGGACCATTTCGGCCCGTCCCGACAGGACCAGAACAACCGCCCGGCGCGCGGGCACAACACTGATCGGCTCGAAAGTCGCGTTCAGAACGAGTGCCCGGGCCATTGCAGAAACCTATCCGCCGACGGAGATCTGGTCGGGCGAATTACCCGGCCGCCGGGCAGGGCTGGTGCCACCCGCGCCCGCAACCGCTCCCCAGGACCGAGACCATTCCAACCAGGAGATGACATCGTCGGCGGTCGGAACCCGGTCCGGGTCGCCGTATTGGGTGGCCGTGCGAAATCGCAGGTAATCATCGGCGGGCACGGGTAACGGCGGCCACGTCCTCCACCAGTCGTTGGGCGCCAGCCGCAACACCTGCTGAACGGCCGTGAACCACAAGTCGGGCCGACGGATCACCGCGGCTACCACCACAAACCAGTCCCTCCGTCGGACGGCGGACGAGAGTGGAGCGGGCACCGCGCCATCGTAGGCGAAACAGCAATGACAGGCGGAACTCCAATGGTCAACCATGGTGAGGATTCGTTCGGCGTCGGCCGAACGAACGGCCAGCAATTCGGTCACTTCGCCGCCGCTCCCCATCCGGGTGTAGCCGCGTGGTTTGCGGCGTCCCGGCTGGCTAGTGTGGCGGGTTGATACAGGAGGTCATGTGACCACATACGAGGCGGACGCCCCACCGGCTCCCCCACGATCGCAGTCCTTTGCCGATCTGCACCGGGTGCTGACGGGGAACATCGAGCGCGTGATTCAAGGCAAACCCAAGGTCGTACACCTCATGGTGCTCTGCCTGTTGGCCGAAGGCCATCTACTGCTGGAAGATGCGCCCGGCGTGGGCAAAACTTCGCTGGGCAAAGCACTGGCCGCTTCCATCGATGTGCCGTTTGGTCGCGTGCAGTTCACTCCCGACCTGCTCCCCTCAGATGTGGTGGGCGTCTCGATCTGGAATCGCGCCGAGAACGTATTCGAATTTCGTCCCGGCCCCATCTTCAACGGCGTGGTTCTGGCCGATGAGATCAACCGAACCTCCCCCAAAACCCAGTCCGCACTTCTTGAAGCCATGGCCGAAGGCCAGGTGACCGCCGACGGCAAGTCCCGGAAGCTGACCCGCCCGTTCATGGTGATCGCCACCCAGAACCCACTGGAGCACGAGGGCACCTACCCGCTGCCGGAAAGTCAGCTGGACCGATTCCTCATAAAGACCAGCGTCGGCTACCCGTCGCGCGATGCGGAGATCAAGATCCTCAATACGCACGGCAACTTCGATGCGTTCGCCACCATTGGTTCGGTTGTGAACTCCGACGCCGTGCTCAGCATGATTCAAGCGGTCAAAGGGGTCCACGTGGCTCCGGCGCTGCAGAGCTACCTGGTGGACATTGCTGATGCCACGCGCCGTCATCCGGGCATTGAGCTGGGCGTATCTCCCCGCGGGACCCTGGCCCTGCAAAACATCATCCGGGCCCAGGCCGCAACCCAGGATCGCAACTACGCCACTCCTGATGACGTGAAGTCGCTGGCACTGCCGGTACTTGGTCACCGCATCATGTTGAGTACTGACGCCCAGATTCGCGGGGCATCAACCGAGCAACTTCTGGAGGATGTTCTCAGCTCGGTCCCGGCCCCGACCGCCATCTGAAGCTGGTATGCCCACGAAGAGCGGGTGGTTCACGGGCGGCTCCGGCGTGCTTCTGGTCCTGCTCGGGCGCATCCTTGGACTCTCGGAGCTTTACATCCTGGGCGGCGCAGCTCTCGGTCTTCTGCTTCTTGCGTTTCTCTGGGTAACGTTGCGGCCCCGCCAATTGGATGTGCGTCGACAGATCTCGAGTGCCCGGCTCCACGCCGGCGACAACAGCCAGGTGCAGGTTCACCTGCGCAACAGTTCAGCAATCCCCAGCCCGGTCCTGCGAATCACCGATGACGTGGCCAGCACCCGGGGGGCCGTTCTGGAACTCCCGCCGCTGCGGAAGGACTCTCGACGCGTTGTTGGTTACCGGTTGCCGACCTCTCGCCGTGGTCGGGTCACCGTAGGCCCGATGATGTCGCACCTCATCGACCCCTTTGGTCTGGTGCACGCCACCCGCAAAGTTGCCGGCACCGTTGACGTGTTGGTCTATCCGCAGGTATTCAACGTTGCGCCACCGCCCCGCCCACCCGGCGACGACGCCCGACTGGCCGAACGGCAGGCCAGCCAACTTGGCCGGTCAAGCGACGAGTTCTTTGCGCTGCGCCAATACGTTGTGGGCGACGACCTGCGTCGGGTCCACTGGCCCAGTTCGGCTCGCCACGACGACGTGATGATTCGACAGGACGAACTGCCCCAGCAGGGGCGAACCACGATCCTGCTGGATACGTCGACCGCGTCGGCGTCGCCGGATGCGTTCGAGCGAATGGTGTCCGCCGCGGCGAGCGTCAACATGGCGTGCCGGAGCCGAGATGACCTGGTTCGACTGATCTCAACCGATGGTGTGGACACCGGCTTCACGCCCAGTTCCAGCGCCGATCCTGCCCTCGACTACCTCGCAGTGGTGAAGCAGCTGGACCAGGCCGGCCTGGATCGAGCACTTCGGATTGCCGCCGTTGGAAATCCGGGCACTGTCGTGGCGATCCTTGGAAGCCGAAGTCGGCTGGGTCATGCGCCGGGATCCGCCCGGACCCAGTCCAGCATTGCGGTCATCCTGGAGGACGACCACACCGTGATGGGCACCCCGACCCCGCCAGGCACCGGTGGTGCCCTACCGTCTCAGACCATGGTTCGTGTCCGGAGCACCGAGGACTTTGCCCACATCTGGTCCGAAGCCATTGGCCGGCCAGTCCGTTCGCCCACCGCTCGCCGAGGACGCCGCACATGATCAATCGGATCGACCCCCGAACCCTGGTAGCGGAGATTCTTCTGCTGACAGTCAACGTCGCCGCCATCCTTGGATTTGATCGCCTGTTCGAAGACACCAGTTATCGCGGCACGCTGATCGTGACTGCGGTGGTTGCCCACGCTGTGCTTGCGTTGACCCGCCGCCTCGATGGTGGCGTGGTCCTTGCGGTACTGACCTCATTGGTGGCGCTGGCCATCCAGTTGCCAATGACGCTGGTTCCTGAATCCACCCGGTTCGGCCTGCCCACTGCGGACACCGTGACCATCGCCCGATCCGAACTCGAAGTGTCATGGAGTCTGTTCAACAGCGTGGTGGCTCCAGCGCCGGTGGTGACCGGTTTCGTGCTGGCCGCGGCGTTCGGTGTCTGGGTCATTGCCTTCTTGTCGGACTGGGCCGCGTTCCGGTTGCAAACCCCGGGCGAAGCTCTGCTGCCCTCGGTCACCAGCATCGTGTTCATTGCGCTGATCGGTATCCCGGACGGCCAGATCCGTCATGTGGGATGGTATCTGGCCGCCGCTGTGGCCTTCGTTCTCGCCCATCGGGCCGCCAGCCGAGTGACGACGGGATCGTGGCTCGGTGGCAACGTGCATGCCGGCTACGGCTCGTTGATGATGGGCGGTCTGGCCATTGGCGTACTCGCCCTCGGCGCCGGCGTCGTCGGCGGACCGCTGCTTCCCGGAGCCGAAGAAGAACCGCTCATCGACTGGCGTGGCGCCGGGGCGGAGGGCAATTCGAACCGCCAGGCCGACAACCCTTTCATCGAGCTGCGAAGCTCGCTGGTGGAGCTGTCCGAAGACATCTTCTTCACGGTGCGAACCGACAGTCCCGACTACTGGCGCCAAACCGCGCTCGACCAGTTTGATGGCTCGAGGTGGTCACTGTCTTCAACGTCGTTCTCCGGGGTATCCGGAGAACTTGACCTCCCTGACATCGATTCGTTGGAGACAACCACCACCACCCAGCAATACCAGATTGTCACCAACTCGTTGGAGTGGCTACCAGCAGCCAACCGGCCGTCCTTCATCGACGTTCCTTCCGGTGATCGCATCAACTTTGAAGCCGACCTGGCGACGCTCATCTACGCCGCAACCGACTCCGGTGACGCCCCACCCGGATTCGAGTACACCGTCCGATCCGAGATACCGTCGGCCAGCCCTGAGTTCCTTGCGTCGCTGCCTGACCGGCCGACCTCCTCAGACTTCCTGGAGCTTCCCGATGACTTCCGGACCGATATCCGGGAGCAGGCCGAACAGATCACCGCCGGCGGCTCCAACGCCTTTGAAAAGTCAAAGTTGTTGCAGGACTTCTTCCTCAACAACTTCACATACAGCTTGAACCTGCTCCCCGGGACCACCGGCGACCCCACCGCCGACTTCCTTGAAACGCGCGTTGGCTTCTGCCAGCAATTTGCGAATGCGTTTGCGGTCATGGCTCGCTCCATTGGTATCCCGGCCAGAGTCGCAGTCGGCTTCACCAAAGGAGTGCAGGACCCAAACGACCCCGAGCTCTGGGTTGTGCAGGGCAAACACGCCCACTCGTGGCCCGAAGTGCTGATCGGCGATACGTGGTGGCGCTTTGAGCCAACCCCGGGTCGCGGGTCAGCCAACGCGACCTCGTACACGGGCGTGGACGACCAGCAGGTGGGCGACCGCGAGGAGGCGGCGCGCGAGGAGGCTCTGCCCCAACCGGCGGCCACCCCCGCACCCGGCGAAATCGCCGTGGACGCGCCCCAGCCCGCAACCCCAAACGATGAGTTCTCCACGGGTGAAGACGAAGTCGACGGCAGCGGTATCTCCCTCAACCCCGAAGAGGAAGAGGCGGCTGCGGCCGAGGCCGCCGCCAAGGGCCAGGCCATCTCGCGAACCTGGTTGTGGATTGGCGGCATTGCGCTGGCCGCAGTGATCTACAGCGTGCTCGTACCACTGCTCAAAGCTCGACGACGAGCCCGCCGCCGTCACGCCGCAGCGACCACCCGCGATCGGGTTCATGTGGCCTGGCGTCATGCCGGGATGGCACTGCATGATGCCGGCGTGGTCGCCAGCCCCAGCGAGACCGAAGTCGAATTTGCCAGCCGGGCCGCTCGGGAAGCCCGCATCAACGACCTCGTGAAGCTGGGTCAGGCCGAATCAGCCGCCAACTTCTCCCCGGCCGACCCCACGTTGGAGGACGCCGCAATGGCCGAGGCCATTGAGGATGCGCTGCGTGAGGAACTCAACCGGCGGGCAACGACCATGGACCGGGTTCTCGACGAGCTCAACCCGCGGGAGCTCCTGAAGAACTAGGAGTCGGCGACCAGGCCAGAGTTCGGAACGGCGTCAGATGTCTTCGTCGCGCCGCATGCGCTCACGAAGGCGATCGCCCGGTTCGCCCAGCCGATCACGAAGACTGCCATTGCTCTTCAGCGCCTGGGTGATCTGTGAGATCCCCGTCTTGCCGAGGTGGCGGGCGTTGCGCTCCAGGAACAATGCCGATGCCAGCATGGCAATGAAGCCGATGAAGGCAAGCGTGAAGTGGACTCGCAGCGTCATGACCATGAACCCCAGACCGATGACGATGCCCAGAAGCGCCCAACGAACATTGCGGAGCGCGTGGGTGTACACGGTGGTGGATCCAACCTCGCGCGCAAGCGCCGGGTCAGATTCGTAGAGCTGAGCCTCGATTTCGCTGAGGATCCGCTCCTCGTTTTCCGAGAGTGGCACGGTGACAGTTTCTCACAACCGCCGACCTTCAACAACGCGTGCCCACGGTTTCTTTGCCTCGATCACCGGCCGGCGGTCAGTGGAACTACCAGGATGGGCACCGGAGGCTGCGCCCGGTTCAGGCCTTTCGACCATTTTCGGTACTGGCCGGTTCGCCGCTACCGGGAGCGTCGGTATCGGGACCCCACTGGGTGTCATCTTCGGTTTTGACGCGAAGGCCCGCACCTTCGGCCAGCCGAGCCGGGCCTATTGCTCCGGCGCCGAACTTCTGGCGAATCTCGTCGATGGCGGATTCGGCCTCGGTCCACGCCGCTCCGGTTTCCACATCATCAAAGCTCAGCTGCCGGCCCCCTACCGGCTTCAAACCGGTGGCGCTGACCCCCAACAGGCGCACGCCCTGCCGGACCAGCACCTTGTCCAGCAGGAGGCGCGCCTCGCGGGCAATTTCGACTCCGCTGTCTGATGGCTGACTCAACGTTGCGCTTCGGGTGATGGTTTGAAAGTCGCCGAAGCGGATCTTCAGGGTGACGGTCCGCGCCCCGATTTGGGCTTTGCGAAGTCGACCGGCCACCGCATCGGCCATGCGCACAATGTCGGTCTGAAGTTGAGCCGGGTCGTGCTTGTCGTGGGCGAAGGTTTCCTCGTGGCTGATGGACTTCGGCCCCACATCTGACTCAACCCTGCGCGGATCCACGCCGCGCGACAACGCGTGCAGGTGGCGGCCCGCCGCTTTGCCAACCGCCAGCTGAACGGTCTCTTCGGTCAGGGCCGCCAGGTCGCCTACCCTGGCCACCCCAATGCGGTCGAGGCGTTTGAAGGTTGCGGGACCCACCCCCCAGAGAGCTCGAATCGGCAGCGGGTGAAGGAAACGGAGTTCCTGACCAGGCGGCACCACAAAGACACCGACTCCCGGTATCGGACCGGTGCGGGAGGCCGTGGGTTTTGCCCGCTCGGACGCCAGTTTTGCCATGAACTTCGGTCGGGCTACGCCGACCGAACACCACAGTCCCTCCTGTTCAAAGACCTGACGCCGCAGGAGATGACCAATGGTTTCTCCGTCGCCCAGCAGCCGCTGGGAACCCGTGACGTCCAGAAACGCCTCATCCAGCGACAGCGCTTCCACATGCGGAGTCACCGACGCAAAGATCTCCATGATCCGTCGGCTGACTTCGCGGTAGAGACCATGGTCGCCGGCGAGCACCACCGCGTGGGGGCACAGCCGTCGGGCGCGCACGGTGGGCATGGCTGATTGGATGCCGTAGGACCGGGCTTCATAGCTCGCCGCGGCCACCACGCCCCGCTGGGCGGTGCCGCCAACCACCACGGGTTGGCCTCGGAGTTCGGGGTGCCGCAACAGTTCCACCGACGCATAGAACGCGTCCATGTCCACATGCAGAATTGTCCTGGCTCGTGGGTGGTCTGGCTGGTCGTCTGCTGGCTGGACGGGCGCGCTCACGGCGAAAGGCGCTGCACCTGAAGATCGCCATCAATGGACTCGGCCCGGAACATATAGTGACTGTCGGCTGACCCGGGGTCATGCAACCAGTCCGAAAGCGGCTCGCGGACCCACAAGGGGGCCGAACTCAGATGGCGCTTCGCCGCGGTCAGATCCAGAAAGCGGGCGTCCACGACCACGCCGTCGGGGTCATCGACATGCAATTCGCCGTCCCACCCCGTCGCTTCAAAGACTTCAGCAGTCAGGTGCAGGTCACGGCCGACAAACTCGACCTCAACGGTGTAGGCCCGGTCGCTCCACGACGCAACGGTCAGCGACGTCTCCTCGGTGACTTCCCGGGACAGACCGACAAGCATGGTTTCGCCCTTGTCAACGATGCCCCCGGGAGGTGTCCAGTCCACCCGGCCATCGCGTCGACGGTTGCAGACCAGCAGCAGGGCTTCTCCAGTTTCGAGCGGGGCTCGCAGTAGTCCTCCGGCCACAGTGAATCGACGCATGGATCGATAGTAGTGGCTTATGTCCGCGCGAAACCTTCTAGCCTTCGGGGCGTGAACGACCGTCCGTCCTCCTCCCCGTCCGACGCTCCTCCAACCACGCAGCAGGCCAGCGCTCTACCCGGCCTGATCCCCCGGGTCCTCGCGGTGCTGTCCATTATCCTGGGTGGTCTGGTTGGCGGGCTGGTTGGATGGGCACTGGCTGACATCGAGTGCACCGGTGACTGCGCCAACTGGAAGGGCGCCGGGCTGCTGATAGGCGCCATCGTCACCGCGGCTGGTGTTGCCGTCGTGACGATCCTGACGCTCCGGGCGATGGACGAGTGGGAGACCATCAAGGGCCAGGAGCAGCGATGACCAGCGACACCACTGCGGAACCGACGCGGCAGGACTTCGAGGGGCTGCGCTCACTGGCCGAGACCGTTGCCCGCGACGCCGCCAATCTGGTGTGGGATCGACGCTCAGACCAGGGCCAGATCGACACCAAGTCGAGTTCGTCGGACATGGTCACCGCCACCGATCGAGCAGCCGAAGAGCTGCTGGTCTCACGAATTCTTGCTGCGCGACCTCACGACGGCATCGTCGGTGAGGAAGGTACCGGCGTAGAGGGCACCTCGGGTTACCGCTGGGTGCTTGACCCAATCGATGGCACCGCCAACTTCGTCTATGACTACCCGGGCTTCGGCGTCTCGGTTGCGGTGCAACACGACGAAACCACCGTGGCCGGCGTCGTGGTCGACATCATGCACAGCGACACCCTCAGCGGTCAGGGCGACCTGTACTCGGCGGCCCTTGGGGCCGGGGCCACTCGAAACGGTGAGCCGATTGCGGCGAGCAGCGCCACCGAGGTGAGCCACGGTCTGGTGGCCACCGGCTTCAGTTTCATTGCCGACCGGCGAGCCAAACAAGGGGCTGCGCTGGCGCTCATCCTGCCGAAGGTCCGCGACATTCGCCGTCAGGGTTCGGCCGCCGTGGACCTGTGCTCGGTTGCATGCGGTCGGGTGGATGCGTATTTCGAGATTGGTCTCAACGAGTGGGATCTGGCCGCCGGCGCACTGATTGCGGCCGAAGCCGGCGCCATCGTCCGCCTCACCGGAGAAGGCACAGATCGGTTCACGTTCGCCGCTGCGCCCGGCGTGACTGACCGACTTTGGACCGTGCTCGAATCCGCTGGAGCAACCAGCTGCTGAAGATCTTCGGCGGACCCTCCTTGGTTTGGGGTCCGAAATGAGGCAGCATGGCGGGGTGTCCATAAAGATCCTCACCGTTGAAGATGACAATTCAATTCGCACTGTCGTGCGGATGGCGCTGGAAGATGAGGGGTGGGAAGTCCTCGAAGCCGGCAATGGTGAAGATGCACTGGCCATCTTCAAGCGCGACGGCGCCAATGTGGTGCTCATCGACATCATGCTTCCGGGAATCGACGGCTTTGAAGTCTGTCGGTCCATCCGCCGCTCAACCGATGTGCCCATCATCATGGTCACCGCCCGTGATGACACCCATGACGTGGTCGCGGGCCTGGAGGCTGGAGCCGACGACTACCTGACCAAACCATTCGAACCCAAAGAGCTCAGCGCCCGCATTCGGGCGCTGCTGCGTCGGGCCCGGTCCGCCGACCCGGAGATGACCACGATGACCTTCGGCGATCTGGAAATCAGCCCCGACGAAGGCCTGGTCACCTTGGGCGGCGAAGAAGTGCACCTCACCAAGACTGAGTTCCGACTGCTGGTTGAACTGGCATCCAGTCCGGGGCGAGTCTTCAGCCGCGAACAACTCCTGGAACGGGTGTGGGAGTACGGCTACTTCGGCGACGGCCGATTGGTCGATGTCCACGTCCGACGTCTTCGCACCAAGATCGAACCCGACCCGGCTGAACCGCGCTACGTCGTCACGGTGCGCGGCCTCGGCTACAAACTTCAGGCCTGACCGGATCGGTCCGGACCACTGATGGAACCGGGCTCTTGACCACCACACCTTTGTGACATCAGTAGGACCGCCCACCAGAATCCGAACCGATGACTCGCGTCGTTTCGGCCTCCGCGCTCGACTGATCGCCGCGTTTGGATTGTTGGGACTGATCCTGTCTTTGATCCTTTCATCGGCCACGTATCTTTTTGCCCAGAACTCGCTGGTGAACCGAACTCAGGAAGTTGCGCTGGACCGTGCCAATCAGAACGCGGCCGAAGTATCGCGGCGCAGCCGGGCCCTCGACGATGAGGAACAAGCTCGACTCCTGGTGGAGCAGGTCTTCACCCCCGAAGGTTCTGCCGCTCTTTTCCAGGTGCGCGATGGCTTCTTTGGTTCGAGCTCCATTGGTTTCGGCGAGGAGGACATTGATGAAGGACTTCGCATCGCGGTGGAACAGGGACTCGCGGTGCAAATGTTGGCCGACATCCGTGGCGAAACAAGCTACCTGATTGGCATTCCGCTCAAACAGGTGGGCTTCCGGGCCGCGTACTACGAGGAGACCTCGCTGAGCGGCGTGGAAGACACGCTCAACTCGCTGAGGTTGGCACTGTTGGCGGGTTCGGTGCTCTCAACCGTGGCTGGCGTTGGCCTGGGCTTCTATGCGGGACGTACGGTGCTGTCGCCCCTTTCAACCATCAGCGCCGCGGCCACCAAGATCGCATCCGGCGACCTGGACACGCGTCTCAGCGCAGACCCCGACCGCGACCTGCAACAGCTGTCCCATTCGTTCAACGAAATGGCCACCGCGCTCCAGGATCGCATCGAGCGCGACGCGCGTTTCGCCTCCGACGTCAGCCACGAGCTTCGATCGCCGCTCATGACCCTGACTGCATCCATTGCCGTGTTGGAGCGCCGGCGTGATGACCTGCCCGAGCGGTCCCGGGTTGCGGTCGATCTCCTTTCGGCCGACATCAATCGATTCACGCATCTGGTGGAAGACCTTTTGGAGATCTCGCGCTTTGACGTTGGCGCCGCTGACCTCGATCGCCAACCCCTGGAAGCGGGCGAGTTTGTTCGGCAGGCGCTCAAGATGGTCGGCTCACCCAACGTTCCCGTACGGGCTCCGGACGTCGATCTCTTCATCAACGGCGACAAACGCCGACTTCTACAGATCATGCAAAACCTCATCGACAATGCCGCCAAGTATGGCTCCGGCGCAACGGGCGTTGAAATCTCACGGGCGGCTCCGGATGGCTTCGGCGATCCCATGGTTCAGATCTCGGTGATCGACGAAGGTAGCGGGGTTCCCGACGCCGAACAGGACGTCATCTTCGATCGATTTGCCCGCGGCAGTGAGGGCGGCCGTCGCGGGTCGAGCACCGGGACCGGACTGGGTTTGGCGCTGGCCAAAGAACACGTGATGTTGCACGGGGGCCGCATCTGGGTGGAGAACCGCTCTGGAGGTTCAACCGGCGCCCGATTCAGTTTCACCATCCCGGAGTACACCCCATGAACCGCAGCAATTGTTTCCGATCGTTCACGGTGTTTGTCATCTTCTGCCTGATCTCGGTTGGCTGCGGTATTCCGCTCGATGATGCGCCTCGGGAGATCGCTGCCGAGCAACTGGACGACGAGCTGAAGTTGGCTCAGGCACCAACTGCGGTCGCTGAGCTTGCACCGCAGTTCGATCTGGCGACCTTTCTCATCTATCTGATCGACGAGAACGGACTCCTCAAGCCGGTCGAACGGCCGTTACCAAGCAACTCGGGACCGACCGCAGTCATTCAGGCGCTGCTCGAAGGTCCATCGGCCGATGAGTCCGAAGCCAACCTCAGCACCGCGCTGGCCGACGACCTCCCGGTTACCAGCGTGACCAACAGCGGCACCGGAACGGTGGTGGTTGACATCACCTCCGAAGCCGGATTGGCCAGTCTTTCGACCTCGGAGCAGCGGGTGGCCATCGGTCAGCTTGTGTACACCGTCACCCGGTTGCAGACCGTCTCCAGTTTTCGCCTTCAGATCAACGGCGAGAACGTGTCGGTGCCCACCGATGGTGACGATTCGACCGCCGATGAGCCGGTGTCGGTCGACGACTACGCATCCCTGGCCCCGCTCGAAGAGCTTGAGGAAGAGGAGGCGGAGGAGGCGGAGGCCGACGCGCCGGTCGTCCCACCTGCATCCATGTTCGAGGTCTTTCTGGTTGATGACGACGGGCTTCTCACTGCGGTGCAGCGTTCGCTGCCCGGCGACGTCGGCCCCAGCGAAGTGATCCGGGCACTGCTGGAGGGGCCGCTGGTGTCCGAAGAGAACCTGACCAGTGCGTTGGCCAGTGACGTGGCCGTGTCAAGCGTCACGAGTACCGGAACCGGAACCGTCGTGATCGACCTTGCCTCCGACTCGGGGTTGGCCAGCCTCTCGACCGGCGAGCTTCGGGTCGCCATTGCTCAACTGGCAAACACCGTCACCCAGTTGCCGACAATCTCCAGTCTCCGAGTTCAGGTGAACGGCCAGAATGTGTCGGTACCCACCGACGACGGCAACACGGTGCCCGACGAACCCGTCTCCCCCGACAACTATCCATCGCTGTCACGTTGATCGGGCGAGCGCCAGCGAGGGTCGAACAGTAGAGCTGGCTGCGTGCCAACGCTTCGGCCGAGCGCCAGCGAGGCTCGAACAGTAGAGCTGGCTGCGTGCCAACGCTTCGGGCGAGCGCCAGCGAGGACGAACAATATTACGGAAAGAACACTTTGGCGGTTTCCCAGACTTCGGGGTTGACGTACCGGAGATCCTTGACCGCCTCAGCCAGGGGCACGGTGTGCACGCGGTCGTTGTTGAGGGCCACCATCGAGCCGAATTCCCCCCGGTGCACGGCGTCCACTGCGGCCACGCCAAATCGCGTGCACAGCACACGGTCGTACGGCGTTGGGGTTCCGCCACGCTGCACGTGGCCCAGCACCGTCAGTCGGGTTTCGATTTTGGTGCGTTTTTCAATTTCCTGCGCAACCACATAGCCAATGCCGCCCAGGCGTTTGTGACCGTACTGGTCGACCTCGGGCTCTTTGATCTCCATGGTCCCCTCCTTGGGCGTAGCGCCTTCGGCCACCACCACGATGGACGCAAACTTCTGCTGGTGGCGGCGACTCAGCGCTTCGGCCACCTCGCTGATGTCGAACGGTTGCTCGGGGATCAGCGTCATGGTTGCGCCGCCCGCGATTCCCGCCCAGGTGGCGATGTGGCCCACGTGGCGCCCCATCACTTCCACCACGATGACGCGGTCGTGGGATTCAGCGGTGGTGTGGAGACGGTCGATGGCGTCGGTGGCGATACCCACCGCAGTATCGAAGCCGAAGGTGCGCTCGGTTCCACCAACATCGTTGTCGATGGTCTTGGGAACTCCCACGATGTTGACGTGACCATCGGACTGCAGCGCCAGGCCGCAGGAGAGGCTGCCTTCACCGCCGATCACGATCATGGCTTCCACGCCAAGTTCTTTGAGGATCGCTCCCGCTTTTTGGGGGCCGCCGTCAAACATGTAGGGCTGTACTCGCGACGTTCCCAGGATGGTGCCGCCCCGCGGCAGGTAACCGCGTAGCCGAAGGATGCTCAGCTCTTCGTACTCCCGCTCCAGGACGCCGCGCCAGCTGTCATGGAACCCGATGATCGTGTCGCCGTAGTCCTTGATGCCTCGCCGAACCACCGCCCGGATCACCGCATTCAAACCCGGACAATCGCCGCCACTGGTGAGTACGCCTATTCGCATGTCAGCCTCTCTTGCGACCCACGAAGTAGGGTCACGCACGTGGGAATAGTAATTGCAATAGACGCTGGCACTACAGGTATTCGATCGACTGCGGTCAACGAGGCCGGTCACATCGTTGGCTTCTCGTACGAGGAATTCACCCAGCACTTTCCTCAGCCCGGTTGGGTGGAGCACGACGCTTCTGAGATCTGGGAGACAGCCTGTCGAACAATGGCGGATCTGGTCGCCGGCATCGACGAGCCCATTGCCGCAATCGGCATCACCAACCAGCGGGAGACGGTGGTCGCCTGGGATCGATCCACCGGCGAGCCGGTCCACAACGCCATCGTGTGGCAGGATCGCCGAACCGCCGATGCCACCAGCGCCCTGGAAGCAGCGGGCCATCTCCCGCTCATCCGACAACAGACCGGTCTGGTGCTGGATCCGTATTTCAGCGCATCCAAGATCACCTGGCTCTTGGACGAAGGCGGAGTGACCGCCAGGGCCAACCTGGCCCTGGGCACCGTCGAAACATGGCTGATTTGGAAGCTGACCGGTGGCGAGAGTTTCGTTACCGAACCGTCCAATGCCAGCCGAACACTGCTCTTTGATCTCGACGCCATGGCCTGGAGCCCAGACCTGTGCGAGCTCTTCGGAGTGCCCGCGCCGTCATTGGCGGAGATTCGGCCCTCCAGCGGCGACCTGGGAACAACGACCGACGCCTGTCCGCTTGGGGCCGGCATTCCGATTGCCGGCGCGGCCGGCGACCAACAAGCCGCGCTCTTCGGCCAGGCGTGCTTCTCGCCCGGCGATGTCAAGAACACCTACGGCACCGGCTCCTTTGTGGTCATGAACGCCGGCGAAACCCGACCGGCACCGGTGGACGGCCTCCTCACGTCGGTGGGCTGGCAGCTGGCCGATGGGTCGGTGACCTACGTTCTGGAAGGTGCCATCTTTGTCACCGGCGCGGCGGTGCAGTGGCTCCGGGACGGTTTGGGGATCATCGAAAGGGCCGAAGATCTCGAACCGCTGGCTGGGTCCTGCGACACCACTGGTGGCGTGGTTTTTGTGCCCGCGCTGACCGGGCTGGGCAGTCCCTGGTGGGACCCCGAAGCCCGCGGCACCATCGTCGGGCTCACCCGAGGCACGGGACGAGCCGAGATCGCTCGAGCGGCCATGGAGTCCATGGTCTTCCAAACTCGCGATGTTGTGGACGCCATGGCATCGGCCGCCGGTGCGGGCGGGGCCGGAGCACGATTGCGAGTCGACGGCGGGGCTGCCGCCATGAACACCATGTTGCAGATGCAAGCCGACCAACTGGCCATGCCGGTTGACCGTCCCGCCAATCAGCAGACAACGGTTATGGGGGCGGCCTATCTGGCGGGCCTGGCCGCTGGGGTCTGGAGTTCTCTTGACGACATCGCCGCCCGGTGGGTGCTCGATCAGGCGTTCGAACCCAACCCCGACGCCGACCGATCAACGGGCCACCAACAATGGTTGCGGGCGGTCGAACGCTCCCGCAACTGGGCTGGCAATGACGCACCGGCCTAGCTTGGACCTGCGGGCTCAGCCGGCATCAACCGGCGGGGTCAGTTCGGTCAGCACTGCCTTGATCTGGCGGATGGCCTGACTGATCCGCTGTTCGTTCTCGATCAGCGCGAAGCGAACGTTGCCTTCGCCACCGGGACCAAAGCCGACACCGGGCGAGGTGGCAACCTTGGCCTCCTTCACCAGCCACGAACAGAATTCCACCGACCCCATGTGCTGGTAGGGCTCCGGGATTGGACCCCATACGAACATGGTTCCTTTGGGCTTCTCGATGTCCCAGCCAATCCGGCGCAGGCCATCACACAACGTGTCCCGTCGAGCTTCGTAGACTTTCGACACTTCGGCCGGATAGTCGCGGTGTTCGTTCATGACGACCGTGGCGGCAATCTGGATGGGCTGGAATGCCCCGTAGTCCAGGTAGGACTTGAGCTTGGCCAATGCGGCGACCACCTCGGGATTGCCCAGCATGAAGGCCACCCGCCAGCCGGCCATGGAGAACGACTTGGTCATGGAGTACAGCTCGACCGCCACGTCCTTTGCCCCGTCGGCCTGCAGGATAGACGGCGGGCGGTATCCGTCGAAGCCCAGGTCGGCATAGGCGTTGTCATGGACCAGCAACACATTGTTCTGGTGGGCGAACGCCACCGCCTTCTCAAAGAAGTCAACGTCGACGCACAGTCCGGTGGGATTGTGGGGGAACGACAGCACGATCACGCGGGGTCGGGGCCAGGAATACTCCCACCGCTCCTGCATGGCATTGAAGAACTCTTCGGGGTCGGTGCTCAGCGGGATCTCTCGCACTTCGGCCCCGGCAAACAACGGCGCGTAGCGATGGATGGGATAGGACGGCGTGGGGACAAGCACCGCGTCGCCGGGTTGGGCCAGTGTCCACATCAGGTGGGACAGACCCTCTTTTGCGCCGATGGTGTTGATGACCTCGGTATCGGGGTTCAACCGCACGCCAAACCGGTGCTGGTAGTAGTTGGCGGCCGCTTCGCGGAGCTTGGGTATCCCCCGGCTCGACGAGTAGCGGTGGTTGCGCGGATTACGAACCGCTTCGGCAATCTTGTCGACCGCCAGATCTGGCGACGGCAGGTCCGGATTGCCAAACCCCAGGTCGATGATGTCGTCGCCGGCCCGGCGGCCCGCCAGCTTCAGATCATTGATGATCGTGAAGACATAGGGAGGCAGATTGGTGATACGACGGAATTCGAGTTGCGGCATCGGGAAATTTTACTGGGACTTCAACCGGCCGGTGTCGACTTTTTGGTCGTTCAATCCCGCCAGGAGGCCGGCACCAATCGCTCCAGCCCGACCACCATGTTGGGCCGCAACGATGGGCAAAGGCGGCCGAACGGAATGGTCGACCATCACCGTCTGGTAACCCCGACGGATGGCTTCGATCAGCGGTTCACCAATGTCCACCAGACCTCCACCGATCACCACGATCGACGGGTCCAGGATGTTGACCAGGTTGTTGAGACCAACGGCCACGTGTTCTCCAAAAATCTCCAGCACCCCCAATGCGCCCGGTTCTCCTTCGACCACCAGTGCCGACAGGTGTTCGCCGCGAATGGCTTCGACCGAGCCCGCCCGCTCCACCAAAGCCGGGAGGTCGCCGCGGGCAGCGTGTTCACGGGCCAGTTGACCAAACGCGGTGCCGGAACCAAAGCGCTCCCAGCAACCAACGCGGCCGCACACGCACTTTGGGCCGCTGGGATCCACAATCATGTGGCCAATCTCTCCGCTGAAGCCAAAGGCACCCCGTCGGATCTCGCCGTCGGAAACAAAGCCACCGCCGATGCCGGTCCCAAGTGCCGCAAAGAGCACGTCGTCATACCCGCGCCCCGCGCCGGTGGCAGCTTCGGCCCAGGTGGCGGTGGTGGCGTCGTTGTCGGCGACCACCGGAATCTCAAGGACATCGGCCACCCGCTGGCGGATGGGAAAGGACTTCAGCGACGGAATGTTCGGTGAGGTGTACACCACACCACTGCGGTCAACGATGCCGGCGATACCGATTCCCACCGCAGCAACGGTAACCCCGTGCTTGTCCGCAAGCTGGTGGGTGAGTTCGACGGTGACATCGACTATTGCGTTGGGCGATTCGGGGCGTTCCCGACGGCTGGTGCCAACCAGTTGTCCGTCCTCATCCAGCAGCACCGCTCGGACGTTGGTGCCCCCGATATCAAAACCAACCGTGGGCCAGCGTTCCATTTTCACTGTCCCCCACCGGCCTCCACCCGGTCACGAAGCTCCTTCAGGGCGGTGCGAATGATGCGCGATTCCGCGCGGCGCTTGACGAAGCCGGGAAAGACCCCATCGGCGACTTCGGCATCCAGGACGTAAAGCACTTCGGTGCGGTTGGGGTCATCGGCCAACGGTGTGAAGACGTAGTGACCGTCCAGGCGGGTCAGAAGCGTCCCCTCGACCAACCTCCATCCGGTCCGCAGCGGGTTGGTGCCGTAGTAGTACTCCAGCGAATAGCTGGTGCTGCGGCCCATCGCCGCCACGCGGAACGCCACCAGGCCACCTCGCCCGTCATCGTCGGTGCGAATCACGTCCACCTTCTTGACATCGCTGGCCCACTCCGGATATCTCTCGAAGTCAACAATCACCGCAAAGCAGGCCTCCGGCGGCGCATCGATGATCGTGGTTTCGCTCGCATGGTCAGCCATTGTGGAGTTCTTCGCTTTCAGTCGCCGGGAGGTTCGCCGCAGTCGGCGCCGGTGGAGTTGTCGGACGGGCATGTTCGGGGCGCTTGTGATCCAGATCTTTGCGGGGTGGGAACGTGCCATAGCTGGCGGCCCACAACGATGACAGGCCCAACCCGAACATCGGCACGAGGATACCGAACGCCAGGCTCGTGAACGGTTCCATTGCTGCGGTCACCACGCCGACCACCGTCTGAAGCACGGTCAGCAGATGGAACTCTCGGCGAACTGTGGTGGGTACCGAGCCCATCAACAGGAACAGACTGGCCACGCTCACCTGCTCAGTTCGGCTGCGATCAACGCCCCGAAGAAAGGCCAACAGCATGGCGACAGTACCCACCGCAAACAGAACGACCGCCACGACCGCGGAGCCGGTACGGACGGTTCCGGACCCCAGCACCGCGACGACCGCGGTGACCACAAACAGGGCCGTTCCGATGCGATTGAGAGTCTGGAGACGGTGGGTCCCCGTCGGCATGGTCATCGGTTCAGCATCCCACGTCGGCTGCCGCATCGGCCAGTTGGTATGGACCATCCCGGCCGAGCTTCAACCGGACCGACGGTCAATGGTCCGCAGGATTGCGGTCCGCAGCTCGTTGGCAAGAACGTCGTAGTCAAAGGCGCTTACGGCCATCCTTCGAGCGGCCACTCCCATACGGATCCGTCGCTCACCGTCGGTGAGCAGAGCGCTGATGGCCGCAGTGACCTCCGCAACCGATTGGGGCTTGTCCACGATGATTCCGGTCTCACCATCAATGACGGCCTCGTCGGCGCCGCCACTGCGACCGGCCACCTGCGGCACCCCGGCGGCGGCCGCCTCGACAAACACGATTCCAAAGCCTTCCTGCTCCAGGCCCGCCCACCGGTTGCGACACAACATGGCGAACACATCGGCGGATCCAATGAGCGCCGGAAGATCCTTGTCATCCACGCGACCCAGAAGCGTGACCGGGGCGCGCGCCGAAGCAATCCGGCTGATCAGGCGCCGCTCGTCACGGCCGGAACCGACAATGACGGTTTGCAGGTCCGCGTGCTGCTTGCGGAGCTCAACCGCTGCGTCGATCAGTCGGTCCATACCCTTTCTCGGGACCAGCCGGCTCACACTGAGAAGGACCGGTGCGTGGATGGGCAATCCATGTTTGCGGCGAATCTGATGGCGCTCACCCGGGGTGAGCGGGCGAAATCTCTGCACGTCCACCCCCGGTGGCACGTAGACCGCGTCGAGGTCCCGGCCCACCAGCCGTTCGGCCTCGGCGGTGGCCCACTTACTGGCCGAGATCACCAGGGACGCACGATCGAGGGTTTGACGCAACGGGCGTCCGAGCATGGGAATCCGAGCCGGCACGTTGACTTCGGCCCCATGCAAAACAACCCCGAACGGCGACCCAATCTTCGGTCCCAACGCACCCACCGGGACCGCGGGATCAAAAATGGTCAGCTTGGCACCGATGGCATCGCGCTGGCGCATGACTTCGCGCCGCACGTCCGGGGTGGGCGAAAGGAAGAATCGGCGGAACCGATGCACGGCGAACCGCTGGTGCCGGTCGAAGTCAGCGGCGCCGTCATACGGCGTCGTGAGTACGGAAAACTCATCAGCGGGCAGTCGGCGCCACAGCTCCCAAAGATAGTTCTGGATGCCGCCCACCTTCGGTGGAAAGTCGTTGGTGACCAACAGGTGGCTCATGCGCCGAGCGCCTCGGCGCCCAGGTGCAGGAGCTCCTGCTGAACCGCTGGGTCCGGGTCATTGGCCAGCACCCGGGTGGCGTCGGTAAAGCCAAGGCGGTGCATGGCCCATGCTGCGTGCAGGCGAAGGTTGGGGTCCTCATGGGTCATCCACGGAGCAATCTGATCTGCCACGTTCTGGCGCACCTGCGGACCGGCGATTGCGGCCGCGTTGGCCCATGCCAGCAGCGCGTTGCGGCGCACATGATTCATGTCCCGGTCCGGGATGTACCAGCGGCCGTGACGGGCGATGATCTCATCGTCGTCAAGGGTGAGAAGTTCCGCCAGGTCGACGGTGGCACCCGCAGCAGATGCTGGCCGAGCCGTGAGCGCAACAGGCACATCGACCTGCGGTTCACCGCGATGGTTCCGGCTGGGAGGACAGACCTCCTGGCAGTCGTCACAGCCATAGACCCGTGACCCCAATGCGATGCGGAACTCGCGGGGAAATACGCCCGGCTTCTGCACCAACCATGCCAAGCACCGACGAGCGTCGATAACTCCCGGCGAAACGATGGCCGCGGTCGGGCAGCCGTCAATGCAACGGACGCACGATCCGCAGTCGGTGGACAGTGGCTCATCCACCTCCAGGAGCGCGTCAGTAATGACGCTTCCCAGGACAAAGAACGACCCGGCGCGAGGCATCAGCACATTGCTGTTCTTGCCGAACCAGCCAAGTCCCGCCCGCACCGCGGCTGCACGATCGACCATGGCATTGTCATCAGCCACCACTCGCGCCACCCACCCGGCGTCGCGAAGCAACTCGGCAACTGCGTTGAGCCCGACCCGCAGCTCGGCGTAGTAGTCACGCCACGCATACGCAGCGACGTGGCCGCGCCGGGAAACAGCAACGGGCGAACCCTCGGTCTGGGCAGGATACGAGAGGGCGCCCACCACCATGGACCGGGCGCTGGCGAGAGTGGCATCGGGAGCGGTGGAACGTTCCGGATTCCTGAAGGTGAATTGCATGGTGTCGCTCAGACCGGTATCCCGGCGATCATGCAACTCGGTCCGGGTCCGTAGGAACGGGGCGGCATCGGTGATTCCGACTGCGTGCAGCCCCGCGTTCTGGCCGGTGGCTCGAAGTCCCGCCGCGGTGACCGGATTTCCAGTCACGCCCAGCCTCAGGTCTTGACCAGGTCAGCGAGCTGGGTTGCGGTCACAAGGTTGATCTTCTCTTTGGAGAGAAGCGACCGCAGAGCGGCGTCACTGGTGGCCCCAACGAGCGGATGGTCGGGCGGATACGTCTCCGCCAACCGGGTGATGACGTCATTGACCGACACACCCTTCTGCGCAAATCGAATACGGACCCGGGGGCGGGACACCAACGTTGGCGTGACGGCCGTCTTGGCCGCATCGAAGACCACCTCGAAGGTGGCGTCGCTGCGAGCGGCCAGATCGGCCAGACCGTTGACCAGATAGTCGGCGGGTGACAGTCCCGGCCCCTCAACCCATCCTCGCCCAGAAACCGACTCTCCGTCGACCAGCACCGAGACACTGGGCAGTCCAATCAGGTACAACGTTTCGGTCGGCGAGCCAACGCTGACATCGGCCGGAAGTCTGATGGCTTTGCGACCACCGAGCAATCGCCGGCGACCGCGCTTCTTCTTGGCGGGTGCGGTCGCCTGCTGTTCGACCGGCGCATCGATGCTGTCCAGCGCATCTTCATACATGGACAGCAATTCGTCACGGGGGCTACTCGCCGCCTGGACGACGCCCAATCCGGCCGCCGCCGATCCCGCCGCAAGTCCAACACCGGGAACGGTCCCGGACGGCTCAGAGAGGTCGACCACCGGCTCAGACATAGGCGCTTGTTCGTTGGCCCAGGTGGGCTCAGCGCGGGCGGCGGCCGGCGGGGCGATGGGCACCGGAACATCAAGTTCTGGAGCCGTCACCTCCGGCGCAGAGGGCGCGGGCCCCGCCGGGGGTTGAACCGGCGCCTCGACTGGCACGGCCGATGGAACCTCAGCCGAGCGGGGACCTGCGATGTCCGCTTCCTCGGCCACCGATCTGGAGAACGCGTTGCCCGCCGGTTTGCGGCCGTGCTCGGTCGGCTCGTCGTCCTCTTCAAACCAAACCGCCGAATTCTCGCCTGCGCTTGAGATGCCCGACACGGTTTCGGCGGGCGAGACGTCTTTGACCTCATCGATCAGGGTTGTGTCGGTGACATCCACCATCGATGGCTCCAGCGGTTCCGGTGGGGCCTGGTCGCTACCGATCACCACCGCCGACCCGTCAGGGACAGGAGCGGGATCAGGGACAGGAGCGGGAGCGGGGACAGGAGCGGGCTCCGGGGCCGGTGCCTCCCGAACGGCGTCGGCCTGAATGCCGTAGCCAGACTCAAGGTTGGCTGGAGAGCGGGTGAGGGAACTGGTCCACGTGTCGACCGGCGCCGCAGTCGGGGCGGGGTCCTCGGCTACGACCGCAGATGTCGCCGCAGACACGGGCGGCGCATCATCGTTGACCGCTGCCGTGCTGTCGCCCTCAGTCCCGAAGCCCTCGGTCCCGTGGCTTTCCGTGCTGTGGCCCTCAGTCCCGTAATCGTCGGTGTCATGGTCGTCAGCGGCGTAGTCGTCAGTGGCGTAGTCGTCAGTGGCGTAGTCGTCAGTGGCGTAGTCGTCAGTGGCGTAGTCGTCAGTGGCATAGTCGTCAGAGCCGTCGCCTTCGGTCCGGTAGTCACCGACCACATAGTCGCCGCTGACATAGTCCTCCGCCGGCGCGGGGTAGTCGCCCGTCGACGGCCCGGCCACCTCATAGGGCGCTGCCACGTAGTCCGATCCGGCATAGTCGGTCGACGCATAGTCGGCCTCGGCGTAGTCGGCCTCGGCGTAGTCGGTCTTTGGATGATCGGGCTCGTACCGGCTTGGCGAATAGCCCGTGCTGTACCCGGTGGCGGGAGCATAGGTCTCAGACATGTAGTCGTCACGGCGATAGTCGCCGCCGCGGAAGTCCTGACTCCCCCACGCCGGGTACTCCCCGTCGGTGCTGTACGCCGTCGGTTCATAGCGATCACCGTACGGTTGCTCATGGGCCGGGGGCGACGCCGTGGGCTGGTTGTGGATCAAGTGCGTGGCGGCACTTTCGAGGGACTCTCGCATGCGAATGGCAGCGTCGACCGCGGCGTTCACCGCATCCATGGCCGCGTCCCGATCAGCATCGGAGGTGCCGGACAGGGAGGCAGTGGCGCTCTGGAACTGATCGTGCATGCGCGATTCCAACGAGGCGATGCGAGACGTCAGCTCCGCCGGCAGCGTTGCGTCCAGCGCCCGACCCGTCGGGGTCGCACTGCGTCCCTGCTGTCCCTGCTGATCCATCACTCGGCGGAGTGCGTCCCGCTCCGCAATCGCCTCGGCAGCGATGTCAGCGCTCTGGCGCCACTCGGTATTCTGCGCCGTCAACGCATGGTTACGAGCCTCAAGTTCGACAACTCGCCGCTCAAGTCCGTTGCGCTCATCGGTGAGCATGCGGACTTCGTCGTGACGACCTTGGACCTCGGCCACTGCGCCGCGAAGTTGACTCAGCTCAATGGACATATCTCGGGCCGACCGCTCCAACGCATCCCGCTCGGTTGTTCGGGCCGCCAGAAGCTCCAACGCTTTCTTGGATGCGCCGGCTTCTGATGTTTGAGCAGTGAGTTCGGACTCCACGGCCTCCATCCGACGACGGAGTTTGTCGCGTTCGGCCCGCAACGCATCGCGCTCTTCGCTGATTGCCCGGGACGAACTGAGTTCCGCGTGGTTCTTGTCGCCCACCTTTTTGAGATGTTTGATCTCGCTCTCGCGGCGCTCCAGCAGCGCTTCCAGTTCGTTGCGACGGGCTTCAAACGCCGCCAGATCTTCCTTTAGTCGCAGCGCCTGGCTCGACAAGTCAGAGCGCTGGGCGGTAAGCGTTTCCAACTCGATGCGCTGCTGGTCATGTTCCCGGCGTTCACGGGCCGCAGTGGTCTCGGCCTGCTGCGCCCGACGACGCAACTCGCCCTTCTCGGCTTCGAACTCCTCGGCATCCTGCTGCAACTCTTCCACGCGTCGACGAAGCTGGGCTTTCTCCACTTCGACTGACCGCAGAGAGGCGGACAACTCGTCGCGCTCGATCGTCCGAGCTTCAACAACGGACCGCAGGCGTTCGGCTTCGAGCTTTTCACGCTGTCCCTGATCTTCGGCGGCGCTCAGCCGAGAACCCAGCTGCGCCGAATGGGCAATGCGCATCTCAAGGTCATGAATCTGCTTCCGGAGCGAAACGACCTGCCCGTCGCGGGCGGCCAACTCCTCACCAAGCTGGTCCTGTTCTGCTTTGAGAACCTCGGTCTGACGGATCAACCGTTCCCGTTCACCCGCAGACATTGCGGCCGATGTTGGAACAGGTTGTGACGAGAGCGCCGAGCGGGCGGACCGGTACTGCTCGTCGAGATCGGCCAACTGATCGTCGACCTCGTCGACCAGCTTTTCAACTCGCTCGCTTGTTTCGTCAGGACCGCTCACGCGCTACTTCCCGGTTGCTTCGTGGTTTTTCCCAGTCTGACGACTGGGCTATTCGTGGCCGTACGTGACCATTGGTCATCATACTCTGAGGGCCCTGCCGGAACCGGTACACACGACGCGGGAGCTCGCGGCCGCAGCTGACCCGAACAACGTTCAGCGATTCGTGACCGAAACCACCTCGGCGACTTTGGCCCCGGCCGCACCGGATACGAGCGCGTCGGTCGCGCGTTCCATACCCGCCGTAAGGTCAGCCACCAGGCCACTGGCCACCAGACCAGCTGCGGCGTTGAGCACGACCATGTCTCGCCGGGGTCCGGCTTCTACGCCGCTCAGAATGTCGCCAAAGATGCGGGCATTGTCTACCGCGTCGCCGCCCCGGAGATCTTCAGGACGTGCAGGAGAGATTCCCAGTTCCTCCAGCTGTATCTGCCATTCAGTGACGACGCCGTTGACACCATCGGTGACCGCGGTTGGGCCGGTAACGGACACTTCATCGAGTGCCTCATGGCCGGTGACCATCATCACCCGCTCGCTGCCCGAGGCCATAAGCACTTCAGCCATCAGCGGTCGAAGGTTGGGGTCAGCCACCCCAATCAGGTGCCGCTTGACCAGGCCGGGGTTGGACAACGGACCCAGAACGTTGAAGACCGTCGGGATGCCCATCTCGGTTCGGACCGCCGCCACGTGGCGCATGGCGGGGTGAAACGTCCGTGCGTACGCAAAGCCCACGCCGGTGCTGGCCACACAATCCTCCAAATGCGAGGGGGACAGATCGACTGCGACCCCGAGTGCCTCCAGCAGATCGAAAGAACCCGACGTCGACGATGCCTTCCGGTTGCCGTGCTTGCACACGGTTGCCCCGGCGGCCGCAGCAATGAAGCTGGCCATGGTCGACACGTTCAGCGCCGCCTCCCGACGAGCCAAGGACCCACCCACGCCCACAATGTCGATGGCGCCGTCTGGAATCGGCAGCGGTACCGCAGCATCAATCATTCCCTGACGCAGGCCCACCAGCTCATCAACGGTTTCCCCTTTGAGTCGAAGCCCAAAGATGAATGCGGCAATCTGCGCGGCCGAGGCTTCGCCCGCGAGGATCGTTCCCATGACCGCCCGGGTCGTCGTCGACAGAAGGTCTCTTCCCGCGGACAATTCGCCCAGGACACTGCGCCAGCCGCCAACGTCATCGATGGAGGTCTTCCCATCGGTTGGGCCGCGATCAGAAACAGCTTCGGGATTGTTTACTTCAGACACGTGTGCATTGTGCCACCCGCAGCGCGGGCGGCCCGCGGTTCAGCCAGTGATCTGTCAGAGCAGGGGTTCTGTCAGAGCAGTGATCTGTCAGAGCAGGGGTTCTGTCAGGAGGACGCGCTGCTGAGCACCATGGCGCGTGCCGCACGCTGGCGTTGGCGCAGGACCCGGCGCCGTTCACGTTCGGTCGATCCGCCCCAGACACCGTTGTTCTCACGATTGGTGAGGGCAAATTCCAAGCATGCGTCCCGCGCCGAGCACGCGTCGCAAATCGACTTGGCGATCAAGGCGTCCTCCTCCGAGATCGGATAGAAGACGCCGGCGTCGATCCCCCGACATGCCGCCTTCTTCGCCCACAGCTGCTGCTCGCGCATGTTCGTACTCCCCCGGCGCGAGGACCCCCCTCCGCGTCTACCGAGACACGGTAGGTCACACCAGCGCGTCCTGTCCACCTTTGATTTCGGCGCGGAGCACCAACGAGCCAAAGTCGTGGCAGACTCGGAGTGACGGCGAGTTGACTGGGTGACCGCGGTGTCGAGGACTGGGAAACCAGGAAACCGGTATCGAGGAAGGTCGGGGCTCCGCAGAGCACGGTGCTGGCTAACAGCCAGTCGGGGCGACTCGCAGGAAAGTGCCACAGAAATCAAACCGCCGATGGCCACGCTGTCCAGCGTGGCACAGGTAAGGGTGAAACGGTGCGGTAAGAGCGCACCAGCATGCCGGGTGACCGGCGTGGCTGGGTAAACCCCACTGGGAGCAAGATCAAGTTGGCGTTATGAGCGGCTCGCTCCTTTGACGCCAGGTAGATCGCGTAGATGGATGGTCACCCACGGTCCTCACGGACCGGGACAGAACCCCGCCTACAGGTCAACTCGCCGTCATGTTTAGTTTGGGTCAATGGTCGTTGTCGTTCAACGTGACTGGCGTTCGGATCCGGCTGCGGATGCTCCGCCTGGTGTGCCAAGGGGCCCGGCCGATGGTGTTCGTTTTGGCTTGGTTGTCCGGGGCGCATTGGCTCTGCCCGTTGGTGAGGCGGGTTTGTCCGCCCCGGCTCCACGGGTGGGTGTGGTCGGCCTGAATCCAGCGATGGGGGCTATCGCAGCCGGGGGTTTCGCAGGCGCCGCGGGCTTGGATATGGAGCGCATTGCGCATCCAGTTCGGGAACGATCGTGCGTTGACGGCGACGTCGATGAGGCGGCTGTTGGCGTCGAGGATGTGACGGCGGAACGTTGCGACGCCGAAGAGTTTGAGGGCGTGGTGGGGGTGGATGGGGGTGCCGTCGATCAGTTCACACCGACCATCAACGTCATCCCACCTGACAGGAATTTGTTCGGGGGTCGGTTCGCCGGCCATGACGGCGAGCAGATGTTCGGCGACGGTTTGAGACATGACGATGTTGACCAACGGCTTCACGTGACCGCCGTCGGCGCGCGAGGCGCCGCGAGTGACGAGGGTGGCGAGGGCTTCGGCTCGGCGGGCCGCTTCTGAACGCACCACCCCGGCCTCGTCATCAGACGATCGCAGTTGCTGGGCGAGACTGTCGATGGCGGTGCGCAAGGCTTGGCCGGTGATGGCATCGAACTCGCCGCGTAGATGCAGTCGGCCGCCACGCCCGACCCGCAACGACACCCCCGAACGTTCCTGCTGGTCGGCGGGCTCATCGCCGTCAGGGTCCGCCGCAATCAGCCAATAGTCGGCGACCTTGCGGAAATCGGCAAACGAACAGTCCCGGGCCGCGTCAACCAGGATCTGCTGATCCTTCTGCAACAACACATGGGTGCGGGGACCGTCGAGACGACGCCGGATGAGATCCAGATGGGCCGCGCTCATCTCACCCAGAACCGCAGCGCCTTCGAACGTCGGGAACTCCCGCAACCACCGACCGCGCAACCCCGCAGGGCGGTACGCCCGTGGGTCCGCTGACGTTTGGGCAGCAAGGGCTTGTCCCATGGTCCGCAATCCCATTGATGCGGGCACCGCGCACCGCTCTGCCTGCGACACATAGTGGGTGATCACCTGGTCGAACCGGTTCTTCACCGAAACCACCTCTGCCATCACCGAACCGAGCTCACCCGCATTCACCGCAAAATCCAGCACCGACGCCAACTCGTCAACCGCCTGGCCCACGGCGTCAACCGCAGACGCGACCCGCCCACTGTGAGACGCCGCAGCAGCGGCCCGAGGAGTTGGACGAGAACGTTTCATTGCCCTTCATTATATCGAACATATGTTCGATGTAAAAGGGGATAACTCTGGGGAAATCAAACAATCTCGAACTGTCAGTGTTCACCCAGGGTGAGCCCCATCAGGAGACAGTCCCACAGCTCGCCGTTGTTGCGCCGGAAATGCTTCACCAGCCGGCCTTCATGTTCGAAACCATGCCTGCGGTACAGCGCGATGGCGCGCTCGTTGTGCGGCCACACGTGAAGGGTCATTTTGTGAGCCCCGGTACTTCGCGCCCATGCGATACCCGCCTCCAGCAGGTGCTGACCAATGCCCTGACCGCGATGATTCGCATCAAGCAGCATGCCGAAGTTCACGACGCCATCAGACTCCCAGAGTCGCATATGGCCGATCACCTCGCCGTCCTCTGATGTCGCTACGAGCGCCGCGATGGTGGGCTCGTTGAGGGCCCGGTCGATCTGGTCGTTCAACCGGTCGATGTCCACCGGCGCTTCGCCACCGATCCACCGACCTTCGGCCGCGGTTGCCACGTAAAGATCGGTGTAGGCCTGCCGGTCTCGCTCCTCAAGCTTTCGAATCAGCATCGTCCAAGCTTTGCAGATCCGGTCGACCATCGTCTCGAAGCACGCGAAGACTCAATCAGCGCTGCGTGCCAAACGCTTTCGACGAGCGTCAGCGAGAAGAAACAGTCAGCGCTGCGTGCCAAACGTTTTCGACGAGCGTCAGCGAGAAGAAACAATCAGCGACAGGAAACAATAGTCACTGCAGCAGGCCGGCAACGTTCTTGATCTCGAGGAACTCTTCGATGCCGAAGGTTCCACCCTCACGGCCGATGCCGGACTGCTTGTACCCACCGAACGGTGAACCCGCGGCGCGGCCGGAGCCGTTGATGGCGACCAGGCCGGCATCAAGCTGGCGGCTCACGCGCTGCGCTCGGTCGGCGTCGCCGGTCTGAACATAGGCCGCCAGGCCGTAGGGGGTGTCGTTGGCAATCTCGATTGCTTCTTCCTCGGTGTCGAAGGGCATCATCACCAGGACCGGGCCGAAGATCTCCTCCTGGGAGACCTTCATGTCGTTGGTCGCATCCGCAAATACGGTGGGACGAGCGAAGTACCCGACCTCCATACCTTCAGGTCGGCCTGGACCGCCGGCCACCAGCCGAGCGCCCTCGCTGATGCCGTCCTCGATCAGTCCCTGGACTTTGTCGAACTGCGCCGCTGACACCAGCGGGCCAATGTGGCCGCCTTCCTGAGCGGGATCAGCGACAACGGTTTCGTCGGCCGCGGCTGCCGCAATCGTGACAGCCTCGTCGTAGACCGAGCGCTCAACCAGCATGCGGGTGGGAGCGATGCAGGACTGGCCGCTGTTGTTCATGACATGAGCCACGCCCCGTTTCACCGCTTCCTCCACGTCAGCGTCGGCAAACACGATGTTGGGTGACTTGCCGCCGAGCTCCAAGGAAACCCGCACGATGTTGTCGGCCGCCGCGTGCGAGATCAGCTTCCCGGCCCGGGTGGATCCGGTGAACGAGATGACGTTGACCTCGGGATGGGCGGTCAGTGCGGAGCCGGCGGTGGCGCCATCGCCGTTGACCAGATTGAACACACCGGCGGGGACGCCGGCTTCGTCACAGAACTCGGCAAAGAGCATGGATGACAAGGGCGCGATCTCCGAAGGTTTGAGCACCATGGTGCAACCCGCAGCCAGCGCAGCCCCGACCTTGAGGACCACCTGGTTCATGGGCCAGTTCCAGGGGGTGATCAGCGCGGCCACGCCCGCGGGCTCACGAAGAATTTGATGTTGGGGCGCATCGGGATCGGGGGTCTCGGTCCACAACACATCGCCGATCTTGTCCATGAAGGTCCGAAGGTGGCTGATACCCGAACCCGCCTGAGCCCGGGTGGCCATGGTGATGGGAGCACCCATCTCGGTGGAGATGGCCTGGGCCATCTCGGTGTTGCGGGCTTCGTAGACGTCAGCCAGTTTGCTCAACATTTCACGACGCTGGTCCGGGCTGGTTGTGCTCCATGCGGGAAAGGCGGCGCGGGCAGCGGTCACAGCCTGGTCGATGTGGTCAGCGGTCCCCAGCGAGACCTGCCCCACGGACTCTTCGGTGGCCGGGTTGATGACGTCCATGGGCGATGCTCCCTGAGGGGTCATCCATTCACCGTTGATGTAGAAGTCGGTCAGATTCGGCATTGGTGATCTCCCAAAGTCGCAGTCAGAATGCGGGGGAGCCTAACGGCGCACCACCTTCAGGTGACAGACCAGGAATTGTCATTGCACATGGAGCGAAAGGTGTGCCAGATTGATCAGGGGGACCTGACCCGCAAGGGAGAAAGGCCCACGTGATGCTCTTCACCGCTCACATCGTCGACACTGACCCACTCAAGGCGCTGCGAAGAACCGCCCCGGAAGCCGCTGAGGTTCCCGGTCTGCTGTCGGCCCGCGTGGCCACCAGCGCGCCATTTACCGCCGGCTGGATGCCCAAGCCCCAGTTTGGACGAGAGGCCATGCTGGCCTGCTGGGAAGACGAGAGTTCGGCGGATCGCTTCCTGGGCGATCATCCCGTCGGCCAGGCTTTCTCGGCCGGTTGGACCGCCAAGCTGGAGCTGTTTCGCGCCGTGGGACAGTTCCCGGGCGTCCCGTTGGAGGACATCTCCGCGGTGGCTGATGCGAATGTGGCGCCCACCAGCGGACCGTCGGTGGCGCTGACGATCGGCACCGCGTACGCCAGGACTCTGCTCCCCTTCATCCGGGTCACCAAGAACATTGACAAGCAGTTTCTGCAAGCCCCGGGGTCCATCTGGGGCACCGCGTTTGTGAACCTGCCGAAGCTCATGGTGGCGTCATTCACCATTTGGGAATCGCCGACCGCGGCCGAAGAGTTCATGCGCACCAGCGCGCACGGTGCATCGGTCAAAGACCACTTCGATTACCAGAAGGATCCCACCGGACACACCTTTGTCACCGGCGGCGGCTTTCTTGGCTTCCGGCCGGTATCGGTCACCGGCTCGCTGATTGGCCGCAACCCCATCCCCACTTTCGCTTTGACCTGAGCGGCTACTCGGTGCCCGGGATCCAGGTGGTGCCGGCGATGGCGACTTTGGCCATGGCGGCCGCTTCGACGGTCAGCGCCGCCAGGTCTTCGGGTTCCATATTGTGGACGTGGGACTTGCCGCACGCCCGCGCCAGAGTCTGGGTCTCCAGCGTCAGCACCTGCAGGTAGTTGGCCAGGCGACGACCCGCAATCACCGGATCCAGACGGCTCGACAACTCCGGGTCCTGGGTGGTGATACCTGCGGGATCGTTGCCCGCCTGGAAGTCCTCCCAGAAACCAGCGGCCGAGCCCCGCTCGCGGTACTCGTCGTCCAAGGCTGGGTCGTTGTCTCCGATGGCGATCAGAGCCGCGGTGCCAATCGATACCGCGTCCGCGCCAAGCGCAATGGCCTTGGCCACATCGGCGCCGGATCGAATACCGCCAGCCGCAATCAACTTCACCTCACGGTGGACGCCCAACTCTCGCAGCGCCCGAGCGGCTTCGGGGATGGCGGCGATGGTGGGAATGCCCACATGCTCAATGAAGACATCCTGGGTGGCCGCGGTGCCGCCCTGCATACCGTCGACGACGACAGCATCTGCTCCCGCTTTCACGGCCAGCGCCGTGTCGTAGTACGGCCGAGCCGCGCCGACTTTGACATATACCGGGATCTGCCAGTCCACGATCTCCCGCAGCTCAATGATCTTGATGGTGAGGTCATCGGGGCCGGTCCAGTCCGGGTGCCGACACGCGGATCGCTGATCAATACCAACCGGGAGTGTGCGCATCTCTCCCACCCGCTCGGTCACCTTCTGCCCCATGAGCATCCCGCCGCCGCCGGGCTTCGCACCCTGGCCGACCACGACCTCGATGGCGTCGGCCTTGCGCAGGTCATCGGGGTTCATCCCATATCGCGAGGGCAGGTACTGGTAGACGAGCGTGGATGAGCTGGTCCGCTCCTCGGGGGTCATACCACCGTCGCCGGTGGTGGTTGACGTTCCCGCTGCGGACGCACCGCGTCCCAGCGCTTCCTTTGCCGGGGCCGAAAGCGAGCCGAAGCTCATCCCAGCAATGGTGATCGGAATGTCGAGCTTCACTGGACGAGCCGCGTTGCGTTCGCCGATCACCACGTCGGTGCCGCACGCTTCCCGGTAACCCTCCAGCGGGTAGCGGGACATAGACGCCCCCAGGATCACCAGGTCATCGAGCGTTGGGAGTTCGCGCTTCGCGCCCCAGCCGCGGATCCGGTAGATGCCGGTGTTGGCCGCGCGCCGGATTTCGGCAATGACATTGCGGTCGTAGGTGTAGGACTCTCGCTGATGCCAGTTCATGTGTCCGCTCCTGCCGCTGCGACCTCGGCGTCAATATCGTCGATGTGAAAGTTGTAGAGCTTGCGGGCCGAGCCATACCGGGTGAAGTCCGCAGGATCAGCATCCATCGCCGCCGCCGCCAACAACTCGGTCAACGTCGCAACATGTTCGGGGCGCATCTCTTTCTCAACGCAATCCGAACCGAGCGATGCCACACTCCCCCGAACGAACAACTTTGCTTCGTACAGCGAGTCGCCAAGGTCTTCGGCCGCGTCACCCAACACCACCAGGTTTCCGGCTTGGGCCATGAACGCGCTCATGTGGCCTACGTTGCCGCCCACCACGATGTCCACGCCTTTCATGGAGATGCCGCACCGGGCGCCCGCGTCCCCCTCGATGATTACCAGTCCGCCGTGGCCGGTTGCCCCGGCCGACATGGTTGCGCTCCCGGTGAGATGCACGCGACCCGACATGATGTTCTCCGCCAAACCTGCACTGGCGTTGCCGTCAATGCGAACGGTTCCCTGCTGGTGCATTCCTGCGCAGTAGTACCCAACCGAGCCCATGATCTCCACGGTGATGTCCGCGTCGATTCCAACGGCCGCGGCATGCGCGCCTTTGGGATTCAGCACCTGAAAGGCGCCCGCCGAGGCGTCGTGCAACGTCTGATTGAGTTGGCGAATGGTGGACGATGCCAGATCGATGGTTGTGGTACTCATGCCGCCAGGCTCCAGCTGTAGATGGTGGCCGGGACCGGCTCAAACAGCTCGGCGTCTTCCACACCGGGGAGCTGGGCGATGGCCCGGTACTCCGATGACATGGCGACCCAGTGGTCGGTCTCGGCCACCACTGCCGGTTTACAGGCAATGGGGTCGCGGAGCACCGCGAAGCCGGATTCGATGCCGATGGCAAAGGTGTAGAAGCCGTCCAGATCCACCAGGGCCCGCGTGAGCGCATCGTCGATGCTGTCTCCCTCACGCAGCCGCCAGCTCAGATACCCGGCAGCAACTTCGGAATCGTTCTCGGTCTGAAACGACTCGCCTTCGCGCTCCAATTGCAAGCGAAGTTGGTTGTGATTGGACAGCGACCCGTTGTGCACCAGGCAGGTGTCCGCTCCCGTCACAAACGGATGGGAACCGTTGGTGGTGACGGCCGACTCGGTCGCCATGCGGGTATGGGCGATGGCATGGGTCCCGGTTCGGCTGGCCAGGTCGTAACGAGACGCAACCAGATCCGGATCACCCACGGCTTTGAACAGTTCAATCTGGCGTCCGTAGCTCAGCACGTCCACGCCGGGCGCATTGTCGATGATCCACTGGCGGGCCGCTCGACCGTCGCCGTGGATCTCAAAGACTGCGTGATCTTCGAGCGGCCGAATTGCAACCTCAGCGTCGAGGGACGTGGAAAGCGCCGTCGCGGTCGCCGACCAATCAGGGTCGAAACCTTCGGCCAGCAGCGTCATCCGGTCAACACCGGGCTCTCCCTGGTCATAGACCGCAAAGCCCGCGCTGTCCATGCCGCGTTCGCGCATCTCGTGCAGCATCATGGCGGTCAACCGGCCCAGCTCGGGTCGATGTTTTTCGGTCTTCAGAAAGAGACCGACGATTCCGCACATGGCGGCTCCCATTCTTGCGTCAACAGCGTTTCCTCTATGGAAAGCTCTTTCACCTAAAGTACGTGTCGCAGAGGCTAGAACGGTGGGCCTCGCACAGTCGAATTCCTGGGAGATCTGATGGGTGCGTTGGAAGATATTGTCGCGCGGGTTGACAACGACGGCGTGGAGTTCATCTACGCCATGTTCGTGGAGATGCACGGGAAGCCGTGCGCCAAACTCGTGCCGGTCAGCGCGCTGGAGACGTTGCTGTCAGAGGGCGCAGGCTTTGCTGGATTTGCGGCGGGCCCAATGGGCCAGGACCCGGCCGACCCCGACATCCTGGCGATCCCCGATCCCAACAGCTACACCCAACTCCCCTGGCAGCCAAACGTGGCGGCCATGCAATGCGACCCAACGGTGGAAGGTGAACTGTGGCCCTATGCCCCGCGGGTGATCCTGCGGCAGGCGCTCGACCGGCTGGCCGAGCAGAACATGGTGCTCAAGTCCGGCGTGGAAGCCGAATACTCACTGGTCGTTCGGAACGAGGACGGATCGCTGGCCGTCGCCGACGAGCGGGACACCGACGTGCAGCCCTGCTACGACGCCCGCAGCCTGACCCGCATGCTGCCGCACCTGTCGGACGTCTCGAGGAACCTGGACGCCATGGGCTGGGGCAATTACGCCAACGACCACGAGGATGCCAACGGTCAGTACGAACAGAACTGGCAGTACGCCGATGCCATGACCACCGCGGACCGACTGATCGTATTCCGGCTGATGATCCACACGATGGCGCACCGGGATGGACGATGGGCCACCTTCATGCCCAAGCCATTCTCCGACAAGGCGGGCAACGGTCTGCACGCGCACCTGAGCTTGTGGACCGCAGACACCGATGAGGCGCTGTTTCCGGCGGGTGCGGGATTGGATACCAAAGGACTCGGCCTGAGTGACCTGGCCTACCAGTTCACCGCGGGGCTCATTGCCCATGCCTCTTCCATGGTGGCGGTCACCAACCCGATTGTGAACTCCTACAAGCGGATGGGCGTGGGTGCGCCCACCTCCGGAGCGACGTGGGCTCCGTCCTACGCGGCCTATGGCGGCAACAACCGCACACACATGATTCGGGTCCCGGAGCCGGACCGCATTGAAGTTCGCCTGGCCGACGGCGCGGCCAACCCCTACCTGATGTACGCTGCCATGTTGGCGTGCGGTTTGGACGGGGTGGCCAACTCGATGGATCCCGGGAAACCCAACTCCGACAACCTCTACACGCTGGATCCCGCCGAGATTGCCGCTCGCGGTATTGAGCTGTTGCCGCCGACGTTGTTACATGCTGCGGAGAACCTCGCCGGGAACGACGTCCTTGCTGCCGGGCTCGGCTCCACTCGGGGCGGGCCGTACAGCCACTACTTCGCAGAGACCAAAAAGGCCGAGTTCATGGCCCACCACGCCCAGGTCACACCCGGCGAGATCGATCAGTACCTCACGCTGTTCTAGCGGCCCGACCCGCCAAGGTCACAGACCTGCTTGATCCGCCGTACAACCCACTCACCACACATCCGACGCGCCACGCCCAATTTTCGTCTACCGTGCATGTACCAATCGGGGTACGACTTGACTCTCGCGGATGTCTGTCGTACCAGCAACCACAAGGCGGAATCATGGCGGAACATCACGGTCAATCCAAGTTTGACGACCTCGCGCAGATGTGCGGGGTCAACCACCAATACCAGAAGGGCGACCGGTTCGGCCGGCTGTTCCCTGAGCTGCCTGGAGTCGTGCTCGACCCGGAGGATCTGGTGGCGCTCGGCGCCCCCGGTGGACCAATGGACGCCGGTGCCAGCCCGAAACAGACAGACGACGTGCCGGTTGGGCACGTGTTCTTCGGACAGTTCATCGACCATGACATCACGCTCGATCTGACCTCGTCGATCGGAGCGGTCAACAGCCCTTCGGCCATCAGCAACGCTCGCACACCGACCCTCGACCTCGACTGTGTGTACGGGGCTGGACCCGAAGCGCAGCCCTATTTGTACGTGAACGCCGACGGCCCGTTCAAGGGGGCGAAGCTGCTGACCGCTCGCGACAACGGCCACACCGACTTCGCCGCCACCGATCTGGCGCGCAACGCGCACGGTGTGGCGATGATCGGCGACTTCCGTAACGACGAGAACCGAATTATCAGCCAAATTCAGCACGGCATGATCCAGATGCACAACCGTTTCTGCGAGCAGATCCATGCAAACGACCGCTACACGGGCAAGGAGCTTTTCGAGGCGGCGCGCCAGCAGTGCATGTGGCACTACCAGTGGGCGGTGGTGAACGATTTCCTCCCGACGATGTGTGGCCATCAGGTGGTACGAGACGTACTGAGCAACGGCCGGCAGTTCTACAAGCCGGAGGTGCCTTTCATCCCGGTTGAGTTCTCGATTGCCGCCTACCGGTTCGGCCACTCGATGGCGCCGTTGAGCCTGGTGATCAGGGACGGCGGACCCAACCAGCAGCTCTTCGGCGGAAACCTCGGCAGCTTTGCGGCGGTGCAGAGTTGTGACGAAATCGTCGACTGGAAGAAGGTGTTCTTTGTCGACGGCGAGAACCCCGAACACGTTGTGCGAGCCGAACGCTGTGACCCGCTCATGGCCCCTGACTTGCTGGACCTGTTCGTCCTACGGGAGGAAGCCGAAGCGAAAGACCGCTCTCTGGCTGGGCGAAACCTGCGGCGCGGTCAGGCATTCCTACTGCCGTCCGGCGAGAAGGTGGCGAAGGCAATGGGCTGCGAGGACGAGTACATCCAGAGAGTCACCGACGCCGCAAACACCGCAGCAAAGGGGCATCTGGCGGGAGCGACGCCACTGTGGTTCTGGTTGTTGACCGAAGCAGGCACGGTCGGGCCAATCGACGGGCATCCGGGCGAAGGGCTTGGCCCGGTGGGTGGCACGATCGTGGCCGAGGTGATACTCGGCCTGCTGGAGTGCGACGGCCGAAGCTGGCTGAGCACCAACCGGGACTGGGCACCGGCTCCCAATATGAGAACCATCGGCAACCTCCTTCATTGGGGAGCGGGCCACAACGTCGACCTTCGCGAAAGGTCAAGCACAACCGTCTGACCGACTCCTCGCACCGCATCTTCGACCAGGTGGTGCGGGCGCGGCCCGTGGGCTGAGCCACAACAACTCAGCTGGCAGCTACGGCCAGCGTTTGACGCTTTGCCCAATCTTGCATAGGTTTCCTATATCCGAAACGTTTCGGATGGAGAGAAATGGGAGGGGCCTCACCGTGAGGACTAATTCTGGACTGCGTCGTTTTCTGGCGCTTCTGTTGATCATGACCATGTTTGCTGCGGCATGCGGGTCCACCGCTGACGATGCAGATACGGCGTCGCAAACGTCGTCCGATGCGGATACGGCGTCGCAAACGTCGTCCGATCCGGCGCCCGACCCCGCACCGGAACCGGCGGCCGCTCCGGATCCAGAGCCAGAGCCCGCCGATGACGGCGACGACATGGGTTCGATGGACGCAACCGACGCCCAGTTTGTGTCGCTGCAGTTCTCCCCCGTTGAAGAGGCCGAGAAGTTCCGCACGATCCTGGGTGACATTGATGTCACGATGGGCGAAGAAGGCCCAACCCTTGACCAGATTCTGGCCGGCGCCGGATCCATCGACGTCCTTGGTGCACTCCACGGAACGTTCCCACCGCTGGCTCGTGAAGGCGCACTGACCAACATGGTCGATGTTCTTGATGACCTGTCCGCTGACCGCGACATCGCTCCCGCGTTTGTCCAGAGCGGCCTGCTCGGCACCGATGACTTCCTGCACTATGTGCCATGGGCGCAAGCCACCTACATCATGGCCGCCAACAACGACGCGCTTCCGTACCTGCCCGAAGGCGCGGACGTCCAGGCCATCACCTGGGAAGAACTCGCCGCATGGTGCCAGAACATCCTTGACGGCGAAGGCACCGAAAAATGCGGCCTGCCCAAGGCCGGCCTCTTCCACCGCTTCCTTGAGGGCTACCTCTTCCCATCATTCACCGGCGGAATGGTCTCAGAGTTCCGCTCCCAAGAAGCCATCGAAATGATGGAATGGATGCGAGACACGCTGTGGCCAACCATGCACCCCGAATCCATCAACTACGAATTCATGCAGGAACCACTGCTCGCCGGTGACGTATGGGTCGCCTTCGACCACACCGCTCGACTCATCGATGCATTCGAGTCCGATCCGGAGCAGTTCATTGGTTTCCCCGCTCCAGCTGGACCTGAAGGTCGCGGCTTCATGCCGGTCATCGTGGGTCTTGGTATTCCCGCTGATGCGCCGGATCCAAAAGCGGCCGAAGCGGTCATCGAGTACCTGACCCGACCTGAGGTCCAGGGCGAGGTTCTCTCCCAGCTTGGCTTTTACCCCGTTGTTGACGGCGTCGACTTCTCCGGTCTTTCCGCCGGTGTTCAGATCGAAGCCGACACCGTGACCGCCCAGGCCAACTCGCCGGACGCGCTTCCCGCGCTGCTGCCGGTCGGTCTCGGAGATCGAGGCGGCGAGATCAACCAGATCTTCAAGGACGCCTTCGACCGCATCGTCATCGACGGTGAAGACCCAGCCGAAGCACTGGATGCCGAAGGCGACAACCTGCAGACCCTCTTCGATGAGACGGGTGCCCCGTGCTGGGATCCCGATCCCATCACCGACGGCCCCTGCATCGTCAAGGCTGCCGGCTGACCCAACCATTCATGGGCATAGCCACCTCGCCAGTCTCCTCGGATCTGGCGGGGTGGGCCCGCGAGGTCCAAACTCAATGGCTGCGAAACCTGGGGTGCGTAGACGCATACGTCTCACCCCGTACCTCCTCATTCTCCCAACCCTGCTGTTTCTTGCGGCCTTCTTTGCCTACCCCATGGTGCAGGGGTTGATCCTCGCTGTCTATGACGACGAAGCAACCCTGCCGCTGTTGGATTCGCCCGACCTCTCTGGCGACAAGGTCGGGGGGCTGGCTCAAGGCGTTCAGCTGGACGTCCTGGGGCAACAGGGCAACCGGTTCGACGGCGAAGTTACCAATGATTTGCTCACCGAGCAGTGGTTCCGAATCACCGGCACCGGTTCCGAAGGCGCTCCTGCGGACGGTTGGGCCCCCGAGACCCGGGTCAGAGTCCGTGACGAAGCCGCCGACGGAACACCACGTGGCGGCACGATTCGCACCAAGCTTGCCGCTGGCGCTGACCCGCTCACCGACCTCTACGAGACGCCCAGCGAGTCAGCCGAGATCATCGCCCGCATCGAGGCGCGAGAAGCCGTGGCCATCGAGGACGTTGCGACCTTGGAGCTGTGGTTCGAGGTGGTGGCCAACGACGACGCCATCGCCGAAGGCGCCACCGATGCTCAGGGATGGGTGCCATCGCGGTTCATTCAAGTCATGGGCGAAGAAGGCGAGCGAGCTCGCGTGGACCGCGGCACCGACGGCGAGTTCACCTCGCGCTTTGTGGAGAAGATGTTTGACGATCGCAAATTCGGACCGGCGTGGCAGACCACGCTGATTCTGATGGCGCTTATTCTGCCGTTGCAGTTTGTCCTGGCAACTCTGATGGCCCTTGTCATTCATGCCCGGCTCAAGGCAACGTCCTGGTTCCTTTACTTGTTCTCGCTGCCCATGGGCATGTCTGACCTGGCGGTTGGCATTCTTTTCTTCTCGATGTTCACGAGCAGCGGCATGATCAACTCGGTGCTGGAAGGCTTCGGCTTCATCGACGACCCGAAGGTCTTCCTGAGTGCGGACACCCGATGGTGGATCATCGCGGCCATCGTGCTGGCAGAGTTGTGGCGGGCAACCTCGATTGTGATGGTCATCATCGTGTCGGGCCTGCAGGCCATTCCGGACGAGACGCTCGAAGCCGCCGAACTTTTTGGCGCCTCCTACTGGCAACGTGTACGGCACATCATGTTGCCCCTGCTGCGGCCAAGCATTCAGGTGGCGCTGATTCTGCGCACCATCCTGGCGTTCCAGGTCTTTGCCGTGGTGATCGCGCTTGGTGGAGGTGAGGTGGTGACCGTGCTGGCCAACGAGACCTACCGGCAGTACTTCGGATTGCGCAATACCAACGTGGCATCGGCCTACGCCATCTTCATTCTGTTGCTTTCACTGGCCAGTGCGTTCTTCTACCTGCGGGCGCTTCGTTCCCAACAAGAGCTGAACGCATGACCGCTTCCCCCACCACTCCTCCGATACCCACGGCTCCGGATCTCAACCTGACCGAGCGAAAAGCGAAACCCACGTGGGGACGAATGGGCACCTACGCCGCCGGCATTGTCATCAGCTTGTGGATCCTCATCCCGTTGTTCTTCTTCTTCTCCATGGCGTTCACGACCCAGGAGACGGTGCGCTCGTACCCCAAGAACTTCCTGCCATTCATTCCGTTCTCCACCAGCACCATGGAGTTCTTCCTGCGCTCCGATGGCGTGGGCGAAGGCCTTATCAACAGCGTGATCGTGGCCGTGCTGACCCTGATCCTGTCCACCTTGTTGGCCACGCCCGCTGGCTATGCGGTCTCCCGTTACCTGTTCCCTGGGCGTGACCTGTTTCGGCTTGGCATCCTTGCGGTTCGCGCCTTCCCCATCGTGGTGCTGTCCATTCCCCTGGCCGTCCTGTTCCTGCGCTACAACCTGTTCGACAGCCTGCTGAGTCTGGCCTTGATGCACACCGCACTGGCCATGCCGACCTCGGTCCTGATCATCGCCAGCGTCTTCGCGAGCGTGCCGTACGAGCTGGAGGAGGCGGGTCAGGTTTTTGGGGCCACTCCCCTGCAGTCGTTCCGCCATATCGTGGTGCCGTTGGTACTGCCGGGCATCGCGGCTTCAAGCGTGTTCACATTCGTTCTGTCCTGGAACGAGGTGTTTGCGGCAAGCATTCTGACCTTGGAAAATCGCACGTTGCCGGCACTGCTGCTCAACCAGTTGTCCGAGTCATCGGACGCCTATCAGTTTGCCGGCGGCTTCTTCTTGATGGTGCCATCCATCATCTTCATGTTCTTCATACGAAAGCACCTCTTCAACATGTGGGGCCAGGTCTCCAAGTGAGGGCGAAAGTGAGTAGCCACCGTGGCTGAGATTGTCATTGAGAACGTGTCGAAGGTCTTCGGGGACACCGTTGCGGTTCGCAATGCAACCCTGACGGTGCGCGACAAGGAGTTCCTGGTCCTGCTCGGTCCCAGTGGCTGTGGGAAGACAACACTGCTCCGAGCCATTGCCGGCCTGGGCATGGCCGACGCCGGAAAGATCAGCATCGATGGGCGCGACGTCACCTACCTTCCACCCGCCGAACGCAACCTGTCCATGGTCTTTCAGAGTTACGCGATCTTTCCGCACATGACGGTGCGGGAGAACATTGGCTTTGGACTGCAGATGGCCAAGACCGACAAGGCCGAGATCAAGCGCCGGGTAGATGAATCGGCCGAGTTGCTTCACATTGGTGACCTGCTCGAACGGCGCCCCAGCGACATGTCTGGCGGCCAGCGCCAACGCGTGGCGGTGGCCCGAGCGCTCACCATGCAGGCCGAAGTGCTCCTCATGGACGAGCCGCTCAGCAACCTTGACGCCCTGCTGCGCCTGGAGATGCGGGCCGAACTCAAGCGACTCCTGGCCGAGGTCAACGCGACCACCATCTATGTCACCCACGACCAGATCGAAGCGCTCAGCATGGGCGACCGAATCGCGGTGATGCGCAACGGCGTGATCCAACAACTCGACGAACCCCAGGAGGTCTACAGCCGGCCGTCCAACCAGTTTGTTGGCAGCTTCATTGGCAACCCGCCAATGAATTTCATCGACGCCACGCTGGCGCTCCGCGGCGAGGACCTTGTGGTCAAATTTGCCGACAGCCATGTGAGCGCGCCACCGGAAATGCGACAGGCACTCAACACCTACGTGGACCGGCCGATTCGGATCGGTATCCGCGCCGAAAACATGCAAACTCTCACCGAACCCGCAGCCGGGGCCATACCCGTCACGGTTTCGGTCGTCGAACCCCTGGGATCCCAGAACCTGCTCACCATCGCGATGGGTGAGCAGCTGCTCAAGGTGTCCACGCACCCGACCTTCTCGCCCCAACCCGGGAGCGACATTTGGCTGCAGTTCCCGGCGGAGGAACTGCGGTGGATCGACCCCGAGACCGAGCAGGTGCTCTACCCCGGCGCCGCCTCCAGCGCCACCGGGGGCTGAGCATGGCTCGCCCCACTCTGCGCGACGTTGCGGCCAAGACCGGGCTGTCGGTCACCCAGGTGTCGCGCGCCCTGAATGACCACGACGACGTTGCTGACTCAACCAAAGCCCTGGCTCGCGCCGCCGCAGCCGAGCTGCGGTACACGCCCAACATCGAAGCGCGTCGGCTCAAAGATCCGGGCGCGGCTGCCGGCACCATCGGAGTGATTCTTCCCAATGAATCTCTGCGCTTCAGTGACCCGTTCTTCGGAGATCTGCTGTCGGCCATGGCTGCGGAAGCCAGCGAAAATGGGCTCCAGCTGACGCTGTCAACTTCGTCGGACGATCGCCCACCGAGCGAGCCCTACGACCTGGCCGTGCGCCGCAAACAGTTTGACGGTTTTGTCGTCCTCCGGACCGAATCCAAAGACCCACGGATCGACTTTCTGTTGGCTCACCAGGTCCCCTTTGTCGCCTTTGGTCGACCTGATGGACGGTCAGGGTTTCCCGCGGTGGAAGCCGCACCGGAGTGTTTCGTCCCGGTCGTGAAGCATCTCACCGATCTCGGACACCGCACGGTGGCCTGCATTGCCGAACCCACACGATTCGCCATCGGTGGCTCTCGCCTTGCTGCGTTTCTCAACGCGGCAGCGGCTGGCGGGCTGCAGATCGACGATGAGAACATTGCCGAATCCGGCTTCCAGGAGGACGCCGGCCACGACGCGGCCATGCAGCTGCTCCAGAAGCCCCACCGCCCGACCGCGATCGTTGCACTGAACGATCTGCTCGCTTTGGGTGTGCTGCGGGCCGCCGAAGAACTGGGGCTTTCGGTTCCGGGTGACGTGTCGGTGGTCGGCTTCGACGACATCCGCTCGGCGGCCCAGGTTCGTCCGGCGCTCACCACCGTCCGCCAATCAGCGATCGAAGTCGGCAAACTGCTCGTGAAGGAACTTCTGCCCGCCATCGCCGCCGGCCAGGTGTCCCACCGCCAACGGTGGGTGAACCCCACCCTCGTGATTCGCGACTCATCCGGCCCGGTCACCATCCACCAAGAGAGGCAAGCGTCATGACTGACGTGCACATCATCAACCACACCCATTGGGATCGGGAGTGGTTCTTGACCCACGAGTACACCACTCGCTGGCTTCCGCCATTGATTGAATCGATTGAAAAACTGGTCGAGAAGAACCCCGACTATCAGTTCCTGCTTGATGGTCAGACATTGGCGATCGAAGACCTGGCGGGCAGTCACCCCGACTATGTGGACCGCGTCAAGACTCTCGTGGCAGCCGGCAACCTGGAGATCGGGCCGCTCTACAGCCAACCGGATTGGCGTCTGGCCAGCGGCGAACTTCATCTGCGCAACCTGCGATACGGGGGCAACGATGCCCGAGCCATGGGCGGCAAAGCCGAAGTGGCGTGGCTGGTTGACACCTTCGGTCACCTGTCGCAGGCCCCGCAGATGTTGACCCTGGCCGGCCTGAAAGCCGCGTACGTGTGGCGAGGCGTTCCGCAGATGACTCCGCTGTTCCAATGGGAAGGTGCAGACGGCACCGTGTTGCCCACCATTGATCTCTTTGGCGGCTATCGCAATCTCTATGGGATCACCAAGACCGAGGACATTGCGGTCCTTCGCCTGGCCGCCGAAACGCGCAAGCTCGAAGCGTCCTACGACGGCCTGCCAATTCCGCTCTTCGATGGTTACGACCTCGACACTGAGCCCGAAGATCCGACCCGGTATTACCGCGAGTTTCAGATCCCCGAAGACATCACGCTGCATCCGTCATCGCCCGCGCACTATGCCAGAGCCGTGCGGGCCGCGACCACCAGCTCCCCCACCATCCGCGGCGAGCTGCTGTCGGGGAAGTTTGGGGCGACGTTCCCCGGATCCCTCAGTGCCCGCACATACCTCAAACTCCTGCACCACGATGCCGAGCGGACCTTGCACCGCCACATCGAGCCGCTGTCCGCGTTGGCCCAATTTGGTGGCCACAACATCAATCTTGACGAGCTGGAAGAGGCCAATCGCACGCTGTTGCAGAACGCCGTGCACGACGCCATCTGCGGGGTAAGCATTGATCAGGTGCACGAGCGCATGGAACGGTCATATCGCCAGCTTCTGGCGTGGGCGGACACCCGCCGGACCGATCTCCTCACCGTCATTCTTGCTCCGGCCTCCCCCGGTCTCTACGCGGTGTCCACCAATCCAATGACGGCAACCAGCGTCGTTCGGGTCGGCGATCTGGCGGTCGAGACCGCCACCGCCGGCGTCGGCGTGGGTCTGGCGGGTGCCGCGCACCCGGTTTCCGCAGCAAACGAACCCGCCAATACGTTTGAGTGGCAGAACGACCACTACGCAGCGTCGTTCAACAACGGTGATCTGCATGTGGACGGCATTGGCCAGCTGCTGCAACTGGTCGTGCGCCACGATGGGGGCGACACCTATTCCAGCGAACCGGGCGCCGTGCTGGGGCAGATGACCCAAACCGCGGACCCGGTCGTGGTGGACCGCAGCGCCGTGGATGCCACCGTTCGTACAGCCTGGCTCTTGCGGACCGACAGCATCGAAGTTGCTGCAACCGTTGACGCCCGCTTCGACTCCGGCCCGGTGATTGACTTCACCATCACGCTGGACACCACAGGAACCGACTTCCGGGTGGATGCCCGCATCCAATCCGGACTGCCTGCGGCAACCGTGTACGCCGGTATGCCATTCGATGTGGTGGAGCGAACCCACGACGATGAAGATCTTCTTCCCCTTGAGATCGACCGGGAACTGGCTGGCATTCTGATGGGTCAACGTGAGGTCGGCACCATCACCGAATTCCCCTTCCATGGCTTTGTGGCCTTCAGCGGTGACGCCGCCACCCGGGGTGTGCTCGCTCAGGGCATTCGCTCCTACCTCTCCGATGCATCGGGCACCATTGCGGTGTCCCTGCGCCGATCGGTCGAATGGCTGGCAGCCACCGGGCTTGCACTTCGGAGCGGAGACGCCGGACCGGCGATGTACGTTCCCGGCGCACGCAGTGAGCGCCAGATCGTGCATCGCATTGGATTCGCCATGACCACCAGTGCTGATCCCACCTCGCTCTCTCGAATCAACGAGGCATGGCAGAACCCGCCGATCCTGGTGCAGGTCGAAGACACGAACAACCCCAACCCCGCAGCCACGCCCATGGACTGGACGGTGTTGTCCGAAGAGCTGCCCCTGACTGGCATGGGGCCTCGCCCCGACGGCGGAGCATTTGTTCACCTGTTCAACCCGGCTTCGACGGCCCACCAGCTGAGCACCGACCGTGAACTGCGGACCATCACCGAAGACGTCCTCGATGCCGACTGCTCGGCGGTCGGACCCAAGCAGATCGTGTTGACCACGCTGGACCCGGTGGCACCGCCGGCCGCCGGTATCGCGGCACACCCCGTCACCGTGCTGTCGCAGTTCCCGCTTCGAGTGGGAGCCAGCACAACCCAACCCGACCCCAGAATCCTGGACGAGCTGGTGGCGCACATCGATGCCCTCTCTGCCCGACTCGTCCAGAACGAAGAGGCGTTGGCCGTCGCCACCGGCGACGAAGCCTGGCGCCTCGAGCACCGGCGTTATGTGCTGGACCGTGAACGCACCGAGCTGGAGTTATCGCTCGAGTTGAACCGTCGGCGGGCGGCGTCCACCGACATGGTGAGCATCCCTGATATCGCCGACCCGATCATCAGCGACATTGGCACCCGACTCAACGACCTTCGGGTCCGGCGCCGCATCTTCGACTACGTGGTGCAGGCACTGCCCGTCGGCTGAGCCAGAACAACTCAGCTGGCAGCTGCGGCCTCTCGAAGCTCACGCTTGAGGATCTTGCCGTTGGGGTTCTTGGGCAGCGGTGCATCGTGCACAAACACATGCGCCGGCACCTTGAACGATGCCAGATGGTCGGCGGCGAACGCCTGCAACTCGGCCGGGTCCAGGGTTGAGCCGGCCAATGGGTAGACGGCGACCGCCACTTCTTCACCGAGGCGGTCATGGGGAACACCAAAGACCGCACATTCATGAACCGCGGCATAGCGGGCGATGACAGCTTCGACCTCGGCCGAACCAACGTTCTCACCGCCGCGGATCACAACGTCCTTGGCCCGGTCAACGATGAAGACGTATCCGTCCTCGTCCATGACGGCCACGTCACCGGTGTGGAACCAGCCATCGGGGTCGATGGCTTCGGCGGTGGCTTCGGGCTGGTTGTGGTACCCCTGAAACACGTGCGGACCGAAGATGCAAAGCTCGCCCCGCTCACCGGCGGCAACACTGTTGCCGTCTTCGTCAACCACTTTGAAATCTCCGGTGGGCGTGGTCAGACCGCAGCTTCCGGGCTTGGCCGCGTACATCGGTCCGCCGATGGCACTGGCGACACCGCTCACCTCACTCAACCCGTACCCCTGCGAGGCCATGGCGTTTTCCATGTTGTTGTTGACCTTCTCCACCATGTGCGGCGGGTTCGGTGCGCCGCCGGATCCCAAGGCTTTGAGCGTTGAGGTGTCCCGGGTCTCCCACGACGGCGAGGCCAGCAAATCCATGGTCATGGTGGGCACACCGGTGAAGTTGGTGACCTTCTCACGCTCGATGAGTTCCAATGCGAGTTCGGCATCCCACTTGCGCATGAGCACGAGCGTGCCACCGGCCGCGGTGATCGGCATCATCACGCAGTGCGAACCAGTCACGTGAAACAGGGGCACGGCCACCAGCATCACCGGCGCAGGGTTGCCACCGACGGCCGCGGCAGGATCCTCGCCTCGGGCGGCGGCTTCAGCCATCGATATGGCGGTGGTCATGGCGGCCAGGTTCATAAGGTTGGAAACGACGTTGCGTTGCGAGTGCACCACCCCTTTGGGGAACGCGGTGGTTCCTGAGGTGTAGACCATCGCCGATCGGTCCTCGGGACCGACCGTTATCTCCGGAATGGTCAGGTCGCCGGTGACATCGGCCCAGTGAGTGGCCCCTTCTGGCAGGTCACCTTCGGCCCGCGTCACAATGAACGTGACGTCCAGACCGTTGTCCCGGATGTCCTGGACCATGGGAGCCAGCGAGTCGAAGCGTTCGCGGTCGCAGATCAGGACCCCGCACGCCGAGTCCTCAACGCCGTAGCGCAGCTCTTCACCGTTCCAGAATGAGTTGTGTTCGACCGCAACGGCACCGGCCATCTGGATTGCCCAGAAGGCGATGACCCACTCGGGATAGTTTCGCATGGAGATACCCACGCTCTGGCCCGGGGTCACCCCGAAATCGTTGATCAGACCATTGGCCACCTGGAGCACCCGAGCCCGGGCTTCGCCCCAGGTCATTCGCTCATCTTCGAAGATCAGGTAGGGAGCATCGTCGGGCGCTTCACTCGCCAACCACAGCAGCCGAGTCTGCGGCGGAGCATTCTCAAAGACCTTGTAGTTGCGACCGTCGACCTCAGCCTCGCTGAGGGTGAATGGCGTGCCGGGGCCGGTGAGCGCGCCGATCATCTGTTTGTAGATAGCGGTGATGTCCATGAGACGATTGTCGCACTGTGTAGGCGACAACAACAATTCGTGGGTTCCGCAGTGAGGATCAGCGGGTCCCGTACATTCGGTCTCCGGCGTCGCCCAGACCGGGCACGATGTAGCCCACCTCATTGAGTCCCTCGTCAACCGCCGCGGTCACGATCTCCACACCCGGATGGGCCTCTTGGAGTCGCGCCACCCCTTCGGGTGCAGCCACCAGGCACAGGAACTTGATGGTGGTGGCGCCGGCATCGCGCAGCAGATCCATGGCCGCAACCGCAGAGTTGCCGGTGGCCAACATGGGGTCCACCACAATGACCAGCCGCTCGTCCAACTTCTTGGGCACTTTGAAGTAGTACTGCACCGGTTGCAGGGTTTCTTCGTCCCGGTACAGGCCAACAAATCCTACGCGGGCTGAAGGAATGAGTTCCAGCACGCCATCCAACAACCCATTGCCGGCCCGAAGAACTGAGATCAGCGCCAATTTCTTTCCCGCCAGAATTGGGCCGTCCATCGTTTCCACTGGTGTCTGGACAGTCCGAAACTCCAAAGGCAGATCCCGTGTGACTTCATAGGCCAGCAAGTGACTGATCTCCCGCAGCAACTGGCGGAAACTGCGGGTGGAACACTCCTTGTCCCGCATCAAGGTCAGCTTGTGCTGAACCAGAGGATGATCCACCACCACCAGAGTCATGGGCAGACCTTACTGCGACGCATGTCGGAGAACCCAAGGCCGACCTCACCTGATTGGGTATGTTGGTCAAAACTTTCAGCCCCGTTGTCTTGACGGGAAAGTTGGGGAGCATCCAGCGAGCGCTGCGCTCTGAGTCACGGAGACCTGACTGGGATCCCAACAGCTACCGAGGGGGAAACTCGCATGAGCGACGACATGATCCGGCTTATCGAATGGCACAACGGCGAGAAGGTGTCCGGCCCGTTCTCTGATGCCGAGATGAACCGACGCCAGACAATGCTGCGCCAGGACATGGGCCTGCACGACATTGATGCCTGCCTGTTCACATCAATCCACAACATCGGCTACTTCTCCGGCTTCATCTACTGCTACTTCGGCCGCCGCTACGGGTTTGTGGTGGATCAGGATTCGGCCACCTCCATCAGCGCCGGAATTGACGGCGGTCAGCCGTGGCGGATGACTCACGGCACCAACGTCACCTACACCGATTGGCGCAGGGACAACTTCTGGTTCGCCGTTCAGGGCCTGACCTCGGGCGTGAAGCGGCTGGGCGTGGAGTTCGACCACCTGACCATGGAGAACAAAGCCCAGCTTGAGGCCGCGCTGCCGGGGGTCGAACTGGTGGACGTGGGAGTGGACACCATGTGGATGCGCACCATCAAGTCCGAAGAAGAGATCGACCTGATTCGCATCGGCGCCAACGTTGGTGACATCGGCGGCGCGGCCGTGGTCGAAGCCATCTCCGCCGGGGTCCCGGAGCACGAAGTCGCGCTTGCCTCCACCCAGGCCATGGTTCGTGAGATTGCGTCCCGTTTCGACTTCGTGGAGCTGATGGACACCTGGACCTGGTTCCAGTCCGGCATCAACACCGACGGCGCCCACAACCCGGTCACCAACAAAGTCATCGAAGCCGGCGACATCCTCAGCCTGAACTGCTTCCCCATGATCTTCGGTTACTACACCGCCTTGGAACGCACCTTGTTCTGCGAGTCAGCCTCGGACGAGCACCTGCGACTCTGGAACTTCAACTGCGACGTCCACCGCGCTGGACTGGAGCTGATCAAGCCCGGCGCCCGCTGCATGGACATCGCCACCGAACTCAACGCCATGTACGAAGCCGAAGACCTGCTGCAGTACCGGTCATTTGGCTACGGCCACAGCTTTGGCGTACTCAGCCACTACTACGGCCGCGAAGCCGGCGTGGAACTGCGCGAAGACATCAAGACCGAGCTGCAGCCGGGGATGGTTGTTTCCATGGAGCCCATGATCATGATCCCCGAAGGTCAGCCCGGAGCGGGCGGTTACCGAGAGCATGACATCCTGGTGATTCACCACGACGGCTCGGTTGAGAACATCACGAAGTTCCCCTTCGGCCCCGAGCACCTCATCGTTACCTGAGTACCCGATGGTCGTGAGTTCCCGATGGTCAGAGTCTGGCCGGGCGGACCGTCAGCGAAGGTCGAAGGTCATGTGAAACGTTCGCACGGCCCGGGCGAAAATGTTGGGCTCGATGTCCGGTTCGGTGACCACACGCAGGTTGGTCAACCGGCGCGTCATGTCTTCCAGCAGCAGTCGCAGCTCCTGGCGGGCCACATTTGAGCCCAGACAGAAGTGAGTGCCATGACCAAAGGACAAATGCGGGTTGGGGTTACGGGTGACGTCGAAGGTCTGTGGGTTGTCGAAGACCTGCGGGTCGCGGTTGGCGGCCGGGTAGACGAGCGCCACCCGATCCCCCGCTGACAGGCGTGCACCGCCGAGTTCCACGTCGCCGGTGGCCATACGGAACATGTTGTTGAGCGGCGTCACCCAACGAATGATCTCCTCTACCGCGGTGGGGATGGCATCAGGGTTGGCGGCCAGGAACTCCCACTGGTCGGCATGATCCACAAAGGTGCGGAGCCCGTGGGCAATGGCGGTGCGAGTGGTCTCGGCTCCGCCCGCAATCATCAGGCCGGTCTCCTGCACCATGACCATCGGATCCATCTCACCTGCGATCCAATCCGAGAACAGGTCATCGGCCGGCTCGGCAATGCGCTGCGGCAGAAGCTCCTGCATCACGATCGCCCACTCGTTGATGCTGGCGGCCAGATCTTCATCCAGCTCAGGGTGAACGAAACGTGAGTCGATCCGCATCTGTCGTTCGGACCAGTCCTTCACCTCCCGCCATCGATCTGCGCCAAACCCAATCAACTCCGCGGTTACTCGGCACGGGAGTTGCGCAGCCAGAGCATCGACCACTTCGACCGACCCCTGTTCGGTGTTCGCCACAATGGCCTGATCCACAAGGTTGGCAATCACGCTCTCATAGTGAGTGGCGTGTGACCGCACCGCCCGGGGCGTGAATCGACGATTTATCATCCGGCGCTGTTGGAGATGCACCGGATCGTCCTGGCTGATCATCGTCGCCTCTTCAGGGGACAGCTCCACCCGGTACGCCCCGCCCAGCGGACTCCGGCTCGCAAAGCTCGTGGCATCGCTCTCGGCCGCCAGGACATCGCCATGTTTGGCCGCCAGCCAGAAGCCACTCGCTTCATCGTGAACCGGTGTGGGCTGCTCTCGCATCCAGGCAAAGGCGTCCTGTGGGTCAGACTTCCACCACTCGGGGTCAAGGATGCGCACATCGGGAGGGCTCATGACTTCGCCACCTCGGCGTGGCGCGTCCGGATGTTTCGCTCCCGGACATAGTCATCGAGCGGAGAGACCTCGACCGGCTGGCCGCACAGACACCAGTACACCCGGTCATCGTTGGGGTCACGGTCCTGCCAGCTGAGCTGCGCCATGGCGTTGAGCTCCGAGCAGAAGACCGACTGAACAACAAGTTGGCGCTCGTCCTGGGTGGGGTGAATCACCCGGCGAAAGCTGTTGACCCGCTGGCGAGCTCGATCCAAGGCGTATCGACTTTCCGCTATTGCTCGCACGCCAACAAGCTGATGGCTACGGCGGCGTTCATGCTCGCGCCAACAGACCAGCAGCTCCTCGAATGCGTCTTCAAACAGCCAGTGCAGCATGGCCTGACTGTAGTTGATCGTGGAGTGAGCGAATCTCCACCCACGGCCCATCGGCGAGTTGGTGTGGCCTGACATTCAGGACGACCGGTTCTCGGTCAACGCAGAAAACGCACCGGCCAGACGCTCACCAAAGTCGGCGTCGTACGCGGCTTCAGGATCGGCACGTACTTCGATATCGAGGATATGTGCGTCCTCGCCCACCAGGATTCGCCACCGCCGGCTTCTCACCCCATCCAGGATGACCGTCGCGGCTTCGTCTGCGGTCATCGGCGCACTGTTGCGGAAGTTGGCCGCTCGTTCGGTGATCCCCGCGTCGGCTTCGCGTCCGTGGACCGCGACCGAGTTCTCGGCAATGCCGGTACCGATGTGACCAGGCATGACCACCGATGCCTCAACATGGGGCGCATTCAGTTTCAGGTCGGTGATCAGGGCCTCGGTGAATCCCTTGACCGCAAACTTGGCCGCACTGTAAGAGGTGTGAGCGACATCAGGCCCAAGCGACGCCCAGAAGCCGTTGACGCTGCTGGTGTTGACGATTCGTGCTTCTTTGGCAGCAACCAGTGCGGGCATGAAGGTCCGAACGCCCAGGTACACCCCGCCCCAGCAGACATTGAACGTGCGCTCCCATTGGGCCCGGTCGTTTTGCAGCATGCTCCCGCCACCGGCAACTCCGGCGTTGTTGAACAGCAGGTTGATATGGGTCGAGTCATGCGCGGCGAGTGCGGCGTCGCGGAAGGCGAGCAACTCCGATTCGCTTGACACATCGCACTGGTGGTGGGTGATGCGAACATCGTTGGATGCTCCTGCTGCGCACAGTTCGGCCGTCTGGGAAACCGAATCCTTGAACAGGTCACACAAGGCAACGTGGCAGCCGGCCGCGGTCAGCTGCGTGGCCAGCGATCGGCCCATGCCGTCACCGGCCCCAGTGATGACGGCCAACTTGTTCTCAAAGTTCTCCATAGCGACATGGTGTCACCTCAGTCAGCTCCCGGTCGCAACCTCAGCGGAACCGCATTTCGGGATCCTCGCAGCCATCAACCCGACCGCTGTCCGCCAACGTGCCTTGGAAAATGATGCCGTCGTCAAAGGATCCGTTTGCAGGTTGTTCGCCATCGAGGTACCGGACGATGGCCCGGCCAATCGCCTCGGCCTCAAGCTGACGCACTTCGGCCCGGGCCAGGAACGCCTCTTCACCTGCGGTATTCATGAACGTCGCCTCGGTCAGCACGCCAACCACGTTGGCTTCGGCCGAACGCCGCAATACGCCGTAAAGGTCAGCATCGCCGTCGGAGTTCAACCGCCATTGGGTGTGGTGCGCGTTGGTTCCCTCAAAGTCGTGATCACCGGGGACCGCATCGAGTGCGGTGAAGATCTCGTCAAAGAGCAGCCCGCCCAGTCGTTTCGAGTCATCGTTCTGCCACTGGTGGAAGATCTCGGTTCCCGGCTCATCGATGGGATTGGCCGGGCCACCGTTGTGGTGAATCGAGATGAAGACCTTGGGCTGCAGCAGCCGGGTGAACTCGCCTCGAGTCCGAATCGGCACGCGATAGTCAGCAGTACGAGTCATCAGCGCCGACACACCTCGCTCCTGCAACCAATTGACGGTGCGGACCGAGATGTCGAAGTTGACCGTCTTCTCCAGTAACCCATGGGGTCCACTGGCTCCGGTCTCGCTTCCACCGTGACCCGGGTCGATAATCACCGTGGCCGGGCCGACCATCGCGCCAGCAAAGTCCGCCGCCCCAACATCGAGTCGATTCCCGCACGGGGTGAGCACGCTCCAGGTTCCTTCGTCGAGGTCGGAGGCGCCCGCCACCCAGCTCTCCACTGGCACGATGATGCCGTTGGCTGACACCAGCGCGGCGGCATCGGCAGCCTCGGCGGCCTCGGTCAGCACCGGATCCCCCGTCTGGACCGTTGGTATCGGTTGCGACGCCGCCGTCGGTTCAGGAGTGGCTGTTTGGGCCGGCGTCGGCGTCGGCGTCGGGGTCGGTTCAGGGGTGGCTGGTGCTTCGGGAGTGACTGTTGGTTCCGGAGTCGCCGTCGGGTCAGGGACTGAGGTGGATTCGGCCGGCTCGGAAGGTTCGACGTCAATCCAGACCCCCGCGCCGACTCGGCTGCGGCGGTCCGACCTCAATTCGGGCTCATGGGCCGTTGGCACCACTTTTGGCATCACTGTTGGTTCGTCCACCTCCAACGGGAACGGCTCACCGTTGGATGCGTCCGGGGAGGCGTTGAACGATCTTTCGGCGGGCGAAGATGAGCCGCAGGCCGCCAGAGCAAACAGAGCAAACAGAACAAACAGAACAAAGACGCAGAAGTTCAGCGCAGCCAAACGCATCGGGAGGTGACGATTGGGCACCGGGCTGCCAACGAGTACCGGACGGTTCACCAGGACGCGGCGCATCACGAAAGTATGCCCTGACCGCAGTAGCGAGCCGCTTCGCCCCCAGCCGAATTGTCTGACCAGCAGCGCGCAATTTCCGCATCTGACTGTTGAGGACCCGGACCCACGTTCTCATATGGGGTAAATCGGGCACATCTGCCCAGTCCAATACCCCACAGGAACAAGATGTGGCGTTTCACGATCGCGTAGAATTGGTCTTCGTTGCGGTCGCGCAGTGTGGCATCCGAGCAACTGGAATCTCACCTTTGAAGGGCGTATCAATGAGCACCTGCTCACCTCACTCCTCCAGATCAGCAACTGGAATTTCTGCGACCGCCGTCGCGGTTGTCGTGGCCTTGCTGGCCGCCATCGCGTTGTTGTTCATGGTGACGGTGGTTGCCGAACCAGCAAGCGCTCAGGCCGGCACCATCGCTCCCGAGCCCGCCGCTGTCCCCGCCTACGCCGTCGACCATGGCGTCAGCGAGAGCGTGGCCTACGACAACCTTTCCCGACTGCCGGGCTTGTTGGACAGTCTGCGGCAGGTTCGCAACGCTGCGGGTCCCCGCACCGCCGGTTGGGGCGTCGACCACGGGCAGAACATGACGGCTTGGGTCCTCCTCACCGGCAACGACCCTGCCGTTGGTGTGGAAGGGCTGGCAGCAAACTCGGGCATCGACGTCCGGTACGGCGCCAGCAAGAACTTCGAGACCCTCGTGGCCGTCCAGCGCGCGCTCACCAACGATCTTGCAAACCGCTACGGCGACTCGCTGGCCAGCAGTGAACTCGACCTCGGCGCCAATGAGGTTGACGTCACGCTGGTCCAGGACATGGCCCCAACCATTGGTTTCGCCGATTCGATCATCACCCCCAACGATCTCATTGGCGACGCCACCGTCGCCGCCCGCCAGGAAGCAGCGAAGTACGGCGTCCAGGTTGACGTCAAGTTCGGCGAAGCCGTCGCCGGCGATGCCCTCGACACCGGCACCCCCCTGTTGTTCGCTCCCAGCAATGTTCAAGGTTGCATGACGTCGTTCGGCGTGACCTTCAATGGTTCAGAACAAGGGGCGCTCACCGCCAATCACTGCGACTGGTTCAACTCCGCTGGGGTATTCATCGAACACATCGGCGAACGCCAGGGTTATGAAGTCATGGCCCAGGACGGCGTTGGCGATGCCCGTCTGCTGCGCATCCCCGACGGTGAAACACTGAGCGCCCGCTTTCAGTCCGACTTTGGAGAGTTCCGCACCCCCACCGAGATGGCCGACCGTCTTGACATGCTCGGCGATGTCGTCTGCCACTTCGGCCTCCGGTCCGGATTCAGCTGCGGAACCGTGACCAACATCAACCACATCACATCAGGACCAGCAAGTAACGCCGACCGGCCCCGGGTTCGGGTGGAAGGCGCAAACATGTCCGCCTGCCGCGGCGACAGTGGCGGACCGTGGTTCAACGGCACCACCGCTTACGGCACCCACTCCGCCTCCATTCCCAACGGCGACGACTGCGACGAACCCGATGAGTACGCGCTGTTCACCCCGGTCAGCGAAGCAATCAAGACGTTCAGCGACTTCAACATCTCGCTGCTGATCGACACGCCGACCCCGCCAACACCCGTTCCACCAACACCCGTTCCACCAACACCCGTTCCACCAACACCCGTTCCACCAACACCCGTTCCACCAACGCCCGTTCCACCAACACCCGTTCCGCCATCAGGCTGTGTTCTCGCCAACGGCTCCAGCCAAACCTTTTCCGCCGATGGCGGCGGCTCGATCGTCTGCAAGGTTGATGTACCGTCAGGCGCATCCGCGCTCACGGTGAACATGGACGGCCCGAACGCCACGTCGTCGAACGAAGCGGACCTCTATGTCAACTTCGGTGCTCCGGCAACGGTCATCACCGACGGTGCGGAAAACATCGAGTTTGCCAACGCCACCGCATGCACACAGTGGGCCGACGGCAACACGGCCACCTGCCCATTCACCAACCCGGCCGCGGGCACCTGGTATGTCACGATTGCTGACTTCGGCAATCGCAGCTTCAGCAACATCAGCCTCACGGCGGAATGGTCGACGACCCCGACCCCACCGACCGCCACATCTTTGTGCGGCAACGGCTCCACCTGGAATGTAGCCAACCAGAATGGCGGCGGAACCGAGCGGTGCACCTTCACGGTTCCCGCCGGCCTCTCGTCCTTCACGGTTGCCATGAACGGCCCATCGGCCTCCACCTCCAACGAGGCGGACCTGTACCTGCAACAGGGCAGCGCCCCATCGGCCATCACCAACGGTAATGCGTTTACTTCTTCCACTCAGACCAGTTGCACCGTTTGGGAAGACGGTAACGATGCAACCTGCACCGTGACCAACCCGGTCGCCGGAACGTGGCACGTGCTCATTGCTGACTTCAACGGCAGCGGCTTCAGCGGTATAACCACCAACACCAGCTGGTAGGACGTCGGTTGCGGGCGGCCCTACCCGGCGGTGTCCGGCAACCGGGCCGCGTGAAGCTGAGCCACCAGTCGGCGTTCCCTGACCGGATCAGGATCTCCCGGGTGCTCGTGAAACGCAGCCAACCTCGCAATTGCCAGATGCTGGCGGTCAAAGCGCTGCCGGGCGTCCTTGTCGGTAAAGCCCTTCCGCGCTTTGAGCGTTGATCGAACGTCGCGGTACGGCGCTATCTCGTCGGGCGTGAGGCCGTACCGGTCCGCCAGATGTGGAATCGCGGCCTTGAGCTGGTCGTCCTGCTGACGTCGGATCTTGATCAGGGCGATCACCGCGGCCAGGAACAGTACAAAGAACAAACCAACGATCAGCACCAGGAACGCGCCGCCGACCCCGATCTCGCCGGCCTCGGCCTCGGCCGGGTCGGGACCCAGGAACGTGATGGCACCGTTCCACACCGCGTGGGCAAGGATCGCCAGCCCAAGCCCCCACCATGCGGTGAGCAGACTTCGCTTCCTGGCTGCAGCCAGTCCAATGGCCAGCCCCGTCCATGCGGTGAACAACGGATGAGCAAACGGCGTGAGCAACGCTCGACCAACGAAGGTGGCGAACAGCACTCCCTCCGACTCGGCGAGGGCGAAGTAGCTGAAGTCCTCGATGACGGCGAAACCCAGCGCAACCCAGCCGGCGTACACCAGGCCGTCCATCACACTGTCAATCTCCTTGCGTCGCCAGGCCCAGACAATGCCGAGTCCTTTGCCGATCTCTTCGGAGAGCGGCGCGGAGGCCACCGCCGCCCACCGTTGGTCCGCCAGCGCCGCCACCAGCGTGTTGAAGAACAAGCCCAGTGCGCCGGCCACAAAGGCGCCCCAGAGCAGCGCGTGCAGGCGTGCGGTCCACGGTTCGGGTTCCACGCGATCAATCCAGAGCAGCGCGGGACCCACGATGAGGAGTGGGAGAAGACCAAGGAAGAAGGCAAGCGGTGTACCCCACAGTGCCCAGACCGTGTAACCAACTGCGGGGACTGAGGCCATAAGAACCGGCGGACTGAGCCAGGATGGCAATCGCGGTGACCGCTCCGGATTGGCATTCTCGTTGGCGCTCCAGGTGGTGCCATCCCACCACCGCCACGCCGACTGTGCCCAGGGGTCGGGGTACCAGCCGGGGGTCCGGGCGGCGTCGGCTTCCGGTGACAGGCGCGGTGCGGTGGTTGGGGGCGGTGGTGGTCGGCGTGTTGCGGCCGATCGCGGCCTGGGCGGCGGCGGTGGCGGCGGTGGCGAATCCTGGGCCGACATATCCATGGCCGGAGTCTTGCAGAGCGAACCCGCATTGGTGCGCGTGGCGAACAAGTCCGTTGCGCAGGCGCACAGCCGTTGGCGCGCTGACCAACGGTCACGAGCCCGCCGTCAGGGGAGATGGTTAGGATCTGGATCGTGACGATTCAGGAACCGGTTTTTGCACCGTGGGACGGCCGGCGGGTTCCGGTGACATTGCTTGCCGGATACCTGGGCAGCGGCAAGACCACCATCATCAATGAACTCCTGGCCCGCACCACCCAACCCATTGCGGTTTTGGTCAATGATGTGGGCGAGGTCAATATTGACGCCGCCCTGATCCGCCGCCAAACCGGCGACACGATTGAACTCACCGACGGGTGCGTGTGCTGCAGCATGATCAACGGGTTTGTCGCCGCATTCGACCAGCTGCGCGAGCGGGAGACCCCGCCCGCCCACGTAATCGTGGAGCTCAGCGGCGTGGCCGAACCCGCCCGGGCCGCACCATGGGCGGCCACCATTGGCTTTCGACTCGACGGCATTGTTGTCGTGATCGACGCCGAACAGTTCACCACCCGCATCGAGGACCCCTATGTCGGTGAGCTGGTTCGAGCCCAGGTCGGCGCCGCGGATCTGTTGATCATGTCCAAGACCGACATCGCCAGCTCCGCCGCCGCCCAGGCCGCATCCGATCTTGCCCAGTCGCTTGCGCCGCACGCTCCCCTGCTGGCAAGCGGACCGGGAGCAACCGCGGCCATCCTGGAGTTGGCGGCCGACCGTGACGGAGGTATGTCGGACCTACCCGACACGTCACTCTTCGATGTGCATGAGACCGAGCTGATCAACCTTGGCCCCATGTCACAGGGCGACCTGCAAAAGATGGTGGCCCGGCTTCCGTCATCAACGCTGCGGGCCAAAGGAATCGCTGTGGACGGCGCCGGAGATCGATGGTTGATTCAGGTCGTGGGCGCGCGGAGCTCGGTTACCCCTCTGCCCCCGGCCGAGGACCAACCGCCCACTCCCCTGGTGGTCATCCGCCGGCGAGGTACGCCCGGCGTTGGCGATGCCCTGGAGAATCTGCCGTCGGCGTGAGTGAGGACCGCTACCGCACCCGACGGCCAATTCCCGCCACCCTGCGGCTCGGCGCGCACGCCGCCAGGCGATGTCCGCTTCGCGTGGTCTACGAACACCGGCCCCCACCCGATGCCACGCCCGTGGCCACGCCGGAGCCGACTCGGCGTCGCATGGAGTCCGGCGCCGCGTTTGAGGCCCAGATCGTCGATGAGTTGGTGTCCCATTCCCCGGCTCATGTCCGAATAGCAGCGTCATTGCCCCATGAACAGCGAGTGGCCCAGACCCGTGATGCCATGGAGCAGGGTGCTCCGTTGATCGTGGGCGGGTGCCTGCCCGATGACCTTGGCGGTCACCGCACCGGACAGCCCGATGTCCTGCTTCGGGCCGAACGTCGCACCAACGGTTCCTGGGCCTATCACCCGGTGGAGGTCAAGCACCATGCAACCCTTCAGGCCGCCCAGGACCCCTCACAGGTCACCCGTAACCCCCACCAGTGGACGGTGCAGACATCGCCGTTGAGTCTGCCCGGGTGGCACGCCCGACGAGTCCAAACCGGACATCGCTTTGCGCCATCACACCGCGTTGATGACTGGCTCCAACTTGCGCACCTTTGGCGCATGCTCGATGCATGCGGACATGCCAGCACCTGGAAAGCCGGCGCTGTCATCGGGAAGGAACGCCAGATCGTCTGGGCGCAGTTGGATGATCCGACCGTTCGCCAAACCTGGGCGACCGAATCGGGTGCGGCAGAAACGGCCCTGCAACGATACGACATGGAGTTCTCGTTCCGGCTTGACGCAGTGGCGGCCGCCGAGGCGGGCGAGATGATCGTGGAGCCGGTGAACACCTTTGAGTGCTCCGACTGTCCGTGGCGCCACGTGTGCACGCCCAAGCTTGAGGCCGAACACCACGTCAGCCTGGTCCCCGGCGTGGGCTACCGGGCCTGGCGGGTCTATCGCCACATGGGAGTCCAGAGCGAAAGCGACCTGGCAGATATCGATCGTCGGAGCGCAGAACTCCTTGACCGGTGGCCACCAAGCGGCACCACCATCACCGCCCTCCTCGAAGCTGGTGATGCCGCGGCCCCCGACACTGCGCTCTCGTCGTTGTTGCCAACCAATGCCGGCGCCGCGGTCGCTTTGCTGGAGAGTGCGGGCTTTGCGCGAGTCGAAGATCTCGCCCGATTTGACCGGCGCTTGTTGCCAGCGGACCGCTGGCTGCGACGCATCGCTCGCCAGATCGACAACGCCCGTATCCGGGCCTGGGCCGGTTCGTCGCCACACCGGGCGCCGGGCGTCACCGACGTGATCGTTCCAAGCGCTGACGTGGAGATCGATATCGACATGGAGAGCGGACTTGACGGCCGGTGCTATCTGTGGGGAGCCCTGCACAACCCCTCGGGCGCGTATCACGGAACGGCCAACTGGTCCCAGGACAGTGCGATGAGCGGCGCACACGTCTTTGTTGACTTCTGGGCCCTGATGGGTGACTGGCGTCGAGCTGCGGCGACCTCCGGCCAATCGATCGCCTTCTACTGCTGGAACGCGCACGCCGAGAAAGAAGCTCTGCGCAGTGGCGCGGATCTTGCGGCCGAAGTTCTTGGGGTGGACGTCCGCAATGAGGTCCGCGAGTTCTTCGAGTCCGGCCAGATCGTGGACCTGTTGGTCTCGTTTCGTCATCAGGTGATGACCGGGCAGTCAAACAGTCTCAAAGCGGTCGCCCCGCTGGCGGGGTTCACCTGGGAGGACGACAACCCGTCAGGCGCCGACAGCATGCTGTGGCACGAAATCGCCGTCTCCGAGCGGTCAGCCCAACCCGACGCCCTACAGATGCGTGAGCGACTGCTGACCTACAACCGCAATGATTGTGAGGCCACCCAGGCGGTTCGGCAGTGGATGCGGACCACTCCGCTCCCCTCGGTGCTGGATCTCACCCTGAATTCTCATTGACCGAGAGCACCACGGGCCGTCCTCCACGGAAAGCAATCCGACACACCGAAGCGTGGGCAATGTGTATGCGCCAACTCACCTGGTCGTCCACCTGCAACGCCCACCCGAGCGCAGCCTTCATCGGCGACACATGGGAAACCAGGACGACGTCCTGTTCGGTCGCAACGGAGCGAAGGTCTTCCAGCCCTTCCCTCACGCGGGCGCCAAGCTCATTCAAAGTCTCGCCATCGGGCGGCCGGAAGTCCAGATTGGTCCGCCACTGCTCCCAGATGTCGGCTGGCACATCGGTAAGCGGCTTCTCCTCCCAAGCGCCGTAGCTCAACTCCACAAAACGATCATCGGTCTCGACGTTGACCTCCGCCGCCGCCGCAATCGGCGCCGCGGTGGTTTGGGCTCGCACAAGCGGACTGGCGATCACCCGCACGACCTCACTGGTGGCCGAGAGGTGCGCAGCCACGTCCCGGGCTTGTTGAATCCCAGTGTCATCGAGCGGATTGTCCACTCGACCTTGTAGGAGTCCCTGGGCGTTGGCGATCGTGCGTCCGTGACGTACCAGTATCAACATGGGCAGAGCTTATGGTTGGAACCGGAGGGCCCGCTCAACGGGTTGGTGGCTCGGTCCGCATCAATGCTCGGTCCAACTGGCCGGTACCAATGAAGCGACGGCGGCGGTCCTGGTCGGACAGCCTGAAGCGGCGCCAGGCCCAGAACAGAATCGCCAGACCAACCAGTTCCATCACGACCACCACGCCAACCGGTGGAAGCGACGGGGTATGACCATCCTCCAATGAGGTGCCAAAGGCCGGCCACCAGAACAGCGTGGTGTGCCGCCAGGTTCCGGCAAAGACCAGGTGGAAGAGCAGCCCGATGGCCAAGCCCAACCATCGCCGTTGGGTAAGCCGCTTTCCCGTCGCTGCCACCATGATCACCATCATGACGGCCACGGGGAACAGCAGCGTGTGCATGATCCATGGACCACCCCACAACAACTCCACGACGGGGAACACGGCGCCAAAGATCACCAGGCGATAGTCAACGGCCGCCGAGGCAAAGACGGCCACAACGGTCACAAACGCCAAGCCGGCGAACCAGAAGAACATGGACGTGATCAGTCAGGGATTGGTCGGGCGTAGTGAGCGCAGCTCAACGAACCAGAATGCGCTCGCACTCGGCGCAGGTCACAATCTGGTCAGGCGCCGCCCTCTTCATGCGGTCAGCCTCCATGGCCGACATCTGAATGTGGCAGCCGCCACAGACACCACCGCTGTAGCGGGCGATGGCAATGCCACCAAGGTCGATACGGGCCTGCTCGTAGCGCTCCAACAGGTCTTCGGCCACCTCGCCGGCTGCGGTGGTGCGCTCGCCCTGCTCCTTGTCCAATTCGACGTCGATCTCGGCTTCGGCCGCGGTGATGTTCTGTTCGACATCGGTCAGGCGGGCTTCTGCTTTGGTGCGCTTGTCCGCCAGATCGGCCAACTGGGCATCGAGGGGTTCGGCCGCTTCCATCTGTTCGATGATTGCTTCTTCGAGCGTTCCCTGGTGGCGCTTCAGCGAAGCAATCTCATCCTGGAGCGCCTGCAGTTCTTTCACGCCGGTGACATTGCCGGAGTAGAGCTTGGCGTTCTCCCGGGTGGTCTTCTCTTCAAGCATGGCCACTTCGTGCTCCAGGCGTTCCTGTTCAAACCGAACCTGCTTGCGGGCCTCTTCAAGCGGCACCACGGCCTGGTCGAGGGCGCTGATTGCTTCGATCACCTGTTCCCGTTCGGTGCGTTCCGGAAGCGTTGCGCGCTTATGGGTGAGCTGATCGATGGTGGTGTCATGTTCCTGGATGACCAGGAGCTGATCGGGGGCAGACATCACCTGTTTGTAGCAGGGAATGACCAGAGCTGGCGAACTGCGGGTGCGGCAATCCGCCAACGCCGCGCCGATGTCAGGCTTGGAAGCAGCGGTCGATGACGCCGTCGCCGTCTTCGTCCCGACCGACCGGGTACGCCGGGATGCAACCCGGGGTCACCACGACCTCGCCGGGGGCCGGTTGGACGACCTCACCATCAACGATCCCGCCGGTGGTGCCTTCGGTTGGTGTGGCGTTCGGATTCTGACAATAGAGCGGGACCTGCTGGCCGAACTGATCCACCGAGCCGGTGTACGAACAAACTTGGAAACCGAAGGCCTCCGGACGCTCCATGCACTGGTCCGGGCGACCGTCATTTCCATAGTCCACCGGGTACCACGCGGTGTTGCTGCACGGATGGTCAGAGCCAAAGGAGCCGTCGTCTCGAATGTTTCGCGAGCCGCGGGTATAGGGCCCACACTCGTCAAAGGGCACGGGAGCGAGGTCTTCGTGGTAGGCCACGTTGAAGGCCCCCCAGGTCATGGCCGGGTAGGAACCACCGGTGACGTTCCGGTCCAGGCCGGTTGCGCTGCCGGCCCGCATTTTGATGGTGTTTCCATCGGGGTGCCCCATCCACACCGCCGTGGCGAGATGCGGCGTGAACCCGACGAACCAGGCGTCGCCAAAGTCTTCTGTGGTACCCGTCTTGCCGCCGGCTGGTTGACCCGGAATCTGGGCTCGGGTGCCGGTGCCGCGAACCACGTTCTGCTCCAGCACTTCGGTGGTCCAGCAGGCCACGTCTTCGTTGATCACCCGGCGGCTGCGCGGGCTGTGCTGGTACAGGATCTCGCCTTCGGCGGTCTCAATGCGTTCGATGAAGTACGGGTCGTTCCGGATGCCGCCGTTGACGATGGTGGCATAGGCGGTTGCCATCTCAATGGGCGGGATTTCTTCCACGCCAAGCGGCAACGACGTCACCGCATCAAGCTGGCTGGTCACGCCGAGGCGGCCCGCCACATCCACCACGTTGTCCAGACCAACGATCCGACCGAGCCGAACATAGGTGCAGTTGGACGAGCGGAGGGTCTGGTTGGTGAGCGTGTCGATCGAACCGGTTGAATTGCCGAAGTTGTTCACCTTGTAAACGCCACCCTCGGCAAACGGGTCAGGGAAGCGGCACTCGCCCACCCCGGAGATCGTGTCATTTGGCGTGTAACCGTTCTCCAGCGCCGCCACGAGCACGAAGGTCTTGAAGGATGAGCCCGGCTGGCGTCCCGGAGTTCGAACAGCGATGTTGTATGAGTCGTTCTCGCGGTCAAACTCGCCACCGCCAACAATGGCCTTCACTGCACCGGTGGAAGGTTCAATGGCCGCCATGGCAATGGTGACGCCCAGATTGTTGTCGGGGAGGACCTCGGCCTTGGCTGCTTCGGCCATGTCCTGGGCTTCTTTGTCGTAGGTGGTAAACACCCGAAGGCCGCCGCGGTACACCGCGTTTATGCGTTCGGTGCTGCTGTTACCCAACGCGAAGGTGTCATATGAGTTGTTGGTTGCTTCGCCGAGCAGGAGCTGCAGCACCTGGTCCATGAAGAAATCTTCCTCGACCAGGTCCAAGCCTCGACGCTCCGCCGGCAGCGGTGTGCGCTTGAGAAAGCGAGCGTCGTCTTCGCTGATCAGTCCCAAGGTTGCGAGCCGGTTGAGCACGATCGCTCGTTGGGTGGATGCCCGTGATGATCGGTTGATGGGGTCGTAGTCGCTGGGATTGGCGATCATGCCAGCAAGGAGTGCGGCTTGTTCCCATCCGAGGTCTTCGGCGTCGAGACCCCAGTACGTTTCGGCCGCCGCCTGCACACCGTAAGCACCATTCCCGAAATAGACGGTGTTGAGGTAAAGCTCGAGGATCTCATCCTTTTCCATCTGCTGTTCGAGCTGCACGGCAAGGGATGCCTCTTCGACTTTACGAGCAAGAGTCTGTTCGCTGGTGAGCACCAGATTCTTGATGACCTGCTGGGTGATGGTCGAACCACCTTGGGAGATACCGCCAGCGCCAACGTTCTCTACCGCCGCGCGCAAGGTCGCTTTCACGTTGACGCCGCGGTGACGGTAGAAGTCGGCGTCTTCGATCGCCAGGACCGCTTCAACGACTTCCTCTGGGATGTCGTCCAGGGTGACCAGCTCACGGTTCTCTTCGCCCTGCAGGGTTCGCAGCAGCTGACCGTTGACGTCATACACCTTGGACCGGGTGGCCAGACCCCGGGTGACCACATCAACGCCTTCAAAGGTTACCGAATCGGCAACTTCGACGACCGTGGGTCCCAGGGCGGTGGCCGTGGCAGCGGTAGCCAATCCAAAGAGGGCAAGCACCAAAACCAGCCGAACAAGAGCAAAGAGGGGGCGGATCACCTATTTACCGTACCCGGGGGCCGGCGCGGAGTTCGGTCGGGTACCCCCCAAACGACCTACATAAAGAAAATGTAACTCAACGCCTCCCGGAGGGGGATCGAGAAAAAGCCGGAAGCCTCGTCGAGGGGGGGGTTTCGACGAGGCTTCTTACACCACTGGGCGGGGAAGCAGGTTGGGGGGAACCTTTGCGCTTCGGCCGCTGCCAGCGGGCTGGCTTGTTGAAGATAAATCTACGTGAAGCGCGCACCCAAGTCACCCTCCGAACACGTGACATCGGACACAGCCGCGATGCCCACCCGCGGGCCGGTTCAGATACCGGAGTTGAGGATCACTGCCACCGCGATGACGGCCACGATTGCGAAGAAGATCGCCGCTTTCATGGCGCTCTTCATCACTCCCCAGACGAACCCGGCAAACGAGAACACGGCAACCAGGCCAAGCACCGCAATGAGGGCCCGATTGGTGGGGTCTTCCAGCAGTTCGGTGGGAACCCGGTTGAAAACGTCGGTGGAGACCCGAGCTTTGATGTCATCAACCACGTCGCTGGGGATGGCGTCAAGTGAGCCGTCCCGCAGTCCTTCCACAACGTCGGTTGGCAGGTTCTCACGAACCTCGCTCGGCAGCTGCGCGAGCGGATCGGTTGAGGTCTGGGAACGGGCGATCTGGGTGAGAGTGGCGGTGATATTGGCGGAAACGGAAGCGGTTATTTGGTTCAGCACGGTCCCACACTAGGAGAATTCGGTCCGTTCCAGCAGGGCAGGAGACGACCACGGCGTGGATGTCGTACGGTTCGCACGTGGAACTCTCAGGAAAGAACATTCTCATTACCGGAGCCGCCAGCGGCATTGGCCGGGCCCTCGCCATCCGCTTCGCGGAGGAAGGTCCGGCCAGCCTGACGCTGCTGGATCTCCATCAGCCCCCGGTCCAGGACCTTGCGCAGGAGCTGGCCTCGGACACACTTGACGTCCTGGCCATGGGTGTCGACGTGGCCGACGAATCCCAGATCGAAGCCGCGGTCGCCGAAGCCGAATCCCACTTCGGCCCCATGGACCTGTGCTGTTCCAATGCGGGAATCGGCACCGGGGGCGGGGCCGAGGTCCCAACCGAAGACTGGCAGCGCATCTGGGACATCAACCTGATGGCGCATGTGCACATGGCGCGAGCCGTACTCCCGTCCATGCTTGGCCGGGGTGACGGATACCTGTTGAACACCGCGTCGGCCGCCGGTCTGTTGACCCAGATTGGCTCCGCGCCGTACGCGGTGACCAAGGCGGCGGCGGTGTCGTTTGCGGAGTGGCTGGCCATCACCCACGGTCATCAGGGCCTCAAGGTTTCGGTTCTCTGTCCCCAGGCGGTCAACACGCCGATGATCGCCGGCATGGACCAGGGCGGGGTGGCCGGGGTCGACGGCGTTATCGAACCTGAGGAACTTGCCGAGGTTGTGGTTGCCGGAATTGCCGAAGAACGATTCCTGATCCTGCCGCATCCCAAGGTTGAGGAGTACGTCCGCCGCAAAGGCGATGACTACGAACGCTGGATCACGGGCATGCAACGCCTTCAACAACGATTCCCCACCCAGGAATTTGGCGAATGACATTGGGGTGGAGGGCTGGCTGGTCCGTAAGCTGTGGGGATGACTTCTCCGAGCGATACTCCTCTTTCTGATTTGGTGTCCGTTCCCGCCAAGCGCGCGGAATTGACCACCGCGGCGGGGGCCGAAGTGGATGCCGAAGTGGCATCGATGGGCGGCCTGAAAGGCACGGCGGTGAAAGCAGGATTGAAGGCCATCACCAAAATCAAGCCCACGTTTGTATCCGCCAACATCGATCGGATGTTGCCGGCGTTTGCCGCAGCCCTGGACCCGCACTTTGTGGCCGGCCGCCAAAGCGGTGACCCCGAAGCGCACCTGGTCGCCAACGGCGACCAGATTGCCGAAGACATGTTGGCCATCACCGACGCCAAGGCCGCAGCGTCAGACAACAATCTGGCGGTGGGTACCTACGACAAGTTGCGCAAGAGCGCCAAGGCTCAGGTGCTGAATGCCATGCCTCGCCTGGCGGCCTTTGTGGTCCGCCACGGCACCTGATTCCGGCCAGCTGATTCCTGCCAGATCGGTCAGGGTTCACGGCGCCGGGCTTTGGCCCGGCGAGCATCTCCGGCGGCCGCGAGCTCGGCTGCGTTGTCGGGACCGACGTGCATGTAGACATCACGCCACTGGTCCGATCCCCACTCCAGTCCCAGCTGTTGGGTCGTACGCGGTCCCGGTGCCAGCTGCACCAGATCCAGGGCCGCTGCCACCACCGATTGTTGTTCGGCTGGATCCTCAGGCTTGCCAACCGGATTGCCGAGCGGATAGTCCACAAAGGTGAAACGCGGCACCCCAACTTCTTCCACGATGTCGCGGGCGCTTCCAATGATCACCGTGGCAATGCCCTCGGCCTCCAGATGTCGCGCAACCAGACTCACGGTCTGGTGACAGACCGGTCAAATGGGGACCAGGAGCAGCACGTCCACGCCGTCCTCTTTGCACCACGCCGCAATCCGGGCCGCGTCGGCATTGGTGCGGCGCTGCGAATACACGGTGGGTATGGCGTAGTACCGATCTGAGACCGCTCCGATTTGGCCTTCGGCCTGCAACGCCTTGAGCGCGTCCAACGGCAGGAACGAGCCAACGTCATCGGTGTGGGTTGCGTCCTTGTCCCAGGACAAGTCCGCGGTGAACATGGCGTCGGGGGTCGGTGACGACGGTTGCGCCTGCACCTTCTTCGGGCGCTCGTAGTCCACGGGGAACGCCGTGGTGACAACGCCAACGGTGGCTTCGGACAACGGCGGGGTCTCCGAAAACGGAACGTCGGCAAAGGTGGCCCACGCGTACGGGGTCTCATATCCGTGGGCGGCGTAGAAGGTGCGGGACTTGTCGATGTAGCTCACGGTGCGTCGGTACGCTCGGGGCACCGCTACTGGGCCTTCACCTGCAATGTCCTTGGGGGACGTCATGGGTACGAGAGTAATTGGGGATGGACACAGTGACTGACCGGCCGCTCGAAGAACAGATTCGCTACGAGGTGCGCAACCAGGTGGCGTGGATCACCATCGACCGGCCCGAACGCGGCAACGCGCTACCGCCCGAAGGTCGAGATCGCATTCGGGATCTGGTCAACGGGCTGAACCATCAGTTGGATGTCCGGGCCGCCGTCATCACCGCCAGCGGCGAGAAGATGTTCTGTCCTGGCGCCGATATCTCGATGAACCGGGAGCCTCTCCCCCGCCCTGACGGTGCGCCTGAGTCAACGGTTGGTGAAGCTCGGCGAATGATGTTGGACGGACAGCACACGCTCATGCCGGCCATCCTGGATTGTGACAAGCCGATCATCGCGGCGGTGAATGGCACCGCGGCCGGCATGGGCGCCCATCTGGCGCTGATGTGTGACCTGGTGATCATGGCCGAAGAAGCCCGCATGATTGAGATCTTTGCCCGCCGAGCGCTGGTGCCGGACGCACTCGGAACCTGGATTCTGCCGCGGTTGGTGGGCCTGCACAAAGCCAAGGAACTGATGTTCTTCGCCGACGACATCCCGGCGTCCGAAGCGCTGCGCATTGGACTGGTCAACAGAGTCGTTCCGCGAACCGAGCTGATGGATGCGGCCACCGAATGGGCGGAACGGCTGGCGTCGGGGCCCACCAAGGTGCACGGCATGACCAAGCAGCTGCTGAATCGCTCACTCGACGTTGATCGTCAGACCATCACCCACCACGAAGCGTGGATGGTGGACGCCAACCTTCGGACCGAGGACTTTGCCGAAGGTATGGCCAGCTTCCGCGAGCGCCGGGACGCCACCTACAAAGGCTGGTAGTCACCGCCATCCGCGCGACAGCGGGGGCTCGCTGGCCACCCGGGGTACAGCAGCCATGGGTCACAGCGCTACCGTTGAATCCATGATCGAACTGACTCCAGAAACCAGCGTCGAAGACATCCAGACCCACGTCAATCAGTGGATTGATGACCATTGGGAGCTCACGCTGACCGTTGGTGAGTGGTGGCAGAAGATGCTCGACGCCGGCCTGAGTCACCCGATGCTCCCGGTGAATGCCTACGGCCAGGGGTGGAGCCGAGCCCAGGCCATGGCCGTGGGCAAGGTCCTGGCCGAACGAAACGTGCTCGGTCCCCCGCCCGGACTCGGGTCCATGCTGGCGGCGCCCACCATTGCCGAGCACGGCACTCAGGCCCAGATTGATCGCTACATCCCGGCCATCCTCAACGGCACCGAAGCCTGGTGTCAGTTGTTCTCCGAGCCCAACGCCGGCTCCGATCTGGCGAGCATGGCAGCCAGGGCCGAACGCGATGGCGACGAATGGCGAGTCACCGGCCAGAAGGTCTGGACCAGCGGTGGCCAGACTGCGGACATGGGCATGCTGGTGGCTCGGACTGACCCCAACCAACCAAAGCACCGCGGCCTCACCTACTTCGCCATCGATATGCATCAGGACCAGGTCGATATTCGCCCGTTGATCGAGATGACAGGGCACGCGTTCTTCAATGAAGTCTTCATGGAAGACGCCATCACCAGCGAGGATGCTCGCATCGGCGACCTGGGCAACGGCTGGCGAGTGGCCAACACCACCCTGATGCACGAGCGCGCCAGCATCGGCGCGGGCGGCAGTGGTGCACCGCTGGCGGCGGCCGGTTCCATCGCCAATCAGCTGGGCCGCGAAGTCGGCGAATTTGTGACCAGGAAAGCCGATGGCAAATCGGCCCGGCGCGCCATGCCGGGTGTGGGTATGCGGGATTGGGAGCGGCTGGCAGAGACGTCGCGCAAGCTCGGCATGGAGAACGACCCCAATGTGCGGCAGCGGATGACCCGCCTGTACAGCAACATCAGCGTCAACCGATGGAACACCCAACGGGCCCGGCAGAAGAGCCAGCGAACCGGCGGCGAGCCGAACATTGCCAAGCTCCACGATTCGGCTTTGCATCACGAATTCCGTGAGGTTGGGCTCTCGATCGTTGGGGCGGAAGGCATGTTGGCGGTGGAGGGGCAAATGACCAATCCGTCGGTTGGTGCCATGACGCTGTTCTCCCCCGGGCCGTCCATCTACGGCGGCACCAATCAGATCCAGAAGAACATCATCGGCGAGCGGGTCCTCGGGCTACCCAAAGAGCCCGGGCCGGACAAGAACACCCCGTTCTCTGAACTCGCAAAAAATCAATAGAGAATCAATAGAGAATCAATAGAGAATCAATAGGGATCGGGTTACCGGCCAGAGCTGGCCCAAGTAATCTGGAGCGATGAGCACCGCAAAGTCCTCCGAAACCGTTTTGTCCCCCGAGGACGCCAATGAGTTCCGCGCCCGTTGCCGGGCTTTCCTCACCGAACACGCCGTTGGTGTTCCCCGTGGAGAGGACGACCCCCGCGACGAAAAGTCCATGGCCGCGGCCAAGAAGTTTCAGAAGGCGGTAGCCGACGCTGGACTGGCCGGCTTGACCTACCCCACCGAATTTGGTGGCCAGGGCCTGACCAAGGCGCACGAGAGAATCTGGCGGGAGGAATATCGGAACTTTCCCGACACCAGCTCCCCGCTGATCATCAGCCACGGCATGTGCATGCCCATGATGAACGAGTACGGGAGTCCGCAACAGAAAGAACAGTTCCTGGCCCGAATCATCAGCGGTGAGGACGTGTGGTGCCAAATGTTCTCCGAGCCCGGCTCCGGCTCCGATGTGGCCAGCCTCCAAACCAAAGCTGACCTGGACGGCGACGAATGGATCCTCAATGGGCAGAAGGTCTGGACCACCCTGGCCCACGTCTGCCAGTACGGCCTCGTGGTGGCTCGGACCGATCCCGAACAACCCAAGCACGCCGGCATCTCCATGTTCATCGTCGATATGGACAACCCGGGCGTTGAGATTCGCCCTATCCACCAGATCGACGGCGGCATGCACTTCAACGAGGTGTTCTTCACCGACGCCCGCATCCCCAAGGATTGGCTGGTCGGCGATATGAACAATGGTTGGCGTCTGGCGACCGCCATGCTCATGTACGAACGCGTCGCCATCGGCACGGGCGGGACCAGTGGTGTATCGCATCCGCACACCAGCCGCCTCATCAAGGTCGCCACCAAAAATGGCCGGATCACCGATGCCAATCTTCGTCAGGACCTGATGAAGATGTACTGCCAGGAGGTAACCAAATCGTTGGTCTCCATGCGGACCCGGGCCGAAATGCAGGCCGGCAAGACGCCGGGTCCGGGCGGCAGCCTGGGCAAGCTGCACGGCTCCAAGATCTTCTGGCACATGCGATCGATCCTCGAAGATGTTGTCGGTCCCGAACTGGGCGCATGGGAGGCCGACGGTGACACTGGTGACCTGTGGAACCGCACCATGTTGAATTCGTTCCAAGCCAGCATCGCCGGCGGCACCGACGAGATTCAGAAGAACATCATTGGCGACCGCGTCCTTGGCCTTCCTCGCGAGCCTTCGGTGGACAAAGGAGTTCCATTCCGCGATCTGAAAGTCGGGACCCAGTCTTCGTGACCGCCACCGCCGAGCGGCCCGAGATCCGCTCCAAGACCCACGTCCTGGCCCAACATGTTCCACTCGAAGGCGCTCGCGTGATCGACATTGGTGCAGGCGAGGGCGAGCTGGTTCGGTGGATGCGCCAGAAGGGGGCGGACGCCGTTGGAGTCGAATGCGGTCCCGTCATGCTGGAACGGGCACTGGCGGCTGATCCGGACAACGCCAACAGCTATGTGAACGCCGGGGCGCAGGACCTTCCCTTCGAGGATGGCTCAGCCGATGCGCTGACCTTCTGCTACTCCCTGCATCATGTGCCGGTGGCAGCTATGCCAACCGCTGTTACCGAAGCAGCCCGCGTCCTGAAACCCGGCGGTGTGATGTACGTCATCGAACCGATTCCTGCCGGACCCGGATTTGAAGTCGCCCGCCTCATCGATGATGAAACCGTGGTTCGAGGCCACGCGCAGGATGCGCTGACCCACGCCGATGATGCCGGCCTGGAGATGATCAGTTCCGAGCGGTTCTTCTCCGAATACTCCTACACCGACTTCGACGCGTGGGAGCGCCATGTGGTGGGGATTGACCCGGAGCGGGCCGAACTCATGGCCGAGCATCGGGACGAAGTTGAGCAGCGATTCCACACCCATGGTCGCCAGGATGGCGGCCGGTTTTGGTTCGTCCAGGAGAACGACGTCAAAGTCTTCCAGCGCCGACCCTGACCGTCGGGGGCTGACTACGCTGGCGGCGTCTGTCGGCGAGGACCTCGACCCCCATCCCCGACCCCACTGCCACTCCCACCCCGGAGCCAACGTCAACCATTGTCCCCGACCCGACCGCAACCGCCGCGCCGGAGCCGACCGCCACACCGGCGCCGGTTGAATCTGAGCTCACCCGGGACGCAGCGATCGCTTCGATTCTCGAGGTGGTCGACGGGAGCGAAGCAGACGCCGCCTGTATCGCCGACGCCGTCCAGAGTCAGACCGGTGAATACGCGGTTATCGACGACGACATCGGTCTGGACAATGACGAGGCCTTCACTGCGTTTGTTGCCGGGACCGTGCTGTGCGCCACCAAGTCAGCAATGAGCGAAGGCTTTGTGCTGCTGGGCTACACCGAATCAGAAGTCAGCTGCATCTTCGACTCCGCAGATGCGATGTTCGACCTGTCTCAGGACGCATTGAGTGACGCCGAGACCGATGCCGAAGAGCTGCAGATGGCGGCGGACGCCAATCAATGCGCAGCGCCGGTAGGTCCAAAAACCAACAGCGCCGCGCCCGGAACCGAGTCTGACCTCGATGAGACCTGGGATGCTTGCAGCAACGAAGACGGCGCCGCGTGTTTTGCGCTCTTCGAAGCAGGCGAAATCGACGGCGACTATCAGATCTACGGCGCCACCTGCGGCGGGCGGTCCGTGTGGCCGATCGATTGCGGTCTTCTCTTTGACGGCGATCGAGTTGAACCCGAAGACAACTTCGATTTTGCCTCTCTCCTCGGCAATGATCTGGATGACGCCAAACCCACCCCCCTGGAGGACGCCAGCGTCCCCGGACCGGAATCGGCGCCGCCGGGACAAGACAAGGAGCTGGACCTCCTCTGGGAACAATGCGGCGACGGGGACGGGGAAGCCTGCGACATGCTCTACTTCGAGTCAGATATCGACACCGTGTACGAGCAGTTTGGCGATTCGTGCGGCGGACGCATCGTCCCCCGCGGCCGACTCTGTGCCGATGAGAACCTGTAGGAGTTCACCTCTGGTTGGGCTCGAAGATCTCCCGCTTCAGCAGCACACTCAGCATCTTGTCCACCAGACGGTTCTCACACTCCATGTCAAAGCGCACGAACATTGGGAACGAATTGACCTCCAGGAAGTGCAGTTCCTCGAAGGCTTCGATACCACGGAAGTCGAACGCGCAGTAGTCAAACCCGATTTCGTCGGCCATTGACACGCACGGCCCCTCAAGGTGGCGGGGGGTTTCCATGCTGTGGACCACGTTGCCGGACTCTTGGCGATAATCCAGCAGGTCTGAGTCAATGTGAAAGGCGAAGGTCTCTCCACCCACCACGAACACCCGAATGTTGTGCCCATCAAGCCGATGCTGAAGGAACTGTGGCGGAAGCACCACACTGGTGCCGGTCCGCTCCTCGGTGGCGCGGAGAAAGTCTGCGGCGTGCTGGGTGTGGGCACCGCCAAGCAGCGGTTTGGCAATGGCGGTATGGGGATCGAAGTCGAGCGTCGGGGAGGCACCGGCGGTGATGACCTGACTGGCGGGAACCTCGAAACCAAACCGTTTGGCCATGGCCAGATTTGCCGACTTGCTGTTCATGTTGCCCAGCACCTTCCGATTGAGAATGCGCACCTCGGTCCAGGCCTGGGCGTATTCGCGGAGCATGTGATGGGCGTGGCCGGAACCCGGCGGCGGCTGGGTTTGCAAACCGCCGGAGGGACTGAAGACGTTGTGCCGGAGGAACAGCGACTCAGGAACAAGCCGCTGACGACCAAGACTCAGCTCGGAATTCTCGAAGCTCCAGTGGATGGCGTCGGCGGCCGCGGTGTCGGTGTCGACCATCACAAAATCCACGCCGCGGATAGCGGCCTGGTCGGCGACCCGTCTGGTATTGGGATCAGACTCCCCGCCGACGATCAGAAGTTCAACCGGTCGGGCGGTTGCCAACTCCCCGGTCATCGTCGGCGGGTACCGCGCCAGAATCTGTTCCTTACGTAACGACCGCGTCGACGTCGCTGCTGCGAGAAGAACCACTCATACCGATCCCACCACCGACGGGGTTCTGATTTCGGCGGCACCACGGTTGGTCGAACCGTCGGCGCCGGCGGAGGCGGCAGTTGCGGCGGCCGCGGGCCCTCTTCGCCAATGGCCTGGGTGGTAATCACATCCTCTTCGCCAAGGGCCTGGGTGGATCCCAGGTCTTCTTCACCCAGCGCCTCGGTCGTCGGCGGGGGTTGCGGCGGCCGCGGCTGTTCTTCTCCAAGGGCCTGGGTTGTGGCCTCCGGCTGACCTCGCAGCGCGGCGGCGGGGTTGCCCGCCAGGATCTGGTAGGCGGCGGCCGAGGTGACTCCCAAACCGGCGACCTTGGCCAAAAACGCACGTCGACCAAGCGCCCCTGTCCGGTAGTCGCCAATGGCATTGTCGAGGGCCGGTCTCTGATCGCCTGATCCAGCGTCTGAAGGATGTGGTCCGTGGCTCATGTGGTGCTCCCATCGCCCGAGTTGTCGCCTGCTGTTGCCTGTAAGACGAAGCGCAGGCCCATCCTGTTCCCCATTTTCCAATAAATTTGCGACCGCAACAACCGGACCCCGGCCGGCACACCGTGAGCGTCGACGTCAACCGCTTCAGGGGATGTGACCGCGGGGTGGTTCACATCACAGCAGGCGAGACGCCAGGAATTCGGTGGTCTGTCGCCAGGCCACCGCTTCGGCCATGCCGTTGAAGCCCGGAACGCCATCCTCGGCGAAGCCATGCCCAACGGCGTCATGGTGTTCAAAGGTGAACTCCACGCCCGCCTGCTGCAACGACAGTCCGAGATGCGCCACCTCCAGATCGCTGACCACCTCGTCATCGGCGGCGAAGTGACACAGGTAGGACGACGTTGCGCCGTGAAATGGGATGCTCTGGGTTCCGTAGAACGTCACCACCGTGTCCACCAGCGATGGCTGGCGCACCGAAAGCCAGAACGCCCATGACGCGCCGCTCGAGTATCCGACCACCGCCAACGGTCGCGCCGGATCCGCCGCAACGCGACGGAGCAGACCCGCCGAGCTCTGAACCATTGAGGCAACCACATTGACGTCGGTTTCCATCAAGACCTCATGGGCTTCGGCCGCGGAGGTGGGGAGTGCACCATCGGACAGATCCGGGGCAAGAACCGTGTAACCCAGGTCGGCCAACCGATCGCAGGTGGCTCGGGCTCCGGTGTGCAGGCCCCACGACGAGTGCAACAGAAGAATGCCGGGCCCGGGCGCGTCGGTGGGCCCGACGAAGTAGCCGGTGCCGGGAGGTGGCGTATTCACCGGGCGTACCTCATGACGACGGCGCCCGCCACTCGAACGTTGCCGCGTCGGCCCGAGGGTCATAGGGGTCCGGCTGCATTTCCAAGTGCAGCCCGTCGCCGGTCCACGGCAGCGAACGCGCCACCTCTTCGTTCAGCTCGACCCCGAGTCCGGGTTCCGTCGATGGGATCACGTACCCATCCTCCCACTGCACCGGCGTGACCAACAGGTCAGCATGGATCCCGGTCCAGTCCCGGATGCCTTCGAGCACCAGGAAGTTGGGCGAGCAGGTCGCGATAGCGATGTTGGCGGCGCCAACAATCGGTCCGCAGTACAGGTGCGGGGCAATGTTGGCCCCAAACGCTTCGGCCATCGATGCAATCTTTTTGGCTTCGAGAATGCCGCCCACCCGACCCAGGTTCATCTGCAGAATTGATGCCGCCTTTGCTTCGAGTAGGCGGGCGAATTCTGCTTTCCCTGCCAGCCGCTCGCCAGCCGCAATCGGAATGGTCGTATGCGCAGCCACAAAGGCCATGTCACCCGGATTGTCCGGCGGGCAGGGCTCCTCAAACCAGAGCGGGTCATAGGCCTCCAACCGTCGCGCCAGCCGTACCGCCCCGGCGCCGGTGAATTGGCCGTGGGTGCCAAACAGCAGATCGGCCTTCGATCCAACGGCCTCCCGCACAGCGGCGGTCAGCGCTTCGGAGAGATCCAGACGTTGCATCGACGGCTGATGGCCATCAAACGCGGTGTAGGGGCCAGCGGGGTCAAACTTCACCGCCGTGAACCCGCGTGCCACTTCGAACGCCGCTCGCTCGGCGGCGGTTGCCGGATCCGAATACACATCCGCGGTATCACCGGGTTCGGGATACAGATAGGTGTAGGAGCGGAGTTGGTCGTGGACGCGGCCGCCCAGAAGATCCCACACGGGTCGGCCGGTTTCTTTACCAATGATGTCCCAGCACGCCATCTCCAGGCAGCTGATGACGCCCATCAGTGAGATGTCGGGGCGCAGCGAATATCCCCGGCCATAGGCGCGGTGCCAGAACCGCTCGATCTCAAAGGGCGAGTGGCCAACCAGATGCATGTCGGCCACGTCAGAAATCATTTGCTCCACCACCGCAGGACTGAAGGTGGCGCCGTAGTGTTCGCCCCATCCAACAACGCCCCCATCGGTTACCACCTTCACAAAGGTGAAGTAGCGGCCGCCAAATTCGCCGGGCCGGTTGCCCACGACGATGGTCTCAACGCTTGCAACCTTCATGCGGTGGTCTCGGTGCGGGGCTCGAACACAATGATGTTGCGGCGAGCCTCGCCGGCTCGCACCGAGTCAATGGCGTCGTTGATCTGATCCAACGGGTAGGTGCGGCTCACCAGTGCGTCCAGTTCCAGGTCGCCGTTCTGGTACGCCTCGGCCAACCGGGGGATGTCGCCGTCAACGGTGGCTCCGCCCATTTTGGATCCGAGGATGCTCTGGTTGGAGGAGGCAATGGTCACCGGATCAATTTCGGTTGTCACGCCGCTGGCCGGGATGCCCACGAGCACCAGCGCGCCGTTGGGGGCCAGCATGTTGGCCGCGCCATCAACTGCGGCTTTCGCACCGACCGCCACAAAGACATAGTCCGCGCCGCCATTGGTGATCTCAGCCACCCGGGCGGCGAGGTCTTCGGTGGCCGGATTGACCCCGTGGGTCGCCCCGAAGGCTTCGGCGTCGGTGAGCTTCTGGTCCACCAGATCCGCCACGATGATGGGATCGGCTCCTGCCATCCGCGCGCCCTGAATCACGTTGAGGCCAACGCCGCCGGCCCCGATGACCACGACCGATGATCCCGCCTCAACCGCGGCCGTATTGGTTACCGATCCAACTCCGGTGATGACACCGCACGCCAACAACGATGCGGCTTCCGGGGAAATATCTGCGGCTACCGTCACGACTTGGGATTCATGCACCACAACCTGCTCGGCAAAGGCGGCGGTTCGAAGACCGTGACCAACCGGGGAGCCGCCGGTGTCGGTAAGTGGTGACTGGCCGTCAAGCTCGAATTGCACCTGACAGGTGGCGGGAGCACCCCGGGTACATGACCGGCACTCGCCGCAACTGCGGATGAGGGTCACCACCACCTGATCGCCCACCGTCACGCGGCTCACATTTGCGCCAACTTCGGCCACTACGCCTGCGGCTTCGTGACCCCACACTGCGGGAAGCTCGCCGCCCCACCCGCCGTCGATGAACAGAATGTCGGAGTGGCAGATGGCGCACGCCGACACGTCAACTCGAACATCGTTGGGTCCCGGAGGCGCAAGCATCAGTGTCTCAATGGACAGGGGCTGGCCAAACGCTCGACAGACCGCCGCGCGGACCGGTGTGGGATGGGATTCGTCAGTCATGAACGGAGAAAGCTACCCACAAATCAGCGGCCGTGCGCCTTGCGATACAAGGCGATGAGGGCGTTGGTCGAGGAGTCATGGTCAAGCGTCGGGGCCTCGGGAGTCGTCAGCTCATCGCCGATGTTCAACGCCAGCGCTTTCCCCAGCTCCACGCCCCATTGGTCAAAGGAGTTGACGCCCCAGATAACCCCCTGGACGAAGACCTTGTGCTCATAGAACGCAATCAGCTGGCCCAGCGCCGACGGGGTCAGGCGGGGCGCCAGAATTACGGTGGACGGCCGGTCTCCGGGAAAGGTTCGGTGCGCAACCAGCGCCTCCTCAACGCCCGCGGCTCGAACCTCGTCCGCTGTTCGACCGAACGCCAGCGCTTCAGCCTGGGCAAACATGTTGGCCATCAACAGGTCGTGCTGGCCGCCAACGTCGGCTTCGGGGTGCAGAAAGCCAATGAAATCCGACGGGACGATTGAGGTGCCCTGGTGGATGAGTTGGTAGAACGCGTGCTGACCATTGGTCCCAGGCTCTCCCCAGACAATCGGACCGGTGGCCCACTGCACCGGGGTTCCGTCCATCTGAACCGACTTGCCATTGCTTTCCATGTCGAGCTGTTGGAGGTAGGCGGCAAACCGGGAGAGCCGCTGGCTGTAGGGCAACACCGCGTGGGTCTCAATCTCCCAGAAGTTCCGATACAGGATCCCGAGCAGGGCCGCGATTACCGGCCCGTTCTGCTCCAGCGGCGCATTCTGAAAGTGGGTGTCCATGGCCCGCAGACCAGCCAGGAAATCATCGAAGTTCTCCGGGCCAATGGCAATCATCAAACTCAGACCAATGGCCGAACCAATCGAGTACCTTCCCCCAACCCAGTCCCAGAAACCGAACATGTTGTCGGTGTCGATGCCAAACGCAGCCACCGCCTCCGCGTTGGTACTGAGTGCCACAAAGTGCGCCGGCACCGCCTCTTCCCCAAGGGACTCCACCAACCACGCGCGGGCGGCGCGGGCGTTGCTCAGCGTTTCGATCGTGTTGAAACTTTTGGAGGCGACAATCACCAACGTTGTCTCAGGGTCCGATGCGCTCAGCGCCTCCAGCAGGTCTGCCGGGTCAACGTTGCTCACAAACCGGGAGGTGAGGTCCGGGTCACTGAATCCGGCCAAGGCGGTGGAGGCCATCAACGGACCGAGGTCCGAGCCACCAATACCAACGTTGATCACCGTTGTCAGCCGCTTGCCGGTTGCACCTGTCCACTCCCCTGACCGAACTCGAGTTGCGAAGTTTCGCATACGCTCCAGAACCTGGTGGATGCCCGGGACAACGTTGATGCCATCCACGGTGATCTCGGCGTTTGGTTCCGCCCGAAGCGCAGTGTGCAGAACGGCGCGGCCCTCGGTCTGGTTGATTGCTGCGCCGGCAAACATGGCGTCTCGTCTGTCTTCCACGCCGCACGCGTGAGCCAGTTTGACCAATGCGTCCCGGGTCGGCGCGGTGACAAAGTGCTTGGAGAAGTCAAGCCGAAGGTCCGCGGCCTGCACCGTGAACGCCGCGGCCCGATTTGGATCCTCAGCAAACAAGGTGCGAAGCAGCGGTGTTCCCGGTGATTGGGACGACGGTGATTGGGACGACGGCGACGACGGTGATTGGGAGAACATGGCGGACGCATGGGCGAGGAGTTCGTGCCATTCGGGTCGAGCAATCAGCGGCGTCATCGCGGGACCGGAATCGTCAGATGCGTACAACGGAATCTCCTTCAAGGTTCTGTGTCTTCCTGCCTATCCCGATTGGGGTCAAATCGGGGTTGGTTTGCCTATTGGGAACGCTACTCAACGTACCGAACACAAACAGACGGTCCCCACTCTGCTGAAAGAGGCAGTGCGACCCTGCTTGAGGTCCGAGCGTGACAGCAGAGAACGAGAACGATGCTCATGATTGACTCCCAACCGCCAACTGACAGCGCACTCGATGACCGATCACTCCACACCGAACGCGGCGCGGTCATGGCCGAATACGGCCTGCTTATCAGCATGGTGGCCCTGGTCATCGTGGTGCTACTCGTTGCCTTTGCCCCTCGTATCGCGCAGATCTTTGAGTGGGTCTCGGTGGGACTCGGAGGCGATGCACCCGATCTCACCAGCGTGACCGGTCCGGGGGCGGACCCGGGCTCGGCAACCGAATAGCCGTCGCTCTCAGGAATCGAAGACGATGCGGGTGATCCACTCGGCGACCATGGCGGGCTTCTCAATGCCGTCGATCTCGATGGTCATGGTGCGGGTCTGGTCGATGGCACTGCCTTTGAGGGTCACGTCTGACACCACCGCATGCGCGCGCACTCGGCTGCCGCTCGGTACCGGAGTCAGGAACCGCACCTTGTTGAGGCCGTAGTTGATTCCCATGACCACGCCGTCCACCTTTGGCGTATCGACCTTGATGGATGCGCCCAGATGTGACAGCAGTGACAACGTCAGAAAGCCGTGGGCGATCGTGCCGCCAAACGGCGTCTCGGCTTTGGCCCGTGCCTCATCCAGGTGAATGAACTGATGATCAAGGGTGGCGTCGGCAAATTGCTGGATGCGCTCCTGATCGACGTCGACCCAGTCGCTGTGGCCCTGATCGTCTCCTTCTTGACCTTTGAGTATCTCGAAAGCGGTGGCTGCATTTGACATGGTGATCTCCCCGGGGCTGGTGCCCAACGTTGTGGCGTTCAGTCGACAGTAGCCAACCACTACATTGTCGAGTGACCCCACCGCTGGGCTCAAGGGAGAAGTCAATGTCTGAAGCTGAAGCACCTGTTCTGACCGAGCGCCGAGGCGCAGTATTGGTCATGACGCTCAACCGACCCGAAGCCATGAACTCGGTCAATCAGGACCTGGCTCAGGCCCTTTCTGACGCGATGGATGAGCTTGACAACGACCCCGAACTTCGCGTGGGTGTGCTCACCGGCAATGGGCGCGGCTTCTCGGCTGGCATGGATTTGAAGGCGTTCGTGAGCGGTGGCATGCCCACCGTTGGCGACCGCGGATTTGCTGGCATCACCGAGCGTCCGGCCGTCAAGCCGGTGGTTGCCGCAGTCGAAGGTTTTGCGCTGGCTGGCGGTTTGGAGATCGCGCTGTCCTGCGACCTGATGGTGGCGTCGGAAGGCGCCAAGCTCGGTATTCCCGAAGTGGGTGTTGGGCTCTTTGCGGGCGCGGGCGCCCTCTTGCGACTTCCGCAGGTCCTGCCCGCCGCCAAAGCCATGCAAATGGCGCTGACCGCAGAACCCATTCGGGCCGAAGAGGCTCTGGCGTTGGGGATGGTGGCCGAGGTGACACCCAAGGGCGAAGCGCTGAACCGAGCAGTGGAGATCGCGGAGCGGATCGCCCAGAACGCACCGCTGGCCGTTGCCGCATCAAAGAAGCTCCTCAACGATGGTCTGACCATGACCGACGGCGAGTTCTTCGCCCATCAGCAGGCCACCGTGGACCGAGTGTTCGGCTCCGAGGACGCCATCGAAGGCGCCACCGCCTTTGCGGAGAAGCGCTCCCCCAACTGGTCCGGCAAGTAAGCCACAGAGCCGCTTGCATGTCACTGGGATCTCCGGAATTGCCTCGACATAGGTGACGTTCCACCGACCGAGATCGAACCAGGTATTGACTGTGACATTGGCGATGACTTCCGGCGATGGCTCACCAGGAAAGGTGCACGCAACAAGCCATCCTGCATACTTCGACTTTGCGATGAGCTGACCGGTCACACCAGGCAGCGCCTTGACGGTGGGCAGGTCCTCAGGCGCAAGCATGAATACGCTGCCAGGTTCCAGAGCCATGAAACGTGCCACCATTCGCCTCTTGGCCGCCACCTCATGACGGTCATTGGCAAAGGTATCACCGACGGCGACTCCCACCGCTACGGCGACTCCCACCGCGACGGCGACGGCGACGGCGACTCTGACTCCTGTGCCGCCCACCCCAACTCCTCAGGGGCCGGGCATTGCGGTCACTGGCGCAAGCTCTCAACCGCTGACACAGATTGCGGTGGGGCTGGTCCTGGTTGGATTGGCGTTGCTGGCCTTGAGCAGCCGACCTCGTGTGGATGGTCGCCGAGGTTCCCGCCAAGCTGATCAGCGAGGTTCCCGTGTTCGATGAAAGCAAAGGCCCGTTGCGGACCAAAGCCTCTGGGGCGATGCCGACGGTGATCGCAGAATAGGTGCATGGGTTTTTCTCACCGCTGGTTCCAACTCTTTGTCGCGTGGCTGTTCGTTGCTTCGATCCTGCTGTCGTGTGGCAGTGACGATTCGGCAGAATCTGGTGGCCCTTCAGTCGGGGAGCCGGAGGACGTCATTCAGCTGCTCGTCGGATCGGCCGAGCGGGCGGCGGTAAACAATGACGCCGCGACCACGGCCAGCGAGTTGATCACCGCGGTGGGCGGCGACCTGTACGGCGAGCTTCGAGCAGACGCCGACGGCAATCTGGCCGTGTCGCCCTATTCGATTGTGTCAGCCCTGGCCATGACCCGAGCCGGAGCCGCCGGGACCACTGCCGCCGAGATGGACTCGGTGCTGCACGTCGATCTGGTGGACGACCTCGACGCTGCAATTGGTTCGCTCGACGGGGCCTTGAGCACCCGTCCCGGCACCTTCCCCATGCCTGAAGGTGATCCGGTCGAAATCGAGTTGTCGTTCGGCAATGCGTTATGGCCCCAGCAAGGATTCGAATTCGAAACATCGTTCCTTGACACTCTTGTCGAGCACTACGGAACCGGTGTCTATGCGGTCGACTATGTGACCGACAGCGAAGGGGCCCGCGGTGCGATCAACGACTGGGTGTCGGACCAAACCCAACAGCGAATCCCCGAACTCATCACGCCGGGGGTGCTCGACAACCTGACCCGGCTCGTGCTCACCAACGCGGTCTACCTGAACGCGCCGTGGCAGTTCCCTTTCCAGGACGGAGCAACCGCCGACGCAGAGTTCGAGCTCCTTGACGGCACGACCGTCGACACGCCCATGATGCGGCTCAGCGAAAGGCTTGGCTACGCAACAGGAGACGGCTGGCAAGCCGTGGCGCTGCCTTACGTCGAGGGTGATCTGGCCATGGTCGTACTGCTACCGGACGCCGGGAAATTCGATGCGGTCGAGGCGGCACTCAGTGCCGACCTTATCGCTGAGGTGCAAGCAGATTTGGCCGCCGACCAAGTGAATCTCGGACTACCGAAGTGGGAGTTCAGGGCCCAGATCGACCTGAAGGCGCCTTTGGCGAGTCTCGGCATGCCGAGCGCGTTCTCCGACAGCGCCGACTTCTCAAACATGTCATCCGGTCCCCTCTTCATCAGCGATGTACTCCACGAAGTCTTCGTATCGGTCGACGAGCGAGGTACCGAGGCTGCAGCCGCCACCGCGGTGGCCATGTCGTTAACCGCTGCTCCCGCCGATCCACCAATCGACCTCATGGTCAACCGTCCGTTCCTGTTCTGGATCACCGACCAGCCCACCGGAGCAGCACTATTCCTCGGCCGAGTGCTCGACCCCACCCAATCCTGACCGCAGCGCCACCGTGGATCTACCCGGTGCAGCTCTTGTTGTCGCCTCTGGTGGCGGCAAGAGCAGCGGGCAACAGTGTGGTGGTGAAGCCCTCTGACAGTCGTAGGTCGGATCCGCAGACGCGGTGCAGATCAGCCGCCGAGACGTGCGTGCAGGTACGCCTCGAAGGAACCCAGTGTGTTCATCTGTGCGAAATCGCTGTCGGGGATATCCAGACCACACCGCTCGAAAATTTCGATGGCAACGTTGTGTTGATCCATCGAGTCGAGATCCAGTTCGTCGCGTAGCACCGCATCATCAGCGAGAGCGGCTACCCGGCCGGGCTCGACGTCAGGTGCCACCTGAGAGATGGCGTCACAGATGATGTCGCGAGGGCTGGGTGAATTGGGCGGCTCAATGGTCATGACGTACCTCCGTCGTGAGAGCTGGGGTCCTGAGCGTCTGTGTCGAGAGTCACGGCGAAGTCCTGCGGAGCGGCCAAGAGCCCGGCGAGGACATCGAGGAATCGAGAACCGGCGTGACCGTTCACCACCCGGTGGTCAGCGCTGAGGGTGGCCACGAGCGTCGATCGGGCCACGATCGCGCCGTCAACGACTATCGGCCGAGCGATCACCCGCCCAAAACCAACGAGTGCGCGTTGCGGAGGCTGAATCACACCAATCACCAGATCTGCACCGCTGTCGCCCAGGTTGGTCACGGTGAGCGAAGCCGAACTCATGTCCCTGGTGGTCATTCGACCCGAGCGAGCCCGAGCAACCATCATTTGCAGCTCTACCATGAGCACGTCGAGCGCCATGGTCTCAGCCGCGGGCAACACCGGTGTGACCAGCCCGCCGCCGCGAACGTGGACCGCAACGGCAAGGTCAACATGGTCTGAGCCGATTGGACCGTCGGCGTAGGTGCCGTTCACAATAGAGATGCGGTTTGCGGCCTGGGCGACGCAGTACAACAACACTGCTGCCGGCAGGATCCGTTCTGGTGGTTCGACGTCCGCGTTGTGCCGATCCAGCCAGGCGAGAGCATCGGTGACATCGATTTCCCGCGTGACGTGAAAGTGCGGGATCTCTCGATTTGATCGCGCCATGAGTTCGGCAACAACTCCCTGACGCCGTGTGGCACGCGTGTGCTGTGGGTACTCGGACGGCGCCACTTTTGGTGCCTGTTCCTGCCCTCGCGATGGTTCTACCACCGATGAGGGCACCGAGGTCGGGGAAGGCCAGTACACCAGCCGCGGATCGGCGATGACCTCGCCCGCCAAAGTGGCTTTTGTTCGCGCCGCGCTCACCTCGTTGGACCCCGTCTCAACCGCGACCGGTTCAACCATGGTTGTTTCAACCGGGTGGGACCGAGGGTGGTCGCTGGCACCGATGTCGATGCGGGCCAACACTTCACCGACGGGAACCTTGTCCCCCGGCATGGCGAGGATCTCCGCGATCCGCGCGTCGTGCCAGGTCTCAACATCGATGTCAGACTTCTCGGTATCGACTCGCAGGAGTACGTCTCCCTTCCGCACAGTGTCACCGACCTGGACCAGCCATTCGATGACTGTTCCTTCCTCCATGTCCGAACCCAGCGACGGCATGGCAAACTCGACAAGCGTCCCAGTTTCAGCTTCCACGGTTCACCACCTGATGGCATCCAGCCACAATGTCGTCCACCTGCGGCAGCGCACCAACTTCGAGATGAGCGGCATACGGGATGGGCACTTCGGCTGTACATACCCGACCGACAGGCGCATCGAGCAGATCGAAACACGCTTCGTGAATACGTGCGCTGACCTCGGCAGACAAGCCGCCGGAGCGCCAGCCCTCGTCAACGATCAGAGCCCGCTTTGTGCGGGCGACACTCGTCAAGATCGTGGTTGTATCGATCGGTCGCAGACTGCGGAGGTCAAGGACCTCGACATCTATGTCTTCGGCTATGAGTTGCGCGGCTGCTTCCATGACCTTTGGAAGGCATCCGCCCCACGTGACCGCTGTCAGGTCACGACCAGGTCGACGCACAACTGCGCTGTCGATGTCCACCGATGGTTCAGTGACGTGGCCCGTGGAGTTGTAGAGCGTTGCGTGCTCGAACATGATCACCGGATCTGGATCGTTGAGGGCCCCCGCCAGCATGTGACGAGCATCGGTGACCGTGGCCGGAGCCACGACTCGAAGCCCGGGAACGTGTGCGTACCATCCCTCAAGGCTGTGCGAGTGCTGAGCGGCCAGTTGACGACCCGCACCGGTTGCCATGCGAACCACGAGCGGAACGCCACATTGTCCTCCGGACATGTGCGACAAGGTGGCAGCTGTATTCACAATTTGGTCAAGCGCGAGCAGACTGAAATTGACCGTCATGATCTCGACGATCGGCCGCATCCCTCCCAAAGCAGCACCTATACCGCAACCCACGAAGCCTGACTCAGACAGCGGTGTGTTTCGGACACGATCACGGCCGAACTCAAGATGCAGGTCACGGGTGACGCCATAGGTACTGCCATAGTCTGCGACGTCTTCACCCATGACGAAGACGCGTTCGTCCGCCGCCAGGGCCTCTCGGTGAGCTTCGCGCAGCGCATCCACATAAGAGAGCGACTCTGCATGGTCGATGACAGTCGTTGAATTCTCGGTGGCGATCTCGGTCATTGAACTGCTCCGGTATCGGTTCGCCGCTGATAGACGTGGTCAAAGAGCCGATCGAGTGGCTCGAGGGTTCCTTCTTCAGCGAAGGCGACCGCGTCGTCAACTTCGGTGTTCGCGGTGTCGTTCATGTTCTCGATCTCGGCTTTTGTGGCGATCCCGTTGACGGTGAGGGTGGCGCCGAAAGTCACGATGGGGTCGCGTAGCTTCCACTCCGCTATCTCGTCATCAGAACGGTATTTGTCTGGATCGAACATCGAGTGGGCGCGGAATCGGTAGGTCTTCAGCTCGAGAAACACCGGCCCACCGCCCGCCCGGATCGAACTCAGGGCCCTCGTCGTCGAATCTCGCACCGCCAGGACGTCCATGCCGTCGACGGCCCACGCCGGAATCTCATAGGAAGCCGCCTTTACGGCGAGGTTGGTTTCGGACTCCGAGGTCGCCAGCGACGTGCCCATCGCGTACCCATTGTTTTCACAGCAGAACAGCACTGGCGCTTTCCACAACGACGCGAGGTTCAGTGCTTCGTGGAACTCGCCTTCGGCCACGGCCCCCTCGCCAAAGAAGCACGCAGTGATCGCATCACTTCCTTGCATCTTTGAAGCCAGCGCCAACCCAACAGCGACCGGCAGATGTCCTGCGACAATCGCGTTCCCTCCGTAAAAGCCCTTGTCAATATCGAAGAGGTGCATCGAACCTCCTCGCCCACCGCTACACCCTTCGACCTTGCCGAACATCTCGGCCATGATCGAGCGAGCTGATATGCCTCGGAGCAGTGCGTGGCCGTGTTCTCGGTAGGTCGCAATAATTGCGTCCCGCGGCTCGGTGCAACTCAGCACTCCGGTCGCAACAGCCTCTTGACCGATGTACAGGTGGAGGAAACCACGAATCTTTGTCTCGCCGTACAGTTGCGCGCAGCGCTCCTCGAACGTTCGCACCCGAATCATGTCCAACAACAACCGATGGGCCTCTGATGGATCCAGGTCTTCTGTCTGTGAGCGCAGTTCCATCACGACGTGCCTTTCACGAGTGTCGAGGTATCACCTTCGGGCAGTCCCAGCTCTCGGGCCTTGAGCAGGCGCCGCATAATCTTCCCACTGCGAGTCTTTGGCAACTGTTCGACCACCTCGACAATTCGCGGAGCGATAGCGGCGCCCAGTTGTCGACGGGCGAATCCCATTACCTCGCGCTCCAGCTCCGGGCGCACAGCGATGCCGGGAGCGAGCCGGATGAACGCTTTCACAATTTCGCCGACGGTCTCGTCGGGAAGCCCGATCACCGCGGCCTCGCTGACGCTGGGGTGCTCCATCAGGGCGGACTCGACCTCGAATGGGCCAATCAGGTGCCCGGCGCTCTTGATGACGTCATCACCTCGGCCGACGAACCAGTAATAACCATCGGTATCGCGGCGGGCCAGATCACCCGAGCGGTACCAGCCGTCGACAAATGACCTTGAGTAGCGCTCTTCCATTTCCAGATAGCCAACGAACATTGAGGGCCATCCGCTGCGGATTGCCAACTCCCCCACACGACCGGGCTCGATAATCTCAACCACGGCACCCTGATCATTGATCGCTATATCGCCGGTGTCAGTCCGCTCCAGAAGTGCAACCTCAATCCCGGGAATTGGTCGACCCATGGAACCAGGCTTCACCACTTCGCCCAGGTAATTCGAGATCATGATGCCGCCGGTTTCGGTCTGCCACCAATTGTCAAGGATCGATCGACCAAAGGCCTCCTGCCCCCACAGCACGGCCTCCGGGTTCAGGGGCTCACCGACACTTGCGATGACTCGCAGGCTTGACAGGTCAAAGGCGTGCACCGCCTCAAGCCCAACGCGCATCATCATCCTCACCGCCGTCGGCGCGGTGTACCAAACCGTCACCCGGTGCGCTTCGACAGTTGCGTACCATCGAGCCGCATCGAAGTCGCCCTCATCGACGATGCAGGTGGCCCCACACACCAACGGGGCGATGATTCCGTACGAGGTGCCGGTGACCCAACCAGGGTCCGCAGTGCACCAGAACACGTCGCCGGGTCGCAGATCGAGTGCAAATTCTGCCGTCACTCGGTGAGTGACGACGGCTCCATGCACATGCATTGCTCCCTTTGGATTGCCTGTCGTTCCACTGGTGAAGTGCAGTAGTGCCAATTCTTCCGGCATGGTGGCAACGCAGGGGAAGTCCGGAGCGCCGCCGGCGACAAACCGGTCCCAACTGTCCATGCCTCCGACATGGTTGACCTCCTCGCCCACGTCACTCCCCTCGCCTCCGATGAGGATCACATGTTCGAGAGTCGTGAGTTCAGTGCGTATTGGCTCCACCTTGCGTCGATACAACGTCGGTGTGGTGACCAGGACGTTGATGCGGCCGAGATCGATGCGTTGACGGATGGGTTCCGGTCCGAACGCCGAAAATAGCGGCGTGTACACACCACCCGCTTTCAGCGTGCCGAGTGCGGCGACGTACAACTCAGGCACCCGACCGGCGAGGGACGCGACCCGTGCCCCTCGACCCCCACAGAGTTTGGACAGTGCCTCGGCGAATCGGCTGGTCTGCTGACGCAAGTCGCCGTACGTGATGTCTACCTGGCCGCCCTGTTTCGACAACCAGCGAATTGCAACGTGGTCAGCGCGACCATTGACTTCGTGGACGTCGACAGCCTCGTACGCGATGTTGAGGGCACCGTCTGCAAGCCCGGCCGCCCGGGCGCGGGCCTCACCCCACGAGAACGTGGATCGTGCTGTTTCGTAGTCGCCGAGATTCGTTGTTTCTGCGTCGAACGTCACCAGAATCACATCATGGGTGGAACCGGCATCGCAGCATCCGGCTCGTCGATTTCGATCATGGTCACCTCGGTGAGGAGAAGGACACCTGCCACTGCCACCGCATTCTCCAGCGCCGACCGGACAACTTTGGCTGCGTCGATTATTCCGGCGTCTTCGAGGTCGACATACTGTCGCGACCGGGCATCGAAACCGAAGAAACCCTCTGCCTGTGTGACCTTGTCGACAACAACCCCAGCATCGAGGCCGGCATTGATGGCGAGTTGGCGACAGGGCACCGACAATGCATCGCGGATGACGAACGCCCCGGTGCGTTCATCTCCCTCAAGTTCGAGCGCAGCAGCGTTGACCGCAGGTATTGCCCGTAGCAAGGCGGCGCCGCCGCCGGGGACCACACCCTCAGCCATCGCCGCCCGAGTTGAGTTGATTGCATCGTCGAACGCCTCCTTGTGCCGAGCGAGCTCGGTTTCCGAGGTTGCACCGACCCGGATAACCGCCACGCCGCCCGAGAGGCGAGCGAGCCGTTCCTCCAACTTTTCGCGATCCCAATCGGAGGATGTTTCTGCGATCTTGCGACGCAGCTCTTCACGCCTCGCGTCGATCGCCACGGTGGTACCCCCTCCGTCCACAAACGTTGCCGTGTCAGCATCGATCACCACTCGATGGGCGGATCCCAGGTCGTCGATCTCCACATTCTCAAGCTTGTCACCAAGCTCCTCGGAGATGACCCGGCCACCGGTAAGAATCGCCAGGTCAGCGAGCATTGCTTTGCGACGGTCACCAAAACCTGGTGCCTTTACCGCGCAGACTTGCAGGACGCCGCGGAGCTTGTTCACGACCAGGGTGGCCAGGGCTTCAGCCTCAACCGTTTCGGCGATCACGACCAGCGGCCGGGGGTCCTGCACGAGCTTCTCGAGCAGCGGAAGCATGGGCTGCATCGTGCTCATCTTCTTGTCGTAGATGAGAATTCGCGGTTCCTCGAAGACCACCCGCATCGACTCGGTATCGGTCACGAAGTAGGGCGACAAAAAGCCCTTGTCGATCCGCATTCCTTCAACCAGGTCCAGTTCGGTCTCGGTGCCACGTGCTTCTTCCACGTCCACGACTCCGTCGGCGCCGACTTCGGTCACCGCTTTCGCAACCAGCTCACCAATCGCGGCGTTGTCATGGGCCGACACGGTGGCGATGTGGGCCATGTCCTCGGCCGAGGCGACTGGTCGCGAGACGGCCTCAATGGCTTCCACTGCGGCCGCAGCCCCCTTTGCCAGGCCTCGTTTCAGCGCGATCGGACTTGCGCCCGCCACGATGTTGCGCAATCCGTCTCGAAAGATGGCGAACGCCAGAAGCGCTGACGTGGTGGTGCCATCGCCGACGGCTTCACCAGTTTGGATCGACGATTGTCTCAGCATCCGCGCGCCCATCTGTTCCTCGGGATCTTTGAGATTGACCTGTTTTGCGATGGTGACGCCGTCGTCACAGAGCGTGGGGTTGCCGTATGGCTTTGCCAGAAGCACCGATCGCGATTCCGGGCCGAGCGTCGGTCGGACTGCATCGGCCAACTGACTCGCTCCTGCCAGCAACTTGGACCGCGCCTCATCGCCGAAGAGGAGTTGGGTGTGACTTGACATACTGATCCAGCTTTCTCCAATGGACTTCGAAGGCAGCGTCACTCACCGACCGGCGCGCGAACAGAGTCCTTCGTCCCTCGGAGGACGCTCGAAATTGTTCTGCTGATAAGGCCCTTGGGCCCTGGGCAACTACCGGCGCAGCGTCGACACTCGCGCCAGTACTTCATTCAAAAGGCCCACTGGAGTGAACTCATGCCGACCAAGAAGACTGTTGCCGCCGCAGGCGCCAGCGCTGCCGTTTTCAGGATCCTGCGCCGATACCGCCGCAACAGCGATCCCGTCCACGCACCAGGACATCGACACCGCAAACCGCCGCACGACGACCGGCCACCCGCCGAGATCGACCTCAACGCGAAACTCGATCAACCTTGGATTCGTCGCAGTCACAGCGACAGCCAGCAACGTCGCTTCCGCCGCTGACGGGCTTCTCCGTTTCGGCTGCTGATGGACTTCTCCCCGCTCATGTTGTGGACGATGGTCCCTTGTCCGCGCCCCGCCGAATGGGGCAACCTCACGTCGTGAGCTCACACTCCGGTCCCCGATGGGGCGCTCCCGCCCGAGGCAGTGCCTCGCGATGACCTCGCTGGATGGTTCCTGGGCGTTGGAGGTCATCCTCGTTGTGCTCCTGATCTTTGGTTTCGGTGCCGCCGCGTTACTGGCGGTGGCCGAAGTGTCGATCCTGCGTGTACGACGAAGCCACATACAAGCAGATGCGCTCGAAGGTGACCACCGCTCTCAGGTCCTACTCACGCTGCTGGATGATCTTCCCGCGGTGCTCAACTCGGTCCTCTTCGCCGTGCTCCTGTGCCAGGTTGCCGTTGCCTCCATCAGTGGGTTCCTGGCCCAGCGATGGGCAGGAGGTATCTGGATAGTCCTTTCATCAGCAGCAATTTCTCTTCTGTTGTTTGTCTATGCCGAAGCAGTCCCGAAGACGTTGGCGATGCGGTCGCCTCAGGAACGGGCGCTGCGCTCAGCTCCCTGGCTTCGCCGCCTGGTCTGGGCGTGTGCTCCTATCGTCACCGCGCTGACAACGCTCGCGGAGCTGCAGTCGCCAGCGATTCAAAATCCCGACTCCGTCTCGGAACAAGAGCTCCGGTTGCTGGCCAGACAATCGGCCCAGGCAGGAAGTATCGGGATCGCCGACGCAGACCTCGTTGACCGCTCGTTCGCGTTCGGTGATCGGTCAGTTGCTGACGTGATGGTCGATCGCGAGCAGATCGTTGCGGTATCCAGCGACTCGTATGTGACCGATGCTCTGGCCATCGCCATCGCCGCGGGTCACCGACGCGTGATCGTGGTTGGAACAGATCTCGATGATGTCGAAGGTGTCGTTCGCCTGCGCGACCTGGCCGCAGCAGCGACCGATCGAACGGTTGCCGAGGTGATGAGCCGGCCGCTGTTCTGTGGGCCCGATGATTCAATCGCTCTCCTCATGGAACGGATGCGCTCCTCAGGGAATTGGCTGGCAATCGTGACCGACGCCCATGGTCTGACCATGGGCGTGGCCACCGTGGAAGACTTTGTAGCTGAGTTGCTCGGCGAGATCGAAGAAGCACCGGTCGTGAAACCGGCCGATGACGCACAAGTCTGTCGGCTTGGACCCGTCGACCCTCAGGAAACGAGTACCGATCTGTAGCCCGACGGACCCATGATGAGGACCACCTTCGGGACGTTGTGCTCTAGGAGTCCAATGCCGGTCAGCGTGACTATCGGTTCATGACCCGCATCAGCCGATCCAACAGCCCCCAGCGCCAAGCGCCACATAGTCGAGCCCCCAGTCGAGCCCCCAGTCGAGCCATCCACCATCGAAGCAAATGGTGGATCGCCGTTCTTGGCATCGTCGCAATGCTCGGTGCCTCGTGCGGCAGCGACACCACAACCAGCGCAACTGACTCAGACCCTGATACGTCGGTTGACTACAAGGCGTGCCAGGTCTCTGACACCGGTGGCATCGATGACAAGAGCTTCAACGAGACCGCCTACAAAGGAGTTACCGACGCGGTGAGTGAACTTGGCGTCGAGGGTTCGTTTCTCGAGTCACAGGCAATCACCGATTTCCGCCCCAACATCGACTCATTCATCAGCCAGGAGTGTGACATGATCGTCACCGTCGGCTTCCTGCTGGGCGACGACACGGCGGCCGCCGCGGCCGACAACCCGGAGCAACAGTTCGCCATTGTTGACGTTTCATACGATCCTCCGATCGACAATGTTCTGGCGCTGACATTCGCCACGGACGAGGCTGCCTTTCTCGCCGGGTATCTCGCGGCTGGTAGCTCCCAGACCGGAACGGTGGGAACGTTCGGTGGCATCAACATCCCCAGCGTGACCATCTTCATGGACGGATTCCGCAACGGCGTCGAGCACTACAACTCGATCAAGGGGACGACCGTGCAGGTACTCGGATGGGACGGGGCGGAAGGCCTGTTCACCGGCAACTTCGAGAGTACCGACGATGGTCGGGCCTTTGGTGAAAACCTCATTACCGAAGGTGCCGACGTCATCATGCCGGTGGCTGGACCTGTCGGGCTGGGGACCGCCGCCGCCGCGCAAGGCGCTGATGGCGTGATGATCATCGGCGTTGACTCTGACTGGTACGCCAGTGCTTCGGCCTATCAGGACGTGACCCTCACGTCAGTGCGCAAGAACATGGATGCAGCCGTCAATACTGCCATCAAAGACGACATTGCGGGCACAGACCTGGGCACGTTGTACGTCGGGACGCTGGCCAACGGAGGGGTCAGCCTGGCGGACTTCCATGACTTCGATGACGAAGTCCCCCAGGAACTCAAGGACGAGATCGACCAGCTCCGCCAAGACATCATCAACGGCACCGTCTCGACCTCCTGAGGATTCCATCGTGGAGCTTCAACTGGCAAATATCACCAAACGATTCCCTGGCGGAATCGTCGCAAATGACTCGGTGAACCTCACGTTGCGAGGTGGGGAGGTGCTCGCTCTGGTTGGTGAAAACGGCGCCGGTAAATCGACGTTGATGAACATCTTGTACGGGCTGTACCAAGCCGACGAAGGCACGATCACCATCGACGGCGACCAACAGCACTTCGCTTCACCGTCTGACGCGATCGCAGCCGGTATCGGCATGGTGCATCAACACTTCATGCTGGTTCCGGTGTTCACCGTGGCCGAAAATGTGGTGCTTGGCGTGGAAACCGTCGGCCGATTCGGTCGGCTGGACATGGAGGAAGCGCGACGCCAGGTACACCAGATCTCCGTCGACTATGGCCTTGAGCTCAACCCCGACGACATCGTGGGCGACCTACCCGTTGGACTGCAACAGCGCGTAGAAATCATCAAGGTGCTGTTTCGTGAAGCCCGATTCCTGATCTTCGACGAACCCACCGCTGTGCTGACCCCCCAGGAAGTTGAGGACTTCTTCGCAATCGTCTCCACGCTGCGCCGCGATGGACGCGCTGTTGTCTTCATCACCCACAAACTGAAGGAGGCACTCGGTGCTGCCGATCGGATCGCAGTCCTTCGCCGAGGAGCGATCGTGGGAGAAGCGGATCCGCATGAGGTGAATCAGGGAACACTGGCCGAGATGATGGTCGGCCGTCCGGTGGATCTCGACATCACCCGGGCCGATCGGCCGCCCGGTGATGTGGTCCTGGGTGCACAAAACCTGGTTGCAGTTGATGACGTGGGTCGACGGGTGGTGGATGACGTCAGCTTTGATGTCTGCAGGGGAGAGATCGTTGGCATCGCCGGAGTGCAAGGCAACGGCCAGACCGAACTGATTGAGGCCATCGTCGGGTTGAGATCCATCGAAGACGGAACGGTCACAATCGCCGGCACCGATATGACAAGCGCGTCGCCGCGAAAGGTGCACGCAGCAAGCGTTGCTCACATCCCGGAGAAACGACAGGCGCAGGGCCTGATCATGGACTTCTCGCTCGTGGAAAATGTGATCCTTGACTCGTATTACACGCCGGAGTTCAGCGCCCATGGATCTATCGACTGGGAAGCATCACATCGTCGAACCGAGGAACTCCTGGCCGCCTATGACGTTCGCGCCAGCGGCCCCGACGTGGCGGCCAGGACTCTCTCCGGAGGAAACCAACAAAAACTCATCGTGGCGCGTGAAATCGAGCGTGATGTCGCTCTGATCATCGCCGCACAGCCAACGCGGGGCATCGATATCGGCTCGGTCGAGTACATCCGACGCCAGCTGGTCGCCGAACGAGACAAAGGCTCGGGCATCTTGTTGGTGTCGAGCGAACTGGACGAGATCATCGCCCTTTCTGATCGCATACTGGTCATGTTTCGTGGTCGAGTCATCGCGCAGCGCCGAAGCGGAGACACCTCCAGCACCGAGCTTGGACTTCTGATGGCCGGCATCGATCCGTCCGAGGCAGGGAATTCAATCTCCAAACAACACGAGGTGATCGGATGAATCCGGATGCCCCGAGTGACCCGGCCGAGACCGGCCCTGAACCGCTTGAGCCGAGTCTGGGATCTCGAGCAAGCGGCGCGCTCAAAGCGCTGTCTGTACAGAATTGGCGCAGTGCCATTCTGTTGCCCGCGCTGGCTTTGGTGTCCGCTCTTGCCCTCAGTGCCCTGGTGGTGATCGCGTCTGATGTCGACAATCTGGAGCGTCTGGGCTCAGAACCCGCTTCAGCGCTCTCGACGATGGCAGGCGACGTTGGCCAGGCCTTCTGGGCCCTGCTGCACGGATCTTTCGGGTCGCTACGCGCTCTTTCGGAAACATTGACCAACACAACGCCATACATCATCGTTGGACTTGGACTGGGTATTGGTTTCCGAGCTGGCCTTTTCAATATCGGCGGGCAGGGCCAAATGATCACCGGAGGGCTGGCGGCGTCCTGGGTTGGCTTCTCAATCAATGCACCCGGTGTGATCCTGATTCCTCTTGCCCTTCTCGTTGCGGCCGTGGTTGGCGGTCTGTACGGAGCGCTGCCCGGTTATCTGCGAGCGCGTAACGGAGCTCATGAGGTGATCGTGACGATCATGTTGAACAACATCGCATTGCTCGGTCTCACCTGGGTGCTCAAAACCAGCGTGTTCCAAGCCGAAGGTCGTGTGGATCCCATCTCGAAACCGATCGCCGACTCGAGTCGACTTCCTCGACTTCTCGGGTTTCTCGGTCGCAACGACCTGCGGGTCCATCTGGGTCTCTTTCTGGCGGTTGCACTCGCCATATTCGTTTGGTGGCTGCTCTTCCACTCGACGCTCGGCTTTCAGTTTCGGGCCGTGGGTAAGAGCCCATCAGCATCGATGTATGCGGGTATGAACGTGACGACTCTGACCGTCCTTGTGATGGGGCTCTCGGGAGCGCTTGCCGGACTTGGGGGCGCCAACGAAATCCTGGGAGTACAGGGCCGTGCCGCACCCGGCTTTGCTGGAGCGGTGGGTTTCGATGCCATTTCGGTTGCGCTCCTGGGTCGAAATCACCCTGCGGGAATCATCGCCGCCGCCGTGCTCTTCGGTGCGCTCAAGGCCGGGGCCCAGGAGATGCAAGCGGCGACCAACGTCCCCGTTGACATGATCCAGATCGTGCAGGCACTCATCATCATCTTCATCGCCGCTCCCGCCCTTATCCGCGCCTTCTATCGCATCGAGTTGGCCAATGATGGCCATGGAGGTTTGGTCGCATGACCACCGTCACCAACCCAGCCGCCCTTACCAGCGCGGCTGGCAAAGCAAAGAAGGCTCGCGGTCTTGGGATCTTCTACCTGGCGCTCGCGGCGTTGAGTTGGTTTGTCTTCGCCCAGGCCAGCGAGGGGACGGCAACCCTGCGTCTCACCGACCAGGGCGATCCGTTCCATGGAAGCTTTCCTGATCTGGCCTTTGATCCCCGTGCTATCGGCTATCTGGTTGCGGTTGTTTTGGCCATCGCCGGGGGCATGCAGCTCACTCGCGGATTCGATCGATGGCAGACAGCGATACTCGCGATCCTTGGGGTGTTGGTCGTCGTGTCCTTTCTCGGCTGGGCGGCGGCCGGGGCGAGCTTCAGCCTGGTTGGCATGTTGCAGGCTTCAATGGTGAGAGCGGTTCCGATCGCGCTCGGAGCGCTCGCCGGCATTATGTGCGAACGAGCCGCAGTCGTGAACATTGCGATCGAGGGCATGCTGCTCAGCGGCGCATTTGCTGCGGCAGTTGTCGGGTCGGTGCTCAACGCGTTTGCTGGGGTGCTCGCGGCCATCGCCGTCGGGGGGCTGATGTCCGCTCTGCTCGCGGTGCTGGCCATCAAGTACCGAGTCGACCAGATCATCGTAGGTGTCGTTCTCAACCTCTTCGCCCTCGGGGTGACCTCATTCCTGACCGCTCGGGTCCTCACTGGCAACCCGGACTACAACGCCGCCGGGATTTTTCAATCCGTCGAGATCCCTCTCCTCAGCCAAATCCCCGTTATCGGTCGCGTGCTGTTCAACCAGAATCTCTTTGTCTACGCCATGCTGATTCTTACGGCTGCTGTGACGTGGCTGCTCTTCCGCACCCGGTGGGGCCTGCGAGTTCGTGCCGTGGGCGAACACCCCCGAGCGGCCGACACACTTGGCGTGGACGTCTACCGCATGCAGTATCGAAGCGTCATCATGGGCGGCATGATCGCCGGCCTGGGCGGCGCGTACTTCATCTTCGGATCGACCGGACGCTTCGACGAGAATATGACCAACGGCCGCGGGTATATCGCGCTGGCCGCAATGGTGTTCGGACGTTGGCATCCGGTCGGCGCCCTCGGCGCTGCCCTGCTCTTTGGATTCGCTGATGCCCTGCAACAAAAGCTGGGACTTCTGAATACCGGTATTCCAACCGAGTTTCTTCTCATGGCACCATTTCTGGTCACGATCCTGGTTGTGGCCGGCTTTGCCGGTGGAACGGCGGCTCCAGCCCACGACGGCATCGCCTACGTCAAAGAGGGCTAGGTCGTGAACTCAGTTCGGCCTATTGGCCCTGGCTTATTGGGCGAGAGATGCAACAGTCTGGGCTCGCGCTCTATGTCAGCGTGATGACGACATTGCCCCGCTTGTGTCCATTGTCGACATACCGGTGGGCGTCGACGATGTCCTCCAGAGCATACGTGCGGTCGATCACCGGCAAGATCTCGCCTCTCGCTGCCAACTCACCAAGCCACGCCAGGTCTTTGCGATGGAATTTCGGTCTCCCGTCGTCCACCGATATGCAGGCTCCACCGGGTGTAAGCACTCGCTTGCACCCGCGAAGTGCCTTGGCGCTTTTGGTCTTGCCGACCGCGTCGAATACCAGGTCATAGCGCTCCGCTCCATCGACAAAGTTCTCGGCGGTGTAGTCGATCACTCTGGTTGCGCCGAGGGACGCCACCAACTTTTCGTTCGCGGTGCTGCAGACGCCCGTGACTTCCGCGCCCAGATGGCGGGCAAGCTGCACCGCTGACGTACCCACAGCCCCGGAAGCCCCAAAGATGACCACGCGTTGACCCGCTCGCACACCTGCCTTGCGAAGGAAGTGGAGGGCGAGGAGGCCGCCGAAGGGGATGGCCGCTGACTCCTGGTCGGTGAGATTGAGCGGTCGGTCGACCAGAAGCGCGTCGCAAGGCCAGCACACATACTCCGCGTAGGTCCCGAAGAGATGTCGGTCAAATCCGAATACCTGGGCGCCGGGTTCAAACGATTTGACGCCGGCGCCGACCGAAGTCACCTCGCCAGAGAGCACCATGCCGAGCACTTGTCGCCTGGGAGCGTTCCAGCCGAGTGCGAGTCGCGCAATGATCCGGTAGTACGGACTCAGCCGCAGACCTCGCATGTAGCAGTCGCTCGACGATACCGCCGTCGCGTAAATGCGTATGCAAACCTCGTCCTTCTTTGGGACTGGAATCGCGAGTTCCTGTAGCTGAAGAACCTCCGGTGGGCCGTATCGGGTGCAGACGGCCGCTCTCAACTCTGCGTTACCTGTCGCAACAGACTCATGCTTCTGGCTTGAGATGGCCGGCCGAGGTGGCGGCGGCGAGGGATGCGTCGATCCACCGGGCGATACCTGCACCGGGCATCGCCCCCACCTGGCGGTCGATCTCCCTACCGTTGACGTACAGGAGCATGAGGGGAATGCCCTGCACACCCAACCGGCTCGAAACCAATGGTTCGTCGTCGACGTTGACCTTGACAATTCTCAAAGTGCCAGCGCGTGATCGTGACAGCTCTTCGAGCACGGGGGCGAGCGCCCGACACGGGCCGCACCAGGGGGCCCAGAGGTCAACCAGAACGGGGAGCGCCGAAGACGCGACAACCTGATCGAACTCGCCCGCATTCACGTTTGCCAGCCATGGCAGATCAGCCTGACAGCGACCGCACCGCGGTGTGCCCGATGCAGCGACAGGCACGCGGTTCCTGGTGGCGCACTTTGTACACGTTATGACATCGGTCATGAGGAGATTCCTGATCAATGACTGGCAGGCAGTTCCGACGGAGCAGTGAGTCTCGCCAGCGCGGCGTTGATGAGCGTCCGAGCGTGTTCGGCAACCGGCTCCATGTCGTCATTGTCGGTGATCGACGCCATGAGGTTGGGGTCAAGGGCTTCGACCATGACCTCGTCGCCGGTTTGACGCACAACAACATTGCAGGGCAGAAGAACTCCAATCTGGGGTTCGATCTCGAGTGCCCGGCTGGCCAGGGTTGGGTTGCACGCACCGATGATCACGTACGGATCGATGTCCTTGTCGATCTTCGCTTTGAGCGTCTTTTGCATGTCGATCTCGGTCAGGGTTCCAAACCCCTCCGCTGCCAACGCGGCTTTCACATCGCTGACCGCCTCGTCGAATGGGCGGGCCAGCACAACGACTTCTTGGAATATCACCGGGGCCTCCTCGAGGCTTGTTTGAGGCATGTTTCAGGACGCAGAACAAACGTAGCGCCGCAGTCGTTTTGGTCGCAGGGCCGAACGTCCCTACCTGCTCGCACCATTTCCAATCATGTCGATGGGACCTTCGCCACTGGAAGCGTTTCTTTGTCGACGCGACGATGGCGTCATGACCCCCATCACGTTCCGCTCCGAGTGCGTCCGTCACGTCAACTCCCTGCGCCTTGTCGAAGGATCGGATCAGTTGTCTGTCACGTCATGGGAACCAGTGGGCCTGAATTCCTCAGCGCGATGAGCATGCGTGCGGTACAGGGGCGCGCGGGTCGTGGCAGGCGGGCGGCGTCAACGTTGCTGGCGGTGGCTCTGCTGGCCTCCAGTTGCGGCTCCGCATTCGTTTACGAAGTAGCAGAAGGCACGTATGTGTCGCTGGTGCCCTCGACCGAGCAGGTAGACCTCGACAGCGAAGGCGCGCTCCCCGGCGGGGTCGCTCCGTTGCGCGAGAACGGAGTGAACCAGATCGAGGTTGCCATCGGTCCTGTGCTGGTGACCTTTCGGGTTGATGGGATCGAGACCGCCACTCGCCTCATCACCGATCGAGTCGAAATCACCGATAGCGAAGGTTCCGGACCGATGAAAGCAAAGAAGCAGCTCCTCGTGTTGGGCGACGCCCCATTGGTTCTCAGCGGGCTGGTCATTGACAACCCCGTTATTTGGCCTGGGAGTTTCGATCGAGACCCGGTCATAACCATCAAACCCCGCGACCTCGACGAGCGGGGCCCCGTCGTCTCGTGCGGTGCCGACGAGGCGTGCCTCCTGCTCTCATCTGGAGTGAACCCGGCTGGGAGCTACGCCGATGCCAACAACCCCGAGCTCAACGAGAACCCGATCGACTCGATCCTCATCGACGATCAGTCAATTGTTTTCGGCTTCGACGACGGCGACAAAGTCACCGTCGCAACGAGCATGGTGTCTTCTACTCGAGCCTGCGGACTGGCCGAGAATCACATGTGGGGTCTACCAGCCGAGATGGGACTCCCGATAGATGACCCTGTCCTGGTTCACACCCTGTGCCCTTCGATCCCCGGAGCCAGCATCCAGCTGGTCATCATGGATCGCTCCCACACCCCCACCCTTGCGCCACTCACTGATGCCGACGACGGTCAGTGGTGCACCGCCAGCCCCCACTGCCTGCTATTCGTCCCGACATGATGCCGACTGCGACACTTCGCCCGCAATCAGTCCGAGGTTCGAGGACTTCTGCCTCTATCGACTACTTATGTGAGGCGTCAAACTCATGAGATCAGCGGTCGGTTTCGTCACCGGTCACTTCATCACCTCAGGGAGTGCCAATGCCATCGGACCAGGTTCATCAAAGGATCATCGTTGGAAGTGATGGGTCGGACGGTTCGCGCCAAGCCATCGACTGGGCGCTCACTCACGCGAACCCGCAAGACTCGATCGAGATCGTCCGTACGTGGAGCCTGCCCGTCTCCGTGCCCCAGGCGGGCCTGGCCTTCGATCCCAAGATGTTTGAAGACGCCGCGAAGGACAGCCTGAAGGGCGACCTGGAGTTCGCACAGTCCCAGCACCCAGAGAAGACGAACGTCTCCGGCCGAACCACCCACAGCCGTCCGGGCGCTGGGCTGCGGATGGCCGCGGAGACGGCGGACCTGCTGGTTGTCGGCACTCGAGGGCACGGCGGATTTGTTGGACTCCTGCTGGGTTCGACGAGCGCATACCTCGCTCACCACACGCCATGTCCGCTTGTGATCGTCCCCAGCGATACGGAATGAACGGCGACCACGAAGCGCCGGAAGACCTGTTCCCGGCTAGCAGATACGCGGCAATTGTTCGCCGAGTGGGCGAGAAAGCACGCGCGTTCCACCGAGTTTGGTTCGACCAATAACGATGCCCTGGTGATCGGAAACAACCTCTCCAATCACGGCTGCACCGCGGGACTCCGGGCGAGCGTGCAACGCCTCGAGAACTCGATCGCTGTCGGCCGGTGCGACAAACGCGACAAAGGTTCCTTCGTTGGCCACCGACAGCGGATCGAGGCCGAGAAAGCGACATGCTGCCATCACTGCATCCGGAACGGGAATGAGCGACTCATCGACCTTGACACCGACACTCCCAGCTTCAGCCAGCTCGCACAGCCCGGCGAGTAGGCCGCCGCGAGTCAGGTCTCGGAGGACGTGCACATCGGTCCCGGTAGCGATGATGGATGCCACCGCATCGGCGAGCGGAGCACAGTCAGATTCGATCGTCGTGCCAAAGTCGAGACCCTCGCGTTTACTCAAAACGGCGATGCCGTGTTGACCCACCGGGCCGCTCACAATGACGTGGTCGCCGGCACCAGCTCGATCAGGAGAAATGGTCACACCTGGAGGGATCACGCCGATTCCGGTAGTGGTTATGTAGACCCCGTCGCCGTGCCCCGCGTCGACCACCTTGGTGTCCCCAGTAACAAGGCGCACTCCTGCGTTGGCCGCCGCGCGACCCATCGACAGGGCGATGGCATGGAGCGTGGCCATCTCGAGCCCTTCTTCGAGCACGAACGCCGTGGAGAGCGCAAGTGGCACGGCTCCAACCATCGCAAGATCGTTGACCGTCCCATTGACCGACATTGCCCCGATGTCGCTACCCGGGAAAAAAAGCGGCTGAACGACGTAGGAATCCGTCGTGAACGCCAGCTTTTCGTTCCCCGGTTCAATCACGGCGGCGTCGGTGAGTTCGGCGCCGGCTGCTGGCGCCCCGAACGCGGGCAGAAAGAGATGGTTCACGAGATCGGCACCCAGTTGGCCGCCTCCTCCATGGGCGATGGTCACGCACGGATAATCGCGCAGTGGCAACGGGCAGGTCCACGCAGCAAGATCGGTCATAGGTGCGGGGTCTCTCATCGCGCTGCATCTTGGGCAACGGTGCCGCGATGGTGGTACGCGGCACATGCCCCTTCGGTGGAGACCATTGGAGCTCCAAGCGGAGTGCGTGGTGTGCAGGTTGTGCCGAAGGCTTCACACTCGGTGGGTTTGATGAACCCCTGGAGTACCTCGCCTGCGCGACACAGCGGTGACTCTTCCGCCGTGATGTGCCCAACCCCAAATCGTCGCTCGGCATCGAATGAGGCGTACTCCTCGCGCAGCCGCCAGCCGCTCGACGGAATCGTGCCGATGCCACGCCATGGACGGTCGGTTACCTCAAACATGTCGTGGAGCAGGTCCTGCGCGATTGTGTTTCCGTCTGATTGGACGACTCTGCTGTATGCGTTTTCGACAGTGAATCGGCCTCCTTCAAGTTGGCGAACGCACCGCCGAATGCCGTCGAGAACGTCCAGTGCTTCAAAGCCGGTCACCACGATCGGGATCTGATGTGTGTCGGCCAGCGCCTGGTAGGTGGTTGTGCCCATCACTGCGCACACATGTCCAGCGGCAAGGAACGCATCGACTCGTCGCTCTGGTGCGGACATGATCGCCTCGATCGCGGGTGGTACCAGCACATGGCTGATGAGCACGGAGAAGTTCTTGATTCCTCGTTGTTGGGCGGCGCGGACCGCCATGGCATTCGCGGGAGCAGTCGTTTCGAACCCCACGCCGAAGAACACGACGTGGTTGTCAGGGTTCTGCTCGGCGATCGTCACCGCGTCGAGCGGCGAATAGACCACTCGGACATCGCCACCGCCCGCCCGGACCTTGTAGAGGTCGCTGTTGGTCCCCGGGACTCGAAGCATGTCTCCAAAGGAACAGAAGATCACATCGGTCATCGCGGCGATGGCAAGCGCGCGGTCGATCATCTCCAGCGGTGTGACACAGACCGGACATCCAGGTCCATGAACCAGGGTGACGTGGGCGGGAAGCAACTGGTCGATCCCGTTGCTGATGATCGTGTGGGTTTGGCCGCCGCAGACCTCCATGATTCGCCATGGTTGAGTGGCGATGTCCTCGATCGTTCTCAGCAGGTTTGCCGCCAGTCCGGGGTCGCTGAATTCGTCTACGAATCTCATGGTTGACTCCGCGTTGGTAACTCAACAAAGCCAAGTTCTTCGAACAGGGCCAGCGACTCAGCTGCGGCATCCTGATCAAGCATCGAGATGGCAAATCCGGCGTGCACGATGACGTAGTCCCCTAGTGCGGCATCGGGGGTGTAGACGAGGCAGATGCGGCGAGTCGCCCCGCCGAAATCCACCAGACCCATTGGTGTACCTCGATCATCTTCTCGTTCGATGATCCTGCCTGGTAGTCCAAGGCACATCAGAGTCTCTCATTTCCTGCTGCGACCGCGGGGACAGTTTGGTCGACGACAGTTCGATTGGTGGTGAGTCGACAGCCGGCAATCACGGCCTGGCCGAGTGACAGACCGCCGTCATTCGCGGGCACAACTTGATGCGTCAGCACCTCGAAACCGGCGGCTGTCAACCCGGCGAAGGCCGCGCTGGTCAGTAGATCGTTTTGGAAGACGCCTCCGCTGAGACCGACGACAGAGAGCTCCTGAGCCTCATCGCGCGCCAGCACCGCCAGGCGGACAATCACGTCTGCGACGGCCAGGTGGAAGGAGAGCGCAAGGCCCGCTGCGTCTTCGTCGCTTTGTACCCCACTGGCCAGCGCAGCAATGACGGGAGTCGGGTCGATGACGCCGCTTTCTTCTATCGAGAATTGCATCGCCCGGCCCGCCCCAGCGGCTGTGGAAGCCAGCACCTCGAGGTCAAGAGCGGCCTGGGCTTCGTAACTGATCGTGTGTCGCACATCAAGAAGGGAGGCAACCGTGTCGAAGAGCCTCCCCATGCCTGATGTCCAGGGGCTGTGCAGACCGGTCGCGATCTGGTGTTGAACGATCGACAACTCAATCTGGTCTGATTGCTGAGACGGAGCGAGTCCCGCAGCTTCGATTCCACATGCCTTGAGGTGGGACAGCGCTGTTCTCCAGGGACTCCTGATCGCGGCTTCACCGCCAGGAAGGCGTACCGGCATCAGATGAGCTCTCCGCTCAACGGAGTCGTAGCCGCCAACCAGCATTTCGCCGCCCCAGAGCGTCTCGTCATCGCCCCAGCCCGAACCGTCGAAGAGAAATCCGACCACGCGATCGTCACGGGCGAGGCAGTTCTCGGCCATCAGCGCTGCCAGGTGCGCGTGGTGGTGTCCGACCTTCATCACCTCCAGTTCGGAGCGTCGCGCGATCTCGGCGGTCCGATAGCTCGGATGACGGTCGGCCACCAATATGGTCGGTTCGATCCCGTGGAGCGCGCCAAGAGCTGCGGCTGAGGCGGACAGAGCATTCTGTGCTGCGTAACTGTCCATGTCTCCCAGATGCTGACTCACCACGGCCCGCGTGCCTGCTGCGATGGTGCAGGTGTTCTTGAGGTCCCCGCCAAGCGCCAGCAGCGGCGGCACGCTGAATGGCAGCCTGAGCGCGAGTGGCGCATACCCTCGGCTACGCCGAATGGGTGAATCTGCTCCGTCGACAACCCGCACAACAGAATCATCGCACGGGACCGCTATCGGTCGGTTGTGAGTACAGAAAACATCGGCCAGGCGGGAGAGTTTCTCTATTGCGTCATGATCCTCGTGCTCGATGGGGTCCCCCGCAATATTTGCGCTGGTCATCACGAGAACTTGCGGCACCGGCGCCAGCCGTCCCGGGACCCGGTCGAACAGCAGATGATGCACCGGCGAATACGGCAGCACGATCCCGATCAACGGTGAGCTCTGCGCGACGAGCGGGCTCACCACCACCTGCCTGCTCCTGAGCAAAACGATCGGGCGGGCGGGACTTGACAGAGTCTCCGCTTCCGCGTCTGATACGTGGGCGAGAGAGCGTGCTGCGTCGAGGTCTCTCACCATCACAGCAAAGGGTTTGTCAGCACGGCGTTTGCGCCGCCGCAGGAGAGCTACCGACCGGTCGTTGGTGGCATCGACAACAAGATGGAAGCCCCCGATCCCCTTCAGTGCAATGATTCGCCCCGCCGCGAGATCCATCTGTGTTGCGTGAAGGACTTCGTCACTTGATGTTGACTGCGTGATGCTGGGTGCACCCGCTATGCGCGACAGCGCAGGCCCGCAGTCGTGACAGGCGATCGGCTGGGCGTGGTAGCGCCGATCTGCCGGGTCGCGGTATTCCCTGTTGCAGCGAGCACAGAGCTCGAAGGTTGCCATCGTCGTACGGGGACGGTCGTACGGCAGTCCGGTGATGATGGTCCAGCGGGGGCCACAGTCGGTGCACGTGATGAAGGGATGTCGATACCGGCGATTGTTTATGTCTCGCATGTCCGCGAGGCACGGATCGCACGTCGCTGTATCGGGCGGAACCCCGACGCGACCTGGGGGGCCCGGTTCGCTTTGGTTGATTCGGAAACCGCTGCCGGTTTCCAGCGCAATGGACATGACACTGGTGGCCTCCACCCGGGCCAGCGGGGGTATCTCGGCAACTACTCGCCGTTCGAATTCGGCCACGACTGCGGGAGGACCTTGGACCTCGATCGTCACTCCGTCACCGTCGTTTCCGACCCATCCAGCGAGCCTGAGGGTTTCGGCCAGGCGTGCGACGTGAGGACGAAAACCCACGCCTTGCACCACACCGACGACGCGGACTCGCTGTCGAACAACGGCGGCGGTGGTAGTCACTCGGGCGCCTCGCCCACAACGCCGCCAGCGTCGATCAATGCGATGCCTCGGACCAGCTGCACGAGCGTCGGAAGCGACTCGGCGACCGGGCCCGACATCTCCGACCCGTGGTCCAGTGCGCCCGCTTCGATGCCAACGACTCGCAGTGTGTCCGGCAGACGGTCGAGCGCGGCGCCAAGCTCAACTGCCGCGGCCAGACCGCCAGAGTGCGAACTTGCCCGCGGGTCGGTCCGCCGGGTGGGTGTGATCTGCGCGATCCCCAGGTCGTGAATCGTTCCCGGCGCTGCACCCGTGGAGATGGCATCGATGACTATGGCCAGCTCACGATCCCTCCAGGCTTCCAGAAGACGGGTGGTTTCGCCGTCCAGCTGGACGAGTTCGCATCCAGCGATGGGATCGGCTCGGCACGCTTCGACCACCGCTGGACCGACGCCATCGTCCTGGCGCATCGGATTCCCGATGCCGATGATCGCCACTGGCTCTCGGACGCTGCTCACGACCGATTCACCGTCAGGTCGAGAAAGTGGGTGGAACAACTGATACACGGGTCATGGTTGCGAATGGTGACTTCGGCCTGGCGTCGCAGTTGTTCGTCGTCAAGGTTGAGGTGACGCTCGACAAAGTGCCAGAGATCATGCTCGATCATGTCCTGGTTCTGTGCGGTCGGAGGCACGATCACCGCATCAGAAATCAGTCCTTGATCGTCGATCTCGTACCGGTGATACAAGAGTCCCCGGGGCGCTTCGGTAACACCATGGCCCACACCAGCGCGCGCCACCACTGGCACCGATGGCGTCTCGGGTCGCTCATAGTTGTCGATGATGTCGAGAGCAGTTTCATACGAATGGAGGACCTCGACCGCCCGCACCACAATGCTGCGAAATGGGTTCCGGCACTGATCGCCCAAACCGGCACGATCCGCCGCAGCCGCTGCGCCAGGGCTCAGTTTTGACCGATGCAAGTGGTACCGGGCGAGAGGCCCGACCAGGTACTCCCCCCGTTCCAGAATTCGAGCATGCAGCGCAGTCGAGTGGGCCACCTGATATTCCTCGACGTGACTGGGAAATTCATGCACTCCAATGTCGAGCCCTCGATCAGAGATGATCCGGCTACCCATGAACGGGTATTCGGCTGGGTGTTCTGTCGATACGAACTCGTAGTCAACGTCCTGGTCGGGAAAGTCGAAGCCCGCCACCCAGTCGACGACTTGTTCGGCCAAGTCCCGCCCGTGCTGCAGGCGGGCATGGAGCGGATCAAGTTCAGACCTCGTCGGCACGCGATAGAACCCGCCCACACGAATGTTGACCGGGTGGATGGCGCGACCCCCGATTGTCTCCAGCAGTTCGTTGCCGATCTTCTTCACCTCGAGACCGCGCTCCACTGCGCCTCGATGCTGTTGGGCCATCTCGATGACACTGTCGACACCCAGAAAGTCAGGCGCGTGCAACATGTGGATGTGCAGCGTGTGACTCTCGATCCACTCGCCGCAGTACAGCAGGTGGCGCAGCGCTCGCAGCTGGCCGTCGACGACAACGCCCAGCGCATCCTCGATTGCGGCGCACGCGCTCATCTGATACGCAACCGGGCAAATGCCGCAGATGCGGGCTGTGATATCGACCGGTTCCTCGTAGCCGCGGCCGCGAAGGAATCCTTCGAAGAAGCGCGGTGGCTCATAGATGTTGAGTTGCACATCGACGAGCTTGCCGTCGCTGATTTCGATGTGCATCGCTCCCTCGCCTTCGACGCGAGCAAGCGCTCCAGTGCTCAGCATGCGGCCTGCGCCCGCCCGGTGGGTCATGGTTGTGGTCTCCTTCGCGTTGGAGCTTCGACACTGACGGTGACGCCGGCCTCCTGGCCTGCCTGTCGAAAGGCCGGCGACCACGCGTTGTAGGTGTGGAAGAGTCGCTCGATCTGCGCGCTGTCCAGCCCGGCCTCACGCAACGCCGCCGTCATCGAGACCGTGTTCGGCGTTTCCGCGGGCCCGAAGCAGCCGTAGCAACCGCGATTGAACGACGGGCACAGCGCTTCGCACCCCGCCTGCGTGACCGGCCCCAGGCATGGCGTGCCGTGAGCGACCGTGACACAGACATTGCCCAGTTGCTTGCACTCTATGCAGACGCTGTGGGTTGGAGTATTCGGTTTACGACCGGCAAGAAACGCTCCGATCACTTCCAGGAGCTGATGTCGGTTGATCGGACACCCTCGAAGCTCGAAGTCAACCGCCACGTGGTCTGCGATCGGAGTTGACGTCTCCAGGGTTGAAATATAGGAGGGTGTTGCGTAAACAATTCGAAGCAGCTCGCTCACGTCACCGCTGTTACGCAGCGCCTGAATGCCGCCCGAGGTTGCGCACGCTCCGATGGTGATCAGCGCGCCGGATTGTTTGCGCACCTCGCGGATGCGTTCGTAGTCCTCGCTTGTTGTGATCGAACCCTCGACGATGGAAACGTCGTAGGGCCCCTCGACCATCGCACTCGACGCCTCAAGGAAGTAGGCGATGTCGACCTGTTCAGCGATCCCGAGAAGTTCATCTTCGCAGTCCAGCAACGTGAGTTGGCACCCATCACAACTCGCGAACTTCCAAACAGCCAGACTTGGCTTCGGCGACACCGCATTCGAGACGGCGGGAGCGTTCATCGCTCGGGGATTTTCAGAAGGTCATCAACGGCGGGCCAGCAAACGACTGGACCGTCTCGACAGATGAACAGTGGACCGAGCTGGCAATGACCGCATTGCATGATTGCGCAATGCATGTTTCGTTCCAGTGAGAGCCAGATGCGATCTCGGGCGACGCCGAGATCTTCGATCCCCATCGCTCCAAACCGCATCATTGGTTCTGGTCCACAGAGAAACGCGTGGGTGCGCTCGGCGGCGATTTGGGCATTGGCGATGAGCTTGGTGATGAGTCCGACCTGGCCGGTCCAGGATGGGCCGGCGGCATCCACGATAACTTCGACCTTGATGCGATTGTCGGCTGCCAACTCGTCAAGGCGCGCTCGATAGATGAGCAAATCAGGGTTGCGGGCGCCGACCAGGACGGTGCATTGGTCGAAGTTCTCGCGGTCGGCGAGAACCTGCTCGATGATGGGAAAGACGGGTGCGAGGCCAAGACCGCCGGCCACGACCAGAACATTCTCGCCGAGTGCCGCCGAAACTGGCCAGCTACTTCCGTACGGTCCCCGTACCCCGATCTGGTCGCCGGGTCTGAGTGCGCACAATGCCTCGGTGACCGCGCCAACGGCGCGGATGGTATGGACCAGAGTCCCATCGCCGCCGATACTGGCTACAGAGATCGGCACCTCACCAACCCCAAACGCCCACAACATCATGAACTGGCCCGGGGCAGCTGCACCAACCATTTCCGCTTCTGGCTCAAGGGTAAAGGTGACCGTGTCGGCCAGTTCGTCGAATCGGTCGCGCACACGGTACATGACTGGGGTCATCGGGCCGCGTTCACTTGCAACGGCGAGCCCGCTCATTGCGCCGGGCTCAGACATGCGACGCGTAAAGATCGAGGAGTTGCACTCGCGTCGCCTGAAGCCGGTCGCGAACAACGCCGCCAAGGTGTCTATACAACGCATACCCAAGAACAGGGTCCGCATTACAGGCATCTCGCATTGCGGCGGCGTCGATCGCGACCGCTCCACATGCGTCAATGCAGCGGGCGTCGAAGGTGACCCGATACGGGGGAAGCATCCAGGAGATCCCGAGCACCTCGCCTGGTTCGAGCGTTTCAATGACGATCGAACCACCCTTGTTCGAGGGGACTTCGATCGCCACGCGACCGTGGCGCATCACATAGAAGGTGTCGGCCGGTTCACCGGTGCGAAGAACCCTTTCGCCCGATTCGAAGGTAACCAGCTGGGCGTGCTCGGCCATCGCCTCCAGCACATCACCCCCCAGTTCTGACAGAGGCGGGTAATCCGCCAACAGGCCACCGATAGTGCTCATGCCTTTTGCTCCTTTTGCGGCCGCGTCTCCGTCTGGGTGTGTGATTGAGTTTGGGCGAGTGCGGCGATCTCGGCGGTCAGGTCGATGCCCACTGGGCACCACGCGATGCAGCGCCCGCAGCCGACACAACCTGAGGATCCGAACTGCTCCTCCCAGGTGACCAG
>ENA-ORXR01000147-ORXR01000147.1-marine-metagenome-genome-assembly--contig:-NODE-147-length-109307-cov-9.954811_pt1 | contig 109307 bp, 74 predicted proteins | sample MGYA00237866_ERZ511479 | MGnify/ENA metagenome assembly ERZ511479
GCGAGGCTTTTTAACGAAGGAACATGAAGAACAAAATAAATAATTACCGTCATTCTAAACTAGAATTGGTATTAAATATTCTATCTATCAATTCCTCATTAGGAAAATCATTCAGGTATAAACCATTAAAGCTTTACAATGAACTACCTTAAACTTTTTTTAAGCAGTCTTTTTATTATTATTTCTATATACTTACCAGCACAAAATGTTTGGTTCGGTGGTACTGGAGATTATGATAATCCGAATAACTGGTCATTAGGAAATATTCCATTCGACGAAGAAATTATTATTAACTCTGGAAACTGTATTGTTCCAAGTGGTTATACCGCAAAGCCCTATCCTGTTATCATAAATAATGGTGGAACACTTACCGTAAAAGGAATAATGAGTGTTATCACTTCAGGTAGTCAGTCTGCTGTAGGAATTAGAATCAACGGCAATCCTAATTCCTCAAAACTTATTGTCGGTGGTGGTGCTATGTTGAACATATCGCAAACCTTAGAAGAGGCCATAAGTAACGAAGGGGCCATTACAAATGATGGTGAGATAAATATAGGACCCAATGTTGGAGGCAATGGAATCTACCTAGATAATGGCACAGCATTTAATTCATCAGATGGAGTTATCAATTTTTCTAATGTAGGAAATATCTGTCTTTACTCTAAATTATCGGGCTCCAGTTTTATCAATGAAGGATATATTGGAGGAACAGGTTCTTCAGATTTTCTACTGTATGACGACGGTACATTTGTAAACAAACCCTGCGCTGTTGTTAATGCCACATCTGGAACTGCTATCAATGGTGATATTATAAATGAGGGTATTATTGCGGAATATTTTTCCGGTGTTTCTAACATAAGTTCTAATAGCGGAACTGTTTATAATCTAAATGGAGGAGGAGTTATAGGTGCATCTGGACCTGGTGAAACACTAGAATCCTTTGAACAGCATGCATGGACAGGATGTGGAAATAATAACCAATGGTATACTGCAAATAATTGGTCTAGTGGTCCTCTAGATGAAGGTCCCCCTGATAGTTTTTCTCACATGGTCATTCCCGCAAACTTACACGGGAATTCCTTCCCTTCCACTTCACAAACCGTGATCGTAAATAATTATCTATTTATTTCTATGGGTGCAAATCTCACTATCGAAAACACTTCATCGAGCGGTCTATCTGTTGGAGCTGGTGGTGAACTTATAAATAGAGGTGATTTACTCGTACTTAACAATGGATTTCATGGCATTGTCAATAGTGGGGAATTTACAAATGAAAAAACTGTCTTCGTAGGTCTTACGGGTAGTGCTGGAATTTTAAATCAAGGTGAATTTTTGAATTTTGATGAAGTTGTAATAACTGAATCAGGAAAAATAGGCTTGGATAATAAAGGTACTTTCTTTAACCAGATAGACGCTTCACTTCTTGTAAATCTCGCAGGTGAAGAGGGTATAGATAACTCAGGTACAATGGGAAACGTAGGCAGTAATAATTCTATTCTAGTAGTAGATGCTGCTTTATCCGCTATTAAAAATAGTCCCTCTAGTGCCATTTTTTCGAATGACTTCTGTACGTCTACAGTAGGGATAAACGGAAAAATGGAAGGAAATGGACTCTATAATAATACTGGGCATTGGACCATTACAGAGTTCACTGGTACACACTCCTTTGTCGAGCTGCTTAATGGTACATCAGGAATGCTACAAAGTATAGACAATACACTTGATATAAATCAGGTATTAAATAGTGGTTTAGTTTTCAACCCTAAGACAACATTTCCAGGAGGAGTGATAAATCCTTTGATTGAGGGGGATGCTCCTACTTATGGCAATGGTACTTTTGGAATTCTTAGTACAACAGGTACACATGTAGGAACCTACAATTATAATTCAAATGGCTTTACTGCTCTCGGGTCAGTAGCGGACGGGTCTTATCTTTGCGAAGTCCCAGGCTTGACAGCTTGTATTAGCCCCACTTATATACAGATCATCATTGACTCTAGCCAAAATCCAGATTCTGATGGGGATGGTATAGCAAACGATATAGATAACTGCCCAGACGACGCCAATCCTGGACAAGAAGATAATGACACAGATAATATAGGAGATATCTGCGACAATGATGATGACAATGATAGTATTCCCGATGCTTCCGATAATTGTCCTTTCACATCTAACTCAGGACAACAGGATAACGATAATGATGGTATAGGAGACCCTTGTGATCCTGACGATGATAACGACGGAATTCCTGATACAACAGACAACTGCCCTACCGTCTCTAATGTAAATCAAGCTGATAATGATAATGACGGAATGGGTGATATCTGCGATAATGATGATGACAATGATGGTATCAATGATGTAAATGACAATTGTCCAAGCATAGATAATCCATCGCAAGCGGATAACGACAATGATGGTATGGGTGATGCTTGTGATCCTGATGATGATAATGATGGCGTCAACGATGATTCTGATAACTGTCCTTTTGTGAGTAACACAAATCAAAGTGACACCGACAATGATGGTATAGGGGATGCATGCGAAAATGATACTGATGGAGATGGTATTCCTGATGCAAATGATAATTGTCCACTGATTGTAAATTCTAATCAACTAGATTCTGATGGAGATGGAAACGGAGATGTATGTGATTCCGATGATGACAATGATGGTATTCCTGATGCGAGTGATAATTGTAGTACAATATCAAATCCAGACCAAGCCGATAACGATAATGATGGAGAGGGAGATGCTTGCGATGCCGATGATGATAATGATGGTATAGATGATGATGCAGACAACTGCCCACTTAACTCTAATAGTGATCAGTCCGATAATGACAATGATGGGTTGGGTGATTCCTGCGATGCCGATGATGACAACGACGGGATTCCTGACACTTCTGACAACTGTCCTAATATCTCTAATGCAAATCAAGAAAACAATGATAATGATGCGCAAGGAAATGTCTGTGACAACGACGATGATAATGATGGCATAAATGACGGGAACGACAATTGTCCTTTCCAAAGCAATCCTAACCAAGAAGATAATGATAATGATGGTGAAGGAGATGTCTGCGACAATGATGATGATGACGATGGCATAAATGATGCAATAGATAATTGTCCTTTCCAGACTAATCCTGACCAGGCCGACAATGACAATGATGATATAGGAGATGTATGTGATTCTGATGATGATAATGATGGTGTAAACGACACGAACGATAATTGTCCTTTTGCCAGTAATCCGAATCAAGAAGATGCGGATGGCGACGGAACGGGCGATGCGTGTGAAAATGATACCGACGGTGACGGCATACCCGATACCGACGATAATTGCCCAGTTGTAGTCAATGCTTCTCAAGTAGATACAGATAATGATGGTATGGGTGATGCATGTGACAGTGATGATGATGACGATGGGGTAAATGATGCCCAGGATAATTGCCCCCTACTCCCTAACAGTAACCAAGCTGATGGTGATGGTGATGGCATCGGTGATGTATGTGATAATGATTCAGATGGAGATGGCGTAATCGATGACTCGGACAATTGTCCTGAAGTTGCGAATACTGATCAGACTGACTTAGACGGCGATGGCTTAGGCGATGCCTGCGATGAGGACGATGATGGCGATGGTGTAAAAGATTCAGAGGACAATTGTCCTTTCGTTTCTAATCCTGATCAGCTAGACTCAGATCAAGATGGTATAGGAGATGCTTGTGAAAATGATACAGATGGTGATGGTATTCCTGATGCAGAAGACAACTGCCCTGAAATATCTAATACATCGCAAATAGATACTGACAATGACAGTCTTGGGGATGCCTGTGACCCTGATGACGATAATGATGGGCTTACTGATGTCAATGACAATTGTCCTCTTATTATAAATACTGACCAAGCAGATAATGATGCCGATGGGAAAGGGGATCTATGCGACTTAGATGATGATAATGATGGGATAGATGACTTAGGAGACAACTGTCCACTTACATTTAATCCTGAACAGGAAGATACAAACAATGACGGAATAGGTGATGCATGTGAAACTACATCCACCACTTCTCTGGAGTTATTGGACAACTATAAGGTCTACCCTAATCCTACAAGTGGAAACATAACAATAGAGCTAGCGTCAACTAATTATAATTTAGAAAGTATAAAGATTATTGACATAACAGGAAGACTTGTACTCACAAGGTCAAACATAGAGACAGTAGATTATAAGACAAGTATAGATCTATCAAGTGTAGAGAATGGCTATTACATATTATCGTTATGTTTTGAAAATAGAATTTCTAATACAAGGATTCTAATTACAAACTAGCCTAATCAGAACTATGAAAGACACTCGTACTAAAAACCTTATTAAGCTACTAAGTTTTTCGATCTGTTTCTCAATGCTCACTGGCCTAACTGCTCAAAACAAACAGAAGCTAGTTAGCTATCAAGGAAGCATAAATCTAGGTACAGCGCTATACTTTAATAATAATGAAAATAATAGGTTCAATCCTCTCAGCTGGAGAATTGCAGGTCGTCAAAATATAAAATTATGGAAATTTAATGCCCCTTTACGTTTTCTTCTAAGTTCTTCAGGCAAAGAACTTGACTATAGTTTTTCTAGAATTGGGTTTACACCTAAGTATAAATCTTATAAAATATACCTGGGTCATACGAGCATGAATTTTTCAGAATATACCTTAGCAAGAAAAAATATATTCGGAGTAGGTGTAGAAGGTAATCCAGGAATATTTCGCTTTGGGGCGATGTATGGAAAAATCAGGAGTTTCAACCTACAGCAAAAATTTGTCGACGAGTTCGGAGCAAGTACCATTCGATCATTTGAGAGAAAAGCAATAGGAGGGAAAATAGGTATAGGAAAACGAAACAACTATCTAGATTTCATAGCATTCAAATCTATTGATGCACTTAAAGATGATGTAGAGGGTGACACCATCACTATAGAACCTCATGAGAATTTTATCCTAGGCACAAAATTAAAATTGACACCTATCAAAAAGATTACTATCGAATCTAGTATAGCAGCGTCGGGATTCACAACAGATAGAAGAGATGCCTCACTGCTCGAAGAAAATTCTTCCTTAAGTAGAATCTATAATCCTACCACTAGTAATAGGCTCAATTATGCAGGACACGCTCAGATAAAATTACAACTGAAACAATCCAGTATAGGACTGAAATATAAGCGAGTAGACCCTTTCTTTAGATCGCTAGGTTCTATGTTTTTCCAAAATGATCTAGAAGAAATTACTGCTAATCTTGCCTGGCGAAATAAATCAGGAAAACTATCTGTAAATTCTAATGTAGGTTTCTTCCAGGATAATATATCTCTGACAAAGGTCCAAGAGTCTAGAAGATGGATCAGTTCTATTTTTATAAGCGCTGCACCAAATAATTCCTTTGGATTTAATGTAAGTTTTTCTAATTACCAAAGAACCACAGAAGGCCAGATTATAGAATTTAATGATACCTTAAGACAAGTTTCCGTCTCTAGAAATCTAAGCTTTTCCGCTTACCAAAACTTAGTCACCAATAAAGATTTTATCCTCAAAACAAATGGCTATCTAGGCTTTCAAAACTTTAATGATGTATCTGCAGTTTCTGAATTCAACAATGGCTACAAAAGCTATTCTTCAAATATAGGATTTAAATTAAATTTCATCAATAAGAAACTGACCATAAGTCCCTCCGCCTTATATGCTAGTTATATATTTTCTGGCAGAGAAACAACTCGCTATGGAGCAAGACTTTCTATCATAAAGAGTATGCTAGACCAAAAACTTAGATTTTCTGCGAATCTAAGTTATTTGCTTAACGATATAGAAAATAAGAGAAACGGTCGTGTAATAAAATATCAGATCCAGACCCACTATCAAATCAATCCTAAAAATGCACTAAATCTACGAGCAATTGGAATCAAACGAATTGCTGTAATTGCAAATGATTTTTCTGAATACAGAATTCTATTAGGCTATGGAATTAATTTCTAAACATCAAGAAAAAAAAGCTATGAAATTTCTTAAGCTCTGTAAACTAAAGGTAATTTTCTGTTTCGTAATATTCCTTTCTTGTCTTTATACCCCTGCGAAGTCGCAGATAGCAATGAATATAGATAATGTCATGCTAGCAGGATCTTTTTCTAGCGATATAAGCTCCTTACTGAACTGGGCAGAAAGTCAGGTTGCTATAACCATCTCCAACAATACACCTATAGGACTCGATTTCTATCTAGAGTTCGAAGTCACAAGAAACGGACAGACCGCATTCTTTACTACTTTCTCAGATGGTATAGAGAATGGTGACCAGCAACTCATGATAGAACAACTTACAATAGAGGGACTATCCACACGAACCTTTAGCTCTTCCGACTTAGAAGAAGCCTACCCTTTTCTCAATGGTGACTTAGGGCTGATACAAGATTACCTACTGATTGTAGATCCAGATTTTGAAGACTTAGGAGCCTTATACTTAAATGGTGTTCTTCCAGAAGGAGAATATGGGATCTGTGCCACTGCAGTATTTATCAACGAAGAAGAAGCCACCACATTCGAACTATCAGAACCCAGTTGCTCCATAGGAGGAAATCTATTTGCAGAAATTACACAACCTCCCAGACTTATCAACCCACTAAATGAAACGACTATTTTTGCTAACCCAAACTCAGAAATATTTATTACTTGGGAACACATAAGTGCCTCTAACACCATTTTTGATTATGCTATAAAAATTATGGAGATTCCAGAAGATCAGGATGACTTAGAAGAGCTGATGAATAGCCAAACGACTTTTGATCTAGTGGCATATGTACAAAATATTAATCAGCTGAGTTATCTCTATCCAGGAGATGGAAGTGAAAATGATCTAGAAGTAGGAAAAGAATATGCCATACAGGTACAAGCTTTCAGTAGTGAAGATATCTCGCCTTTACAGAATAATGGCAGATCAGAAATTCATAGATTTATCTATGGCGAAAATATAGTGGATATAGGAGATGCAGAAGTGGATGAGGACGGCAACATTGTAGATGACTGTGATTGCTTTTTAGATCTTAGGAATATGGAAGAAACAAATACAGAACTTTCTGTTGGAGATTCCATACAGGTAGGGAAATTTTTTATGACTATTAGCTCAGTAAATAATAGACGAGGCGCAGGGACGATAGAAGTTCCAGCTTTTGGAAATACTAAAGTAAAAGTAGACTTCAGAAATCTTAAAACTACGGCGGATAAGAAAATGACATCTGGAACGGTCAAGGCTAAATATCATGACAACTGGCTGAATGCCGATGCAACTTATAATGAAGACGATGGGTTTAATCTTGCCTACATGGATGTCTTCCTTGACTTTATAAAAACAGTTAATGTACTTAGAACCTTAGATGATGGAATGACGCTACCATTTGGTGTTGATCTAGGATACAACGAATATAAATTTAAACTAGGTATCAACAGTTTAGAATTTACACCGACACACGCTAATATTTCTGTTCTGCTTACGGTACCACAACTTTTACCTATCTCTGGGATGGATAAGTCTATTGCATTTGGGACAAATGCCTGTCTGAATCCAGAAGGTTTTGCATCTAGGGCGATGCTAATACTAGGAGATGAATTTTCTGTAATGACGATGAACGAAGAAATGGATATAGATCCCGACCATCCATTATACGGGGTCACAATCAATCTTGCAGGAAAATCAAAAATAGATGATGTCGAAAAAGCTAGAGATGAAGTATGTTTTGTAGAATTTGATTGTAACGGTCTGAAGGGCTTGGGACTGAGAGGAGATATAACTATACCTAAGTCTTTACTTGTTGTTGAGAATCCAGAAAATGGCGAAAGAAATTTGGACCAGTTTGTAAAAGGAACCTTTGACTTTGTAATGGATATAGATGGTGGTGGAATTTCTACAGGGAATACAGATCTAGAAGAAATTGCAGCCCAAGAAGCCACAGGTGAAACAAATTTTGACATATTATTAGGCTTAGAATTTACACCTTTCCAGTTACAAATTCTGGAAGGCTGGGGATTCCATGCGACGGAAGCATATCTTGATCTATCAGAAACAGAAAATGCTTTTACAAGTAAAACGCCACCTTCTAAATGTAGTAATCCTGAGCTAGATTCTACAGTAGTTTATGACGAGACTTGGAAAGGAATCTATATAAAATCTGCACAACTGAGACTGCCTAATGATTTTTTAGGAATAGAGGGAAGAGCAGAATTCGGTATTGATGATCTACTTATAGGGGAAGAAGGGGTATCTGCTTCATTCTATGTAGAAACCGCTGGATTGATAGATTTTGATACAACAAGCGAGTCAGATTCTACATCTGGATTTGCATTTAGCATGGACAAGGTGTACTTGTGTATGCAACAGAGTGCGCTGCAGACCGCAGGTATCGAGGGCAAGATAGGGGTTCCGCTTTTTGAGAAAGATGATAGACTAGAATATACTATGGCCATAGATGTATCTGAAATATTAGAAGATACATTAGCATATGTACTAGATGTAAAAGTAGGAAATGAACCTGTCGGAATTCCAATATTTATTGCAGAAGCTGAACTTAATTCCTCTACTCATCTCAAAATGAGATATGCACATGCCATCTCTGGAAATTCTGATTCAGAGGAAGAAGAAGGGGAAGAAAGTAGTTTTTTCGACGATCTAGAAATAGACCTAGTTCTTGCTGGAAAACTTAATCTCTCCACAGATTTTATAGAGGCAAATGAGCTAAGACCTGAGGCAGACGTAAAACTTCCAGAGATACCTTTTGAAATAAAATATAATACTGAAAAAGGTTTTGGCGCTTCCTCTAAATTTATGCTACCAGGTTCTCAGAATAATAATAGTAACAATACAAATCCTGGAGCAGGTGTTGTGAAGAAGCCTAGCGTAGCAGGATTTTCTGTAAATGTAAATGAATTCAAGTTAGGAGGAACAGCAACCTCGCCCTCTTTAACTATAGGAGCAGGGCTAAATTTAGCTAGCTCTAGCAGCAGCCTCGGCCTTAATGCCAATCTAACAGTTAAGGGTAGAGTAACAAACGATGGGCTACGTCTTGCTAGCGCTAATCTTAACTGTCTAGGTATGGACGCTTATATGAGCGGTGTAGGGATAAAAGGTGAATTATGTTTCTATAAAACTACAGAACAGGCGATTCGCTATCAAGGTATTTATGGTAATCTAAGTGTCGGTCTTCCTGTAGTTGGAGCTCGTTTTGATATGGATGGAACTTTCGGAAGTGCTGTAACAGATGAGGATGCCAACTGGAATACAGTAGATAATTACAATTATTTTTATGTGGATGCTGGGCTTGTTCTTAATCCAGGTATTCCCATGGGACAGCAATTTATTTTCTTATATGGATTAGAAGGTGGTGTTAGGCTCAATATGGAAAAAATAAAAATCAACCCACTCACTGGAGAGCGAGTTGCCATAAATGATGCAGGTCAAGAAGTAGAACCTTCCCCTCCTATCGAGATTCCCAGAAACAGAACGCTTAAATATGTTCCTAAGTTTGGGAATTTTGGATTAGGCTTCGGCATGACGCTAGGAGCGGCACGACCTGATCCGTTTCTTGCTAAGCTATATGTAGAAGGGGAATTCGATCTAGCTAACGGAGGCATAAGAAATCTAGCTGCAACGGGAACAGGATATATTATGCCTGTCAATGGAAACTTAGACCTATCTCCTATGTGGTTTGATATTTCTTCAGATCTTACTTTTCAGCAGTTTCCTAACCAATGGTCACTGCTCTTAGACGGAAGTGCATATGTAAAATTTCCAGTGGGAGCCCCACCGATTCTATATGGAAATGATGGAGGTGCAGTGCACAGAGCAGGAAATATATATTTCTATATGGACAACTACAGTAACGGACCTGGAAATATGAAATGGACTGTTCGCTCAGGATCTTTTGGAAGAACACAGGCAGATTGGATGCCTAACAGACTAAGTCTAAATCTAGAAAATTATAATCTAGATATTGGGAGCGTAGATCTAGAGTCTTATTTTTGGTTCGGGCCAGATGTACCTACCTATCTACCTCCTAAACCTCAAGCCGTCCTCAACCTCATCAATTACAAAAACGAAGGAAATGGAGGAAGCTTCAGTACTGATGCCTCTAATGGAATAAGTGGAGGAAGCTCGACTGGATTCGGGATTGCTCACGGCACAAGATTTAATATAGACTTAGGTATAGACGCACTTCTTGTGTATGGAGAATTTGCGTCTACTATAGGTTATGATCTGAATCTTACACAAAGTTTTGGAAGATCGTGTGGGAGCATAGAAAATATAGGAATAGAAGGATGGTACGGACAAGGCTCAGGATATGCCGGTGTACAAGGTGACGTAGGTGTAAAATTTCCTAGATGGATCAGAAATGTCTTACAGGACGCAGCAAATGTTGCAAATGGAGTAAGTAATGCGGGAGCATCCATATGGAATGTATTCACAGGAGATGACACAGAAGATACCGACATAACGATAGAAGAAAAGATGAAACTATTCTTTTTGCGCGCCTTGGTTCTTATGGATGCAGGTGCTCCAGCTCCTGTATGGGCTACAGGAAAAGGTTTTCTAGATCTCGACATAGATCTAGCTATTACAACATGGAAGCAGAATTTATCATTTGACTTTATCTTTGGCACACCCTGTATACAGACCACAGAAAATCCTTTTGAAAGTTCTAATCTTATTAGCTCTATGATACCTGGAGAAGAAGCTGATGTCAACTATGATATGATCCCCACCGTAGTTTTGAATTATCCATTAAATCAAAATTTCGAATATCAAACTATAAAAGCAGATGGCACCAAAGAAATAAAATCTTTCCGAGTAGCTTTAGAAAGTTATACATTAAGAACAAAGGCTGGAACTAATATAGAGACTGCAACTGAAATCAGTGATGACAAACGTACGATAAGGTTTATACCGATAAGCTCTTTTACACCAGGCGCTGCATACGATATAGAAGTTACTTTCAGCGGAAGAGAAGGAAGCAATTCTATTATTTCTGAAAGAAGATCTGAGAGTTTCACTGTAGCTGAAAAACTTGGGATGACAGCAGAAGATGTCAAAGGTGCTTTCCCTTTTGTAGATCAGAAATTCCTGCTAGTGAATGAGGTAGTTGGTCAGAAAGGAAAATTAATTTTTGACAGCTCTATTGCAGAGCTATCATTTATGAACGCTCTAGAATACCAGGTCACCATTAAGACAGCAGATCAAAGTCAGGTTTTTGAGATTCGTGCAACTTACAATAATGGTCAGATCACCTACAACCTACCTCAGCTAAGTAGCTCTAATAACTACAGTATAGAGTTTGCAAGCAGAAAAAAGATGAACACTATTGTACAAGGTAATTTCTCTTTCTTTGGAACAAATCTATCAGCACTTTATGGATCAATGTCTCAGCTAGAATCACTGGATGAAGAACGCCCATATGAGAAGTTTTATAATTATTCTTTCAGTACATCTAAGTATACAACTCTAGAAGATAAGATATCAGCCTTACAAGTCATTGTAAAGAATAATCCGAATGTCAACAATCTCTTCAATCTAAATATAGGAGGAACGAAGAAGAAAGGAAAGGTCTCCAAGGGAAATATGTCAGCGGTAAATAATCCTTACAAGTTAGAACTCGTAGGAACAGAATTATTTGAAACAAAAGAAATATATGGGACAGACTTCTTTCCTCCCCTAATAAAAATTTCTGATCCCCTCGCAGGTAATGCATACTATGATGCGCTCAAAAACAAATTCGAGTTCTTAGAAGAAGTACCTACAAGTACTATATCGATTACTAGCAAGATAAATAAAACTGTCTACTTCGGTATCGGTAGGTTATCAAGAGAGGGGACAATCAAAAATATGCTTATAAGCAGAGAAGGAAGCAACCAAAGAGGCATGAAATTAGACTTAGGAACGCCCAATAATTATTATAATATTATTAATCCACCTTCGGATAATAATGGGATTTATAATCTGGGCAATTTAAATTTCAGCAATCTAAATCTTGGGACACCAAATTTACAAGTAACAAATGATCAGTCGTATAACCTAAAAGAAAAGATTTCTGGTATTGGAAAAAAGACCATCGAGAAAAAAACTAAACTAGAAAAAATGACTATAGATTATCATCCAGAACATTATCTATCTAGTCATAAAATTTCTGTACTTAACTGGCTAGCAGATGCTATTTCCTTACAGCCTATTTATCTAAATCTACGCGTTAATGATCCTCTCTTCTCAGAAGAACTTGCACCTAAATATATAGAACTAGAAAACATGGAAACAAGTATTCAATTTGATAAAAGTGGCCCATTACTTCGATTTACATATTACCACTCTGGAGAATTTATTTCACAAACGTCCAAAAGCTACTAATATTATGATAAAAGCGAAATCTGATATTCTAAGCAAACGAGCATCTGCAGTCATAATTATAGTATTCTTACTATTATCCTGTTCCTTTGTCAAAGCACAAAATGTAGATACACAATCTGAGATCCTCCTTATGGGAAAAAATGAGCGTAGTAAGATAACTCTTCGATGGCGAATCGATAATTATTCTGATTATGCTTTAGCGAGAGAAACCGGCTTCATCGTAGAACAGAAGATAGTGGACAAAAATCAATCTTTCGCTAGTACACCATTTAAGAAAATAGAAACTGTAACTGTTGGAAAAAAAGAAGCTTTTCTAGAAAAGATTAAAGTCCAAAGAACCAATAGATCTTTACTAGCTTCGGCAGCCATTCTATTTCCAGATACAGAACCTGAAGTTAATAAAAAGGATGTATCAGGACATATCAATTTAGTCAATAAACTGAACCAACAACATAGTATCTTATTATTACAAGCAGACCTAGATATTACAAGTTCTAGGCTATTAGGGTTAAGATATGAACTAGAGAATATTAATGCAAATAAGGATTACTATTTTAGAATAAAATCCATCGTAAGTGACAATAACGAAATCACTTCTAACATTATCAGGATAGATGGAAACGTACAACATAGTCTACCTATTCCTGATATAACACAAGTGGCAGAAGGAGACAGTCTTATAACATTGCAATGGGAGAAGGATAAGCATAATGCTTTTTTTATCGCCTATCTAATAGAAAGAGCTGGATCTTCAGGTAGATTTGAGAATATAGTGTCACTTCCCTTTATCTATTCTGAAGATCCCTTATTGAACCTTGATGATGAGTTCATACATTATAATCACGAAGTAGAGAATAATAAGACTTACGATTACCGTATCAGAGGCATCAGTCCATTCGGTGAATTATCCAAATATTCTAATATTATAAAAGCTACTGCACAGGATAGAACGGCACCTAATGTACCTGATTCCTTATGGCTTTCTTACAACGACAAAGGTTACGTTATATTAGAATGGGAATATAATAATAGTGCCGCCTCTGGGGACTTATTATCGACACATATAGAACGCTCTCAAATGGTCGATGCGCAGTTTCTAGAAATAGGCAAAATGAATAATAGCCTAGGAGAAAATAAATACGCTGATACAATCGATGATACGAATCCCTATTACTTTTACAGACTACGACTTAGTGATATAAACAATAATATTAGCTTTACTAATCCTGTCTCTATACAAATTCCTGATACAATAGCTCCTGCTCCTCCTGTTCTAGTTAGTGCCACTATAGATACACTCGGGCATGTCAATATCATATGGGAACAGAATAAAGAAAAAGATCTATTAGGTTATCAGGTCTACACCGCAAATAATGAAAAGGGTATATATACAAACCTGAGTAACAAAGCATATCTAGAAACAGAATGGAGTACAGATCTAGATCTGAAATATCTAAACAAAGATATCTTCTACAAATTGCAGTCTCTAGATAAGCATTACAATCACTCCGATCTATCAGATCCTATACGACTTATAAGACATGATATAACTCCTCCCCTTCCAGCATACTTTAAGGATTATATCGTAAGAGAAAATACTATAGAATTCCAATGGGAGAAAAGCAATAGTTCAGATCTTACAAAACAATATCTTCTAAGAAGACAACTGGGTGAAAAAAAATGGACCCTGCTTGGCACATTCGATAATCTGGCAGAAAATTATCTGGACGCTTCTACTAAACAAGGTATTATCTACGAGTATGATTTAGTCAGTGCTGATGAATTAGGAAATGAGACACATGCGACTGATTTACTCCGACTTAAGGCAATAGGGAAAATAAAATTAGATGCAATAAACAACTTCTCTATGAACTATAATTCAGAAACTAAATCTGTAGATCTTAGCTGGGAACAATCATCAGAGGACGTAAGAAATTATATCCTATTCAGATCCATAAACAACGGGCCGTACCGCAGCCTACAAACACTTAAACCAACTATCCTTTCCACCAAAGATTACAATCTGAAACCTGGAAACAAGTACAAGTATTATATCATCGCTGTCAGTAGAAAAGGAAAGAAAACTCAAAAATCATTAATTCTAAATCACGTATCATGAGAAAATATAGTATCTACTTATTATTGTTTTGTTTTTGTATAAACTGGAACTGTGAAAAGGAGGCGTTTGTGGTAGAAGAAGAGAGTAGAGAGATTCCTACTATCTTAAAACCAGTGACTAAAAGTATAAATCATATAGATCATTCTGAAATATTGGAAGTCGATAGTGTTTCAGTCACGCTCCAAAACAATCCGGAATTAGATACTTTAAAAGTAGGTGATATCCTATTTCATTATCCTGATGCTCACCCTTTATTAGCTAAAGGAATACTAAGAAAAATAACGCAGATAGAAACGGACGGAAATACAAAAAAATTTATAGGAGAGCCTGCAAAGATCGCAGATGCATTTTCTAGCTATTACCATCTCTCTTCACTAAGTATAGGTAAAAATAGATCAGTTTGCACCGCTCCGCCAAACAATGAAGAACAATATTATTCAGTAGAAGATGCGATACCTAAGTCAGTAACTTTTTCAAGACTATATAAAAAAGGAAAGTTCTGTGCTAAGCTAACTGTAAAAGGAACCTATCAAGGCTGTGTAATTACTGAACACCTTTATGAAGAAGATAATATGAATAGTCCAATCATTACTACAACACAAAAAAATTCTGTCTGGAGCTTAGAAGTAAATCAAATTACATTAAGCTCTGAGGCTATTACTTCAAAAGTGAGCTTACCTACAGCAAGAAAACCTTTTGAAGAAGTCGGATTTGCTAGAAGACTAGTCCAAGCTCAAGTGGGACCAGTTCCTGTTACTTTGGGTGTAGGGGGAAGAATATTCTCTTCACTATCTGGAGCCCTGTCATTTCCAAAAGCTTTTACGGTGACTTACACATCTAAAGAAGATCAAATATTTACTGCAGAAGGTGATACTGGAGAAATACCAATATTCGAAAAACTTACTAGTAATGAATTTGATATCTCAAGTGATCTTTTAGATTTAGATCCTGAAGATTTTAATATTACAGTTAGCTTATTAGGAGGGATAGGAATAGAATTTTTGTTAGGTATAGGTGTGCTAGAGACTGCGGCACTTATTGCCCCTGAATTTCAACTTATAGCAAAAGCTGGTATAAAAACTAATGTAGCTGAAAGTAAACTAGTATTTGAATACGGAATTGGTATTAGCGGATCCTTTTATACGACAACATTACTACAATTCAGACTAGACAAACTAGAAAGCTTCCTCAAAGATAAATTCAGAGGGAGAACAGGAACAAAAGAAACTGCACTTAAAAATTACGGAGTAAGTGCCTACTTTAAACTCGGCGGCGGGGATATTCCGCTCGGAGGATTCTGCCCGCTAACATATAATTTTATTAAATCAGACCCGCTCATAATTGATGTAGGCAATACAATTCAGCAAATTTTTACATTTAATCTAAATTATTCCGGTCAAGATAATATATCCCATTATACCCTTAAGTCTAAGCAAGGAGAAATAAACAGTCATAATCCAGAGCAAGAATATCTTATTAATACCGACTATACACTAGCCATTAAAAATCAGTTAAGTGTTTTAAGTTTTACGGTATATAATGCAACAACCGGAGAAAGTTGCTTGCAGAGCGCAACCGTTTTTCCAATAGCCGTGGACAGAACATGTGATTCGCTTATAAAAGATGAAAGACCAGGTGCCGGAAATAGAGAGTATTGTATAGCTCAGTTTGGAGATAAACTATGGATGACCGAAGATTTAGACTACAGCGGAGCAAATAACAATATTGGGATAGAAGCTATATATGGCAGGCACTATACATATGACGAAATGCGAAATAAAAATATATGTCCTGAAGGTTTTCAAGTTCCTATAATTTCCGATTTTAATTCTGTTGTTAACGCTAGAGGTGGATTGAATGATCCTAATATTTTTGAAAAATTATTAGGAGCAGGATGGACTTTTAGTCCCTTTGATGCCAATGGCTTTTATTTAGACGCAAGTGGATATACTATATTAGAAAACACTAGCGCTCCTAGAACAGTCTACAGTGATGGACTCTATAATATAGGTGCGCTTGGTACGCTATCTACTGAAGATCTAGATTATTCCTTCGATGCTTTCAGACTAAACGAAGAAACACAGACTGTGGGAAAAATCCCTGCGATCAAATCTGGAGCAGCTGTCGCTTGTCGTTGCTTTAAACAAATGGAATAGTAGCAGTATTATAGTAATAGAAAAGGGCGCAGTTTGCACTGCGCCCTTTCTTATATTTATTCAAGACTTCTTGCTTTTTCTTACATTCCTAATCTCTGCTTCAATATAGGCATCACATCATCCGCTTCTACTGCATGTAGTAATCCTCCCGCACTGGAATCAAATATCATTGTGTATCCCATCTCTGTCCCGATCTGGTCTAGTGTGGTTTTCATCTTATCTAAGATAGGCTTATATAACGTCTCTCGTTTCGTAACTAACTTTTGCTGTACCTCTACCTCATACTGCTGGATAGCTTGTTGCTCTTTAGCTAGATCTCCTTCTCTTTGCGCCATCTCTACTTTAGATAAGGTACCTAGATTTACAATATCTACATATTTCTTATAATTCGCTTCAAAAGATTTTACCATAGTTTCTCCCTTAGCAATCAGCTCACTCTGGTAAGTAGACAGCTGCGCATCTGCGGCTTTTACTTCTGGTGATTCTACGAGCAACTGCTGAGAATTTACATATCCAAACTTCTGCGCCTGCATCGTGTAAATACAACAGAGAGTAATAACAAGTGACAATAATTTTTTCATTTCCTTAAGTTTTTATAATGCTTATTAGTTTTCTATTAATGATGCTATAACAATAATATAGCAATGTATAATTTTTAATTTTTGTTAATTAACGTTAGTTTAAGATTAATCTGGCTCAAATCCTAAGACGATACTAAACTGTCCTCTAGATCCTCCCTCTTGTACAACCTTATCTAATCCCCATCCGTAATCAAATCCTAAGAGACCAAACATCGGTAAGAATACCCTCATACCAAACCCCGCTGATCGCTTAACCTGAAAGGGGTTAAAATCAGAGAAACTTCCCCATGCATTACCCCCTTGTAAAAAAGTATGTAGGTAGATGGACGAGTTAGGATTAAGAGATAATGGATATCTTAACTCTACTGTATACTTATCAAAAATTGTTCCCCCACCATTATTCTGCGTATTCTGTTCTATATCTCTTACATCGTATCCTCTCAATGAGATGATATCCTTTCCTGTAATCCCTATATTCTGATTAGATAATCCATCCCCCCCTAACTCAAATCGCTCAAAAGGTGACAATCCTATATCATTATCATACGCTCCCACATATCCTATCTTAGCATTTGCCATAATGACAAATTTGCTGAATATATTGAAATACCATTCTGCATCGAATCTCCATTTATGATATTCTAGAAATTCAAATTTTTCTGCATTTTCTCTTACAGAAATAATATTAGCCATATCAGCTTCTGACAACTGATCTCCTGGACCTCTTTTAGCTTGTTCTATTCTTATAGCCTCTGTTTTTTCAGCTTCTGATAGCTCGAAGAATCTATCACTTCTGAACAATGAATAAGGTGGTGTAATCTGTATAGATAAAGAAACTCTAGATCCTCTTCTAGGATAGATCGGTTCCGAAACAGAGCTTCTTGTAAACACTTGGTTAATACTGAAGTTTTTAAAGTTTCCGGTTGTGATATTCAGTCCATCTACGAAGAATTGTCCCCTAGCGTAATTATCTAGATTTATAAATTCTATATTAGCTGTTGTATTAGAAGAAAAGAAATCATCTGGCCACTTAAGCTGTGTTCCTAATCCCGCAAATATCCTAGATATAGACAACTTCCCTTGAGCAAATGAAACGTAATCAAATGCTGATCTCACAGCACCTACCGTAAACGATCTAGGACGCTTACCTCCTAACCATGGCTCAGTAAAAGAGAAATTATACGATCTGAAAAATCTACTATTACTTTGTACTCTCAGAGATAACTTCTGACCGTCCCCTTGTGGTAGCGGAGCCCAGGTAGATCTATCTTTTATATTCTTAAGCGAGAAATTATTAAACGTTACCCCTAGAGTTCCGATCAGTCCACTAAATCCACCATAACCTGCCGAAAGTTCTAACTGATCAGATGGTCTTTCCTCTAAATCATATACAATATCCACAGTTCCATTAGCAGGATTTACAGGCGTACCGATCCCCATCGACTCAGGATTAAAATAACCTAGATTGATAATCTCTCTCTGAGATCGCATGATGTCTGATCTACTAAATTTCTGACCCGGTTTTGTTCTGATCTGACGTCTGACTACATGCTCGTTGGTTCTATCATTACCCTTTATAATTACATTATTGATCGTAGCTTGCGCTCCCTCATATATCCGCATCTCCACATCTATAGAATCGCCTACTATCGCAACTTCTGTAGGTTCTACCTGAAAGAAAAGATACCCATCATCTAGATACAAAGAAGAAATATCTCTCCCATCAAAAGAAAATTTAAGTCGCTTCTCTAGCAACTCAGGATTATATATATCCCCTGGAACAATGCCTAAGATGGTGAACAGCTGATCATCTGTATAGATAGAATTTCCTTTCCACACGATATTTCTGAAGTAGTATTGTTTACCCTCTTCTATACCTATCTCTATTTTGATATCCCCCTTGTTATTTCTCCAGACAGAATCCTTTACAATTTTAGCATCTCTGTACCCCTTAGTATTATAACTAGCAATGATGGCTTTCTTATCCTCCTCGTAATTATCTTTGATATATTTTGTCTTACGAAACAATGTACCCTTCTTCTTCGTGTTACTCATCTGCTTTCTGAGTTTACGATCGCTGAATACTGTGTTACCTTCGAAGTCTATAGAGGCAACCTTTACCCTATCCTTTGTATCTATATCAAAAACTAGTCTTACCGTATTCTTTTTAGCCTTATCTTCTATTTCTTGTATATCTACCTCTACATCTAGTTTACCTTTTTCTATATAGAATTCCTTAATCTTCGCCTTACTATTGATTTTCATATCATCCGTTACGATACCTCCTTTGGTAAGAATCGTTTCTAGAAAATCATTAATATCGTCATGCTGTGATTTCTTTATCCCTTTGAAGGAATACCTAGAAAGCGTCGGTCTCTCTCTAAGGTATATCTCTAGAAAAATTATTTTATCGACTTTCTTAGTTTGTAAAATCTGAACTTCTTCAAAGAGCTTGAGCTTCCATAGCGCTCTGATAGCTTTAGGAATATCCTCTCCTGGAATATTAATTTTGTTCCCTACTTTAAAACCAGCTATGGAGATAATTGCATTCCTATCTCTACTCTCAGCACCATTTACAGTAACCCCTCCTATCTCATAAGTCTCTCTCTGACTATAATCATACCTTTCCAGGCTGTCTAGATTTAGATCTTCACTCGTACTATCTAGCGAATCCTTCTTCTCCTCTTGACCAAAAACTGCACTACAAAGTACTGATAGTAAGCAAATTAGACCTATATTTTTGATACCACACATATGGATGAATGTCATGTTTTCTTAATTAACTACTGCTCCGTCATTGAAGGAACGGAAAAGTTCGACAAACGTACGGCTATAAGCTGTTGTTTTACAGCTTTTTAACGAAAATTTATGATTTATTTATGCTATTTGTTCACTAGTCTTCCCAAACCTTCTTTCTCTGGCCTGATAATCCAAAATAGCTGCATATAGATCATCCTTTCTAAAATCTGGCCAAAATAAATCCGTGAAATATAGTTCTGCATAAGCCAGCTGCCATAGCAGATAGTTACTTATCCTTTTTTCTCCACTTGTTCTGATCATCAGTTCAGGATCAGGAATATGCGCAGTAGAAAGTGCTTGAGTGATATGATCCTCAGATATATCTTCTATTTTTATAAGGTTTTGCTTAGCTTTTGTAGCTATAGATTTGACCGCTTCGGTAATTTCCCATTTACTACTATAGTTGAGAGCTAGCACTAGTGTCATCCTTTTATTGTTCTTAGTATTTTCTATTCCTTCCTGCAGCGCCTTGTAGGTCTTAGAAGGTAACTTACTAAGATTCCCGATAGCAACAAGCTTTATATCATTATCATTAAGCGTGTTCAGTTCCTTCCGGACAGTCTCCACTAGTAGGGACATGAGTGCACTCACTTCTAGGGATGGCCTACCCCAGTTTTCTGTAGAAAAAGCATATAGCGTAAGATACTCTATGCCCAGCTCAGCACTAGCCTCGGTAATTTCTCTTACAGCAGTAACCCCATTCTTATGACCGAATACTCTAGGCATACCCTGCTTTTTAGCCCACCTTCCATTACCGTCCATGATCACAGCAATGTGCCTGGGTAGTCTTTTAAGATCGATATGTGATTTAGAGTCTGACATTATAGATTTTATAAAAATGCAATAATTACCACAAAATAAGCAAAAGAAAATACCCTAGCCTATTATTAATAGCGAATATTAGATGGATAAACCTTATATAAACTACTTGCTAAAAACTTATTTGAATATCTTTGCGCCTATACAATCACCTAATAGTAGATGTACGACATTGTTCTAGCTTTTATAACCGCATTTTCTCTTACCTTTTTAGCGATTCCTTCTATCATAAGCGTTGCTAGGAAAAAACACTTGTTTGACGAACCTGGTGAAAGAAGATCACATACTGTAAGTACCCCTTCGCTAGGAGGCATAGGTATATTCGCAGGTACTATATTTTCCATTATCTTATGGACACCGTTTTCCTATTTTGCTGATCTCCAGTATATCCTTTGCTCCTTCATTATCATTTTTCTTATAGGTGCTAAGGATGATATAGATCCGATCTCGCCTAGTAAAAAATTTGCAGGTCAGATCTTCGCAGCGGCCATTATCGTACTCAGGGCGAAAATCCGTATTTCTAGTTTTCATGGTATTTTTGGTATCGAGACCCTACCCTATTGGGTCTCTGTATTGCTGACCATATTTATCATCGTTCTGATTATTAATGCTTTTAACCTTATAGATGGTATTAACGGCTTATCTGGCAGCATCGGTATTCTGATAGCCTTTACTTTTGGATACTGGTTTTACAAAAATGATTATATAGGCAACGCTATGGTTGCCTTCGCCCTGACGGGAAGCGTCGTAGCTTTTCTCAAATATAATTTCTCCCCAGCACAGATTTTCATGGGTGATACCGGCTCCTTACTGTTAGGATTAGTCTGCTCTATACTAGCGATACAGTTCATAGAACTGAACAATGGCCCAGTGAATCCTGACTGGTTATTCTTTCAGTCTGCACCAGCCGCAGCAGTAGGTGTGCTTATACTACCTCTATTCGATACGCTTAGTGTATTCACCAGACGTATTATCAATGGCCGTTCGCCATTCTACCCAGACAGAACGCATACACATCATCAGTTACTAGATCTGGGACTCAGTCACATGACAGCAAGCTACGTGCTTTTTACCGTAAATGCATTCTTTATTCTTCTAGTATATTTTATGGATTTTCTAGGAAATATAAAACTTCTTATGCTAGTCCTCACCCTAGCACTTGCATTATCTACACTACTATTTTTCATGAGCAGAAATGCTGTCAGGGCCAGAAATGTTACAAAAACATGAATGCCGTCCTCCTAGTATTTCTCGGTGGTGGACTAGGCAGCGTAGCTAGATATCTTATCGGGTTATATGTCAGCAATACAGAAAACGGATTCCCTCTTAAAACTTTTATAGCTAACTTTCTCAGCTGTATCGTCTTAGGTTTTCTCTTAGGTTGGCTTACTAGAAATCATCTGGATGATAAAACAAAATTATTGCTGATGACAGGTTTCTGTGGAGGCTTCAGTACTTTCTCCACCTTCTCCGCAGAAGTATTTCTCCTCATAGAACAAAACCAGATTTTGCTCGCCCTCGGATATATATTATCTAGTATAATCATCTGTACCCTTGTCTTATTTGCCGCCTATTTTCTAGGGCAACAATTATAGTGTAACCGTAAGAAAGTTTTTATGTTTTGGGTGTGACCCTAATAGCATAGCTCATAGGCCTACCCGCTCGGGTCGCAGTATTCCAGACGCACCTTCGGCTTGGTCCCTAGCTCTTCTCTATGGCTGCTCACGGACTACGTACATACGTCCGTATCTTACATGTTGCTCACACGGTCTAGAAAACTATTGAAAAATCATTCCTAGTAAGCTTAACCTACGGCCCGCTTTGATCACTCCCTTTATTGTTCACGCCAACTTTTCTCTTTTAATGTCGAGCCATAAACAAAGCCTATTCATAACAAAAAAAAGCTGACCCCAGTGGACCAGCTTTTCTCATTTTTTATCTTGAAAATATAATGCTCTAATCTATACCGTGCATCATTTTCTTCATCCATCCTTTAATAATAAATATTAATATTGCTGCAGAAATTGGTACTGCCGCAAAGATCAAGAAAAATCCACTCAAGCCAATAGACTCCGCAATTGGTTCTATATAACTACCGGTTAGACCTGCTGCGAAGTTCGCAATGAAGTTAGATACAAAGAATACCCCAAACATCAAACCTACTAATCTAGCAGGAGCTAATTTACTTACATAACTTAACCCTACGGGTGAGATACAAAGTTCTCCTAGAGTATGAAATAAATATGCTATTATTAACCAGACCATGCTGACTTTTACAACCTCTGCTCCCGGAGTAGTATCTATACCTATTGCACCAAATGCAAGAATTGCAAAACCTAATCCTAATAATATAAGTCCTAAAGCAAACTTGACTGGTCCACTATTCAGAAATTCAATTTTCTTTTCCCATAGCTTACTGAAAGCTGGTGCTAAGCAAATGATAAACAAACTATTGAAAACTTGAAACCAGCCGGCTGGTACTTCCGTAGATGGAGAAGAATATTGTTCTCTGAGCATTATCACAATTAAAACCCATACGCCAATAAATCCAATACCTAAAAAGATATTAGACAAAGCATATTCTGAAAAGGTTACTGAAAATAGTTTATAAAGTACATATGTCAAAACAATTATTGGCACAACTGAAATAACTGTATTGATAACTCTGAATATATCTGCTCCGCTACCTGTTAGATCTCTCTCTGTATAATCTAATGCAAATACAGTCATAGAACCTCCAGCTTGTTCAAATGCCCACCAAAAGAATACGATGAAGAAACTTAAAACAATAATAACCCAAACTCTATCCTTTTCAACTTTAGTTAATGTCGGATCAGAAACAATCCATCCAACGAAAGCAATCACTGCTCCGACAATAATAGGAGGCATTAATAATTTTGTAAAGGTCTGAAGAAAATTATTTTGAACTCCTACTGTAAAGTATAAGAGCGCAAAGAATACGACTGCAATAATAGATCCGATAATACCCCATTTTACTACATTAGACTGTTGCCCAACAGCTACTTCTGGCTTTATTTCTTGTACTATTGATTCCATTGATTTAGCAGGTGCTAATCCTATATCTCCAAAGATACTTTGAGCTAAATAGAATTGAACCATGCCTATGAACATAAAGATACCCGCTAAACCAAATCCATAGCTGTAACTCCATTGCTCGCCATAATAACTACATAAAAGTATGCCCAGAAATGCTCCTGCATTGATACCCATGTAAAAAATAGTATATGCGCCATCTTTTAATTCAGGGCGCTTGTCATATATTTTTCCAACTATGGAAGAGATATTAGGTTTAAAGAAACCGTTACCTATAATCAACATAAGGAGACCAGCATAAAATGACATTTCGGTTTCTAAAGCCATACTAGCATGCCCCAAGGTCATTATCAATGCTCCTATCAATACTGCATTCCGATATCCTAAGAACTTATCTGCTAAAATACCACCAATCATCGGTGTGAAGTATACAAAACCCGTATATATTCCATATAATGCCAATGCATCTGATCGCTCCCATGCTCCTTCTCCAAAAGCCACCTTAACTAAGAATACTACGAATAATACTCTCATTCCGTAATATGAAAATCGCTCCCACATCTCTGTGAAAAACAATACAAACAGCCCAGAAGGGTGCCCTAAAATAGTTTTCTGATTGACATCGGAGCCTCCAAATAATCTTTCTGACATTATAGATGAGTTTTTTGTTTCACTAAAAGACTCAAAATAATTCTTTTTAAAGACTTTAGAAACCTATTTCATTTTAATTTAACCCGACTTATGCAATAGAACTCTTAATGAGGGTTGAAAGAGCAGTAAAATATAAGATTTTCCTGACTGAGGCATGATTGCGAACAAGAAGAAGTATAGTAATACAGAGCTTATAGAAAAGAGCGAAACAAAGAGACATAGTCCGTTTACTATCATTCTAAAGGGTATTTTAATAACAATTGTAGCATGCTAAACTGAAACTATAATTACTAGAATAAAAAATAAATCAAACTATGCCATAAGTTAATGTAAAGGTATCAACCTAACTAAGATCGGTCTTTTTTAGGTATATAAAAAAGAAATGATGACTTCTTCTTATATTTTAACACCTTTACTATCAGTTCTCTAAGCTTTCTTTTCCTAGCTCTAAATTCCACCCTGATGCCGATACAATCATCGTAAGCGCATCTATAAAAGACTGCTTCTGAGACTCGGCTTCAGCAAAGAGATCACTTTCTTTGGCTTTCTCTAGCACAAAGGCCTTAGCATTCTTGTTCAATTCCGTCAATTCTTCTTCTGAGAAATTATTAAAGGTTCCCTCATCTACATCGTAGTATTCTAAATCATGTTCTATAGACAAAATTTCAGGTGGTGGTAGATCTCTGATCGTTATAAGATGTGTTGTCTCATCTGTAGTGATCTGTATATCTTCGAAATCATAGCCTACCGATACCTTAGCCTTGACACGAATGAGTGCTTTTTTTCGCAGGAGCTGGATATCATAGTAGTAATAGTCTTTATAATTGTAGATCTCCGATACATATCCTTCTACAGCGACTAGCTTACATACTTTCTGTATACGATCCATCATGACAGACACATCCTCTTTTTTATACTGCTTTACAAAACTAGATTTATACCCTAGAAACCATGCAGCTGCTAGTAAGGCAAGAAATATTATAGGTAATAATATATATTTGATCTTTTTCACTTATTTTTCTTGTAGTTCATATTTGAGTCCTTTGTGTGATTTCAATACAGCTTTTACAGAACCCAAAGTCACTGCCGACTGGATCAGTAGTGGGATTCTATTAGCATCGTCACTTACCCAGATATCCATATGAGCCTCATCGTTAAAAACCTCACCTGCTATGAGTTTAGGACGTATATGCATAACTTTATATTTGCCCAGATCCTTTATTTTTTTGACAGCTCGTTTTTTAAATTCCAACTCTAGATTATACAGATCCTTATCAAAGAATAAATGTATCGGGAATTTTTCCCCTTTTTTGACATCAGATATATCCCTGTTCCTTAGATGATACAACATAGAAACTAGATCTTGTGTACAGACTCCGGTGGTAAATTCTAAGGGATTACGGATAGCTTTTTCCTTTGTCTTTCCATAATACTCTATTAGTTGTTGTTTGTCCTGGTCAAACACTATGCTATCGTAGCGAAAATAATTTCCCTGTTCTATATCCCTTCTAAACATATATGGCAACAAAGTTTCCTTATCTACCTCTGAATAATAATCATCATCTACTTTAAAAAAACTATCATAGGATGGAAATGTTTTTCCTCTTACAGACAATAGATACCTATCGTCTATCTCTCTTGCTGTAAACTTAACTTCCCCTGCCGGTATCCATATAAACTTCCAATTATAATAAATCTGATATACAAGCTCCTCTCCACCTAAAAAGCTAGTATTATCTAGATCACATAGATCACCATCTCTTTCCACCACTGAAGTTGTATTTTCCGCTTCATATGGTATTTGGAATCCTAGGAAAAAAATGATACCTGCAAATAGTGTAATTATATTTTTCTTAAGTCTTATCATTTTCTGAATAGCCAAGTGCCGCTATAATATTTACATTAAAAATCACAATTAATCCCAGCAAAGCTGGAACTACTAAGTTTAATACCCATATAAGAAACGTCAAAGTGAGAATAGATAGTTCGTTAACTTCAAAAAGACTCCATATTACTATCCCTATTTCTCCTCTAGCAAGAACTCCTAAGAAGGGTGGAATAGGTATTCCCGACTGAATGAGAAAGATCGTAGAAATACCCGCAAGCATAATATTCCACTCTATATTCCACCCGAGAAAATAGATCAGTAACATATATTGTGAAGAATATATCATATACCTTAGGAGTGAGAGAAACAAGACTTGCGCAAGGTGAGCTCTGGGTATGAGTCTAAATTCATGATACTGTTTCTGAAATTTCAGGAAATACTTTTTTACCTGAAGTTTAGATAGGATCGCGGCTACAAAATCCACATTTAGAAATAGGTATACTCCAGCTGAGAGAAATACGATAATCGCTATTAAGATCGGAAATAGAAGTAAGTTATTAAGGATCTGAGTATGCATACTAAGTATACTAAGTCCTATGATACCTATGCCTAAAGTCACTATATTCTGACTTATACTTCCCGCAAGTGTAGACAGGATCGACAGCCAATTTTTTTCTGCTGGAATTGTCAATAATCTACCTCCATATTCTCCTAGTCTCTGTGGTGTGATAATACCTAGACTTATTCCAGAAAATATAGTTTTATAGGCCAGTATCTTAGAAATAGGCCCTGCTGACAACATTAACTTCCGCCACTTAAGAGATTCTAAAAACCAGTTTAAGGGCATCAACAAGATAGCTGCGATCAGAAAAATCGGCTTGGAGGTAGAGATAGAGGATATAAAAGAGAGATATAATTCTTCAAAATTTGCTCTGAGAATTATGTGGCGATATATGATATATGCCACGAGGCCAAAAATCATAGCCTTCAATAATGGATTCCAGATACTATGGAATTTCATTATCTATTATATCCTTTGAAAATAAATCTTTGTACAAGAAAGTAATGCAATTCATATTATATTATAAATAATGTACATACGTTTGTAACTTGTGTAAGTATTAAGATAGTAATCATACTACTGAGCATACTTTGATGATAAAATTAACTTAATTATTTGAAAGTTGATTTTTTGCAGTTCCTGATGTTATGAAAGTTAAGAAAAAACGAAAAGCATATAAAATCTTAGGCGTAGATCCTGGCACTATTGCAATGGGGTTTTCTATTCTAGAAGTGGATGGCACTGTCCTGAAGGTACAAGATATGGGTATTATACATCTCCAAAAATTCGAAACTCATCAGGAAAAACTAAAGGAAATCTATCTACAACTGCAAGAAATAATCGAAACCTACCTGCCGAGTTGTATGGCGGTAGAAGCTCCCTTCTATGGCAAAAATGTGCAATCTATGCTAAAATTAGGAAGAGCTCAGGGCGTAGCGATGGCTGCCGCTATTACTATGGGTCTAGAAATCACAGAATATTCTCCAAAAAAAATCAAGAAGTCTATCACTGGCAATGGTAATGCCACAAAAGAATCTGTAGCGGCTATGCTATCTTCTATGTTAGATTTTTCTTATGAGTCAAAACTTAAGGACGCAACCGACGCTCTAGCAGCCGCGGTTACACATTATCACCAGAGTAAGCTAGGAGTTAGCAGTGCAAAAGGATCTAATAGTTGGAAAAGTTTTGTAAACAATAACCCCTCTAGAGTTAAGTAAGATTAGCTGATATTCTAGCTGCCATTTCTATCATTTCTTCAGATGGTGGACTAAGTTTAGTCTGAGAAAAATCCATATCATTTACTCCATTTATAGGGATAAGGTGAATATGGGTATGCGGAACTTCTAGACCTATAACGGTAAGACCTATCCTGCTGCAGTCTATACAAACATCCATCGATAATGCAATCTTTTTGGCAAACTGCATAAGACGTCCTAGAAGATCATCTTCCAGATCAAATATATAATCTACTTCTAACTTGGGTATAACTAATGTATGACCCATAACTAAGGGATTAATATCTAAGAACGCAAGAAACTCTTCTGATTCTGCTACCTTATAAGCAGGGATCTCTCCATTAACGATTTTAGAAAAAATTGTAGACATCAGACAGTGATTTCTATAATTTCAAATTTCATTTCTCCTCTCGGCGTGCTGATCGTAGCTACGTCACCCACTACCTTTCCTAGCAGACCCTCGCCTATAGGAGATGATACAGAAATCTTTTTAGTTTTTAGGTCTGCTTCTGATTCTGATACTAGCTTATAAGTAAGCTGAGCACCATTCTGTACATTCTTAATGGTTACACTAGATAATACCGTAACCCTAGAGGTATCTATCTGAGACTCATCTAATACTCTAGCATTAGCCATGGCCTTTTCCATACCATTTATCTTAGCCTCAAGAAGACCTTGTGCATCCTTTGCCGCGTCATATTCTGCATTTTCTGATAGATCACCTTTCTCTCTAGCCTCAGCAATAGCCTTAGCTACATCCCTTCTCCCTTCAGTCTTAAGCTGATCTAACTCGGCTGTCAATCTATCAAAGCCTTCCTGTGTCATGTAATTATATGTTGCCATATTATTATTTGTTTCTTGTATTATAGTAAATGAAGAAGAACGTCCCCAGCTATGGAGACGTTCTCATATATTTTCACAAAAGTACTAAAAATTGTAAAATCTTGCTAAAACGACAATTTAAGACTTACATTATGACTTCCTCTGAATGGATTAGTTGCTCTGTAAGCATAGTCGATTCCTATTCTATTTCCACCAGATTTTTGCAGAGGAACATCTACTGATGCGCCTACACTAAGTCCAGAATATATATTTCTTTCTTCGTCAGAACCCTGATCTAACTCATACTTATAAGCTCCTCTTAGAGAAAACTTTTCCATAAGAGAAAATTCTAAACCTCCACCTATCTGATCTCTAGAGAATGCATTAGATGTAAAATTCGTCAATGCTCTAAGGTATATCTGCTCTCCAAAATAGAAATCATAAGAAAGACCAATATTCAGAACAGAAGGTAACTCATATCTCTGAGCTCTCTGATCTACTGTTATTTGATAGGTAGGTTCCGATCCAGGAGCGTCCACAGAACTAGACAAGCCCTGTCCACTAAACTTCATAGGAGATCCTACATTTCTAAGAGATATCCCTAGCTTAAAGTTATCCTCTTCTCCAGATACATACTGAACTCCCGCATCTATAGCAAACCCAAAAGCACTTACATCTGGAAGAGACTCTGATATCGTTCTGAATAGGACACCTACAGATATCTTATTAGCATACGTGTAAGCATATCCTATCCCTAGGTTAAAAAACCCAGGGGAATAGGTCCCTCCTACTCCTTCTGGCTGATCTGTAGTCGTAATCTGTATATCTCCAAAATCTACTGCCATAAGACTAACGCCTATAGCACCTCCATTTCCTACCTTTGTTACAAATCCTAACGAATTCAACTTCAGTGTAGAACCTTCATATAATCTTGTATTCCCGACAAGTAATTCCTTACCATCTACTCTTCCCATACCCGCTATGTTAAGTCTCATAGCCTCTACTCCAGATATAGATGAAGTATTCATAGTATGTAATCCAGCACTCCTTGCCCAAGGATTAAATAATAGTTCTCCTGCGCCAGCTTCCCCTTGCCTGTCTGGGTTACCTGCTATCAGGATAGGGACAACCATAACTAGTAGCCCTAATGTTATCATTTCTCGTATATATGTTTTCATAAATTTTTTTATTAGTGTTTGTGTTAGTTCAGGACCTAAAGCCTAATAGCTTCTTGTCTAAAAAATAAGCTTACGATTACATATTGTAATCGTAAGCTAAAATATTTTATGATCCTGAAGGATCGAATTTTCTGTTTATCCCGAACCACTTCAACGTAATCTCTTCTCCTAACTCAGGAGCTACGATATGGAATAAATATACGCCACTTGCTACAGGAATATTTTTAGAATTCTTAAGATTCCACTCCAGTGCAGGTGTTATCTGTGATGTTCTAACTCCTGGATTATTACCTGCTTTTACAACAGGTCGCTCATCTCTTCTGAACTGCTTTACAAACTTTCCATCTAATGTGTAAATTGTTACGGTAGCTTTCTCTGGCAGATTAGTAACTTTTACAGTTGTGCTATTCTGACTCGTTTCGTACTGTGAATATCCGTAGTATGGGTTAGGTACAATGTTTACCTCAGAAAGTGCGCTCGCTCCGTCTTCCAGAACTACATCTGTTGCCTCACGTCCTATTATTTCGAACTCATACTCTGGCAATTCTCCCTGAGCTGAACAGCCTGAAGGATCTGATAGATCGAAATCCTCTACAAGGTTATATGGATTGTCCACTCTCAGTCTGATTTCTAAACGGTTAGGAATATAATCTTCAGAGTAACTCAGCATCTCTTCCTCATTAGCTAAAGGAATAGAAGCCCAAGTAATAGCACGTGTAGTATTAATTTTTCCTACTAAGTTAGAAGCAGCTCCTAATTGTTCTCTTATCACTTCGCACTTATCATATTTAGTCCTAGTAACATAGATGAAATGATGATTACCTGCCACCATATCTAAAGAACTATTAAGTGCAATATTACCCATGTCAACATTTATAAATTCTGAAGTAGGGTTAAATAACATATCTCCTCCCGTAGCAGGAGAATTCATCTGCTCAACAATTTCAGGATTTTCATCACTATAAATAGAATTCTCTCCGTAGAATATATTCAACCTATCTCCCGATTCTACATCTATCGCGTAGCCTGGGAACCAACCCATACCTATTCCATCACCATCTTCATTACCATTTTTGTCTATAGAGTTAGATTGTCTTAGGTCGAACATACTTGCGTCTTCTATCGTAGTTGCTCCTACAGTAGCTGCATCTAAAATATTAAATCTATTAGCTGTTTCTACAACGACACATCTGCTCCATTCATCCTTGTTAGGAGAGAAAACGATATCTACATTATTTAGCTTACTTAATCCATTATTAGACTGACTAAAGCTAGAAATATTCACAGACTCATTCCATGCAGGAGTAAGATAGAAAGGAATATCACCATCTTGTGTTCCCGCACTAGATGATAGAAAATAAGGTGCAAATGCGCCTCCTGCTACATCACTATATGCTTGGTTAGGATCTATACTATTTTCATTTTCTCCATCTCCTGTTTTTAGAAAATTAAACAATTGTCTAAGAAATAGAGGTAGTTGAAATCCTCTTGCGTCATCACCAATAGAGCCAAACCAGAGTGCACTAGCAGGGTTGTCATATTCTATACTTCCACCGATCACACCATTGGTCTCATCTTGGTTAGCACCTGCATCTGTAGTCTGACCTATAGCAATAGAAAAACCTAAATCTGTGATTATCTGCTCATTAAGATTATCTATCGTGTTCTCAGATATGATGACTTCTCCTGTTTGCACATCCGTGAGTTCCCACGTCGCTCCAGGTTTAAGTGAACAAGACACACCACTATCATGCTCTCCAAAAATTTTCAATCTATATTTACCATCCTTTACTCTCAAAGGATCGTAGATATTAATTTCTATAGGACCTAGTCCTGGCTTATATATCAGATCTCCCTCATACGTGTTTCCTTCGCCGTCTGAAGCCTCGATGATAGCCTCATGTAATCCCTCCTCTAATTCTACTTGTTCACCTCCTATTCCTTGTCCAGATAATCGACTCACAATAGCTCCATCTCCATATTCAGCATTTATGTTTTGGTAGACGATTGGTCTAGGAATAACTGTGTATATTTTAATATTCTTTCTTCCTTCTAGATAAGGTGTTCTTTGACCTAAGTCTTGCGTTGGGTCAAAAGGAGCCCACTCATTATGTGCATAGGCAACAACTGCGAAGTAGTATTTCTTATGATTTATAAGTCTTCTATCTCCTGAGGCAAACTGATCTTCTGTTATCTGGACCGTTAGCCTTATTCCCTGATCAGCACCTTTTACCTTACGCTCAAATGTCCATAAGTTATCTAGAACACCTGGAAATCGATCTGACTTCCAGTTAAATATATCTGTTACGCCATTTTGTACATCTACTTGTCTTACTATTCTGGAATTTTCAATATCGTTAAACTGCTGCGCAGTAACTAATGGATTAATCAACTGGTAAATTTTATACCCTTCAAACTTATAAGATCTCTCATCCTCATCAATGAACTCAGGGGCCAAAATATCAATCTCAGAGTATTGTCCAAGGGCATTATTTGATTCTATCGAATCATTGCTAAGAATAAGTATCACTTGCTGATCTAATTCTATAGGGCATAAATCAGGTGCATCTGGACCATCAATTATGTCAAAACAATTATCAAATAAACCCTGAGCTAAATCATCTGCAACTTGTAATCTAGATATATCGGGACATGGGTAAGTTAGATCTGGTACCCATACAGCACCAATAATTAATTCATTCACTGCCCCGGGCTTCAATAAGAAAGGTCCAGAAGCCTGAAGTGTTCTTCTGTCACCAAAAGGAAGTCCAGCCGTACACATAGACCAACCTGATTGTTCGTTAGGCACGCTAGGAAAAGTATATCTTACAGAATCCATGCTTCCTGGGTTATACCCACTACCTCCGAATGTAACTGCAGTTCCATCTCTCCATAATCCTCTTATGTAATTATAATAATGATCAGCTGTCTGTGGATCTTCTGTTTGTGGAGGGGAACCCTCACCACTTCTATTATAATATCCAAATGAGGACATACCTAGTTCGATAATAGTATCAAACTCCGCAGAACCAACTGGAGGGTTAACATAAATAGTATCTCCGCTCTCATCAAATTCTATATTCTTAGGTCCTAAGGGTCCTCTGAAATAATCTGTTCCGATAATCGGAACCACGTCTTCATATGTAGCTATTCCTGCATCACAATCTATTCCAGGGTTTCCATCTAGTGCATCTTCATTATATGTATATGCTAATGATCTCTCTACATCACAACCAACGTAATCATCTATGGAACAACCTAAATCAGGATCTACCCACATGGCAAAATAACAATCTCTAATATCTGCGTCTGCTCTGTTAATCAGCTTATACCTCTGAAAGGTCATATCATTTATCTCATCATTTGTTGCATAGGCGAAAGCTTGTACTTGAATTTCCATCTGAATAGGGGCTCCCATAGTTTCTGCATGAACACCACCAGCATCATTATATATCCAGAAAGTCATCTCATCTGGTAATAACTCTATTGCTTCTGATCTGAAATTTGGTTCGCATCCTCTTATTTCTATGATCGGAATGTCCCCTTGTAAAGGATCATATCTCCCATCTTGATCTTCATCCCAGAAAGAACCTAGACCTTGACTTGCATCTGGAAGTTCAAAAGGAAATTTCTCAGTAAAATATGGGTTCCCTTTTCCTGGCCAGTATAAAACATTTTCAGGAATAAGATCTACCTCCAACTTTTCTGTCTTAAAAAGAGCATCTACTTTTTCGATTTCTGCGCCGTAAACTCTAAAAAATCTATCCCAGTTTACACAAGTATCCATATCTGTGGTTCCAGTAATAGGATCTAATGGACCTGCATAAAAATCAACAGAAGCCCCATTTCCGCCTCTATAAGTCTGGGCTGCTATCTTTAAGTTTCCAGTAGGATCTTGGCCTCCTATCCATACCGCTCCTGCAAAAATAGAAGATACCTCTTTAAGATTAGAGCCTACAGGAGGTTTAGGAACTATATATTTTCCATCTTGGAAATCCCACCATACGTCTCCTCCGGTTATCAATCTTGCTCTCACATTGTTGATTTCCATGTCAATTTGCTTAACTGCTGGCAAACAATCTGCTCTGAAGTTAATTGCTAAAGAGGTATTATCTGTATTAGGACTCGGATTAGAATCTCCAGGTGTCCTAGGTGGATTTTTAGCAAATAGAGAAAGACAAATACTTGCTAAAAGAAACGAGAATATTATTTTTTTACTACCCATCATATGAGTTTTTAGTTTTTTATTAATCTTATTTAGAATTAAAAGTCGAAGATAGCTCCTATGTACATTCTTCTAGCCCTGGTGTAATTTCCTGGATCAAGAATTCTAGCCTGATAGGTTGCTAAAAAGCTATTTACATCTCTTCCTTGTTGTTCAATCTGACTTATTCTACCTTGTCCAAACGTAGAGCTTATAAATCCATCGTCTTCCGGGTCTCCCGTAACAGGGTATACACCTATTATGTTTCTAGCATTGAATAAATTCTCAACTCTGAAATATAAATTGACCCCTAGATTTCTCTTGGATGATTCAGAAAGTGAAAAGCTGATTCTCTTGTCAATTCTTAAATCAGTATTGATCACCCATGGTAATCTTGCCTCGTTTATAGATTCTATTCCAGTTGACTCAGTAGGTCTTGAAATAGTTGTAAAACTTGTGTAGGGTCTACCCGAAACTCCTGTCAGAATAACATTCACTCCAGTATTAGCTAATAAATCCATACCTCCTATAGAAGGTCCGTTATATTCATTACCACTTCCATATCTATAATCTATAGTCCCAGTAAGACGGTGTCTCTCATCATTAGATAGTGGGAAAAGTGTTCTTAGGTCTCCGTCTCTGTTAAGTCCTTCTGATGAGTTAGCATCAGAACCAGATCCATCAGCAAACTGAAGGGTATAGGTTGCACTCAACTGAAGATTACCTGTTCTTCTCATATCATATGCAAAGGAGAATCCCTTAACCGTTCCAAAATCTAAATTTCCAAAAGCTTCGTATCTGTTAAGTGGTGCTGCAAGGTTAGTGTAGAATCTTCTTTGTACCATATCCCTAAGTTCCTTGTAGAATGCAGAAACCTTTAAAGCAGAGGAATTAGATAACTTCTGCTGGAATCCAATCTCATAATCTATCGTCCTTTCAGGTTTTAGATTAGGATTATTCGCGGGAGCTCCATTTGGATTAATCCTTCCAATTGTTTCAAAGAAGTAGTAATCTAGAGCTGTCTGTATAGTATTAGAAGGTGGTCTCTGAACTAATACGTCATAGTGCGCAAAGAAACCTGCATCCTCAGATATAGGAAATGAGAATGCTAACCTTGGCATAAAGTTTAACTGAGGGTCATAATCTTCGAAAGATTGATTAATATCATATCCTCTAAGTTGGATATTTCTATCATCTTCTACTTTATTTACATAAGAAGGATATACTAGACCTCCTCCAAAGAGAACATTTCCTCCAGACACGTTTGTACCGTTAGCTGAGAACCACTGATCTCCTTGTCTAAAACCCACTATCTCATCACTTCCTTCATCAGATACATATACTTTGTAATCACCACCAACACTAGATGGCAAGGATTCTCCTGTTCTTGTTGTATAAGCATCAGCAGATTCTATCTCATATAGTGAATATGGGTCTTTCAGGACCTTGCTATTTGCATCGTAATAGTCTAATCTTACACCGACTCTAAATATGATATCTTTATAAGTAAATTTATCTTGGATATACCCGGCAGCATAAATAGGTTGCCAAGGTGCTACATTAAAGGTTCTTATTCCATCTGCATCCTCACTAGTAAAGAAATCACTGAAGGAAACATCTGAACCTAATTTGTTTCCTAGATAATCATACCCATAATAAGAAACAAGTCCTCTATCAGTCAGCTCAGCAGCTGAAAACATGTCTAAACTTAGATCTGCTGGATTTAGGTTATCTACATTTACATATTCATTAAGTGCTTGTCCAGTAAGATTTCTTACTTCTCTAAAAAACTTACTATCCGGAAATTCTTCTGCCTGGGACAATGGTGCGTAGACTGCAAACATCTGTCCGTTGTTTTCTATAGAGTCTACAACGGTATTAAGATCTATCGTTAGTATGTGCTTGTTTGCTTGGAGACGTGCCTCTGTCCATAAATCTCTCGGTGAAACTCCCCAGAATCTATTTATTTGCTGCTCATAACTAAAGCCAAACTGGATATTATGTCTTCCTTTTTCTGATCCTCCAGGTAGGAAATCAAACCCACTTGTAACATTAAGTGTATATATATCTGTCTCGTCCTTACTAAATCTATTGTATACCTGACCTACATTATCATACAAGCTCCATACACTCCGTAAGTTATCATCACGGATACCGTTAAGCTCATTATATCTTGCCAAAGCAGTATTCACTGATAGATCTGGTGTGTATTCTCCTCTCGTTTCTGCATATCCTTGCATAGCTCTAGGATTATTTCCGAACGCATCAAAAACTTCCTGTCCTTGCCAAATAGAAGTATCTGAAACTTCACTAATTTCTGGAACCCAACTCACATCTGTCTTTCCCCAGTATCCATAATTAAACAATTGATCCTCGTGTCGTATGTCTTCCGTTCTCCCAACTCTTTTTTCATATCCTACCTGAAGAGAATAAGTAGCATTTCTTATAGATGTACTGCTAGCAGCTTTCTCCTCATCCGTCATATCTTCACCATAATTCTGCTTTCCAAGTCTATGTCTGAATCTAAAATTACCTCTATATCCTTTTTCATAATCATATGGGTTATTAGTCCAGTTAAGAAGTGACCACGCATTACTTACTGTAAATCTGTTTCTACTCTCAAAATAAGAACCAGATAAGGTAATATCTAGGTTCTGACTTAGCTTAGCGTCTATCTTACCATTGATATTATAGTTTGTATTGTCATCATTAGGTCTTGCTGCTATCGTTTCTCCTATATCCGAATCCTGCAGATATTCTGCTGAAGGAATAGGAATATTAGTTCCATTAATTGTTGTCTCCGGATCCTTTTCTAATTCCTCTATGTAAGCTTGAGGCGCTCTGTATACGCCTAAAGCTGACGGATTAGAATCATTAATTTTTCTGTATTGACCTGATAGTCTAAATCCTAAAGTAGATTGCCCTTCAGAATTTTTCAAGATAGGTCCACTGACGTTTCCAGCGGCTAGATTATAACCATATGGATCTAGATACTGAGATGTTTCTAATTCGAATCCACCAGAAAATCGCTGAGAAGGTCCTTTTGTCGTTATGGAAATAATCCCTCCTGTTACATCTCCATATTTTGCCTCTATACCTCCTGTTATCACCTGCATCTGATCTATATCATCCTGGGTAATCAGATTAGTATTCGTTACTCTTACTCCATCTATGTAGTAATCTGTACCGTTAGTTCTAGATCCCCTCATGGATATCTCACCCCCATCTACTGACGAAAGCCCTGCAGAGGTTGCTGCAATAGCATTAATACTTTTGGTAGGAAGAGATCGGATGTTTTCCGCTGTGATAGTCTTTCCCTGACTCGTATTATCAAACTCTACAAGAGGTGCTCTATATCCGACCACTTCTATCTCATCCATAATTACACCTTGGCCGATCGTTACATTAACTTTATTACTCTGGCCGGCCTTTACAAGAACTCCAGTAATTTTCTTTGTGGTAAATCCCACATACTGTACTTCTATGTCATAAGTTCCTGGATCTAGATCAGAAAACAAGTAGTTTCCATCAAAATCTGTTTCTCCACCTGTAACGAGTACATCATTTTTGTATAAAGCTATTGTTCCAAACAGTATGGGTTCACCAGTGCCCTCGTCTGTAACTTTACCCTGAAGTTGGGTCTGAGAGAAGCCCGAAATAGCGCAAAACATAGCTATTACGAGAATTGTAAATCTACTAATCATATGATGTTAATTTTCAAATAAAATATTAGTCCGCTTCTATGAAGTGACACAATGTTACTAAATAATGGAAGTTCGTCAAAATTTTTCTGTTTTTACAAGTCTCTGAAATGACAATATTCTATCCATCATACTTGATATGACCTAATTTTGTCCGCAATAATACTTGCAATATTGAACAGTGATTCCTTTGTCCAGCCTGCAACATGAGGTGAAACTACAACATTCTCCATCGAAAACAATGTATTGTACATATCTTTCTCGCTGTCAGAGTATTGTAGCGGCTTCTCATTTTCAAAAACATCTAAACAAGCTCCTTTTACATGCTCTGAAGACAGGGCATCTATTAAATCTTGTGTTTTTACAATCTTGCCACGAGAGGTATTTATGATGACAATATTTTTTTTACACCTTGCCAAGAAAGATTTATCCACAATGCTGTTAGTTTCTTCTGTCAATGGGATATGGAGACTTATTATGTCGGATTCTCGCAGTAATTTGTCCAAGGTCGTTTCCTCTACCCATGGTAAATCGGTGGCATAATCCTTCTTGTATTTGTCATATGCAAGGACATTGACATCCCACCCTTGCCACTTCCTTGCAAAAGCACTTCCGTTGTTCCCAAAACCTATAATTCCTAAGGTCTTATCTATCAACTCAAATCCTCTATTCTTTTCTCTATTCCATTCTAGACGTCTTACCTCAGCATCACCTCTCAAAAGATTATTTGACAGACATAATAACATTCCCATCGCATGTTCTGCTACTGCATTCTTATTGCCCCCTGGAGAACTGATAACTTCTATGTTCTTCTCCTTGCAGTAATCGAGATCTATGATATCTAATCCAGAACCTAGTCTAGCTATAAAAGAAAGCCTATCAGCCCTATCGATAGCTTGTCTGTTCATCTTGATCTTACTGTTTATGATTACGCCATAATAGTTATTGACAACAGCTAGAAATTCATTGTAAGTTATGGTAGGCAGGTAATGCACATCGAGGGATAATGCGCTCAATTTTTCCAATAGAATCGGGTGCACTAAGTCAGTAATCAAAATTTTATTCATTCTCATTCTAAGTATCACATTGAAATATAAACGAATATCTATATTTGCATTCAATTTATTACAAGCCAACTAAGAGAATGCCAAAAGATAATTCTATAAAATCGATACTTATAATAGGCAGCGGTCCTATAATTATTGGTCAAGCATGTGAGTTTGACTACTCAGGAACCCAAGCTTCCAAGTCGTTAAGAGAAGAAGGAATAGAGGTTAGCCTAATCAATTCTAACCCCGCTACGATCATGACTGATCCGATGACAGCAGATCATATCTATTTGCTTCCGCTCACAGTGGATAGTCTAGAAGAGATCCTTATCGAGAGAAAGGTAGATGCTGTTCTAGCCACCATGGGAGGTCAGACCGCCCTAAACCTTGCTATAGAAGCTGGAAAGCAGGGTCTGTGGAAGAAATATAATGTCAAACTTGTCGGTGTGGATCTTGATGCCATAGAGCTTGCAGAAAACAGGGAGGCGTTTAAAAAGCATGTCATCTCGATTGGACTAGAAGTCGCTCCTTCATTTATAGCTAATTCTTTTCTAGAAGGAAAAGATGCATCACAGAAGATCGGCTTCCCACTCGTTATCAGACCTAGTTATACCCTGGGAGGTACAGGGGGAGGATTTGTCATGAAAGAAGAAGATTTCGACGAAGCGCTCAGAAGAGGATTAAATGCTTCTCCTTCTCATGAAGTTCTAGTAGAGCAGGCTGTTCTGGGGTGGAAAGAATATGAGTTAGAGTTACTAAGAGATAATAATGATAATGTAACCATCATATGTACGGTAGAAAATATGGACCCTATGGGTATCCATACAGGGGATAGTATAACTGTGGCACCTGCCATGACCTTATCCGATACTGCGTATCAACGTATGCGTAATCAGGCTATTCTTCTGATGAGATCATTAGGTAACTTTGCAGGTGGATGTAATGTGCAGTTTGCACTAGATCCTGCTACAGAAAAACTTATCACGATAGAAATAAATCCTAGAGTATCTAGATCCTCAGCACTAGCCAGTAAAGCAACAGGATATCCTATTGCTAAGATTGCGGCTAAGTTAGCTATCGGATATAATTTAGATGAGTTAAAAAATCAAATCACTAAAACTACATCCGCGTACTTCGAGCCTACGCTAGATTACGTCATTGTAAAGATGCCTAGATGGAATTTTGAGAAATTCTATGGAGCTGATCCCCATCTGGGTCTGCAGATGAAATCAGTAGGAGAAGTAATGGCTATAGGAAGAACTTTTCTGGAAGCATTACAAAAAGCTTGTCAATCTCAAGAAAACAATAGATCAGGTCTAGGGGCTGATAAAAAAGAATGGATCCGAACGGAAGATATTCTAAGAAGACTGGAAACCCCATCTGATGATAGAGTCTATAGAATTAAGGATGCTATAAGATTAGGTGTTCCCTTAAAAACTGTACACAAGCTTACCCTTATAGATATGTGGTATCTAAAGCAAATTAAACGACTTGTAACTTATGAAGAGGGGCTGATGAAATATAATGTGCCAGAAGATATCCCTAGAGAGATGTTTATGGAGCTTAAGCAAGTTGGTTACTCTGATGCACAACTCGCATGGTTAATGAGAATAGATGAGAAAGATGTCACCAAGCAACGTAAAGCCCTTGACATAAAAAGAACTTATAAAATGGTGGATACTTGTGCGGCAGAGTTCGAGGCTAAAACACCTTACTTCTATTCTACTTTTGACTCAGAGAATGAGAGCGTACCCTCTGACAATAAGAAGATCATCGTACTAGGCTCCGGTCCCAATAGAATAGGTCAAGGAATAGAATTTGATTACTGTTGTGTGCACGGGCTTATGGCCATAAAAGAAGCTGGATACGAATCTATCATGATCAACTGTAATCCTGAAACAGTTTCTACAGATTTTGATGTTGCTGACAAACTATATTTCGAACCAGTCTTCTGGGAGCACTTAGAAGAAATCATAGAGCTAGAAAAGCCCGAAGGTATAATTGTACAGCTAGGAGGACAGACAGCGCTGAAGCTTGCTGAAAAATTTGCGAGCGAAGGCATTAAGATTATGGGTACAAGTTTCGAATCTATGGACCTTGCTGAAGATAGAGGTAGGTTCTCTGACTTGCTAAAAGAATTAGGAATACCATATCCTAAATACGGCGTAGCTAAAGATATAGACAATGCTATAGAAATTGCCGCAGAAGTATCTTATCCAGTTCTAGTGAGGCCTTCTTATGTGCTCGGGGGTCAACGTATGAGAATCGTTCTGAATGACGAGGAATTAGAAAGACATGTTCTAAGTATTTTTAAGCATCTACCGGATAATAAGGTACTAATAGATCAGTTCCTAGAACGAGCTAAAGAAGCTGAGATAGATGCTATATGCGATGGCGAAGATGTGTACATCATGGGTATCATGGAGCATATAGAACCTGCCGGAATCCACTCAGGTGATAGCTCTGCAGTTCTACCTCCATATAGTCTCAGCGATGAGGTTCTAGAGACTATGAAAAAACATACTAAGAAGCTTGCCCTAGCACTTAAAATAAAAGGACTTATCAATATACAGTTTGCCATAAAAGACGAACAAGTATATGTGATAGAAGCGAATCCTAGAGCATCTAGAACAACACCGTTTATCGCAAAGGCTTATGGTGTACCCTATCTGAAGATAGCGACAGAAGTTATGATAGGACATAAAAAACTGAAGGATTATGATCTCAAAAACGAAATGAATGGATACGCAATAAAGGTTCCTGTATTCTCTTTTGATAAGTTTCCTAATGTAGATAAGCAATTAGGACCCGAGATGAAATCCACAGGAGAAGCAATACAGTTTATAAAAGATCTGGAAGATCCGTTTTTCAGAAAACTGGATAGAGAAAGAAGTATGTATCTTTCTAGGTAGGTATTCGTAATTAGGTGGCTAGTAAATTATAAATAAAAATATGTCGTGATGTATGTGATTACCTGAACACAACTATGATACACTTTTTCATATTGTTTGTGTTTATGTCAAAGCAAATATAGAAACCTGATCCTATAATTCGCTGTGCCTAATTCTTTAATGTCAATCTTATTTTTGAGAAAGGCCTTTCTATAAGTAAAAAAGTTATACAAGAAAACATTATTGTCATGAATAAAAACAGATAGATCTGTAGATATAAATCAACCCCCGATTGCTTTACTAAATTTAAAAAAAGCATATGGAATAAATATATGCTAAAACTGATAGATCCAATAAATCTCAAAAATTTTATTTCTAGAAAATATTTTACTATTCCTTCTCCGTATTTAGCTGCCCATAAAATCACTGCCCATAAAATAGCGTACGGTAAAAAGAATATCGATGCTTGGAAATTAAGTTTCAAGCCAAAAATATACTCAAATAAAATAGGATTAGTGATTAAAATAATTGCAACACAAGCGATCCCAGCAAAATTTAAAAAAATTGAATTTCGAATTTCGAATTTCTCGACTTTAGAAATGATTTCAAAAATAGAAATGAAAGTTCCAACTAAGAAAATAGGGAGATACTTAAACGTTGAAATTTTTGGCAATACGCATGTCGAATCTATAAAAATAGAACAAATAATTAGCAATAAAATACTAATAATTATTTTCGCTTTTTCCCATTTGAAATAGCTATTAAAAAACCATAATAGAAATGGAGAAATAAAATAATACTTAAATTCGACAGGTATAGACCAAAAAACACTTTCTCCCTTGATCAATAACATATGAGAAAAAATATCTCCTATACAACTGATAACAGTGTTTACCCCTAGCAAAGTAAATAAACCATGTAGAATTAGGGATACAAAAAAAAGTGGATAAATTCTTAAGAACCTTCTTAAGAAATAATTTTTCCAATAATGTATAGAATTAGTTTTTGATATGAAAGCTAATGCTATCTGTCTATCAAGTAAATATGCTGATAAAACAAAAAATAAATATACACCCACTTTTCCAGTCTTTTGGAAATTGAGCGCTTCATGAAAGAACATACCAGCATTACTAGAATGAGATAACAGAACAATTAAGACCGCTATTCCCCTAAGTCCATCTATCGACTTGTCATGATTCGATTTACTATCATGAGGAAAGAATAAATTATTGAATTTATCTATGTTCATATAGTATAAACAAATAAACAATTTACCACAGATTAGATAGTTCTAACTGTAGAAAATGGTCATGAATACATCAATAGATATTATTCTGAAATTCCTTTTCAGTTATCTACAGCTATAGAGATAGGCGTTTCTGGAATAACCATATCTGAGTCAAATCTAGGGACAAAGATCTTCAGACTTTCCTTATCGTAATGATCTAAATTTACAAAGCTCCATGTCTTTCCATTGTCTAAAGAAGCTGCTAGTAAGTTGGTAAAAGTTTTGAACTTTTTACCATTGATTTCCATAATGATTTCTTGCGTTATTATGCTGTGTAGTTCCCCATTAGAATTTATAATATCACTAGGGTCAGAGACATCCCCTGAGAGGTAACTGATTGCCTGTGCATCTAGGGATTTCCTTTCGTCTGACATAGTTTTCATAGTCATCTCATGTCCACCTCCTAGGTCTATGATGTTAGGATGTGTATACGCCACCATCTGATCAAAATTCTTAAAAACAACAGCATTAACATATGTTTTTGCATCTGATTTTAGTGCCTCTATCTGACTGAAAGAAGTCATGGTTACTAAGGTTAATAGTAAACTGTATATAAGTTTCATTTTATTATTTTTAATTTGATCCCTAAATAGGAAAGGTCTTATTATGCAAGAAGTTTAAGATATGGAATGACCACGCATAGAGCATATATTATTATAAGAGCCTTCAAATAATGATTTTTTAAAGGCTCTTATTATGGTATCTCTTTCTCATTTTACATACCCAGCTTAGCTTTCACCTGGCTGCTAACATCTAAGCTAGGATCCGCAAATAATAAGAAGCCTGTGCTGTAATCAAAAATGTACGTGTATCCATTTTCCGAAGCTACAGCGTCTATTGCATTCTGTACCTTATCTCGGATAGGCTTCAGAAGCGTCTCACTTTTTTGTAAAATATTTTGCTGGCTTGTTTGTTCAAATTCCATGATCTTTGACTCTTCAGCCTTCAAGTTCTGAGCTTCTACTTCTAATTGCTTAGGAGAAATCTCACCTGATGCCTGCTTTCTTTCCAGTTCCTGGTACTTTCCTTGTAAGGTTTGTAACATCTGTTGTCCTTTCTTGAGCAACTGATCTCTATAGGTCTCTATGTTTACATTCGCTTCCTTCACTTCAGGAACCCCTTGTAGTAGTTCTTGGGTGTTAATGTACCCAAATTTCTGTGCAGATAGAGAATTAGTCATCCCTATGCCTACCAGTAGTGTCATTATATATACTATTCTTTTCATCGTAGTTTTTTATTATTCTTATAAATGTAATGTAGATTCTAAAATTATCGTATTCCTAATTTTCTTTTGACATCATCCGTCTTATCGAAAGCGTCTGTTGCATAAAGCAGTCCTGCTGCACCTCCCTTATCAAATATCATATCATACCCTCTATCCTCTGCAAACTCTTCTATAGCCGCAAATACCTTATCTTGTATGGGTGCTACCAATTCTTGTCTTTTTCTAAACAGATCTCCTTCTGGACCAAATCTTCTTTTCTGAAGCTCTCTTACCGCTCCTTCTTTCTGCATGATCTGTTCTTCTCTTTCTAACTTAATATCATCGCTTAGCAATACTTGTTCTGCCTGATATTTGTTATAAAGGGATTTTACTTCATCTAATTCTAGGGCTATTTCCTGTCTCCACTCAGCAGAGATCTTATCTATTTCTTTCTGAGCATTATCGTAATCAGATAATTCCGAAAGAATTTGATTGACATCAACGATTGCTATTTTTTGCGCGTAACTAGAAATTCCAGTTGCAAAAATAAAACATACTATTAAAAATAAATTCTTCATGTGTCTGTTTGTTTTAGTGAATGAATATCAGACGGCTAGGATTGCATCTTTGAAAAAGAATGATCTTAAGCAGCGCAAAAATACAAGATTTAGTAAGTATTTATATATATGACCTTTTTTGTGGTATAAAAGTTTCATTTAAAAACAATGTTAATTTTTATTAAGACTCCATAAATAACTGAAATATAGACCATTAGATATATAGTTACTATTATCAGGCATGAATGTTTAACGTATTTTTAACTGCAAAAAAAATAATTGTTTAGCCTAAATATCTAGATTTCAAGCTTTTTACGCTCTTAATGGACTACTCCTTTTTCCTATAGAGTACAAGAATTATCTACTTTTATATTATTTAGAGTATTGCAGATACAATAATAGATATTGAAAAAGATTCTCTTGTTTGTCAGTTTTGTGTTCATCCTTCATGGTCTGGAAGCCCAATCGTATGCTCTAGAAGCATCTGCTCTAGGAGGGCAGATATGGAAGCATAAAGAAGGTCTTACTTATCAGGTTCCAAGTTTTTCTTCGGGGATAGATATCTCCTTCTTTGCCATTTCTCCTAATGATAAAAGATGGGGAACTAAGAAAAATTATCCAGACATAGGGGCGAGCCTACTATATGTCGATTATGGTGATGCCTCTGTTCTAGGGCGCGCTATAGGAATTATTCCTGGCGCGAGGTTCTCACTATGGAAATTAAAAGATCTTTCTCTGTCTCTACATGTAGGTTTTGGGGTAGCCTACATCGGTAAAAGATATGACTTTCTCACTAACCCTTCTAATAATGCTATAGGTTCTCATGTCAATAACTTATCTCGTCTAAAAATAGATTTTTCGTTATACAAAAATAGACCTTTATCCTTGTTCTTAGGTGGGTCATTTACACATATATCTAACGGTGGTACGCAGTCTCCTAACAGTGGTATAAATCTTATCAGCTATCATATAGGAATCAGAAAAGGCCTAGGCAAGAAAAATAATTTACATTCTAAAACTTATACTGCTCCGTCTATCGATAGTTGTAAAATAAGAAAGCTAGGTCTATCGCTGCAGTACCAATATGGTATTACGGAGAACGACGTTATAGGAGGTCCTAAATATCCTATCCATGTGATCGGAGTAACAAGCTTCTACCGTATCTCTAAAATATACAGAATACATGTGGGACTAGAGTACGAATATAATAGCGCTAACTATCTGTTTACCCTACATACTTTTCAGGATCAAAAAACAGCTAGCCTGAATGCAAAACAGTTATTTGCTGTTGTCGCTAATGAGTTTCTTCTGGGTAATTATGCACTGAGAATACAGGCCGGTTTCTATACTGATTACCCTTCTAATAGAGGCGAGTCCTTCTACATAAAATGGAATTCTCAGTATGCATTTCCCCTACCTAAAAGCTATCCTTTGGATAAAGTAATTTTAGGGATTACGATGAAGTCCCATTATGCCAAAGCAGAATATATTGCACTCACAATGGGAATAGAAATATGAATACAGTAAGAAAATATAAGCTAATGATTTCTCTGCATATCCCCAAGGCGGGCGGTGCGAGTATCAGAAAAGTTCTACAGACAAAATTCAAAACCTCTTTCTTAGATGACTACGATGACATTCCGCTAAACAAGACCGAATCTCAAAGAATCGATGATGTAAAAAACTTCCAAAATAAAAATGTAAGTTTCCGAAGGCTAAAACTGTTCGTGTCCAAAACTAAATGTATTCATGGACATTTCTTAGCGATAAAGTATAAGGAATTTATACCGGATGATAAGGTTGTCTTTATAAGTTGGTTTAGAGATCCTCTAGAAAGGCTTGCCTCTCATTATCATTATTGGCAGAGAGCATATGATGCAGAAACTTCAGCAATTTTACATAAAAAAGTAGTCGAACAAAAGTGGAGTTTCGAAGCATTTTGTTTTTCTCCAGAATTACAAAACTTGCATGCATTATTCTTGAAAGATTTTCCTTTAGAAAGATTTAATTTTATCGGCATAACAGAATATTTCTCAGAAGATATACATGATCTGAATAGGATCTATTTAGGTCTGCATGACTTAAATATCCCTTATGAGAACATGAATAAAAAAAAGAAGTCTGCATATTTTTCTGATCGTACTTTTATGTCAAAGTTAAAATTACATCATGCTCTAGATTATGAAATATATAATAAGGCCTTGAAGTTAAGAGCTGAAAGAACCTGACTTACTCTGATTTATAGATTCTTATATCTCTCTGAGGAAACGGAATATTTACATCATGCTCGTTGAATACTTTGTTAATCTCAAATAACATATCACTCTTAATATCCTCTATTATCATATAATTCTTTGAGAAGAAAAATAGGCTGATGTCTAGAGCACTATCCCCAAAAGCATTGAATCTAACAAATGGTGGTGGATACTTAATTACGTAGGGATTGTCAACGGCAATTTTAGTTAATAATTTTTTTATGAGGTCCATATCAGAACCATATGCGACTCCTATGTCAAGCTTAAACCTAACTTTATCATCTACATGAGTCCAGTTCGTTACATTATCGTTTACTAACTTAGAATTAGGAACAATTACGCTTACGTTATCTCGGGTTTCTATAATAGATGAACGTAGACCTATCTTCTTTACAATACCTCTCTGTGTATCTAGTTCTAACATATCCCCTACTGCAACACTTCTTTCAAAAAGTAAAACAAGTCCACTGAAAAAATCATTGAAAGTCTGCTGAAGCCCTAAACCTATACCAACTAACAAAGCGGCAGCTCCCCCTAAAATCAATGTCATATTAATACCCAGATACTGAAGTGCAACGATAAAACCTATAACATAAATTACATATTTTAAGAGCTGATTTATAGCAAATTGACCACCTATGTCGATGCTTTTGTTCTTGTAAATCCTGTATAAAATAATCTGGCTTAATGTCCAGTTTACAAAGCTTGCGACCAGTAAGGTCAAAATAGCAAATAGTATATTACTTATCTTAAAATCGACCTGTTGTCCATTAATCGTTCTAGGATAAAGATCAAAATCTAGATCAAAATTTCTTAGTAAGAATATAAGCGCGATAGCGTAAACAATATATTGAACGATTTTTACTCCCGAGCTTTCTGTATCCTTACTAATATTATTTTTTTCCTCACTCAGCGTCGTATCTCTGTTCTGAAAATAACCGTGAACAACAATGTTAGAGATTGCCCAATCAAATAATCGAGCTAACTGTATAATCATAAATGCTTTAATGATTATACTGACATGAAAATTATATGTACTATCTGAAGAAAACAGCTGTGCATCTAAGTTAAATATCAATAGAAAAGACAGTACTATTGCGGCTATAAATATAAACTTTAGAATTTTCCTAAGTCTCAATTTTTCCTTTTCTATAACAGAATTTCTGCTGAAAAGCCCAGGTAAATATTTATAGGCAAGTAACCAATACAAAATGCCAAGGATTAAAAATACCACTGCGAATGAGATAAGCTGATTTAGACTTACAGCAAAAGAACCTAAATTAAAAATGGGTGCATCCATAGACTATAATTTATACTTGAAGATAAAGTAACACCTTAGTAGAAAAGTATTCTTCTTCGTAGAAATCAGAAATATCTACTAGTTCGTAGTATTCCTTTTTTCCTAGTTCCGCTAATTCTTCTTTCATATCTCCGCCCTTCAGAGCAATAATTCCATTAGGTATCACATGTATGTGGTCATCGTGTATGAGTCTTCTAGAGTATTCTAAAAGTTTACCAATTTTAGCTACTGCTCTAGTTACAATAAAATCATATTTAGATTTCATTTCTTCGGCTCTAGCTTGTTTAGCTTCGGCATTTTTTATATCGAGTTTTTCTATGATGTCTTCTACAACTGTTATCTTTTTCTTTGTTCCATCTATCAAGGTAAAATGTACATCAGGATACAAAATACTAAGTGGTATACCCGGGAATCCACCTCCTGTACCCAGATCAAGCACTCTAGCTCCTGGTAGAAATTTTATATACTTTGCTATAACTAAACTATGTAATATATGGTGGAGGAAGATATGTTCTGTATCTTTTCTAGATATCACATTTATCTTTGTGTTCCAGTCGAGATAGAGGCTTTCCATTAAGGCTAGCTGAGACAATTGCTCTTGTGTAAGGTCTGGGTAGTATTTTTCTATAAGCTTAATTCCTTTCACCATTCTTTTCTTTTAAATATTAAAGCTGGCATCAATATTACATAATATAGAAAGAGTATCACATCTAAAAATGGTAAATAATAGATGAGATCTTTTTCTTTTAACTTTATCAGAATTGGACTTAAGATGATCATTAGTAAAGCCATTCTAATTAAAAATATAGCTAAAACAAGCTTGGCACTTCCTATTGTTAGCAATATAAAGAGTAAAAAAAAGATAGATATATGCGACCCAGAACCTAAAGACAACAAAAACTTATGCAGTGGAGAGTATTGGTCGGATGTACTTACATGTCTAGATTTCTGTTTATAAAATGAACCCCATGCGGATTCTGGCTCAGAGTATGTAAAGCTTTCTGGTTCCAGACAGATCCCCACCTTATGCCGCCTACTTACTGAGGCTATGAATAGATCATCGTCACCAGAAGGAATATGCAAATGTGAACTAAACTGATCTGAATCCAGAAAAACAGATTTCCTGTAGGATAAATTTCTACCAACTCCCATGTATGGGATACTATACAATGCATAAGAAAGATACTGAATCGCAGTAAGAGCGGTCTCATACCGAATCAGTTTGTTAAGGACTCCCGGCTGCTTAATGTATGGCCCGTAAGCTAATAGAATATCGTAAGAATCATTGTAAGATTGCATCATAGTAGTAGCCCATAGGTCTGAAGCTGGCACACAATCTATATCTGTTAGTAAAAGCGTATTATGGTTAGCTGTTAGAATTCCTTTTTTTAAGGCAGTTTTTTTGCCCTTACGATCTAGATCCGCTTGTAAGATATGTGTGTTTTCTGATCGATATAGATCTAAAAGTTCCGGTGTTCTATCGGTAGAGAAATCATCTACAATTATGACTTCTTTGGGGGAAAATTTCTGGTTTTTTAGATGTTGTATATTATTTAGGTGTTTTTCTCCGTTTTTTATACATACGACTATAGATAAGCTAGATTCTGGGTTAATATTTTGAGCAGATCTATAGCAAACCAGCTTTAAACTTAGCATAAACCAATAAAGTAAGTTGACTACGATAGCAGCAACAAACAGATATATTAGGTAATCGGATATCAATATAATGTTGTAATTGTTGGTCAAAGATCGCTATACACATCATCAAAATGTCTTTTAAATGCATATTTTCTACATTTTTTGGTAGAAATGTAGGTGATACATAATGAAATGTGTCTTATATTATACATAAAAGTTGGTAATAAGATACTATTTTTATATGTTCTATAGAACACGTTATGAATTATTAACATATTAAAGATAATTGTAATATAACTTCCGTAAAATACTTTAAAATGAAAAATCTAATACTTACAAGTCTTTTTCTTATTTTTTCATGCAGCATAACATATGCTCAGATGGAGATAAATGGTCAGAGCCTGTTCGGTAATGAGTGGATAGACTACGACAAAACTTACTACAAGTTAAGTGTAGAAGAAGATGGGGTATATAGAGTCAGCATGTCAGAATTAGCTAATGCTGGTATGCCCGTCACAAGTATAGAAGGTAAGGAGTTGAAGCTATATTACTTTGGTGAGTCTTATCCTATATATGTTAGTAATACGGGTTCATTAGACAATTCTGATTTCATAGAATTTCTTGGACTAAAAAATAGGGGCGAATTAGATAAGCAACTATATAAGGAATGGGAAACGATGCAGTTAAACCCTAACTATAGTTTGTTTACAGATGAGTCAGTATATTATTTGACATGGGATGACGGATCTGATAATGAAATGAGGATAAAAGATGTAGCTAATAATGTACCTGCTGGTGCTGATTTTGAGACGTACTATATGCATGAGGAAATTCTGGAGTATAGCAAGTTCCATCACAAGCCGACTTATAATGGTATTGATAAGATTAGGTATTCGTACTTCGATATAACAGAGGGTTTTGGAAGCACACTGCAAAGCAATGTTAAAATGGATTTTCCGATTTCATCATTCTTTGCAGAAGCGCAAGAGAATCCTACTTTGAAATTACGCTTCGGATCTAATGATCCGCAAAACGGTCACTCTTTAGAGATATCTACAGATGGCGATGTTCTGTTTGAAGAAGACTTTAATGATTACAAGCTATTTGATTTGTCCTTAGATCTGGACGATAGCCAAATTAAAGATATAACAAAAGTTAATGTAAAAGGAAATGCTGGTTCAAGTGATAGATATAGTGTTGCATACGGAATCCTCAATTATCCTAGGGCTTTTGTGTTTGAAACCTCTAATGCTATTCATTACAATATAGAGTCAAATCAAAATACCAGCTATTATAATTTTGAAAATTTTGGAGGACAAACTATTATAGCTTTTGATTCAAAAGGTCAAAACAGAATTCAGACTTCTGTAAATGGGAGTGACATAAGATTCGGAATACCCGGAGGGGAGCAGAGAATACTCCACGTTTATGATAACGACTCAGGAATTAAATCCGTCAGTTCGGTTCGAGAAAAAGATTTTATAGATTATACGAATATAAACCCTAGTTATTTAATGTTAACTAGCGAAAAACTCAATAATTCTGAAGGCGAAGAAAATCTTGTACTTAAATATTCTGACTATAGAAAATCACCTCAAGGTGGATCTTATGATACGTATATAGTAAATGTAGAAGATTTATATGATCAATTTTCATACGGAGTAGTAAGATCATCCATGTCAATAAGAAATTTTGGACACTATATTAGGGATAACTGGGACGCGTTAGAATTAATCTATATAGTAGGAAAAGGAATAGAATATAGTAGATACAGGACTGCTGTACAGCAAGAGGATCCTGATAAACCAGAATTTTATGTACCTTCTTGGGGAGTCCCTGCAAGTGATAACTTATTGTTTTCTGAAAAAGGAAGTTTCGTACCCTTCAGAGGAATTGGGCGAATAGCATGTCAAAATAAAGATCAATTAAAAGATTATTTTGACAAAGTTCAAGTCCATGAAAATAATGATAGTTTTTCACAATCAATAGAAGATCTTGCTTGGAAAAAAAGAGTCATTCACTTAAGCGGTGGGGATCCTTCGATACAGTTACAAATATTTAACCACTTAGGTGACATGAGAGATATATTAGAGGATAACGATTATGGAGCAGACATCACAACTTTTAAGAAAACTTCTGTAGACCCATTACAAGATGCTAACTCTGTACAGATACTTAATGCCCTAAATGATGGTGCCTCTATCCTTACTTTTTTTGGTCACTCAGCTGTAGGGACTTTTGACTTTAGTTTAGAAGATCCAAGTGCCTATGATAATTACGGTGTTTGGCCATTTATAATGTCTTTAGGATGTCATTCTGGCAACATTCATTCTTCAAGCTCAGGACTGAGTGAAAACTTTGTCTTAGAGAAAGACAAAGGCTCTATAGCTTTCCTAGCAGCCTCGAGTACCGCTTATATACACACACAATATACTTCGGGTAAAAATTTCTATGAGAGCTTAGGTAACAACTTGTATGGTAGCCCACTCGGACTTATTATAAAAGAAATGATCGAAAGTAAGAAAGATCTGACATCTATTGGGGAAGTCACGCTCCAACAGCAGTTAACTTTCCACGGTGATCCAGCTCTTGTTTTACAGAATTTTAATGCGCCAGATTACGCACTCGATTATTCCTCAGCAGCTGTCGATCCTTCTGTAGTATCTACAGGTTTAGATTCGTTTGAATTTTGTGTCGATATTTACAATATCGGAAAAGTTATCAATTCAGAACTAGATGTAAGCATCACACATGAATTACCATCTGGACAAGTTTTTAAAACTATTCAGATAGTAATTCCAGCACCTAGTAATAATAGCCAACTATGTTTCAAAGTACCAAATCCTGGCATAGATGGTCAAGGTAGAAATAAAATAAAAGTAGTCCTTGATCTAGACAACAAGATAGCTGAATTAGCAGCAGGAGCAGAAGATAATAATGAGCTGAGAAAGTCAACAAGTGAAATAGGATTTGACTTTTTCATACTAGACGAAACTGCAAGACCTATATATCCTGAAAATTTTGGAATTGTAAATGAAAGTTCAAATTTGACTTTAAAGGCAAGTTCAACAAATATATTTTTAGAAAAGCAAGATTATCATTTTGAAATAGATAGTACGGAAACTTTTGATAGTCCTCTATTAGAAACAGGAGTTATAAATTCTGGTGGTGGAATTATAGAATGGTCGCCATTAATAAGTCTTGATAATAACACTGTGTATTACTGGAGAGTTAGCCCTAAACCTAGGGATGCTAATGTTGGATTTATGTGGTCAAATAGTTCATTTATTTATTTGCCAGAAAGTTCAGAAGGTTGGAACCAGAGTCATTATTATCAGTATAGAAAAAACGACCTCAGTCTGATGGATGTAAATGAAGAGACTAGAAGATTTGAAAACAGACAAGTATTCTTTGACAATACTGTATATAATCAATTTCCTGATGCTGACACATGGTGGAACTTCTTTAATGGACAACGAGTAAATGCACTAAATCCACTAGATGATGCACCTTTCTTGGCCATATTTGGAATGAATGGAAGAGGCTGGGTGCGCAATGAGAACCTTGATGATTTTGGAAGTTTTCCCCACAGGCCAATTCTTTTCTTATATAGATTAGACAAGCCCGAAGACACAGAAAACATAAAGGCACTTCTAGCCTCTATTCCAGATAAAACAAGAGTTGTCGTGATGACAATGTTGAAAAATGAAGAATCTTCTCTGAATGTAGATTTATGGGATGATGTTAAAGACCAGTTAGGTTATAATATAATAGATGTATTAGAAGATTATGGTTCTACTAAAGCGAATGGTTTTACTCAAAATGGTACGGTTCCATATACCTTTATTTTTGATAAAGGTGGAGAGGTTATAAATGAAGCAATCGGCGAGAACATTACAGATTTTCATACAATTAGTTATAATATTTCAAGATTTGCCCATCGCGGAAGTTTCGTCTCAACAGATATTGGTCCAGCAAAAGCATGGAGAAATTTAGAATGGAATCTAGAAGAGATTGGAGAAAACGACGTAGTAGAATTAAAAATTATAGGAATAAAAGCGGACGGTTCTGTTGACACTTTATATACTATCGATGAAACAGAAAATAGTTTTGATTTATCTGAAGTTTCCACTAATGTATATCCATATCTCAAACTTGTCTATAATGTAAATGATCCTACACTACCCGGAGCTGTAGGTCCATTGACGCCTCAGCTAAAATACTGGAGAATAAACTATAAGGGGCTCCCCGAATCTATTATAAATACTGATGAGTCTTTAGTTTTTGAAAGCGACACACTAAATAGAGGAGAAACCCTAAGTTTTCTAGCAAGGACTACGAATATCAGTTCATCAGATATGGATAGCTTACTAGTTAAATATAGTATTCTGGACATAAATAATAACTCTGAAGATTCTTTCTCTAGAAGAGGACCTCTCTTAAAAAATGGAATCCAAGAATTATCTTTTGAGAAAAATACATCTGATATGAGTGGAGATTATACTTTCATAGTAGAGACTAATCCGAATGATGATCAGATAGAACGCTTCCATTTCAATAATCTCGGCATAAAGAAATTCCACGTACGAACTGATAATATTAATCCTGTTCTAGATGTTAAATTTGACGGTATTACTATACTAGACTACGATATAGTGTCAGCAACACCAGAAATCAAAATAGAATTGAAAGATGATAATGAATTTCTTCTGCTAGATGATGCCAATGCTTTCCAGCTTGCGGTTATAGACCCTAATGGTAACCGAGAAGATCTAACAGCAGATGACCAAAGACTCGAATTTGTACCCGCATCGGAGACTAATAATAAAGCTCAGCTTATCTTTAGACCGCAGTTTGAAATAGAAGGTGAGTACGAAATGTTCGTTCAAGGTGTCGATAAGAGTGGAAATTTCTCAGGAGACCTAGAATATACTACGCATTTCAGAGTAATCCTGGAAAGTACTATTTCTGAAGTTTTCAACTATCCTAACCCATTTTCTACTAAAACTAAATTTGTGTTTACACTTACTGGAACTTCTGTACCAGACGATATGGCTATATCCATCTATACTATGTCGGGTAAACTAGTTAAAGTGATAAGATCAGAAGAACTAGGACCATTAAGAATAGGAAATAATATTACTGAGTATGAGTGGAATGGATCTGACGATTTTGGGACTAAGCTAGCAAATGGAGTTTATCTTTTCAAAGTAGACTTTAGGAATAAAGAAGAGTTTAAAAAATTCAATGGTGCCGCAACAAGCTTTACGAAGGATGGTTTTGGTAAACTTGTTATTATGAGGTAAACTATTCTATGAAATATTCTAAAAAAGCTAACTTGCTATCGAGTTAGCTTTTTTTATATGAAACGTATTGTATCAGTAGGTGGACTAGGGGGATCTGGAACTAGAGTGGTCGCGCAGGTATTAAGTTCAAGTGGAGTATATTTTGGAGAACATTTGAATCTTCCACTTGATAATATTCTATTTACTAGGATATTTAAAAACCCAAAGTTGATTGACACTGGTAATGAAATAAAAATAAAACGACTGTTAGATTTATTTTGTAAGAAAATGCAAGGTCAGAATCTATCCATATCAGAGACCATATATATTTCTAAATCTATACTCTCAAATAAATGTTACAACAGCAGCTTACAAGATACTTATTACATACTAAAACATAAAAATGAAACCTGTAACCCTGAAACATGGGCTTGGAAAGAACCAAATACACATATATATCTTGATTATCTGTTACGTTATATACCCAATTTAAAATATATTCATGTTGTCCGTAATGGTCTAGATATGAAATATTCAATTAATAAAAAACAAGTCAAAAACTGGGGACATCTTTTTAACATAGATAATAATAGCGAAAACAAACAATGGAATTTCTGGGTCAAAAGCACTGAAAGAATTATTGAAATATCAAAAAATTATAATAACAGAGTATATCTAATCAACTACAATAAACTTTGCTCAAATCCTAAGGAGGAAATCCTTAAGTTATTTACGTTTCTAGAGATAAACTTGACAGAAAATTTACTGGAGCATCTTTCTACCATCCCCAAAGTAACTAAGAAAAAGTATCTTATAAAGGATCTTCAATCTCTTAGCGACAAAGAACTAGAGCTCATGGAAAAATGGGGATTCAATACGAAGTAGCAATTAAATGTTCGACAAACTTTTATCTATTCTTTTTTTCACACTTTCTCTGTCAAATATTTTTAAGCTTTTATCCCACTTTAAGAGGATTCCGGAATAAACAAACTCCATAGTTCTGGACACTGAATTACTATTTTCATAAACTAATTTCATTTGAAAATAAAGCGTTCTCCAGTATCTATCACCTGACTCATATCTTAGCTTATATCTAAGCTTACCTAGTAGGAAGTTAATCCTAGTTTCGATATTTAGATTATTCTTCAAAGATCCAACATGCTTAATTTGGAGATATGGTACTAAAAATAAATCTACATTATTTTTATTTCGTAAAAAAAAATCATTGTCTTCTCCATAGTGGAAAAAAGCAGGATCAAAACCACCTATATTATCCATTAAAGAAACATGTGCAGCGATGCAAACAGCTGGCACATAATTAATAGAAATATTGTTCTTACCTTCTAGATTTGTATACACACTATTCACTTCGTTAGTGAGTGAACTATGAATTTCATCGCTATCATATTTCTTTATTAATGGAGTGTACATCGTATTGATACCAGTGGCATTTAAATGTTCCAATAATCCCGTTATCAAATTACTATTGAGTAAACAGTCTTGATTTAGAAAAATTACGTACTTATATTTGTTTGCTATTAATCTCAAGCCATAATTTATAGCACGTCCAAAACCCAAATTTGGTTTAGTTTTTACTATCTCAATGATGTCAATATTAGTAGTGAAAAAATCGAGTGCCAATCCATTACTATCCCAATCATTATCTATAATTAATATTTTGCTTCTCGATTTAATATTACTGGGTATATAAATGGAATTGACACACTTATATATATGCTTATAACCCCTATAGTAAGGAATAATAATTGTTAGTTCTAACTTATTATCCATTAAAAAAATATTGTTTCCTTATGCTTCAGACTCTCGAATGTATCGCCAACCCTCTTTCTAGTTTCTTTTGCTAATTTATAAACAGTAGCATGTTCTTTTAATAAATTTGGTTTTATTATTTTATCTAAACTATTATAATTTAGGCTTAATTTGAATTTGCTATTTAGTTCTAAAAAAATAGCTTTATCATTACGTTTAAATGATTTTATATCTAATAGAATATATTTCTCTTTTGGTATTTTTTCAATAAACGAAAGTATTTTAAGATTATTGAAAATCCAAGATTCTGCGTATAGTTTGATTGTACTTCTCCTGTGCGATAGATAATATTTACTTCTAAAAATAAAATCTTTATTTTTGATCATTCTCCTTTCTAAAGAATTGATTACCTCGTCAGGGTTTCTAAATAGGAAAATGAAATTTAGATCTTCAGCCATTTTATTCCAAAAATCTAATAGTAAAATAGACCTAGGGTCTTTCCATCCCCATATAGGTATGTTCTTTCTTTCTTTTAATAATTTTTGTGCTCGTAAAAGTTTGTCCTCTGAAATAATTAAATTATTATCCAGTGTAAAATGATCTCTATTATTGTCGTTTAAAATATCTTTATGCAATGAAACGAATTTCTTATCTTCATAAAATCCAGTAGGATTAGAAATTTCGACATCGAGAAACTTATCTCCCATGTTTATTCCACAATTATTTAACCAATTAGAAAATAAAGAAGTACCGGATCGATGCATGCCAGTGACTAAGAATATCTTACTCATGGTTTTCAAAAATTAAGGTATTCATAATTTAGCAATATGCCTTTTTTTGAACTTGGTTCTAGTCCTGTACTATAAAAGTTATTATTATATACAGAGAACGGAACATATTTTAAATTCGTATCCATACCTTGGCCATCTGTCTTGATAAAATATTTAATAAAATAATCTCCTGACATAAGAGGTATACCTTTGACATTAAGTCTTACAAGCCCTTCTCTATCTTTAATCCTTATTATATCACCGTTCACTCTATTATTACATATAAAAAGTAGGTCCATAGATCTATTGTAGATCTCAACTCTTATGATAGCAGTATCCTGAAAATCAAGATCTATAAAATGAAATACTATATTTAATTCTTGTCCACTTGTAATATCTTCAGAAAGGCTATTACCAAATACCTCTATTTTTTTTATAAACCTACTCGTAACCTTTTCAAGAGGCAAAGCTGTTTCATTTAAATACCTATTTATAATCTCATCTGTTGCTCCTATAGCCTCTAATTTACCATTATTCAATAGCATTACCCTATCACAAATATTTCGTATAGCATTCATATTGTGACTGACAAATATGATCGTTTTCCCACTATTGTGAATATCGTCCATCTTAGCCATACACTTCTTTCTAAACTCATTATCTCCCACCGCTAAAACCTCATCTATCAATAAAATATCAGATCTAAGATGAGCTGCCACAGAAAATGCTAGCCTTACATACATTCCTGATGAATACTTCTTCACTGGTGTATCTATAAATTTTTCTACTCCTGAAAAAGAAATTATCTCGTCTAAGTTTTTCTTAATCTCTGAACTTGACATACCTAAGATAGATCCGTTCAGAAAAATATTCTCTCTACCCGTGAGTTCAGGATGAAAACCCGTACCTACCTCTAACAAAGAAGATACCTTTCCTAAAAACTCTATTCTTCCTGATGTAGGTTTCGTTATCTTAGAAAGTATCTTCAACAATGTGCTTTTACCTGCACCGTTTTTCCCTATTATACCGAGTACATCCCCTCTTCCTAATTCAAACGAAATATTCTTTAAGGCCCAAAACTCTTCTACTTCTTGTACATTATTAAATAGATTAGCTACAGAATCTCTTAAAGTTTTAGAAGTATTCTTTCCCAATAGATATTTCTTAGAAATATTCTCTACTATAATAGATTTATCTGCCATATTTAAATAATATCAGCCATTACTGATTCTACTGATTTAAAGTAAATTAATGCTGTAATAAATAATAATATGATCACTCCAAAAGATATATAGGCCCCGGTCCAATACATTTCAGTTCCTAAAATACTCCATCTAAAACCCTCTATAACACCAGCCATTGGATTTACATAATACAATAATCTGAATTTTTCTGGGACCATAGAAACAGGATATGCGATAGGAGTTATGAACATACCTACCCGTAATAAGAAAGGAACTAAAAAGCGTAAATCTCTATATCTAATCGTTAAGGCACTTACCCATAATCCTATGGCAATACCAGCCAAAATAGCAAAAAAGAGGAACATCGGCAATACTACTATCTCCTGCCCAGGCAATACTTTATAATAAAACATCAGCGCTACTAGACACAATAACGTAAAAGCTAAATCAACCAATCCTACAATTGCCTTTGAGAGAGGAATTACTAGTTTCGGAAAATAAATTTTCTGAATCATATTTTGGGAGCTTATAAACGCATTCCCAGATTCTGAAAGCAATCTAGAGAAATAAGTCCACGCAGATATACCTGCTATAGTAAATAGAATATGTGGAACCTCGCCCGTATCTACTTTAGCAATCTTACTAAATACAAAATGTAATATCACAAGTGTTATTATAGGAGTTAAAATTGCCCATATAACGCCAAGATAGGTCTGAGTATATCTAACTTTAATATCCCTCCATGCTAGCATCCATAGTAGGCCTCTATATTCTATAAGCTCTGAAAAGCCAATTTCAAAAGATTTTTTATTTGAATCTATTACAGTTTTATTCACTAATTTTAGCTTTTAGTCAAATTTCGTTTCTTTTATGGAAATATCCGTAATTATTCCTGTTTTTAATGCAGAATCCTATATTAATAGGGCAATAGACAGTTGTCTCTTACAAGAGCAGGTTACTGAAATAATACTGATAGATGATGGATCTAAAGATAGATCTTATAGTATATGCGAAGCATATAAAAGTGAATATTCCATTATTCGATTATTTCATCATGCTAATCATGCGAACCTAGGGCCTGCAGTAAGTAGGAATATAGGACTTAAACACGTTACTAAAGAATTTTTTAGTTTTCTGGATGCTGATGATTACTACCTAGAAGATAGATTTTCCTTATCCAAAGAAATCTTTAAAAATAATCCTGAAGTAGACGCTGTATACAGTCAAGTAAAAAACAAAATCGAAGATATTACTTTGCGTAATTACCCTACCCACATTCCTATGGTTATTTTTAATACAGAGATCTTTTATAATATGATATGCGGGAATACATCAATTTCTATTATTTCAATGGTGATAAGAAGTTCAGCATTAGATAATCTTGGGTTTTTTGATTCTAAACTAAAACTTGGACAAGATTTAGATTTTGCATTTAATGTGGCTCACAAAACTAATCTGAAATATGATGAGGACGATAATAGTAAAATTATTAGAATTATTCATAGTAAGAATAGATCCTTAGCACCCATTTCAGATCATTATAAGAATAGAAAAAAATTATTTGAAAAGTGGTATGAAAAAATAGAAACCGAATCATTTACCAAAAAAGAAAAAAGAGTGCTTATTAAAAATCACATAAGCTATCTATTCCTAAACTCAAAGTTCAAAAAACTCGACAGTAACAATATAAACAGATACATAATAAAGTCAATTATTTTTATTTACTTATTAGTAAAGGATTGGAAGATAATGCATCAGTATTTCTAAGGCATAAGATATCTAAAATAATATCTCCAAAATCGTAAATATAGTCCCTGCTCTTTGGACTTTTCAAATAAGCTTTTAGCTTCAATAGATTTGCCGGCCCTTTTAGCTCTAACACTATACTGCAATAATTTTTCTGCAACTAGTACATTATTCAAATTATTATCAACTCTAGAAATGTGTTTTTTGAAAAAATGTTGGATCGCAGCTATATTTTCATACGGTTTCTTATTGTAATCTTCGGTCCTATTGTCGTGAGAAACGGTATACACATAGGTTCTATCCTCTATCTGCTCTAGACCATGATCTAGTAAAATCTCTGCCAAAAAGTAAGTATCTTCCCAATAACTAAACTGCTCTGGGAAGCGGTACTTCTTTATGATAGCCTTTGGATATACCTGTGAACCTACACCTGCCATATTTAATAACGTAAAAATATAAGGCTGACCATATTCGTTCATATTAAAATGATTTGACTTAATACTACCCGATACGCCATCCTCTGTGAAACCAGTTCTATATATCTTATCCTTCTTAAGGCCGCAATTGTAAAAAACATGAAGATGACGCTTCAAAATGTAATCGTCGTCATCTAAGAACATTAAAAACTCACCCTTTGCTTTCTCAATTCCATAATTCCTAGCAGCACTTCTACCTTTATTCTCTTGGTAATAGTATCGTAGTCTAGCATCGTTAAAGGAAGAAAACACTTCTTTCGTATTGTCTGTAGAGCCATCATCTATAATTACTAATTCCCAGTCCTTAAAAGTTTGAGAAAGAACAGACAATATAGATCTTGACAAATTTTCGGACCTATTATAAGTAGGAATAATAATAGTAAAATACGGATTGTTCATTATACTGCAAAATTATTATATTTTTACTTAGTGATACATTAAGTGCAAACAAAAAATGTCAAAAATATAATCTTACTTAGTTCTATAGTTACGCTTACTATACAGTTCCTCTATGATAGAAGCCTATATATAGATGAGGCTGCACTCGGGTTAAATATTCTTCAAAGAAACTATGCAGAATTACTACAACCATTAAGTTCTTTTCAAGTAACACCTATACTTTTCTTACTTCTTACTGAATTTCTTTCTAATACTTTTGGCCATTCTACAATAGTTCTGAGACTTATCCCTTTTCTTTTTTCGATATTAAGTCTATTGTTTATCTATCCAACTTCTTACAGGATTACAAAATCTAGACACACTGCATTAACTTGCCTTATATTACTTGCATTCTCCCCTTTGTTTTATAGATACTCTACGGAGTTTAAACAATATGCCATAGACCTTTCTTTGACAGTCATATTCTTATGGTATGTATTTAAGAAAGAAAATATTTCTCTGACTATTCCTTTTGTTCTAATTAGCAGTATATCAATATTCATTTCTCATATTTCGATATTTTTATTATTCCTTTTAGGAATCTATTTAATGTATATCAGACTTAAAAGGAAAATATCAATCTTGCCCTTACTCACAGTTGGATCTATATGGGTTTTGTGTTTTCTTTTTTACTACTATAATTTTATAACTGAACATCCTTCCGAAAAACACCAAGTAGATTTTTGGCAATATGCATTTATGCCTACACGGCCTTATGATATTATAGTTTGGTTTCCGAAGAGATTTTTTACTATTTTTTATAACTTTTTTGCTTATAATATATTTCTTATACCAGCTATAAAGTATAGATTAGTATTTCTCCCTTTCCTCACTATGGTGCCCTTCTTTATTGGAATTTATAGTACGCTAAGAAAGAAACAATATAAAGTATTATACTTCTGTCTTGCCCCTATAGGGTTGCACTTAATATTGTCATGCTTGGAAATATATCCATATAGCGTTCGTAATACTTATTATCAACTTGTTATGTATTTTCTACTTTTCTCTATAGGGATTAATCACCTTTTTTCAAATCAAAAAATACGTAGTAAAGTAAAAAAATACATCATCATATTTTCGGTGATAATATATCTAATTTTCTTTTTAATAAATTTTCCTTTTAATTTAGAAAATGTCAAGCCTGTAATTAATAAAGTACAGTTAATAAAAAAAGATCATCAAGGACTTTATATATTTAAAGACATACGAGGTATATATAAATACTATTTAGGAATAAATTATCTTCCCATTATTAGCAATACCGTAATAGGTAATATAAATATTGACAATTTACAAAATCTAGATCGAGAGCTTGAAACGATACCTACGAATGAGACATGGTATATTTTTGGGAATGAAAACCAAATGAACACTAGGAAAGGACACTTAGACTTCAACTCTAATGTTCTCAACGGAACACAATTTCTAAGCACAGACAAAACGTTTATTCTAGAATATCTGAAAAATAAAAATTATGAGTTAAAAGATAGTATTATAGATAAAGGAAGTAGCGCATACTTAATAGTTGCAAATCGATGAGTAGAAAGAAAAAAATAGCTCTCATAGAATTATCCAGACATAATGAGGTTCTTCATGCGTACATAGATATGTTTAGACAATTAGATTGTGAAATCTATTGTTACACAAATTCTTTCTGTCAAACTCAGATTCAACTTATAGATACTTTTACGAATGTCCACTGGATAATTATAGACGGTAAAAACTATTACGATGAGCTAGAAAAAATAGAATTAGAATTTGACAAGTTAATATTTATTACCGTAGACCCAGTTCTAGAGCAGTTACCAAAAAAGTATCTGTCTATAAAAACAACTTTGGTATTACACGATATCCATGCATATACGCTACCTACAAAATATTTTCACCTATGGCGTCAGTCATTTATCCAAAGCGTGAAAAATGTAGCTAAGTGGAGTATTTACATATTACTTAAGAAACAAAATTATACTAAACAACTAATAAATTCAGAATGTCAGTATGCATTACCTACAGACGAAACAAAATCATACTTTGACAAGCTAACAAGTCATATAAATAATAGTTATACGCTAAATTTCGCAGTGCCGAAATATAAAAGTAAAATTCATAAGCGCTCATTTGTGAATATCACCATCCCTGGAAATATTAGTGACAAAAATAGAGATTATGACTTGCTTTTACGTGCTATTAAATTACTTGACATAAATGTAGATATCAACTTTCATTTCCTCGGTGATAACAAAAGTTATTATGCTAAGACCATCATGAAAAAAATAGACAAGATCAGCAGACAAGGTCTAAAGTTCTATTTCTATAATAGCTTTATAGAACAAAAACAATTTGATGATATATTAAGAGATTCAGATTTTCTCATTCTTCCTTTTAAAAAAACCATGCATTATCAAATATTCAAAGAGAGAATGGGTTATAGTTGTGTGTCGGGAAGTATAAATGATATGGTTCGATTTTCTATTCCTTCACTAATACCTAAATTCTACCCACTAGATAAAGGACTCGATAAGTTTACGGAACAATTCGAATCAGCCATAGAATTAGCTCTCCATATAAACACTTGGACTAGAAACAAAGAGTATAATAAATTGAAAATGGAGATTGACAAAACTATGCCATATTACAAGGCTACTGTACACAATAATTTCATCAAATACCTTAAGGATTAATGGTAAGTTCAAAACTCCGAATAAGCTGCTAGAATCACCTCAGAATCTGAACTACTCCTGATTTAATTACCTTTATTGGCAAGTTTTTTCTATAAGTTCTGAATAATTATATATAGCACCAATAAAAAAATGATGATTGCCATAAGCAGCCATAGGTTAACTTCCTAGGACAGACACATCAATTATAGATAGTCTACAATGTCCAAAACCAATACCATTATTTACAAATGCCCCATTGCCACCGGGTCCTCTATGTGATAATAAACGTACCGCAGCTTCTAAATGCTTAACATTTACTGTACTTTTATACTATTGAAGACTACCGAATAAACCACATATAATTTCTGAATAAAATATAGATAACAGATATAGATGAGACATGGAAAGTAATAAAGAATCATATGAATACTTTATCAAAAATAGAGACGACATCTCTCTATTTCAGCAAGTATACTGGCTAGATTCGGTTTGCGGTGTCAACAATTGGAATGTAATCTTGCATAAAGATAAAGGCGGTGAAATTAATGCTTTTATGACCTACTATCTTAGAAAGTATAAAGGACAGACTATAATAAAACTACCACCCTTAACCCCATATATGGGAATATGGATAGAGTCTAAGTTTTCAACAAAAAACAATCGTACCAGTTATAATAATATATCTAAATATTTAATTGATAGAATACCTAAGAACATATGGATAAATCTACCACAAAACCCAGCATACCATAATTGGTTACCTTATTATTGGGAGAATTATCAAGGAACAGTAATGTATTCTTATACAATTTCCAAAGAAAATAATATTAATGATCTAAAACTGACTTTGAAAAAAAGCTTAAGAAAAGTCATTAACCGGGCGAACGCTAGATTAAAGCTTATAAAAAATGATAATATTTTAGAATACTATAAACTTTTAGAAAAAAGCTTTTCAAAAAATAATTCTACTGTGCCATTTACTAGTAATAAATTAGTCGAGATTTATTCTTCCCTGAAAAAAAATAATGCTGGTCAACTTTTCTTTGCCTTAGATGAAAAAAATAGAATTAATGGTGGTATACTTTTAGGTATTGATAAGCAAAATGTATATGTTATAGGTTTTGGGAAGGATTATGATATTGCACATAGTGAAACTAGTGAATTTTTACAATGGAAATCCATGGAATTTGCAATTAATGAAGGTAAAGACTTTGACTTTAATGGTAGCATGATAAAAGGTATAAATAGCATGATTACTAGTTTTCCTGTAGATCAACAGTTATATTATAGAATTTTCAAGGGTAAAAATAAATTGATTAATGTTTTAAATTTACTAAGATAAATATTCTTGATCCAGAAAACTAACATACTATTTTACTATGATAGTCCATATAAAATGTGGTATAAAAATGATGTTACAGTTTTTGACTTTGACGAAAGTATAATAAAATCTATAACTAAAAATTTTATGTATTTTGGAACTGAGCTTGAGTCACATGATAAAATCAGCGAAGTATCACCAAAAAATCTTAGCAATAAAAAACCTATTTTAAATTAATGGAAATTAATATTATTACTATAATTGGCGCTAGACCTCAATTTATTAAACATTCCATACTAGAGAATAAATTAATTGAAAATTTTAATTTAAGAACAATTCATACTAGTCAGCACTATGACTATTTAATGAGTGATATATTTTTTCAAGAACTTGGTATAAGAAAACCTGATTATACTTTAAATAACATTAAGAAGAAGAAGAAAGGATCCCACCTGGGTAGTATGATTATAGACCTAGAGGAAATCATATCGAGTTCTACAACTGATGCTATATTAGTCTATGGAGATACACGATCTACTCTAGCGGGAGCCCTAGTAGCGAATCAATTAAGTATTCCACTTATTCATGTAGAGGCCGGTCTACGGTCTTACAACAATGAGATGCCTGAGGAGATAAATAGAAAAATTACTGATCTATTATCTCAGATATTACTAGTCCCAACTTATTCCTCAAAAGAAAATCTTCTCAAAGAAAATATAAGTAAAAATATTGCTGTCACGGGAGATATCATGAAAGATCTCATAATAAAAGCTCGTAATGAAGATTTTTGTAAGTCACCTTTAGAAGTTGGTAGCTACATATATTTGACATTACATAGACCATATAATGTTGATGATAAGGACAGGCTATTAAATATTCTAGATACGCTAAATAAACTAGAGAAAAAAATAATCTTTCCAGTCCATCCTAGAACTTCTAAAATAATATCAGACGGTGAGATTATTACTAAAGATTTTACTAACATTACTTTCACCAAACCCAAAGGTTACAAAGAAAATCTAAATTATCTAAAATTTGCAAGCCACGCTATAACAGACAGTGGTGGCATGCAAAAAGAAGCCTACTGGCTTCAAACTCCATGCATTACGATTCGGCCAGAAACAGAGTGGATAGAAACCTTAGAAAATAATGCAAATTTTCTAGTATATGATAATTTAGAAATTATCAAAGATTACATTCGTCCTAAAGATATTATCTGGGATCAAAATCTATATGGCGATGGTTCTACTGCTGATAAAATAATAGAAGCAATAAAAAATTATTTTATAATATAGAACCAATTCCGACATCACTAATTTATAAATAGAGCAACCCACTTAGTGAAGATATATGCTCTCCAAATTGTTTTTTCCTCCGTCATATTTTTAATCTCAGTATGATTAAAAAATTCCTTTACAAAATCAAAATTATCTAAAATATATTGTATTCTTTCTTGATTGATCCCACCTTCAGATTCGGGAATATAAAAACCAAGTTTCCCATATCTGCTATAAATTTTTTCTGGAAGTAAATTTTTAAAAGCCTCTCTTTGTATATACTTTTTTACCCCTTTATTTATTTTCAAATTATCTGGTAATCGAAAGGTATAATCCACTAATCTATGATCAAGATAAGGTAATCTAGATTCTATACCATGAGCCATTGCGTTTCTGTCCTCATATCGCAAAAGGGCCGATAAACCCATATAATTCATAAGATTAAGCGACATTTCCTGAATGGATTCCTCCCGACATGGTCTATCTGTATGAATATCAAATTCTTTAAGATGTCGTTTTCTTATTTTTGTATTTCTTTGTTTGTACTTGTTCATTTGAGCATAAGCCTGCAAGGGATTCACAATTTCTTTATTCAATAAATTATAGATTAAAGCAGCTTTATCTCTAAGGGAAGATCTTCTCCATAGCCCTAGATAAAACTTATCATATCCCGCAAGTACTTCATCAGCACCCTGCCCTCCTAGAGAGACCTTAAAACCCTTTTTTGACATATTTCTGTAAAGAAAAAACTGAGCTAATACACTGGTATTATCAAAGGGAACATCCTGATGATACAAGCAGTCATCCAACAATAAATTTAATTCCTTATTATCTGGAGACAGCACTGTACCTTCTAGGTTATATTTCTCATGTATACTTTTTATATAAGGTAATTCGCTATTAACCCCTTGGTCACCATAGCTGATAGAGAATGGGGAAAGATCGGGTTTTTCTATACCTGCATAAGCAACTATCGTACTGCTATCTAACCCTCCAGAAAGAGAACAAGTCAGTGGAACATCTGCTGTCAACCTTATCTTAATACTGTCTTGTAATAATGAGCTGTAATATTCAATATAATCTTTAGATTTTTTTTCTTCTATAGCACTTTGGTTACTCAATTTATAATAATGTGTTAGCTCGCTCTTGTGAGTATCTAGGTTGATAATTTGACAAGATGCTTTGGGAAACCTATTAATACCTTCGTAGAATGTTTCGTCATTATGATCATGCAAACCTATTGACAAAAATGCAAATGCGATATTTTTATTAATAGTAGGCTCAAAAGCAGGTATTTTGAAAAAGGACTTTAGCTCCGATGATAAATAGATAAAATCCGTATCCTCATATCTATAAAGCGGTTTGATTCCATAACGATCTCTACTTATGATGACTTGACTTGTCAGTGTATTGTAAATCACTATAGCCCACTGCCCATTAAATTGCTTGAAGCAATCTATACCATAATAGTCATAAGCCGCTAACACAACCTCTGTATCGCTCTCGGTAATAAATGAATATCCTTTGTCAACTAGGGTGTTCCTAATCTGCTTAAAGTTGTAAATAGCACCATTAAAAACAATCTTGAGATGTTTATAATCTAATGGTTGAGCAGCTTTACCTGAAGTATCATAAATCGATAACCTATTGTGGGCCAATACTATATTATCATGGATGTAAATACCATAATCATCTGGCCCTCTATGCTTTAGTAACTGTGACATCTCTCTTGCCACATTTTCAGGCGCTTTTTGCCTATTCTTACTTAAAATTACCGTTATACCACACATTTATTCAAAATTATTTGAAAGATAGCAAAGATTGATTTGGGCTTTTAGAATATAATCGCTTTTATAGTCTTATTTTGTGATTTAGAATGACCTCTTAGATCGACAGGGTCTTGATTTAAAACTAAATAGAGAATAAGAATTACTTTTGTGAAGAATGTCAATATCCTATATAATGTAAATTTACCAGGATCTGAGAGAATAGAGTACGTTATCGAATTTCTAAATACACATCCGTTAAGGCCTTCAAAGTTATGCTTTGTCACAAACTCAAAAGAAAACAGTACTGTTAATATAGGTTATGGTATTCCCAACTTAGAATATCTGATAGAGCGTGATAATCATTTTCTTATCTCAAACGTAAACGACTTCTCTTCTTTGCAATTGGTAAATATAGAAACTAAAAAGAAAAATTTATCAGTACTTAAAGGAGATAATATAAATCCCCATAAAAATGATTTTTTAGGGTTTGATATTATCGAAAACATTTTTTTCCATATCTCTAGAATGGAAGAAGTTTTTGCTGATCCTAAACAGTCCAATAATTCTTGTTGGTTAGATGAAAGCTTACATCTTATAATAAAAGAAGGTTGCGAAAAACAACCTATTGTAGACGACCTTGTTTTGTTTTTCTTTGAAAAAATATTAGATACTAAAGTGCATCAAAATACTCAATATGAAATCACTCATGATATAGATTTTTTATATCGTTTCAAACCGCTACACGAATTTATAAGATCAATAATAGCAACTATAATATATGCTAGAGGATTCAGTACTTTAGTAAACATTATCAAGCACAGATACGGTATGCTTAAATCAGATAAAATAAAAGATCCATATGACACCTACAGCGATTTATTTCTAGAAGATGAAACTAAATGGGAAAGAAAATTATGTTTTCTGATGACCGGAGGAAATACAAAATACGATAATCGATATAGCATAAACCATCCTTACATAAAAAATGTATTAAGTATATCTAAAGCTAGAAACTACACAATCGGAATACATCCAAGTTATAATGCACACACTAATAAAAAAATGTATGCTAAGGAAAAAAATAAACTTGAAACCATAATCGGTTATACTGTAGAAAACAACAGACAACATATCCTTAGATATGACTGGTCGATCACACCTTATATTTACAATGAAGAAGGGATACAAACGGACTCTAGTATGGGGTACAAGGAACATCTAGGCTTTAGATGTGGTACAGGCTTTCCATATCATATGTATGATTTCAAGAATGAAGAAAAGTTTAGTTGGAAAGAATATCCAATTGCATATATGGATTCCTCTGCAAATCATGAGAGTGTAAAAAAGAATATATCTGTAGAAAAACTAACTGACACTTTTATGAAAACAAATCAATACAATACTTACATATCTTTTAATTTTCACAATAGTAGTTTTGATCCTCTTACTGCTCAGGGGCGAGCATTGTATAAACTATATACTACCAAAATAAAATCAATTTCCTTTGAAGAAAAGTAAGATACTTATTCTAAGTGAATATTATCCTCCTATAAAAAATTGGTTATTCGATGAAGGTCCACCAGAAGGTGTTCCTGCTATTTATAATTTTTATGATTATCTAGGAGATAGAGATGATTTGACTTTCACCGCGATATGTTACAATCCTATTAAGAACCATATAAAAACATTTCCAAACGGGTCTACAATAGAATTAAAAAAACTTAGTATCAATAGCTATTACCTATGGAAAATTATAGTCTTACTTAAAACATATAGACTCGGTAATTCTAAGATGAAAAAGACTAAGTTTCACCTAGTCTATGGTTTGTCACAATTTTCTTTTTTAGCCGCCAAACTAGGTAAAAAGCATAAGACTCCTAGTGTAGGCCGAATTCTTGGTACACTACTTACTAAAGTACTTTCGGATAAAAACTATATCAGTCTATACACCAGACATATCTTAGATGTACTAAATATTAAAATACCTTGCGACGAAATCATATGCACATTCGATGGAACAGCCTATGACGACGTATTCCCTAAGTTCAACAAAAAGAGAAACCCTAAACTCTTGTTTAACGGAATGGATCATCAGTTTAGAGAAGAATTACTTTCTTTTCCTAATGTAAAAATACTTCCTTCAAAGGATACATTAAAAATATGCTACATAGCAAGACTAGAATATTATAAGCGGCAAGAGCTTGCTATAGAGATGATGTCTGCCTTGACAAATAAATATCAAATAAAAAATGCAGTATTAACAATAGTTGGATCCGGATCAAAAGAGAAAACACTGAAAAAATTAGTTCAAGAAAGAAAACTTAATAAGTTTGTAGATTTTTTACCAGCCATTCCACATCATAAAATACCGAAATATTTAGATACACAGCATATAGCTCTGTTCTTGTATGAAGGAGGTAGTTTAGGAAATGCTTTGTGGGAGAGTACCTTGAGTGGGAGGCTAATCGGCACAGTAGACAATGGTTCTACAGCTAAGATCTTTCAAGATAATATAAATGGAATAGTAGTAAGTGAGGATGAGAATATCCCTACTAATCTAGCACTTAGAATAAGTGAATTGATCGGAACTGATGTTTCCAGTATGACAAAAAGTGGAAGAGACGAGGTGGCTTCTAAAGTTAAGGGCTGGAAAGAGAGATTTGATCATGAATTTGATATGCTCTGGAAGAAGTTTGAAATCGAGAATTAATCTTTTAGTATACTGTCAATCTCTGCTACAATTTGAGTAGCGATTATCTTATCATCAAATTCTATTTCTGCTTTTTTTCTTCCTGCTAATCCCATTTTTTTTCTTTCCTCATTTCCAACAGAAATCATTTTACTTATAGCCTCCTTCAGCGAATCACTGCTTTTCACTTTCACTATAAAACCATTTACACCATCGTCTACGGCTTCCTTACAGCCAGCTACATTTGTTGTAATGATGGGCTTACCCATAGCCATTGCTTCAGTTAGAGATCGCGCTATAGCTTCTCTGTATGATGGAAGTACAATACAATCAGAATCAGAAATAACTTTTCTTACATCTTTCACATAACCCTTGTAATCGATGATATCTTCATGCACCCATTTTGCTAATTCATCAGGATTTACAGAAGATGGGTTGTCCTTATCTAATTCGCCTACAACAGTAAATTTTGTTGTACCGTTGTATCTATTTTTTATTTCTGAGGCTGCTTTTACAAATTCCTTAATGCCTTTATCATAAAGTAATCTACCGATAAAAGTAAACCTCGTAATATCTTCTTTAGAAGATTTACCATTAGGAGAAAAATGAGTGATATTAACTCCACAGCCTTTGATGGAGACCGCTTTGTCTTGCTTAACTATTTTCTTATCTATAAATAGTATTCTATCGTCTTCATTTTCAAAAATTACTTTCTTATGGAATCCTAAAGTCATTTTATACATGAGCGTGACAAGCTTCTCTATCCACCCTTTTTTTAAGAACGGATATCCTAAACCGGTAACCACACCAATCGTGGGGATACTAAGTAACTTACCCGCTATTGCTCCATAAATATTAGGTTTATGCGTATAGTGAAGAACTAAGTCTAGGTTAAGAACTTTATATTTTCGTCTCAATTCAGCTATGAGAATCAAGTCTTTTAAAGGGTGTTTACTGTCTCTAGTTAAGACCCTTAATGGAATATGTATAACTCTTGGAAATCGCTCTTTATACTCAATATATTCATCAATTGGAGCCAATACAAAAACGTCAAAACCTTCGTTTAAAAGTTTTTCAATCACATTCAACCTGAAATTATATATATTCCAAGTAGTGTTAGCAACTATACCAATACGTTTCTTAGGCTTCACAAATATATTTCGTTAGTGCGAAGTTAAGATATTGAGTTGATTCTTTTTGCACAAATTTAATAACAAAGTAAATTGATTAGAATTAGTTAGATTTTTTCTTTGAAAGTGATTTTACTATACTTTTAATCTCTTGTTCCTTATCCTTAGGATAGATAAGTAATGCTCCCGGTTCATCTACTACTATATAGTTATCTAAACCTTTAATGACTACAATTCTCTCCTTCTGAGCTCTCACTAAAGTATTATGAACATTCTCTATATGTGATATATTTGCCTGAATTATATTTCTATTTTCATCTTTTTCTAAATAAGTATGTAAACTACCCCAGGTACCTAGATCAGACCATCCGATATCAGAGGGTATAGTGTACACATTTTGAGCTTTTTCAAGAATCGCATAATCAACAGAAATATTTTCTGTTTTAGGGTAGACCTCGTCTATATATGCCTGCTCTTCGGACGTCCCAAACTTAGACTTATCTTCTTCTAAAATATTAAGAATAGAGCTTGAATTTTCTCTAAATGAATCTAAAAGCGTTTTCACACTCCAGATGAACATTCCTGCATTCCAATAAAAATTACCTGAATCTAAGTAGGACTGAGCAATACGTTTTGTAGGTTTTTCTTTAAAGGAAGTAACTTTATAGATACTTTCATCAGACTCAGTTATGGGAACTTCTATATAACCATACCCAGTATCTGGCCTTGTTGGTTGTATACCTAAAGTAACTATAGCATTATTGTCTTTTGCGAACTTAAAAGCTTGATTTAATTTGTCAATATAAACTGTTTCCTTCATAATAACATGATCTGAAGGTAACACTGCAAACACTGCATTGGGATTAATCGACTCGATTCTAAGCGCTGTATATGCAATACATGGAGCTGTATTATTCATTGATGGTTCACAAAGGATATTATTTTCAGGTAATTCTGGTAAATGCTCTTTTACTAAATCCTTATACCTTTTGTTAGTTACAATCAATACATTCTCGTTAGGCACAATATGAATACATCGCTCGTATGTAAGTCTTATCAATGACTTTCCGATATTAAGAATATCAAGAAATTGTTTAGGATACTCGACAGTAGAACTAGGCCAAAATCTGGAACCTATTCCCCCTGCCATGATAGCTATGTAGTTGTTATTCATAAATAAATATATACAAAAACAACACTAACTCTATAAACTATTTATGGAATTTGGTGAATTTGTCAATAATAATATTAAACTCTGTCGACCAAAATCTCTTCATAATTCATGTTTATATCTGAATGGCACCTTTCTAATTATACTTTAATATTTGCTTGTGGTAAATTTTGTTTTGATCGATGATCTTAAGTATATATAAGCCATCTATAATCCGTGAAAGCGGAATAACATTACTCCTGTTCTCTAAGGTCTTGGTATATATTATTTTTCCATCAAGACTTATTAGTTCCATTTTCATAGGTTGACCATTTTCTAGATCTATTGTGATTTCATTTGTAAAAGGATTAGGATATACTTTATATAGATCACTATATAAATCAATACTTGATGATAGCATAGCATCTTCACCATTACAGTCTTCATCTATGCCGTTATCAGGAATTTCTTCAGCTCCTGGGAAGATGTTAGGATCGAAGTCATCACAGTCTTCTACAAAACCATCTTGATCACAATCATCTGTAATCAGTAAAGCTATTCCAGTATTAAAATCACCTAACTGTTCTGTATCGGCACAAATAAGTTCTAAACTATTTTGATCATTTAAGCCGACAATATTTTCACTAGTCCCATTTTTAACGAAAAGATATTTTAAATCTATATTGCCACTAACATCTAGGTGTTCGAGAGAATAAATTTTGGAAAGATCAATCGTGTCAATATAATTATTGTCTAATTCTAATGACCTTAAAGAAGGAAGCTCTGATAGAACTAAAGATTCTATATTGCTATTCTCCAAATCTAAACTCCTTAAACTCTCGAAATTCTTCAATTCAAAATTTGTCAATATATTCTGAGAGTTATCATTATTAGATGATCCCAAGCGTAAATATTCTAAAGAAGGTAGATTTTTTAGCTCAAGCTCCTCTATGATATTAGACATTAAATTAAGCACTCTCAAATTTGATAAATCCGACAAGCTGAAACTTTTAAGATAATTTTCGTTCAATGTTAATTCCTCTAGTTTTAATGAATTTCCTAAATCAATATCTACCCCTGCAAATGGACGAAGAGTTCTTTTCATACTTAATGTAACAAGTTCCGGAAGATCTTTTATGACGATAGATTCTATTATATTTCCATTTATATAAACTTCTCTTAACGATAAATGGGAAAATATTTCCATATTAGAAATCATATTGTAATTAATTTGTAAATATTCTAAATTAGGAATACGAGACAGATCCATAAGTGATTCTATCTTATTTTTTTCAATGTTTAAATATTTTAAATTACTATATAAGTCTGTGATATTCAATTCGACAAGTTGATTTCTTGATAAATTTATATGCTCAATTAATATAGGTACGGCACTTACCTCTAGTAAAGAGTTGTTAGATGCATCGAGATACTTTAATAGCGTATTTCTAGACAAGTCTAAACTACTTAATTCATTATCATCACATTGTAAATAAACTAGGTTCTCAAAATATACTATTTCTCTAATATCATTGATATCTAGATCGCTTATTATTAATGTGTCAATAAGTGATACTTCAGCTAAACTAAAATTCCCATCTTGATCTATATCAAACCCGCCAAATATTAAGGCTTCATAAAAATTCTGATCTGTAAAAATTATATATCCATCATCTGTAGTTGTAGGATCGCAGTCATCATCAACTCCGTTAGCTACTACCTCGGTAGCTCCAGGGTAAATATTAGGATCAAAATCATTACAATCATCTAAGGTCGTATATCCATCGGCATCTAAATCCACCTCAGCTATTCCGTCGCAGTTTTCATCTATTTCGTTACCTATTATCTCCTCCGCTCCTGGATTAATCATAATATCAGAATCATCACAATCATTAAACAACCCATAACCGTCTCCGTCTAGATCTTCACCCTCACAATTTATATTATCAGCAAAAGATTCAACGGTGATAATTCTTAGTAAGTTATCTTCTAATATCAAAGTATCATTAAAAAAACCTTCTTCTCCTGTGCAAACTGTTTTATAAGACAATTCAATTTTATTAAAGACGAGTTCTTGATTTGCATTCTTGGCAATTACTAATAATTTATCTACGTAGCTATGAACTGCATTATATTGTAGATTATCAGAAATGAAACTAGATTCATCCATAACATTCCACAAACTATCTACTACCAATAATGCCCCATCAGTACTAAGCGCTAAGATATTAGGGCCAAATTGTTTGCCAAAATCAATTGTCCTATCTGAAACCAATGTATTATCTAAAAAGACGCCATCATCACGAAAAGCAAGAGCTTCTTCGTTATATCTCATAAATCCATTAGATGTATTTTCTAAACATAAACTATAAGGAATACACCCTATAAGATCACTCATCATACATACATCTATTAACGTATCCATACCAGCATCAACATCTGGAACAGTTACCTGACCTTTTAATAATAATAATTCATTTTCAACCTCAATAGAACCATCAAAATCATCTCTATGAATCCAAGAAGAACACAAATAACGAACTGGAATAAAATGAGCTTGCCCATTGCTAAGTTCATCATATTCAATATACTTTACTTGTTCTAGTCTAATAATTTCTTCATTTATATTTCCAATTTCCCATTCTAGTATTGCTATATTTTTATAAAACCCAAAAAGTTTTACATGAGAAGTTGCTCCAATATCATAATAATCATCTGAACCTAGCAAAATTCCAAATTCGGAATATATATTATAACCAAGTTCAGTCTGATTGTGCGCATAAAAAAACTGGCCGTCAATCAATGACCCTCCTATTCGCTTACCAGCACCACTAAATATGGGATCGATAATCTCCCAAAGTTGATTACCCTGACTGTCAAAACAAATTATACTCTCATCTCCTCTAACTAATAGATTGTCGCCAAAGGGTTCTTGTTCATAAATTGTATTGAGTGGTTGAGCAAATAGAGTAGAACCTAGAAAAATGCTAATTATTGTAAATAAAGTTTTCATATGAATGATTGTTTAAAGAAAATGATTTAAACAAATATAGGACTTTATCCATGAAAATAGAAAAAATAATCAGTTAGAGATACCTAATTTGTTTTACTATCTTTTTTCTTTGCAACAAAAAATGCGTTAGAACACATCAGTGGAGAATTTATCAATAGCAATAGTTTGTTCCACCGTTGTTCAATTGCGTAAAGGGTTTTAAATTTATTTAGATAAGTATGTCCTAAAAATCCTTTGTAATCTAATATTTTATATCCGGCTCCTTCTAATCTTGCTATATTGCTTTTAGTAGGACCAAAGCACCATCTGTAATAAGCTTTGTACTTGTCATGTGTATCCTTTTTTCGAGTCTGAAATTTAAAAACAAGCCAGTCTGTCAATCTTTCTGGTAATAATTGATTAAGGATGGTGTGTACTGAATATTTCGTTGCAAAAAAATGTACTACCTGCCCATCTTCTTTTAGAATTTTCAAGCAATTTTCATGGAACACTGAAGGGTTTTTGACATGTTCTAGCACCATATGTGTGAAGATACAATCAAATGAGTCTATGAATTGATTCAGCTTACAGTCTTCAGAAGAAAGATCTATAGCATAACTTTTAGTTTGTTTTCTAGAGAGCGCTAATTCTGCTGTATCTATGTCAAAAACTGTATAATCCAAATTATTATCTTCAACAAATTGACTGTCTAGATAAGGATTTCTGCCAGCTCCTACTTCTAATATTCGACTGACTTGACCACCTAATATAATTTGCTTTATGGTAAGGTCAAATTTTGACCATGACGCCTGCACTCGTTCTAATTTACTTTTCTCTAAGCCCATCTATACTTCAAACAACTTGCATATTTATAATATGACCTTTCTGAGTTGTAGATTAAACAACTTTTTTATTCATTGAATCTACAAAATAAAATATTGGGAACATCCAGATAAAAGGTATTCTTAAGGTATTGTGGAATAATGAAATAAAAAAGAAGGGCAATATCAATAGTATTTCCCACCTTAAAGTAGTGAAGAAATAAAAATAAGAGATTATTAAAAAACTGAAACCTATAATTCCATAGGAGAATAAAATATTACCATAAGAAGAATGGATCCCATACTTATCATTAAATCTTTCACTATGCAATTTTTCTCCAGCACCGAATAATAAATATTTAGGGAACTGTGATATTCTCCAATATCCTCTACCAGAAAACGTATCATACTTATTTTTCTTCTCAATATACTTATGTTCAAAAGTACTAATAGTTTTATTAGTTGATTTTTCATCTAGAGAATAATGAACAATCAATATAAGCAGGGTAAATAATACAGTTAAGGCAATTAACTTAGGAAGCCTAAAAAATGCGATGAAAAGTAAAATGAAAACTGCACCCGTAGCAGCTCTAGTTATGCTAATAATAATCAGACTTGTTAGAATTGAAAGTATAAAGGCGATGCCAATTTGAGAGCTAATATTTAATTTTATTTTATTCGTGAAAAAGATAATGTAAACCGAAATAAATAAGCACCACTGTGATAATTGATTTTTGTTATTAAATGTTGCTTTGGGTATCAAACTTGTATCAGAAATAAATAACACATAAATACAAATTGGAATTATAAGTAATATCGAAAAGAAAAGAAATACATTGCTATATATTCTATTATATTTACTTAGTACTATAACCAAAATAGCACTAAATAGAAAATAAGTAAAATACATTGCACCATCTATAAGGAATTCTACATTTACATATTTAGTACTGTAAAATATATTAACTATTATGGTCCAAACCCCAAATAAACCAAGAAACAGAAAAGCCCTTTCAGTAAATATTCTTACTAGTTCTTTATAATATAAAATAGACCCGAATATGCAGAACAACACTGTCAAATAATTAGACAACTGTAAATCTCCTGGCTTAAATATCTTAAATGGAAAAAGAATAAATACTAAACAAAAAAGAACCAATAAAAATTGGTTCATCTTATCCATAGACATAAAACTAAAAATTTCTTTCTGGAAGATCATCGAAAAATTGATCCGTTAATTTTTGATTAGGTAATATTATTGCAAGAGCAGTCAATACTAGAATTTTAAAATCTGTCCATAATGATCTATTTTCTCTGTACCACAATTCTACTTGACCTTTATATGGAAAAATCACCGTATCATAAAAGTCTTCAGGATCTATACCTTTCTCATGGGCTTCGGTAACCATCTTTTCCTCATCTCTAAAAATGATCGATCCTATACCGGTTATGCCCGGTTTAGAATCATATACCTTACTTTGGACTTCCTTCGTATAGCGACTAAAACTTTTAGGCATAAGCGGTCTCGGTCCAACAAAGCTCATATCTCCTGTAATCACATTAAGTAACTGTGGCAGTTCGTTGAGTTTAGTTATACGAAGGTAATGACCTACAGGCGTTATTCTAGGATCTCTTCTCATAGTAATGGTACCACCTTTCATATTCGGACTATTCTTAAGCATCGTAGCAAATTTTAATATTTGAAAATGTGATGCTTTGTACCCTACCCTCTTCTGTCGATAGAACACTTCCCCTTCTGCTGTCAATCTACTTGCAATTATTATGGGGATGAACAATGGTGAGATGACTATAAGCCCAATTACTGAAAATATAAGATCAAAAAATCTTTTTATTATAGAATACAAATTTTCATTTTTTAAATTTTAGAAAATTACTCAAGTTTACATTTTTTGATCTAAGCCCACACCTGTTTCTATATGACTAAAATCTGGAATCATCTCACTGATCAAGCCTACAATTTCCGACTTACCAGCTTTTCCAGAATTCATTAAGGCTTTAAGCTGATTGATCATCTGATCGATTTCCTCAGGCTTTCTTTTTATACCATTCTTGATGACACCTAAACTAGAGTATGTCTCTAGATCAACTTCATCTTTCTGCGCATAGAATTCTTCAAATAATTTTTCTCCTGAGGTATTTGTTTTAAAATACAAAACTGGATAAGCTTCACTGTTTTCATTTAATACTGCAGCCTTATCTTTAGCCTCTTGCTCACTAGTACAAAGATCTATCTTATACCCATTAGCTTTGATAAATCTATCTGTGATATCTTTAAAATTCTCCATTTGACCTTCTTTCAGTTTTGGGAAGAAGATGTCTCCAGAATCTCCTAACATACAGGCAAGCATACATATTTGTCCGCTTTCTTCTGGTGATACAAAAAATCGCTTCACATCAGAAGGACAGGTCAAGGGTTGTCTTTTTAAAAATCGCTCTAGATAACCAAAAAGTAAACTCCCATTAGAAAAAGCTACATTAGCAAATCTTGCCGTAGCAATAGGTAAGGTATCCGCGTAGCTCATGATAACCTCTTCCATCAGTTTCTTGGTTGCACCCATCACATTAACCGGATTAGTAGCCTTATCAGTAGAAACGCAGAAAAACTTTTCTGGCGGATTCTGCGTTAAAAGGTCAAGAAGCGTTTTAGCTTTAAACACGTTATTCTCTATCATAGCTTCGATAGAATAATGATCTTTTTCACTGCGCACATGCTTATGTGCTGCAAAATTAGCTACGATATGAAATGGGCCTTCGTTTCTAAATATCTTTTCGAATACTTTATCACTGAAGTTTACGGGATACGTAGTATAACTAGCTGGCACGATTATATTCTTAGAACTTCTGAGGTCTCTTGTCAATTCTGTTAGACCATTTTCATTAATGTCTATGACTACAAGTTTAGAGGGATGAAAATTTAGTACGGCTTTAATATAAGAAGACCCGATAGTACCTGCTCCGCCAATTACTAGAACAGATTTATCTTTAATCGCATTACCTAATGTTGATGCGTGCTCTTCTATATCGTTTTTAAAAAAACTTTCCTTTCTGAATATTACGTTTTCAGAAATGAATTTATTTAGGTTTATAAATGACATGAGTTAGATATTCTTAGAAAGATAAATAAAATACGTGATTACAACATCACTTGATAATAGAGAAGATTTTTCTTTGATAATGGCATATTGGGTAAACTATATCGAAGGATATCGTTTATGTAAAGAATTGTAATGCTATATACAGAATTAAAGATTATAAGCCAATTAAAATTAAAACCTTGTACGTGTACCTAATCTTTATAGTACGAGTACTTTCCTAACTTGCTTTTCTCCAGTCTCAAAAGTAATTTTACACATATACATCCCAGATTTTAAATGACTAAGATCAATCACGTTTCTTTCTAATGTAATTATGATACGTTTACCATCAATTGAGAACATTGTAATATCTGAAATATTTACTTCTGATTTAATATAGAGTTGGTCAAGTGCTGGATTAGGGAATAAAGTGAATACTGAAGTTTCTTTCTCATCTGTAGATGACAGTATTGTATCCTCCCCATCACAGTCTTCATCGATGCCGTTTTCTGGGATTTCTGGAGCGCCTGGGTAGATGTCAGAATTATTATCATTGCAGTCTAACTCTAAGTCGAATCCATCTTGGTCAAGATCATCGTCTAAAGTTGCTGCACTACAATCATTGTCTATTCCATCATAAATAACTTCTTCTGCTTGTGGATTAATTTCAGCATTACTATCATCACAATCTTCATATTCGTCGAAACCATCTTGATCACCATCATTATCTAAAGTTAGTGGATTACAATCATCATCAATTCCATTAAAAGGAATCTCACTTACATTGATATTTACATTAGGATTATTGTCATCGCAATCTGAATCATCATCTACATAATCCATATCTATATCTCCTGGACAATCATCTGTTATGATCAATTCCTCTCCTAATATTTCAATCAATTCTACAATCTGATCAGAGTCCGCACATATAAATTCAAGAGAATCTAATCCAGTCATATATCCAAAGGTATGTTCAGAATCTTCGCATTCTACTTCAATAGTATCTAAACCCACCATAGACCCAAGATCCTCAACAATTCCATTCTGAATAAATAGCTTTTCTAAATGTGTGTTGTCTTTTAAAATCAATTTGGACAAACTTTCTAGATGAGAAGTATATAAATACTTTATTGGATTATTAAATATATATAATTCTGCTAAATGGTCTAATTTTGGAAAATCTACAAATCCTAATTTATTATCACCTAAATTTAGTTTTTCCAATTTTGGTACATCTAGAAGATTGATTTGTTCAATTTGATTTGATTCCAGAATAGCTACAGTAAGATTTGGAAAAGACAACTCTATATTGCTAAATTCATTGCCTCTGAGACTTAAATTTTCTAACATAGGATAATTACTACCATTAATTTCATTCAACCTATTAAAATCAGCGTTTAAGTTTGTCAATTGAGATAAAGAATTCGTAGCAATTTCTTCTAAAGACTGTAATTCATTATTTTCTAAAATTAAATTCTTAAGCTTGGGGAAAGAAGGTGTCTCAAAACTTTCAAGAGAATTAAATCCTAGATTTAGATATTGCAAACTTGGAAGGGATGATATAAAATCGATTGGAATATTTGCGGCTCCAATATTCACTCCTCTTAAAGTATCTAAATCTGCTAAAAAAGGGATTTGAATCTGAGCCAATTGATTATAGGAAATATCAATATATTTCAAAGCACCAAGATTCTCTAAATTTACTTCTAAAATACTATTGTTAGAAAAATCTAAATATTCAAGTTGATTAAATTCTTCTGTAAAAGAAATAACTTCTATCATATTTCTGGAAATATCTAAATACTCCAATTGATTAATATCTTGTAAATTTGAAACGTCAATCAATTCATTGTCTGATATATCTAGTTTAATGAGATTACTAAGCCCTGTTAGTGGAGCTATATCTTCTATTCTATTACTGGAAATATCTAAATATTCAAGCTGAATTAAATTTTCTAGTTGCGAAATGTTTAATATTCTGTTTCTATTAAGATCTAAATATTTTAAATTTATGAACTCTTGAATTCCTGTGATTTCAGATAAGGGAGACATATTTGATATATGTAAAGAGTCTACTAATCTAGCTTCATAGCATTCTATCATACCATTAAGATTTATATCGACACCATTTTCAAATATAGCATCTCTAAAAAAAGAATTTGGAATTTCTACTATCTCTGTTTGAACTTGTGAATTATTATCATCACAATCATAGAGTTCACCTATTCCATCTTGATCAAAGTCTGATTCATCCACACTATCACAATTTTCATCAATACCATTATTAAAAATTTCCATTGCTCCTGGATGTACGGAAGGATCATTATCATCACAATCGCTGAGATTCCCATAACCATCCGCATCTATATCCATTTCTGCAATACCATCACAATTTTCGTCTATGGTGTTATTGAAAATCTCTACTGCAAAATTATTTATATCTGGATTAGTATCATCACAGTCGTTATCATTGTCAACTCCATCATTATCAAGATCTCCTGCACAAATTGACGTAATCTCCGTATCATTTTTAATATATGGAGATTCAAGCAATTCTTCAATCTGTTCTTCATCCGCACATATAAAATTGAGATTAGTCCCTTCAAGTTGAATCGATGGTTCTATCGAACCATTATTAATATATAAATCGGTCAATCCAAAATTAAACCTTACATCTAATTGAAATAGCTGTTCGAGATTTGATGCATACAAATACTTTAGATCATTCCAAGAAAGACCTACAAAACTTAAATTTAGATAATTGTTAAGATTTATTGAAGATATTTTATTGTTGCTCAATCCTATTGAAGTAAGACTTGGTAGATTTGGGAGTTGAATTTTTTCGATCTTGTTTTGATTTAGTGATAAAACCAATAAGCTATCTAAGTGTCCAAGATCGATATTGCTTAGTTCATTTCTGCTTAGATAAAGATATTTTAAAGTTGGTAAACTGGAGATCTTGACATTGCTTAATAGATTATCTTTAAAGCTAACATATTCTAATAAGGGGTAATTAGAAATTTCAAACTCTTTCAATAGATTATCGGAAAGAGATAGATATTCGAGTTCGGGATATTCCTCTAAATCAATTTCTTCTATATCATTACTTGCTAAAATCAATCTTCTTAATTTGGGTAAATTATTTAACTTTATTTCTACTATAGAATTATCTGATAGATCTAAGTCCTCTAAATCGGGATAATCGTTAATAGAGATATTCTGAATTATATTTCTTGATATATTTAAATTTCTAATATTAGGTATATTAGATGAAAATGTTACTAATTTATTACCTTGTAAATTGATTATTTCTGCACTTGGCAGACTTGCAGAGAAGCTTATCAATTCATTACGTGATAAGTCTAAAGTTTTTAAATTAGGATAATTATAAGGGAATTCCATCAATTCATTTCCTGACAAGTCAATAAATTCTGCATTAGGTAAACTTGCAGAGAAGCTTATCAATTCATTACGTGATAAGTCTAAAGTTTTTAAATTCGGTAAATTGATAGAAAAGTGTTCCACATCACTACTTGACAAGTTTAATGTTTCTAATAATGTTAGAGAGGAAAGATTTTGTATATCTAATATCCAATTATTTGAAGAAAGATCTAAATATTTAAGATCTGTAAATTCTTCAATCCCCGATATATCAGATATCCATTTATTCTTTATAATCAAAGTATCAATATTATTTGTTTCAAAACACTCAATAGTGTTATTACCATTTTGATCGATTCCAAGTTCTATTAGAGCTTCAAGTATTTTAGGTTCACCAATCTGTATAATATAATTTTGCAATGCGGGATCACTATCATCACAATCGCTTAAGTGTCCATATCCATCTTCGTCTGCATCCAGTTCTGCGACTCCATCACAGTTTTCATCTATATTATTATTAAAAACTTCAGCTTGTCCGGGGTTTATAGCAGGATCTTGTTCGTTACAATCAGTTAAATTTCCGTACAAATCACCATCTTCATCCTGTTCATTAAAACCATCACAATTTTCATCTATGTTATTGTTAAACACTTCATCAGCATTTGGATTAATAGAAGGATCTAGGTCATTACAATCATCAGCTAACACAAACCCATCTTGATCGAGGTCATCATCTAATGTGAGGGGGTTGCAATCATCGTCATATCCATTATAAATAATTTCTTCCTGTATAGGAACAATCTTAAGAATAAGTGGATTTTCGTTAACAAAATATAAACTATCCACTGAGGCTTGACAGTTTAAGACATCATCTTGATCAATCTCTATTCTACTTATATTAATTTGATTAGTTTCTTGGGAAAACAACATAATATTCTGCCCATTAAAATGAAAAGAAGTAGATAATACATTAGAGATAAGTAAATCCTTCTGAGTAACTAATTCCCAATTTTCATTTAAAATATTTGCTTTTCCACTTTGGTCAATAATAAGACTATACTTTCCAAAGGATTTTCCATAAATTCCAACTATATCCGATACCTTCATTTCATTAACAAAAATTCCTTGAGAATGTAACTGAACAATAATATCATCCCTGTTATAAAAACCCCAAACATATGATATGCAAGATGTAATTTCTTCTTCTTCACAATTTTCCTCATCAGCTATAAATCGAAAATTTGCTAATTCGAAATAATCTACAGGCTGATAAGCTCCATGCAACTCCGTATACTCATCGAAAATATAGATATCATTTTTCCACCCTTTGTGACTACAATTGTCAAAATTTGCATTATTTATGGAACATGATGTGGCGTCATAGTGCACTAGGTTCTTCCAATTACCTGAGACATTGCCAAAATAAAATGAATACTCCATAAGATTTTTATGCAGTAAGGTAGGGGCTAAAGCAGTCTGTTGTGGGGGAGCTCCGCTATTTGGATCATAAAAACTATGGTACAGACTACAAATAAAATTTCCATTCGAATCGTATTTATTAAATAGCCCTTTGCTATAAGGACTTAACACAATAAATTCATCTAAAGAGGCACCTCCTCCGATTACTTTATCATGCTCAGGTCTATATTCCAATTCTATTGACCACAATATATTTCCCTCAATATCTACATTGTAAATAATACTATCATCTACCCTGATCAAAGTATTTTCGCCAAATGGTTCTATTTCATTTAGAACGTTATAATTAATTTGACTAACAAGTTGAAAACTAAGTAGACTAAAGAAAATTAAGACTAAAGACTTTATTTGTTGGAATCTTAAATACATGCTAATGATTTTTAAATTAAAACTATCGGTTAATTAATATAAGGTAGTCAATATTTCTTTAAAGTACAAGAACTTTTTCTACTTGTATATCCCCGTTTTCAAATCTAAACTTGCAGATATACATTCCAGGAATTAAGTGCTTAACATCAATGATATTATCCTCCACACTGACTTAGATACTCCTTCTTTCTATTGAAATATTTCAATGTCGAGTATACTCTTTTCTAAATGTATATAAATATTGTAATGTGCTATATTAGGATATAAAGTTAACGCTGTAGACTATTGACCGTTTTTAGATGACAATTTTGCATCATACCTTCAACCCCAAATGTTCAATCTAAACTTGTAAGTTGGGAAAAGGAATAATCTATACAATATAGATTCGGTAGTAGAAAAATTATTGTCAGTATACGTTACATAAAAAGCTAATTCTATTATTCTTGATCATTTCAAAGATAAACCGATTTTATAACTTTCACAACAGTATCAAGTTCCTTATCGGTAAGGTTCAAGGAACTAGGAATACTCAAACAATTCTTATGAATATCTCTAGAATGATCACTGTGTTGCACATACGTATTAGATGTAAACATGGGTAACTGATTCATCGGAGTCCAAAAAGGACGCGCTATAATCTTATTTTCTTTTAGTGCCTTAAGGATCTCTCCTTGTTTCTCAGAATAAAAAGTAAAAAGCCAACAATTAGGATCTACTTCCTGCTCTACTTTTTGAAATCGTATATCTCCCACTCCTGAAAGATATCTTCTGTAGTAAGCATCTATGTGTTTTTTCTTCTTAATAAATTCTGGCAATTGCTCCATCTGCGCAACTCCTATCGCAGCAAGTACATTTACAAGCCTATAGTTAAAACCTATCTCATCATGGAAATAGGTTTCTGGATCTACTTTAGCTTGCGTAGAAAGATGCTTTGCACGTTTTGCATGTTCTTCATCATTAGTAACAATCACTCCTCCCCCACCAGTTGTAATTATTTTGTTTCCATTAAAACTAAAAATATTCATAAGGCCGAAACTACCTGAATGCTTTCCATTGTAATAACTTCCTAATGACTCGCTAGCATCTTCTACAACAGGAATATGATATTTATTTGCAATACTCATCAGTCGCTCCATATTGCACATATTACCAAGTACGTGCACTGGCATAATAGCAGCAATTTTGTTTCCCTTACTTTTAAGTACCCATTGATTCTCCTTAAGCTCACAATTATCTGCTAGATATGAATCTAGTAGATCTAAATCCAATTGCCAAGTATCAGGATCAATATCAATAAAAACTGGCGTTGCCTTTGTGTAAGCAACGGCATTGGCACTAGCTATGAAAGTGATATTAGGAACTATCACTATATCGCCTTTATCAATACCCAGCATGTGCATTGCTAAATGAAGCCCAGAGGTTCCATTAGAAGTTGCTACCCCATATTTTGTTCCTGCAAAATCAGAAACTGCATTTTCAAATTTACTGACATACGCTCCAGCTGAGCTCACCCAACCTGTTTCAATACATTCTGTAACATATTTGAGCTCATTACCATTGAGGTGTGGAATTGAAAGTGGAATCATTTTGTATTGTTTAATTTTTTAATTATTTCGAATGATTTTTGATTTACTAATTCCTTTTATCGATCTAATTTCAGATTTATCGATACTCTCGCCTTTTAAAATTATTACGTTATTCTTATGCTCTTTATAATTTATTTTAACATTAACATCATTTCGAGTTCTTAGGTCTTTAATCGTGGCCTTATAATTAAAATTACCATTAGTATTATTTGACCCTAAATAAATCGGTAAGTCAGAATCAATGTTGGAGGATTCTAGGGATAAGTTTCCACCATATTCAAAACTTATTCCAGTATTAAATTCATCTGAAATAGAACAGTTTTTCAATACAAGAAGATTTTCTCTGTTCGATACATCTGTAAGGCCTTTAATGGCTATTGACTTTTGAACTTTATCTCCATTTCTATTGAAGGTACATTTGTCGAAGATAACACGTTCATTCTTACCTTTAAAGTTTTGAGAATTCCATTGGATTATATTAGCCACGTCTATATCCTTACCATTGCTATGGTGTATAAATTTACATTTAGAAAAGCTAACCGAAGATGGTATTACAAATTTTCCGGGCTCCTCACTTGAAGAATGAAATTCTGAATCTTCTATAAAAATGGTACCGTTTCTTGCAGCAAAATTATAGGGTGATTCTGTGCACTTTATGTTTTTACCATAAAAATATCCATCACGTACTGCTATATCACAATCTCCTGCAAGCTTAAGGTTTGTCATCTTAATGTCCACTCTGTAAGATTGTTTGTATCCTTTTCCATCAACTTCAACATCTATTCCAGTCTTGTGCCTATTGCCCCATGATGCGAAATTATTTACCACTATCTTACTATTCCCTCCTCCAATAACTATTCCTCCTCTAAAAACGTTTTCTGCAGTACAATTATATATTCTGGCATCCACATTATGATACACATGTATTCCATCACTTGTTCCGTTTTGGAAATGGCAGTTATTTATTTCTACTCTAAGGCGACCCTTAGAGTCTTGTTGCGCTGCAAGAAAAATGAGTTGTTGATGTTCTAATTCAAATTTGTTATAAAGTCCACATAGTTCAGATTGACCATCAAATTTGAGGTTTGTAAATTTCAACCAATTAGAAGGACTATCTGAGAAATATTGGTTCTTCTTAGAGGTGAACAAACGTTTAAATCTATCATCACTAGGCATTTTAAATAATATTGTGTGCTTTGATCCCAAAAATTCTACTCCTGGATGAAAATCTAATTGATCAATTAAATATTTTCCATCTTGAAAATGAATCACTCCAACATCTAAAACATGAGCTGTCTCGATGGCAGCTTGTACAATATTAGTTACCTCAGTGTCACCAGAATTATCTATATTATAAAAAGAAAGTTTTATTGTATCCTGCATTCTTCTTTGCCAAACAAAACCTTTTTTTGAAGAAGCAAAAACAACACCATTGTCTATTGAAAGATTCTCTTTCTTTGTTAAACTAATATGCCCCGAGCCTGCATCACCTACTTCTTTGTATCCGTCCAAAAATCGTGACTTTAAATGCGTATCCAAACTTTCTAAATCTCGAACTAATAACTGACGGGTGGTATTAACATAGCTTTTTTTATTACATGCAATAAAAACCAGAATTGGGATGACAAATAATAATCTTATCATACTTAAGTTGATTCTATAGTATTTCTTTCTCGTGAGAAAAATAAAACAATTATAAATATCACGACATAAGCTATAGTGGTAAAAATATGAATTCTAGTTATAGCTCTTACTGCGTATTTAACATCTAGACCTGGCAGTGTAGTTACTAGAAAAATACTACCAATGAAAAGGGCCATAGCAGTGATGAAAAGGCGAATATTCTCTCTATCTGCAGTGATAAAGTATATACCGGGAACAATTCTTATATAGCTTGCAAGACAAATTATTCCGATTTGAGTATCCCATTCGGTAATTATACTAAATTTATCTCCAAGCAAAAGATTAACTATCTGTTCATTGAATAAATAGTAAAAAAAGAAGATGGTAGCTCCTAAAAAAGTAACGATACCGAATAAGCCGACTATTTTTATTTTCGTTTGAAATAAATTAGATTTACTCATACGACTTAAAAGTGGCATAAGGGCACTTGCACAGACAAGCATTAATATCGATAAACCTGCAATAATTTTTTTTACACCAGAAAATATCCCCAAGTCGATCTGGGAACAATAATTTTCTACCAGAATCGTATCAAAATTTCCAAACACTGCTTCTACAATTACAATAGATGAAAAGGGCAATACAACAATTAGTTCTTTTTTTAGACCAGCAAATGTCATGTTATTCAACAATTTGATAACTGAAATTTTCTTTATACTTCTAGTCAATAATATATATGATACATAGAACATCATAAATGCACCAACCATATAACCAAACAAAAAAGATACCTCACTAACCATTATTCTAGAAAGAATTAATGATAAGCCAAGAAAAATAGAAAAAACTAATAATGAGATTGTTTCTAAAATGTATTTATTGTAAGAATGAAAAATAGAAACTAATACATTAGACAAGGACAGAAAAAAGCCACTAAGTGAGACAAACACCATAACAATAGGATTGTATCCCCAGAAATTACTTGTAGAACCATACCCAAGTAGGATTAAAAGAACAAAGAAATAAGTGACTATCTTGATGTTGATCTTATCGACAAGATATATTTCGTCAAACATTTCTTGTTGAGTCGAAAGCTCTTTAACGATAATCATCTTGTGCCCGTAATCCATAAATACTTCAGACATTTTCACCAACACTATAAGCAAAGAAATAATCCCAAACACTTCGATGGGGAAGAACCTAGCTAACAGTGCGAAAATTACAAGGTTATTGAATAATCTTAGTGCGTAGCTCAAACCTGAAAAAACAAAATTGTCAACCAATTTGTTCTCTATAGTTCGTTGGATGATCTGGGTTAAATTAACGGTTTATTAATTTATTTGATAAATAATGAATAGTAGAACTATTGAAATAGCAAGGTAAGTATCTAATTAATTTCATTAACCCACTCCATTGTCTAGATTGAATAGATTTAAAAAAAATCGGACTTAATAACTGAATCTTCAGTTTATTTTTGAATCTTTTGTTTCCCAATTTGTTCCTGGGGTTTATTTCAGTTACAGCATCATACAGATTATTAGTGAGCACTTTCGCATTTTTTATTAGTTCCGGTATATTTACAGTTTCACTGGCATTGTCACCATGATTTCTCCAAAACACAGCTTTTTCATTTCGTAATATTACTGAACCAGTCATTCCGAGCCGCACTAAGGACTCTGCATCAGAAGATAAGATGTCTTCTATGTAAAAGTTAATTTCTTTTGCACGATCTGCATTGTATACCGTAGTTTGATGATTAAAACGGTTCGTACCAAAAACTTTATAAATATAATCAACTGGAGAAAAAATCTTATAGCTGTTATCTTCAAAACTTTCGAATTGCGGTTTCTCCTTCCCCCTAAAAAGTCTTGATTGAACAAACACAACTTCAGGATATTGTCTAATTAAGTCAATTGACTTTGAAACAAGGTTATTGTCAAGTATGATGTCGTCACCATCTAGACATAGGATATACTCACCAGTACTCAGTTTATATAATAGCTTATTGTAGTTCTTTACCCTGCCTATATTATGCTTATTCCTGTAGAGTCTTATTTCAGGACGATCTAAGTAATGCTGTTCTAACTCGGCATATAAGATTCCCTGTACAGAGTCATCAGAAATGACTATCTCTTTATTTGGGTAAGTCTGACTTAGGGCACTGTCAATAGCTTCTATTGCATATTGCAAGTTGTTATACACAGGAATTAAGATACTTACTTTAGGAAGTTTGAAGTCGGAATTCATCTAAAAATTACTTCGATCTTCTGCTTTTAAGATAGGGGTTGATATATTCATAGAATATAGCATAATAAACATGGCAAAATATAGGCATTGGGTCGGACCACTTAAAGAATGCAAGCCTGTTTGAACTAAAAAGATTTTTAAAAAATTTCAGAACTGATATATTCTTGTTTATTAAGACATTGTATTTTAAATCCATAACAGGAAACATCCAAGTTCCTTTGTCTCTTGTTTGAAGAAATTTCTGACTCTGACAATTCTCGAAATTCTCATGACACTCTATGGAAATATAGGGTAAATTAATTCCTGCATAATCTATTAATGAAATCCAACTCCAGGGTCGAGGATTTATTTCCATTAAATAAAACTTGCCCTTATCCTTTTTAAATTCTACTTGACATATCCCAGTAAGTTTTGCTTCCTTAACCAAGCGACGAGCGCTTTCAATTAATTGTGGTTCAGTGATAAGTTCCCCAAAAGAACATTCTCCTAATTCAGGAGGGTATTGGCGTAATTTCCTTCCAGTACATCCAGCAATTAGTTTTCCTTTGTGTGTGTATATTCCTGCCGTATAAAGAGAATCATCTCCTCCTTCTATATATTCTTGAACTACAAAAGAAACATTTAATGAATTCAACATACCCATATAAGTATTTAATTCATCTTTATTGTACGCCTTTTCAATTCTAAAGGCAGACTTGACGACATCCACTTTGTCTGTTTTTTTCAAAGAGGGTTTAATTATAACTGGGTAAGAATTTACCTCATTGGCTGTAAGTGGACTGTAGTAAGTTTTGGGAATTAGTACATCTGCTCTTTCTGCCGTCTTATACATTTCCTTTTTTTCAAGACAAGACTTCAATACCTTTAGGTCGGTTTCAAAACTAGGGCGATAATATATTGAAAGTACATCCCAGTTCTTAACAAAAAACATGAGATAATCATCACTACCAGTAAACAAGTACGGTTTGGAATTTTCTGAATCTATGGATCTAGCTATATCGACAAAATGAGTCAATAAGGCATCATTTCCTATTTTTATTAGTTCAGGAAGAACTATGCCTCTTTTGGTGTATCTAGAAAAAAAACCCTCCGCTTTATATGTATCAGCGCAAAAAACTTCAACACCTTTTTTTCCTAAAGCTCTGATTAGGGCTAAACCAGTTCTTCTACTATGAACCACCAGGGCTTTACGATTCATTTTTATTTATCCTTTTTTTCAATTCTTCAAATGATATAAGGCCAAGTAATTCTTTACGGTTTTTATTCAAAACATCATACTCAAAGAAACTATTACTCAATTCACAATGTTTGCCTAAGCTACGAGTTTTAGATATTATTCCGATACCAAACTCCGTATCAATACAACATGATTGAATTGTTTTTAAACATCGCCATTTCAAAAAAGCTTTCCAAGTTGTTCCATTCCATAAACCTCTTGCAGGACTTAATCGATCATAATAATTCTCTCTAGCGTGCCATACAGAAGGGGGATTACAATCATGAAGTACAACATAACCATGAGGTTTGACAAACTCTAGTGAATTTTTGATATCTCTGTCGGCTTGTTCAGCAAGATGCAATCCATCAATAAAAATTACATCATAAGGTTCATGTTCATTTTTTTCGATGCTTGCAAAAAAATCGTCACTCGTCATTTTATAATCGGCAGTATTCACATCAGCTTCTATTCCAGGATCAACACTTTTTTTAAAACTAGTTACAATTTTATCAAAATTTTCTTCTGGATTTCGAACACCAATTTCAAGATATCTTGTTTGGTCTCCACATGTTGACAGCAAATAATTTATAACATCATATCTTTTGGGGTTCTTTTCACTCTCTACTCTACCCTTTGTTAATCCATCCAGGTATAGTTTACTAAATGGAATCTTTAATGCTGTTCTTATGAGATTTATTTTGTCTTTTATCATCTTATTAAATTGACAAACGAAACATAGAATTATTTTCTATTACTATTTTATTCATTTTAGAAATATCACCAAGAATATATTTAGACTCTAAATATCGCATTATAACACCATGCGAAAATATGAGTAATTTACTATTATTGTTAGCAACAATAAATTGATCTATTCTGTGAAAGAATGACTTTAATGATTCTCCAAGGATAAGCTCTTCTGGTTTGTTTAGCCATAAGTCTTTGTCTTTTCCATTAAAATGTTCTTTCGGATTACCCTCATAATGTCCAAAATTGAGCTCATTAATAGATGGTTCAATAATGTAATTCTCATATCCATAAAATAATGCTGTTTCTTGAGTTCGTTTGAGTCCAGAGCAGTATACATTATCAAACACTTCTCCTTCTAGTTCAGTTTTATTTTTCTGAATATCTAGAATGTCTTCCTGGGAAGGAGGAGATATAGAAATATCTAAAGAACCTTGCAATAAACCATTCTTATTATAAGGAGTTTTAAGATGCCTAATAAATGTAAAATGTGTCTTGTCAGTGATTTTTCCCATTTTAGAAATCAGCTAATAAAGAAGGTTTCACTTCTTAAACCTACCCTTTGAGCCTCTAGTAAAAGTAAGTCGCCAGGATTAATATTTCCTAAGTTCACATTAGATCCCACCTGATTGATGAAGAACATTTGTGCTTTGGATTGTGGCGCTTCAAAAATGATGCGTTCTGCTGGAACAGTTGCGATAATATCAGCTATTAACCCAGTCCTTATTTCACCACTTGGTCTATATACTCCAGCTGTTCCTGAGTTTCTGCCCTCCGTAATAACATAAGCGCACCCAGCTTCTAAAAGGCTGTTCAATTCATGTATCCAAACACTCGGAGGCATGATTGCTTCACCATCTTTAGATCCTATTTCTGATAGTACCGTAAACTCAGAAGAAAACTCCTTGACCAGTTCTATTCTCCGCTCTAAAGGAATTTCGATTGTACCCGTTGATATTTCTACCATAGATATATCAAACTTCTTCATAAACTCTTTATAAAGGTCTAATTTTTCTTGGTAATAGAATTTTTCAAATAAGGTTCCTCCAAAATATACTCTAACCCCAAAAGAATTATATAATTTAATCTTTTCTTCAAGATTAGGTGTAACATAAGCAGATCCCACCCCTAATTTAGCAACGTCAATATATTCAGAATAATCATTGAGAATGTTCTTTAATTGACCTATTGAATATTGAACATCGTGAACACAGGTTAAACCATTTGTTCGTGGTTTACTAGTTCGTTCAGGTAAAGTAAGGTAGTCTTGCTTCATTTAGTAAAGATTTGTATTCTGATAATATTGACTGCCAAACAAAGTTACGATTGTACTTCTCTTTAACAAGTCTTCTTGAGTCTATTGCTAATGAATCTCGAACTTTATCATTGTTAAGAATGATTTGCATCTTTTCTAGGAGGGAATCAGAGTTTCCTGCCTCAAAAAACAAACCATTTACGCCCTCAACAATTATATCTGTATTGCCGGTTACCTTACTTGCAATAATAGGAAGGTTAAAGGCACAAGCTTGAAGCAATACATTCGGGAGTCCCTCTCTAAATGTAGGGAAAACAAAGCAATCTGCTAAGGCAAGATAAGGTCTTATGTCAAGTTGATACCCTGTATAAATAATATGATTATTAGTATCCATTATTTGATTCGCTTCTTGGGAGATTGGGTCTAAATGATCCTCTTTTCTTCCAAGAAGCACAAGTTTTACATCTTTTCTTGATTTTTGTATCTTGTCAAATGCTACAGCTAATTGTTCTATACCTTTATCTTTTACAATACGCCCAATAAATAAGAATACAAAATCATTTTCTGAAATACCTAAATTCTTTCTTGACTTATACCCCTCCTCTTGAACAGCCTCGGTTTTTTTAAAATGATCTAGGTCTATACCATTACTACTTCCTTTTCCTATTATTTTAAGTTTATTCGAAGGACACAGATTTCCCTTTAGCACAAACTCTTTAAGTCCATTTGAATTTGGATAGACTTTGTCTGCAAAGTGGTAAACTACTTTTTCAACGACAGAGAGTATCCGTCTTTTTATGCCCGTTCTGGACTCTAATGGAAGTCCAGCGATAGTATGGACTTTTATAGGTACTTTAGCCAGCATTCCTGCTAGCATAGCTACAAGACCAGCTTTGGGAGTATGACTATGTACAATCGTTGGTTTAATATATTTAAAATATTTATACATTTTCCATATTGATACCAAATCCCCTAAGGGCGAAATCCCCCTAGTCATATGTATGGGATAAATTTTAATATTTTCTCTTGACGCAACAACATCTAGCTTATCACCTGGGCTAGAAACCCCATAGACATCAAAGTATTCTGACATAAAACTTAGTTGCCCTTCAAGAAGTTTCCATAGGGATATATCCACTGTTGTAACACGAACTAAGATCGGCTTATTTCCCATGTATTCCTTTTCCTGGGTTTCCTATTATTATTGAATTATCTGGTATATCTTTCACCACTACCGCTCCTGCCCCAATAATGACATTAGACCCAATTTTGATTCCTTGTCTAATCACGCTATTCGCTCCTATAAAAGAATAATCCCCTACTGTTACACCTCCGGCAAGAACTGCTCCAGGAGCTACATGTGCATATCTTCCTATTATACATTCATGTTCTATAAGACAAGAAGAATTACAAATACTACCTTCCTTTACTTCAACCAATGCATTTACAACTACTCCTGCATTTATAAATACACCATCTCCTAAATTAGCTGATGGAGATACAGAACTGAATTGATGGATGACGGTTTGAGGCAAGCCATATTTTGTTCGCATGGTATTAGTGACCTTTTCTCTATTTTTGTTATCGCCTATTCCTATTACATAATTATTGAAATGTTCTTGAAATTCATCACTAATATTTTCTTCACTTCCTGCATATTTAAGATTAAAAGGATTGAATGCCTTTTCTTCTTTATCTATATAATACGTAATCTCATTACCACCAGAAATGATTGCATCGCATATGACGTATGCATGACCAGAGTATCCGCAAATGTTTATTGTTTTCATGATAAATTCTTAAACCAAATTTCAGTGACTAAAAGTGCATAAAGCATTTTAGCTCTTTTTTCATCAGAAACTTTAATTTTCTTGTCTAATAACTTTGTTACAAAGGAAGGTGAAATATAATTGACATATTGTGCATTAGTGGATCTCAAATAATCATTAACATGTTCGGACAACTGATTATCAAGCCAATTTTTAAGAGGAATTTCAAAGCCTCTTTTGGGTTGATTAACCAATTCATCGGGCAATAAATCCTCAGATATTGATCGCAATATATGTTTAGTTCGAGTTCCTTTAATTTTATAAGAATCATTAATGGTGGGAGCAATTTCAAGTAGTTCTTTACATAAGAAAGGAGACCTACCCTCTAGAGAATGAGCCATAGTTGCTATGTCCATTTTCTTGAGTAAAATACCTTTTAATAAAATTTCAAAATCAAGATTCATCTGCTTTTGTAAGCCCGAAAGATTTTTATTTTTCTTAAGAAAATCGCTAATAAAAGAGGACTGCTCCGAAACACGAAGTCCTGTACCATTTACTCCCGAGAATGAATCGATAGTTGTTGTCCAATAAATGTCAGATGGATCGGAAGCTGCAATTTTTAATAATCTGTAAAAATAATTATATGTTGATTTTTTTTCGTGGGCAATCGGTAATAATGATAGCAAGGATTTAGAAGTCAAATTTTTAAAAGTAGACTTTTTATAAATGTCCCATTTGGATACTAAAACGTACCGACGATACCCTGCAAAAAGTTCATCCGCCCCATCCCCATTGAGCACTACTGTTATATGTTCTTTTGCCGCTTGAGAAACGTAGTAACTTGGAATAGCACTGCTATCCTTAAAAGGCTCTCCATAGTTACTGACGATGCTTTCAAAATCATTTTTGAGATGATCAAAATTGATTTTGATTTCAGTGTGTTCCGTAGCATACTTATCAGCAACCAATTTTGCAAGTGGTGCCTCATCATAAGATCCAGGCATGGAAACAGTAAAGGTTTTAATTTTTTCCTTATGTTGAGCAGCGAGGGCAACTATTAGCGAAGAATCTATCCCTCCACTTAGGAATGCCCCAACTTCTAGATCGGAAGAATCCAATCTTCTCTTTACACCGTCCATTAAACTCTTAAGTACTATCTGTTTACTTTCCTCAAAGTTATAATGGCTCCTCTTATGATAAAAAGAATTAATATTCCACCAAGTATTTACCTCTATTTCACAATTGTCGATATTTATAAGAGCATATTGGCCACCTTCTAATTCTGTAATATGATTAAAAGGGGTAGATGATCCTATAAAAGCTCCATTACATATAAAATCATTGATTACGCTGTGATTGGGTTCCAACTTAACAAGCCCTTTTAAGGCATTCAACTCACTAGAAAAAATAATCTTTCTAGCATTATTATATACATATAAAGGTTTTTTACCAGCTCGATCTCTAGCTAAGAATATGTTTCTAGATTTAGTATCCAATATAGCCAAGGCAAACATCCCATCAAAATCATTTAGACATTTAGGGCCTAACTTTTCGTATGCCGCTAATAATGTTTCTGTGTCAGATTGAGTGTTGCATTTAAGATCATACTTCTTTCTTACCTCGAGGTGGTTGTATAGTTCACCATTAAAGATGACAATTAAGTGATTGTGCTTCATGGGTTGTTTGCCACCCTTTATGTCAAGTATAGATAATCTAAAATGGTGAAAAATAACATTTTCGTGCGAAAATAAATCTTGTTCATCAGGTCCTCTATGATACAAGAGAGATCTGGTATCGTCCAGATCCATATGATGATTTATACTACCTAGGATTCCACACATTAAAAAGAAGAATTTATTATCAATGTAATAAAGTGAGTTTTGATTTTTGAAAATTACCTTTTTCATCAACATTCACTAATATAAATGAGATACACATAAATAACCATACCCACCGTTGCCTGAACAACATACCAGGAACATTCTGAGCCGCGAATAAAGCAAAAATTAATACGATCAAAATCTTAAACTGAATACTAGATCTTGAAAATAGTGCATAGATGACAGGCAATGAAAACATTAGCATGAATGCAAGAAAGCCTAAAACTCCCGTTTCAGCAAGAAATAAAAGGAATGTATTATGGATCTCTATTCCACTATTAGTATAAGCTGGTTTGTTACCAAGTCCAACGCCTAGAATAGGATATTTGTAAGCTAACATATAAGCCACATCAATGGAAGAACCCGTCCCTCCTCCAATCTCAAAATTTTCTATATCAGCAACTTTATCAAATATGGCCAGTGCCCTATTCACCTGTCCTGCGGATTGTCTTACCATCGTAACAAACGAATCAAAGAAAGAAATATAGAAAACCGCAATTATTCCTATAATCCAAGTTTTTTTAAACAAACTCGCTTGTAGTACATATAGTATTATTAAAATTGCAACATTTGCCGCAAAAACTAGCGTTGTTGATTTTGAACCTGAAAAGAAAGCAGGAATAAAAAAAAATAATTGAAATAGAATTAATTTCCCCATATCTTTTGGGAAAAACTTAACCGTAATAAGGGTCAATAAATAAAAGAAAATAATAAAATAAACACCATATTGATTCGGATTTTGTGCGAGAAATGTATACCGCCATCCAAAACTGTCATAGAAAAATATATTCTTATATCCTACAAAGAATTGCAAGTAAACTGGTATTGCCGAAAGCAACAATGAAAATATGAGCACTTTTCTAAATACATTAAACCTTCTACGAGAATCGCCTGAACTAAAAAAAGTTAACGTTACGTATGTTATTAAAATTGAGAAGATAAAAGGGATCATGGATAGAATATATCCGAACCAGTCACGGACCATTACTGAAGATGCAATACACATTGTTATCAATAATAAAAGACTGGCAAAAAAAGGGAAATAACTTTTCCTCATTCCTTTACCATACATTATTGATAGGAAAGATAGAATAATAAGAATTACATCTCCAAAAGTAATTTCGTACCGATGTACAGCTGGAATACTGATTTTAGTAAAGGGAATGAATAGTGTTAAAAACAGAAACAACCAAAATATCCAATCATTAACCGTTGGTATTTTGAGTTTGTAGGGTTTTCTTATTACTTTAATCAATGTTTGTTTTTGAATTATTTTTTCTGTCCAATAGCAGTGTAGTAAGGCTTCTTATCGGATACCACAATATTATCTAAACCAGCATTTTTCATCATGGTTTTTATTTCCTCACGAGAAAAGCGTTGTTCTAATTTTGTTCCGAATCGGTCTAAGGCATCATTTCTCATAATGTAAAATGACTTATCCGAGTAAGAACTTAAAGGAATCTTTCTTCCTAATTTAGAAAAGCCAAGTTTCGTTAATAACCTAGAGATAGATACTAAAGGAAAATATATTAGTAATGCGATTATATCACAGATTACTTTTTTTAGAACTGATGGTAAATGGCTTACAATTTTTCTTATCAAATCAGAAATAGCAAATACTAATTTAAATAAGGGTCCTCGATCTTCCATATTATAATATAAATATGCATAGAAGTATCCACCCTTTTTAACTTTGGTTACACAACTTTTCATTGCAAGTTGAGTGTCAGGTATATGATGTAAAACACCTACACTCATTGCAAAATCAAATGTATTATCTGGAAACGGTATGTTGTCTATAGAAGCTTTGATCAATCGAACATTCGATACTTTACTTAGCACATGTTTAGCAGCATAAATGGCCTCACTAGGATCTAGACATTCCATAAATCCAATTCGAGAACTAAGGTACTTCGTCCATCGTCCCGTACCACAGCCAAGATCTATACCGTAAGTATCCTTATTACACATTTCATCAGTAAGCAATCTAAAGTAGTTTTTTCCAGCTTTATCTAAATCTTCCTCCTTAAAGGAGTGAAATTTACTCCACTCCTCTCCGAATGTATTTACTACTTCTACGTCTATATTATCTCCTGATTCATTGTCAAAATAATGTATAGAATGTGACTCTGTGTCGATAACTCTACTCGGTTGTACTAAAAAATCTTTTTGCATTGTGTTACATTTTAATCGATATTATTTTTAGCTTTTCAATAATTCGAACTTTTTAACTAGTTGACTCCAATTGTATTTAATAAGAATTTTTTCATCAAATTCAAATGATGGATTAGTTATTCTCTCTAGTATAAATTCAGCTAATTCATTCTTCCATTGTGTAGTATTATAGCACAAAAATCCTATCTGATGCTCATCAAATATCTCTTCGAATTCTGGGTCCTTATCACCATTCACCAATAATAGAATTGGTCTTTGTGCAACAAGATATTCAAAAAATTTAGCTGGGAATGTGCCACCTTTTTCAGTAGCCCAGGTCAGCATCAAATTGATGTGACTGAATTTTTGAACCTTAATTGCAGTTTTATGATCTACTGAACCAAGGTCAATTCCACTAGCTTCAAGATTATATTTCTTCAGAAGACTGAACCATAAACTACCGTCAGAGCCAGCGTACTGCAATCGTATTTGATCTAGCTTAAGTCTTCCTGTAGCAACAAGTTTACTAATTACTTCAAATAAAAATGAAGGATCACGTCTACCTCCATATAAACTCCCGACATGTGAAATCGTAAACTTACTTGGTAAAGATGATTCTATAGATTTAAAACTATCTATTAAGGATCTACCTATCCCATTTGGTATGATTTGAAAGTTTGAGTTATACTTTTTTAGAGAATTCAGATACCCTTTGCTAACTGTTACTAAAACGTCACTTTTCCTAAATATTTTCTTGTTAATATATTCTTGATAAGGAATGGATAATACATTTATATTCTCATGGTCAACATGTATATCTCTGAAGTCCGCTATCCAATAAAGAGATGGTCTTATATTTTTTATTATGTATGCTATGAAGTGGTCTCCGTAGGGCCTAAAGGAAGAAAATATATGGGTAAATCTTTTGATTCTAGGCAGTATGTAACATAATGCAAGAAATATATAGAGAAACCCTCCCAAACCAAATAAAATATTTATGGGAAAGGTATCCATAATGCGAAATGCAAGACTAAAAGAATTTTTTGAGGTAGCAGTATTACTTCCTCCCCGTTTTTTATTTTTAAAAATCAATCCTTTAACAAAATTATAATCAAAAGAAGGAATTCTCTTCAATTCAATATTAGGATGGATGGGTAAAATTTGCTTAGGTAAAAAAGAATAATTATTTGTCGTAACGACAGTCACCCGAGCACCATTTTGAACTAACTCCTCCGCGATATTATATGTTCTAAACGAACCCACCGCTTTGAAATGAGGATATGCGTAGGTAATGAATAAATAGTGTTTATCTGTCAATGCTAAATCAAATGTTCGTAAATTCTTTTAGCAGCATTCCCATCCCATAGTGGTGGTATAACACCTTCTTTAGTTTTCCCTGCTAAAATATTTTTAAATGTATGAAGTGTGTTTTCAACATTTAGTTCTTCCATCAGAATGTTAGTTCCTAAGTCTACTGTGACAGGTCTTTCTGTAGAATCTCTGAAGGTAATACAAGGAACCTGTAAATACGTAGTTTCTTCCTGTATCCCTCCTGAATCTGTAATAACAAGCTTAGCATTATCCATAAGTTTTAAGAACTGCAAATAACCTTGAGGGCCTAAGATTTCCAAATTTGTCAAATCAGATAATTCTTTATACAACTTATATTTCTCCAAATTGTTTTTTGTCCTAGGATGCATCGGAAAAACAATGGGCAAATCTTTTGCAACCCCTTTTATAATCTCAATTACTTCTAATAGACTTTGCTCTGTATCCACATTTGAAGGTCTATGCATTGTCATTAAGACATATCCTTTTTCTTTGATTTTAGAATTATTTACAATTTCACTCAACTCCAGTTTCCCTGCTTTTTCTCTGTAATAAATTAAAGAATCTATCATCACATTGCCTACAAACTTGACTTTTTCATCTGGTACTCCTTCTTTCTTAAGATTATCGATTCCACTTTGCTCCGTGATAAATAACAAATCAGAAATACTATCCGTAATTATCCTATTAATCTCTTCCGGCATAGCTCTGTCTCCGCTTCTCAAACCAGCTTCAACATGAACAGTTTTAATACCCATTTTTACGGCTACGATTGCGCAAGCGGCAGTTGCATTTACATCTCCTACAACCAGCACAATATCAGGCTTTTCCTCAAGGACAATTTCCTCAAATTTTAACATCACATTGGCTTTTTGCCATGTATGACTGCCTCCTCCAATTCCTAGGTAGTAATTGGGTATAGGTAATTCTAATTGGTTAAAGAATATATCACTCATTTTCTCATCGTAGTGTTGTCCTGTATGGACAATAATAGAGGATACGTGTTTCTGAGTACTGAAATGTCTGTGTAAAGGCGCGACCTTCATAAAATTAGGTCGCGCTCCTACTACTGAGATAATTTTGATCATGTTTCTATATAACTAGAATAGTTATTTTACAATTTGTAATTTACTTATAAAGGATTTTTCACAATTTTGACTACATATTTTTATGATGTAGGTGCCAGAAATTAAATCACTTACATCCATAGATTGACTTGCATTTATGTTAGTATTAGATTTAAGCTGCTGTCCAAAAAGATTATAAATATTCATGGACAAAACTTCGCTGGTATTAGCATCTAATATAAGTGTGTTTACAGTTGGGTTAGGATAAATATTTAGTTCATTAATTTCAAAGTCACTAACAGATGATAATAAATCTTCTCCATCACAATCTTCATCTATGCCATTGTTAACAATTTCCGTTGCATCAGGATTTATGTCTTCATTTTCATCATCACAGTCATCGGCTAATAAGAATCCATCTTGATCTAAGTCATCATCTAGCGTTTCAGCATTACAGTCATCGTCTAAGCCGTTATACGGTATTTCTGCTGCATCTGGGTTAACATCTGGGTTAGAGTCATCACAATCTGTGTCATTAGTAAATCCATCATTATCTTCATCAAGAAGAGAACTTTGAGAATAAGAAGCTGTACAAACTAATATGACTTCCCATTCAGTACCATTCCATATTCTCTCAGTAGTAGCGAGTAAATTTCCATTCACATCATAACTATTGGATACCTGGCTAACGTTTACTACACCTCCCATACCATCTCCAATTTTTACAGTCTGGCCCGTAATCGAACCATCTGCATTGTATGATGTTGTCACTTGATCTGTTATTACCCATGCACTTCCGTCCCATTCTCTATTTGTAGTGGCTGATAAATTTCCATTCGCATCATAACTATTGGATACCTGGCTTTCGTTTACTACACCTCCCATACCATCTCCAATTTTTACAGTCTGGCCCGTAATCGAACCAGCTGCATTGTATGAAGTTGTTACTTGATCTATTATTACCCATGCACTTCCGTCCCATTCTCTATTAGTAGTTGCTGATAAATTTCCATTCGCATCATAACTATTGGATACCTGATTAACGTTTACTACGCCTCCCATACCATCTCCAATTTTTACAGTCTGTCCTGTAATATCACCAGCTGCATTGTATGAAGTTGTTACTTGATCTGTTATTACCCATGCGCTTCCATCCCACTCTCTGTTTGTGGTGGCTGATAGATTTCCATTCGCATCATAGCTATTGGATACCTGGCTAACGTTTACTACGCCTCCCATACCGTCTCCAATTTTTACGGTCTGACCAGTAATCTCACCACTTGAATTGTATGAAGTTGTTACTTGATCTGTTATTACCCATGCACTTCCATCCCACTCTCTATTTGTGGTGGCTGATAAATTTCCATTCGCATCATAACTATTGGATACCTGGCTAACGTTTACTACGCCTCCCATACCGTCTCCAATTTTCACAGTCTGGCCTGTAATGTCACCAGCTGGATTGTATGAAGTTGTCACCTGATCAGTTATTACCCATGCACTTCCATCCCAATCTCTGTTTGTAGTGGCTGATAAATTTCCATTGATATCATAACTATTGGAAACCTGAGTAACATTTACAACACCACCCATGCCATCTCCAGTCTTTACAGTTTGTCCTGTAATCTGACCAGCTGCGTTATATGAAGTCGTGACTTGATCCATAATCACCCAAGCAGTACCATTCCAAATTCTGTTAGTTTTTGCTGTCAAATTCCCATTTGCATCATAACTATTTGATACTTGACTAATATTCTCATCATTTATTTGAATTGTTGAACCTGCAACTAAATTTGCACCGTTATAAGAATATGTGGTACAGATTCTTTCTGCCCCATCATCACAACATTCTGCGACAATATTAAAACCTTGTCCATTAACTATAAATGGAAAAACCAATAATAGTATAAATGTTAAAATTCTCATTTAATTTAAATTTTGATTAATGTATTGTTATTTAATATGACCTTATGGTGGTCGAAAATCTCTTGTTGGTGAGCCTTGTTAGATTATGTCTGTTAAAACGCAAAAGTAGTACTTTTATAATATAATTGCCAATAGAACTCGAGAAAGGTACCAGAATTCAAAAAATATTGATCTTTAAAATTCTAAATATGTCTATTTAAAGCTTGGTATAAGGCTTTCTGTCAATGATTTAATATTAAAATCATCGTATAACTCTTTTGGAGATGCAATAAAATTTTCTTCAAAATCTCTAAAAAGTTCCTGCGACATATCCTTAACTTGCCTATTACTATAATCTGATACCAATTGGTTTTTACTTTTTAACAACTGATACAATTCTCCATCTGGACTAATGAGAATTATTTTTTTTCCCAAGGCTATATATTCAAATACTTTTGTTCCAAATGCAAATGGAGCTCGTTTTTCATTTATAGTTAATAAATATGTATATGATTTGAGTGTTTCGAAAAGTTGTTTTTGTGGAAGTGGCGATTTTAAGAATACAAATGAACTATAATTAGATTTAACCTCCTTTACAAAATTTGGATCTAATTGATTACTATATATATCAATTGTGCATTTTTGTATATTGTTCTTATTTTGCTTTTCAAGAGCATTGATCAATAGCATCATACCATCCGCTCTTCCTTTGTATAATGCCCCTGCATATGCAATTTTTAATCTGTCAGCTTCCTCTTCTGAAAACTTATCAAAATCCTCAGCATCAAAGCCGTTAAAAACTGTAGTCATCTTATCAGAAAACTGTGGATATATTTCTTTGTACTGCTCAGTAAATGTTTTGGTTACGAAAAAAATACTATCCGCCATTTTGAATGCAAATTCTTCATTTTCGAGCTCCCTTTTATATTTTGAATGGCTAAAACCTTTATAGTTCTTCTTCAGAATCTGCATCCAAGGATCTCTCAAGTCAAGAATAAGGTTTATCTCTGGATGTTTCCCTTTGTATATGGCCAAGTGGTGTAATGGAGTAAATGGAGCACCCGTAACTATTATATTTTCAATTTTCTCACTTGATCTTAATTCATCAATTTTTGAAAATAAAGACTTTTTCCAATACTGAGCTTCATCTTTATAGAATGGGTATACGTTTAATAAATTGAATAAAATCTTTACACCAAATGATCTTTTTTCATGAATAGCTATTGAAGGGTAAATTGTATTCGTCTTATGAATAATAATGTTTGGATTACCCTCGACATCTGCACACCAATTTAATTTATCCCTAAAAGGATATTTAGAACAAATTACATGTACTTTATAAATACGCGCCAAATACTTAGCAAATTTGGACCATCTTCTAGTGCCGATTCTTCCTCTAGGACAAAATTGATAAGAAACAATAATTATAGATTCTCTTCTATTCTTAGTCATCCGAATACAAATAATTCAATAGCGGTTCATACCCTAGCCATTTCATCGTATTAAATGATGAATTATGCCAAAGAAAAACAAAATCGCCGTTGTGCTTTTTTACTTGTTGCTTCAACTCTCTTGCATCCTTTATGGATTGCTCTAACGTATAATTTTTATAAACCACATATGTCCCTTCCATAATTATCAAAGGTTTCTCCAAGAGATTAAGCGCTTTTCTCTTTACAATATCAAATACAGGAAACGGATAACAAATACCACAACGAAAACCAGTTTCATCTGGGAAAGACAAAGTACTATCCCATTCCATATTATTATCATTCCATACATTCCATGTTGTCGGGAAGGAAAATCTCAAATAATGCTGTCTTCCTGTTGTAATGTCATCATTTACGACATCTTCTAATTTACTTTTTTCATTACCAAACATGTTACTATTATTATAACTATTATAAGAGGGATGAATGCCTATATTATGCTCTCTATTTTTTATATTCTCTATCAGCGCTCTAATTCTATTGTTTTCTATTGTATATCTATTATCATAAATAGAATTTCCTCCCGTCATAAAAAAGAAATGTGATTTTAGATTGTTCTGTTCTGAAAGATCCATAAACAGATCATGTGTATCTAAAAGGTCCTTTCCGCTCACCAACGATTGTATAATAGACTTCAACTCACCAAAATTTCTTCTCTTGAGTAAGGCACCACCAATTGATCGCAACACATCTTGTGCATTCCACCATGCATACGGTCTATCTACATCATGTGTGGGAACCACATTAAATTTATATTTTTTTCTTAATCCTTTCCATCCAAAGAAGATTAATACATCCCAAATTAAATCAATGTATTCATTTACAATTGGTCTCTTAATGAAGTTATGTTTTATTGCAAATGCCTCATTTGCTGGCATTCTGTTGTGTTTATCTCTTTTTAAGATAACTTGCTCTTCCCATCTAGTCAACATAAAAAAACTTGCACCTATGATATCGAAATCAAATTGTATACAGTCTGCAGAAATGCTAAAGCTGTTCTTTCCATAAAAAGAAATCAATTCGTGCTTGTTCTGATTTAAATCTATTGTGATCAAATCAAGCTTTGTCGGCAGATTTTTTGCCACAAACAACTCAGTTGCTATACCCTTGGAAAAGAAAGAATTCGCTAAGCATAAGACTTTTCCATTGTAGGCTACATCAATACTAATATTTTCATGTTCCTGTAAGACATAATCTACATCTAAGAAATGATTAAAAACGCAATCACATATATACGATATTTCGTTTATGTTTAATTTAGGAACTTTTATTATTATCTGCTCTTTCAAACTTTAGGTAATTTAAAAAGCGGATTAAGGTAAAACTCTATTTTTAATCGCAAAACTGATTCTGTTTAAGACATAAGACGCTTTGTAGTGCAGAGAATTAACCACTTTCGTAGCTTCACTCTTATTGCTTTCAATGCCATAAGAGTTTTTATCAATAAAAGCTTCAATCAACTTTAGATCATTCTGAGTCAAATGAGTTCTATATTTTTCAGCATTATTGTTAATAATTGGCTTAGACGTATTAATATGATTTTTGAGTCTTCTTTTTTCCGGAATAGACGAAGTGTCTTTATAAAAGTCAAAGACGGATTCTTCAGATTCTACGCCAATAAATTTAAACACTTCATTCATCTCATCCTTCGGCGACTTAATTAAATCCTCATATTTAAGTATATGGCATTTTGCATCTGTCTTTTCTAAGAGTTTATGAATTGCCCCATAACAATAATTCCACAATCCTGCCAAACCTATTGGGTTGTCAACATGATAAATCTTGCTTTTCGGCGTCTTATAAAACTTCCATTTTACATTTCTTATGCTGACCAACACATCACGAGGGTCTCTCATGAGATAGATAAATCTCGATTCAGGAAATGTATTGTATATATTTTCTAAGAAATCAATATTCCCAATGGTTTTGTCGCCCCAAATTAATGCATTGGGTTTATGCTTTTCTAAGTAAAGGAGATAAATACTTGAAATAATTTCTTTTTTGTTCAGTTCAGAATTTGAACTTATTCTTTCCAAAAGAAGGTTTTTCTTTATTTCTAAATCGCAGAACAATTTATCTTTGTATAACAGCTCAATTAAGCTGTTTACTACAATATTATCGTTGTCACCTCTAATTGCATTATAAATTATTTCAAATACTGGCACTTCATGTGGTATTACAATTTTAGAATGATTGGATAGCAACAATCTTAACATAGTTGTACCTGATCGAGGGCAGCCAATTATAATTATTGGTTTATCTTTAATTTGGCTTGAGCGCATTTATTAACTCTTTGGTATATTTTTGTGACCCTTTTAGATTCAAATGATCAAAGTCAAAAAAATCAAAATCGTCAAAGTTCACATGATCAATCTGAATAACTTTAATACCACTTTGAGTAATTTGATTGATAATAGCTTTGTAATGATCTCGGAATTTTAAAGGAACACTATTTAAATAATCTTTGTGTACAGGTGGCTTAATAAACATTAAAGTGATATTCTCATTCTTGGTCAGTCTAATGATTTGTTCAAGGAAATACTCTGATTTTTCTGACACCTCATATGTCTCTTCGCCATCATAAAATTGGCGATTTATATTTATATCAAGATTAGTCAACTTCGAATCTTCACTCGTAACATATTTCCCTATATGTATATGGTGTTTTTTATGAGGATATAGACACATATCTCTGAAGTATCTTTTGAGAAACTCATTCCAATCAAAATCAACTTTATCTAAATCATCATAATCCACTAAATCGAAAGATCTCCTCATCATTTCTTTTGACCATCTGTTATCAATATATTTGAGATCATTAAACGCTGAAAGGTTGTGATATGATAAACTGATTAAAACAGTGTCTATGTTATTTTCTTCTATAATATCTTTGAGCTTCCAATAAGTCAATACTAGAG